>Ga0206106_100320_pt1 | contig 52524 bp, 58 predicted proteins | sample 1B1ome_FD_148677 | JGI IMG/M metagenome (GOLD analysis project Ga0206106, IMG submission 148677) | Enriched microbial communities from leaf-cutter ant dump, University of Wisconsin, Madison, United States - 1B110A | ecosystem: Environmental > Terrestrial > Nest > Insects nest > Nest dump | place... | reverse complement strand
TCTCAAAACTCAAGGCCCTGCTGCGAAAGCAAGCCGAGAGAACCGTAGAGGGGCTTTGGACCGCCATTGGGACGCTTATCGACCACATCAAACCAACAGAGGCCGAAAATTACTTCCGTGCATGCGGATATGATACAATATGATAGGGAAACGCTCTAACGCATCAATCAGGCTGTCGTAATAGATACGGGCCTGTTCAATGCCGAATGTTTCCAAACTGAAATCGATTATGGCCGCGAGATCAGCCTCTGCCTTGCGACTTAAAGTATATTTAGCCATGACGGGCGAGGTAACGGGCTTGCGCCTCGGTCCAGATATCGGCAACGGTCCGTTCACTGACGCCGCTGGCATCGGCCTCTTCAAGCATCTGCCTCAGTTCCGCTTCCGCCGCCTTGCGCTGTTGATCCTGATGGATCAGCGCATTGACATAGGTCTCGGCGTCTCCGGCCTGTTCTTCAAGCCAGGACCAGGATTGCTCGTCCAGAGAGACCGACATCTTGCCCATATGTGTACCTTTTTGATTGTCGTAATTATTACGACCAAAATCGTCGTTTTGAAAGGCTAAAAAGGATAAGTGACAGCTGTGTCCGGATGGTCTAAAGCCGAAATTCCACTTCTTTTTTTGTGACGGCTAAACCTATCCATGACCCTTCATACCAAGCGCCCGACGCCTTTCGATCTCGGCCCTGTCCATTTTGTCGGCATCGGCGGCATCGGCATGAGCGGCATCGCCGAAATCATGATCAAGATCGGCTACAGGGTGCAGGGTTCCGACGCCAAAGCGTCAGCCAATACCGATCGCCTGGAAAAGCTCGGCGCGCAGATTTTCATCGGCCATGAGGCGGCCCACGTTTCGGAAGGCGTCTGCGCCCTGGTTTATTCGACGGCGGTGAAACAGGATAACCCCGAGATGGTCGAGGCGCGTCGCCGCCGCATTCCGCTGGTGCGCCGCGCCGAAATGCTGGCCGAACTGATGCGTCTGCAATTCTCGATCGCTGTTGGCGGCACTCATGGCAAGACGACGACCACCTCCATGGTGGCGGCGCTGCTCGATGCGGGCGGCATGGACCCGACCGTGGTCAATGGCGGCATCATCAACAATTATGGCACTAATGCCAAGGTGGGCGACGGCGACTGGATCGTGGTCGAGGCCGACGAATCCGACGGCTCCTTCCTGCGCCTGAAATCGACGCTCGCCATCGTCACCAATATCGACGCCGAACACCTCGATCACTGGGGCGATTTCGATGCGGTGAAGAAGGGCTTCTGCGATTTCATCGAAAATATTCCCTTCTATGGTTTCGCCGCCGTCTGCATCGACCATCCGGAAGTCCAGGCCCTGGCCGCCCGTATCGATAACCGCCGCTTGATCCCTTATGGAGTCAGCCCGCAGGCCGAGGTGCGCTGCGCCAATATCGAATTCGGCCCGGAAGGTGCCTGTTTCGATGTCATCTTCTCGCCTACCGGCGCGGAGTCCTTCACCTGGTCCGGCCTGAAGCTGCCGATGACCGGCAACCACAATGTCTCCAACGCCACGGCCGCTATCGCCATCGCCCGCGAACTGGGCATAGGCGAGGATGACATCCGCAAGGGGCTGGCCGGCTTCGGCGGGGTCAAGCGCCGCTTTACGACGACCGGCGTGACGGATGGCATTCGCGTGATCGACGATTACGGCCACCATCCGGTCGAGATTGCCGCCGTACTCAAGGCCGCGCGTCAGGTGACGGAAGGCCGTGTCATCGCCGTGGTTCAGCCGCACCGCTATACCCGCCTGCGCGACCTGATGAACGAGTTCTCCTCCTGTTTCCATGACGCCGACATGGTGATCGTGGCCGATGTCTATTCGGCCGGTGAGCAGCCGATCGAGGGCGTTGACAAGGCGCATCTGGTGGAAGGGCTGCACCGCTTCGGTCACCGCAATGCCGTGGCGCTCGATACGCCGGCGCATCTGGCCGGTCTGGTGGCGGCGGAAGCCAGGCCGGGCGACCTGGTGGTCTGCCTCGGCGCCGGCGATATTACCCAGTGGGCCTATGCCCTGCCGTGCCAGCTTGAGGCCCAAAAAAGCGGTATGAAAGCATGAGCTGGGTAGCCGACCTGCCGCCGGTGCGCGGCAAGATCATGACGCGCGCGGCGCTTGCACCCTTCACCTGGTTTCGTGTTGGTGGGCCGGCGGATGTCGTCTTCCTGCCGGAAGATGCCGCCGACCTGTGCGAATTTCTCAAGACCCTTGATCCGGGCATTCCGGTTCTGACCATCGGCGTGGGGTCCAACCTGCTGGTGCGTGACGGCGGCATCGACGGCGTGGTCATCCGATTGGGCCGCAATTTCGCCGATGTGACACCGCGCGGCGATGCCCGCATCGAAGCCGGCGCGGCGGCGCTGGACGCCAATGTCGCCAAGGTGGCGGCGCAAAACGGCATTGCCGGGCTGGAATTCTATCGCGGCGTGCCGGGTACGATTGGCGGGGCGCTGACCATGAACGCCGGCTGCTATGGTTCGGAAACCAAGGATATCCTGATTGAGGCCTATGCCGTCACCCGCGCCGGCGAACGCATCACCATTTCCAATGCCGATATGGGCTTCCGCTATCGTCATTCCCAACCGGAAGGCATTGTTTATACCGGCGCCCTGTTCCAGGGCACGCCCGACGATGTGGCGGCGGTCACTGAACGCATGGAGGCCATCACCGCCCGCCGTGAGCAGACCCAGCCGATCCGCGAAAAGACCGGTGGCTCGACCTTCAAGAATCCCGAAGGCAAGAGCGCCTGGCAATGCGTCGATGAGGCGGGCTGGCGCGGAAAACTCTTCGGCGCGGCCAAGTTTTCCGAACTGCATTCCAATTTCATGATCAATACCGGCGACGCCACCGCCGCCGAACTGGAAGGTCTGGGCGAGGCTGTCCGCGCCGATGTCATGACCAAACTCGGCATCGACCTGCATTGGGAAATCAAGCGGATCGGCAAACCGGCATAGGTCGTTATATCCCTCCCTGCGAAGCGGGGAGGGGGGACCGCGAAGCGGTGGGAGGGGCCATCCATCCCCCGCATCCGCAGTTCCGCGCCGCACTCAACCCGCCGTAAGACGGGAAAGGATGAATTAGGAGACACGCCATGAAGGTCGGTTTTATCGGTTTGGGCCTGATGGGGGCGGCGATCGCGCCCAATCTGGTCAGGGCAGGTCACGAGGTTGCGGTGTGGAACCGTTCGCCGGAAAAGGCCGATCCGCTGGTCGCCGGCGGGGCCATCCGCGCCGTTACCCCCGCCGAAGCCGGCCGGGGCGAGGCGGTCTTCACCATGCTGGCCGATGACGCGGCGGTCGAAGGTGTTTCCGAAGCCATTCTGGCCAGCCTGCCCGCAGGCGGTGTCCATATCTCCCTCAGCACAATCAGCGTGGCCCTGGCCGACAGGTTGACCGAAGCCCATGCCGCCAAGGGGCAGCATTTCGTCTCCGCGCCGGTCTTCGGCCGTCCGCCGGTGGCGGCGGAAGGCAAGCTGTTTATCGCCGCTGCCGGCAGCGGGGCGGCCATCGCCAAGGCCATGCCGCTGCTGGAGATTATCGGCCAGAAGGTGCAGGTCTTCGGTGACAGGCCTTCCGCCGCCAATCTGGTCAAGCTGGCAGGCAATTTCCTGATCGTCTCGCTGACCGAAACCCTGGGCGAGGCCATGACCCTGGTCGATACCGGCGGGGCCTCGAAAGCGGTGTTCCTCGATTTCCTGACCTCGACCCTGTTCGGCGCGCCGATCTACAGGAATTACGGCGCGATGATCGTCAACGAGGCTTTCGAGCCGGCGGGCTTCGGCGCGGCGCTGGCGGCCAAGGACATGCGGCTGGCGGGCGAGGCGGCGGCGGATCTGGGCGTTTCCCTGCCGCTGAACGACCTGCTGCGGGCGCGGCTCCAGCGTCTGATCGATGGCGGCGAAGGTCATCTCGACCTGACCGCCCTGTCGCTGCTGGCGAAACGGGACGTGAAGTGAGCCTGCTCGCCCGCGCCGCCGAAAGGCCTCTGGTCATGGGCATCATCAATGTGACGCCCGACAGCTTTTCCGATGGCGGCGCCTATGATGCGCTCGAACAGGCGCGGCGGCTGATCGCCGAAGGCGCCGATGTGCTCGATATCGGCGGGGAATCGACCCGGCCGGGGGCGGAGCCGGTCAGCGCAGGCGCGGAAATTGCCCGCGTGGCGCCGGTCATCGCCGCCATCGCCGCCGAATGGCGGGGCGCGATCAGCATCGATACGCTCAAGCCCGACGTGGCCCGTGCGGCGTTCCGGGCCGGGGCCAGCGTGTGGAATGATGTCACGGCGCTTTCCCACGCGCCGGAAAGCCTGGAGACGGCCGCGGACTTGAGCGGCGATGTCATCCTGATGCACATGCAGGGCGAGCCGCGCACCATGCAGGCCGCGCCGCATTATGAAGACGTGGTGGCGGAGGTGGAAACCTTCCTGCTGATGCGCGCCGAAGCGGCCATGCGGGCCGGCGTGGCGCGTGACCGCATCTGGCTCGATCCCGGTATCGGTTTCGGCAAGACGCTCGATCACAACCTGGCCCTGATCCGCGCCACCGGCCGGCTGGCCTCGCATGGTTTTCCGCTGCTGATGGCGGCCTCGCGCAAGCGCTTTATCGCCGCGCTGGAAGAGCGGGAAGGGGCCGATCCATCTGTTGCCGATAACCGCGTTGGGGGGACTATCGCCGTGCATCTGCACGCCATCGCCCAGGGCGCGAAAATGGTGCGGGTGCACGATGTGCTTGCCATGAGGCAGGCCTTGCGGGTATGGAGCGCGCTCGAAGGATATGATTGACGCACTTTTTAATCCAAAAAAGCGCGTGACATTTTTCGGGAAGCACTCGGATTGAGCTATCGCACGCGCGCCATCATCTATCTGATCCTGCTGCCGGTCTGCCTGATCGGCGCGCTGGGCGATAGCGCGCCGCTGTTGTTTTCCTTCGCCTTTCTGGCGCTCGCCATTTCGCAGTTCTTTTTCCTGTGTCCGCGTTGCGGCAAGCATGTCGATACCAAGGGCGCCGATCGCGGCAATTTCTTCTACGGCGTCTTCGAGCCGCATGAGACGACTTGCCCGCGCTGCCTGCGGTCGCGTGAGAACGTCTGGCCGTTGCAGTACGTGGTGAGGCGCGAACCCTGGGACGGCATCCGTCACGACGAGATTTAAAATCTTTCCTGATCCTGGAAAAATCACGGGCGATAGAGGTAGCGTGAAATTGCCATGAATATCTGTGTAATCTGTGGATCAGAAAACAGACTTTTGCGCGCGTTCCGGCGTCGGCAAGAAGGGGTATCCACAGATTACACAGATGTTCCTGATCATCACACGCTACCGCTATCATCGGGGAACGAACAAAGCGTCAAGAGCGGTTGCGCAGTTTCTGCACCAGCATGAACAGGGCGATGACGATAAACAGGCCGCCGCAGATCAGCAAAAACGGGTCATGGAGCATCTTGTCGGTCATGAGGGCCTGTAGATATCGAAAGCGCCAAGGAAGGCCGGGTTCTCGACAACCGAGCCGCAACTCAGCATATATTGTCCCGGCGGCTGCATGTTAAAGGCGGCGGGCACCAGCGGCAAAAACAGTTCCTGGCCGGATTTTTTGCCGACCAGCGACAGAACGAAGCCTTCCGAACGATTGGCGCGGATCAGGCGGCCGGCCAGGATTTCATGGCTGATCAGGTCGTCATTGGCGTCGATCTGGTTGAGGCGCACCAGGATCAGCGTTCCGCGCATGGCGCGCAGGATCGGATGGCCACTGTCGGCGAAGGCCTCCGGCTCCAGTTCTGTCCATCTGTCGGAATCGCTCACCTGTCGTCTTCCGCGATATCGGGAAAGGCCTCGACAAGGGCGAAGCGCGGCGTAAGCCCGTTCTCGGTCACGACGGGTTCAGTGAACATGGCAAGCGGGCGCACCCACAGGCACGCTTCTCCGGCAGTCGGGCCGATTGGGGCATAAAGCACCAGGTCTTCCTCGCTTTCCGAATGGGTGACGGTGCCGAAGACGCGGTACAGCTTGTTTTTGTAATGGCGGTAGGTGCCGCGTGGAATAGCGCTTTTATAAAACGAGGTTGTCAGGGGCACGACGGCCTCCTATTTGAAGTTCTGATTCCTTATGAGGTTATTCGGCGATCAAGGAAAGTCTGTATGCAGCGCGTTCTCATCATTGCCGGTTCCGATCCTTCGGGCGGCGCCGGCATCCAGGCCGATATCAAGGCGGTGACCTGCCTGGGCGGCTACGCCATGACGGCGATCACTGCCCTGACCGTGCAGAATACGCTCGGCGTTTCCGATGTCATGGCCGTGCCATCCGGCTTCATCACAGCCCAGGCGCAGGCGTGTCTGGACGATATCGGCGTGGACGCCATCAAGACCGGCATGCTGGCCGATGTCGCGGTCATGGAAGCGGTGTCGCTGGTGATCGAGGGGGCGAAAGTCTTCACGATCATCGATCCGGTGATGGTGGCCAAGGGCGGTCATGCCCTGATGAACCACCACGCGATCGACGCCATGAAGGCCCTGATGCTGCCTTTGGCCGATCTTTTGACCCCCAATGCGCCGGAAGCGGCGGCGCTGACCGGCCTCAGGGTCGAGACGGAAGAGGATATGCGCAAGGCGGGCGAGGCCTTGCTTGGCATGGGCGCGAAAAATGTTCTGATCAAGGGCGGGCATATCGATACGCCGGATGTCATCGACCTGTTGTTTACCCGCAAGGGCGAGCATCGCTTCACCTCGGCGCGCATCGATACGAAACATACGCACGGCACGGGCTGCACGCTTGCCTCGGCCTGCGCCGCCCTGACGCGCGCCGCCAGGCCGCTTGAGGAAACGGTGGAACTGGCGCGGGATTATGTCGGCGGGGCGATCCTGATGGCGCCGGGCCTGGGCGAGGGGCACGGCCCGCTGCGGCATAACTGGCTGCTTTAAGTCAAAAGGCGCAGAACCGGAGTCCTGCGCCTTGAGGGATAAGAGACGGACGGCCTTGAAGGCGGCCGCCAGCCTTTACCGTTTAACCGCGACGATTGTTGCGGTCGGTCTTCTCAACGCGGATCTGGCTTTGCAGACGGTCGAGACGGTTATCCAATTGGCTGATCTCGTTGACGCTCAGGCCGCGGCCCGACCGTTCATAACTGCGCTTTTGCGAGGAAATCAGATTCAGTTCGTTAGTCAGGCGGCGGCCTTCGCGCACGCTGATCTGACCGGTGCGGCGGCCCTGATCGATGCGCGCGTCAAGGCGGGCGATACGGTTGCTCAGTTGCGCCGAGGCGCGGTCGTCGCGGTGGTTCCAGCCGGCAGCATGATGGTCGGCAACAGCCACGACAGGCGTGGGTTTGGCGCTGGCGATGGCGGGAATGGAAACAGTGGTCAGGGCGGCGGCAACGGCGGCCAGGGTGATCAGGGTCTTTTTCATCATCTTTCTCCTTTGGATGTGCGTCGCTGTTTCAGCAGCGATGGGCCTATATAGCCATGCGGCCCCTGAGCGTGACCTGAACGGCATGGTTCATCTCCGGTTCATGGCGATGGGAAAAACATCTGGCGTCCAGGGTGAAAAAACGCTTGCCCTGAAAGGCCTGAAAGCGCAAAGAGCGGGGGAAAAACTACTGTATCCGTGGGGTTCGCATGTCGCTTTTTTCCGCCAACAAACCGGCCCGCGCGCCTGAGCGTCCGTGGTTTTCATCGGGACCGACAAGCAAGCGGCCCGGCTGGAACGTTCAGGCCCTGATCAATGCGCCGGTGGGGCGCTCGAACCGCTCCAAGGTGACGGTGGGGCGGCTCAACCAGGCTATCGAACTGACGCGCTCGATCCTGCAAATTCCGGCGGACTATCAGGTGCTGGTCATGCCGGCCTCCGATACCGGCGCCTTCGAGGCCGCCATGTGGAACCTGCTGGGGCAGCGCAAGGTGCAGCTTCTGGCCTTTGAAAGCTTCGGCCAGTTGTGGGCGAGCGACGCGACCGATCACCTCAGGCTCGATTGCGAAGTGCTTTCCGCGCTCTATGGCCGGCTGCCCGATCTGTCGAAGATAGATCCGCAGGCCGATCTCGTTTTTCCGTGGAACGGCACCACCTCCGGCGTGCGTATCCCCGACAGCGATTTCCTCGATGGCCATCAGGGACTGGTGCTGTGCGACGCCACCTCGGCGGCCTTCTGCATGGAACTGCCCTGGCAGAAGCTCGATGTTGCCACCTTCTCCTTCCAGAAAGCGCTGGGCGGCGAGGCCGGCTTCGGTGTCCTGGTGCTGTCGCCGAAAGCCATCGAACGCCTCAATAGCTGGGAGTCGGGGCGTCCTATTCCCAAGGTGCTGCGCCTGAAGGCCAAAGGTAAGGCCGATATGAAGACCATCGGCGGCGACGCCATCAACACCTATTCCTTCCTGGTGATCGAGGACTATCTCGACGCCCTGCGCTGGGCCTCGCTGGAAGGCGGGCTGGAGGGCCTGATCAATCGCTGCAACCACAATTTTTCGGGCTTAAGTGAATGGGTCGAGGCGACCCCGTGGATCGATTTCGTCGCCGAGGTGCCGGAGCAGCGCTCGACCACCTCGGTCTGCCTGAAGTTCGCCGATCCGGCGGTGCAGTCGCAACCGGCCGAGGTCCAGGCGAAGCTGGCGGCGAAGATGGCCTCCCTGCTGGAGATCGAGGGCGTGGCCTTCGATATCAACGGCTACCGCGCGGCCCCTCCGGGCCTGCGCATCTGGTGCGGCTGCACGGTCGAGGCGGACGATATCGATTCCCTGCTGCCCTGGCTGGAATGGGCCTATGCCGAGGCGCTGCAAAGCGTGATGGCTGGCGTTTAAAGGAAAGCGGGCCAACGGATAAGGCGCAAGCGCATCTACACGAATCCGCACGGATTTTATGGGCTGCGTCGATTGCGAAGATAAGTGGCCCGAATGTGCCCCTGCATGGTCTTGCATGACGGCTTTGCCGTCGATAGGTCGCGCATCATGATCGGTGGCGTCTGGAAGATGGCCTGAAATCTGTGTCGATCCGTGTAGCCGCGCAGCAACATCCGTGCCTTATCCGTGTTTCCTCTTTCCTTTTCTCATACTCTGGCAGGATGCACAAATTAGAGGGTTACAAGCCCTGATTCATCCTCTATAGGGTGCCACCGGCTAACACGCGCATGACCCGAAAAGCGATCTGGGGCTGCGCGGCAAAATTCTGTGACCGGAGCAATCATCTTGGCGAATGTAACCGTAATTGGCGCTCAATGGGGCGACGAAGGCAAAGGCAAGCTTGTCGATTGGCTCTCAAACCGCGCCGATGTCGTTGTCCGTTTCCAGGGCGGGCATAATGCCGGTCATACGCTCGTGGTCGATGGCAAGGTTTACAAGCTTTCGCTGCTGCCCTCCGGCGTGGTTCAGGGCAAGCTCTCGATCGTCGGCAATGGCGTGGTCATCGATCCGTGGGCGCTGTTCGCTGAGATCGGCCGTGTCGAGGCGCTGGGCCTCAGGATCACGCCGGAATTGCTGGTTATCGCCGATAATGCCTGTCTGATCCTGCCGATCCATTCGGAACTCGATATCGCCCGCGAAGCCGCCGCCGCCGCCGGCAAGATCGGCACCACGGGCCGCGGCATCGGTCCGGCCTATGAGGACAAGGTGGGCCGCCGCGCCATTCGTGTCGCCGACCTGGCCGATTTCGACGCGCTGGGCGCCAAGATCGACCGCCTGCTGGCTCACCATAATCCGCTGCGACAGGGCCTCGGCCTGCCGGAAGTGGACGTGACGGCGCTGCTGCAAAAGCTGAAGGACATCGCCCCGCGCCTGCTGGCTCACGTCAAACCCGCCTGGTATGTGCTCGACAAGGCCAAATCGGAAGGCAAGCGCATCCTGTTCGAGGGCGCGCAAGGGGCGCTGCTCGATATCGACCACGGCACCTATCCGTTCGTCACTTCGTCCAACACCGTGGCCGGTCAGGCCGCCGCCGGTTCCGGCATGGGACCGAAGAGTGTCGGCTATGTGCTGGGTATCCTGAAAGCCTACACCACCCGCGTTGGTTCCGGCCCGTTCCCGACCGAACTGTTCGACGAGATCGGCGAGGGCATCGCCACGCGCGGTCATGAATTCGGCACCGTCACCGGCCGCGCCCGCCGCGTCGGCTGGCTGGATGCGGTTCTGGCGCGCCAGTCGATCGCCATCAACGGCATAGACGGCATTGCCCTGACCAAGCTCGATATTCTCGACGGCATTGAAACCATCAAGGTCTGCGTCGGTTACAAGGTCGGCGACCAGGTGCTCGATCACCTGCCGGCCAGCTTCAAGGACCAGCAGGGCATCGAACCGGTCTATGAGGAACTGGAAGGCTGGAGCGAAAGCACGCAGGGCGCGCGTTCGTGGAAGGATCTGCCGGGCAATGCGGTGAAATATGTCCGCCGCATCGAGGAACTGATCGGCGCGCCGGTGGCGTTGCTTTCGACTTCTCCTGAGCGTGAGGATACGATTCTGATGCGCGATCCATTTCAGGACTAGGTATTCAGGCGCATTGCTTTTTTAAATGCGGATGAATGACTGCGCGCCATAAAATCTATTTTTACGAATAGGGCGTAGGGTTGCTGAATAATCTCAGCAGAGTGTCCCTCGTGTTTTCGCTCGATCCCAAACTGGAAGCCAGACTGAAGCCGCACCTGAAGCGGGTGCTGGTGCTCGAAGCCAATCAGGCCTATGCGCGCATCCTGATGGATATGCTGCGTGTTCTGGGGGCTGAAAAGGTGCACGTGGAGACGGATGACCGCCACGCCACCGCGATCTGTCAGGATTTCGATCCGCAAATCATTTTCTGCGATCTCAAGGGGGCGAATATCGAAGGCGCCGCGTTCGTGACCGGTCTGCGCCGTTCGGATATGAAGTGCCGCAAGATTCCGGTGATCATGATGGCGCCTAACGACCTGCCGGAAACGATGAAGCAGGCGCGGGATTGCGGCAGCGACGAGATCATGAAGAAGCCCTTCGCCTCGGGCGACCTGCTGCAACGTCTGGATCACGTCGTCACCAAGTCGCGGCCATGGATCGAGGCGGTGATGTATGTCGGGCCAGACCGCCGGCGGTTCAATTCCGGTTATGGCGGGGCGACGACGCGGCCACCGGAAAACATGTCGGACGGCATGAAGCGCCTGGAACAGAGCGTGCGCATCCTGCGCGCCGCCGCTGATCAGTATGACAATGACCGCAAACAGGCCAGACGGGCGATCACCGCCCAGCTTGAGGTGCTGGTGCCGGCCTGCAAGGCGATCACCGACCCGAAGTTCAAGGCGGCGGTGACGGAAATCTTTACTGCCTATAAATCCAATGAGATGACTGGCGAGATGCTTAAGGCGCCGGTGGCGGTGCTGGCCAAGCTCTTCCGCATCGATGACGCAAAAAAAGAAAACGCGGCATAATTCATCGGTCACAAAGTGGCCGATGAATTATGCTTTTTTCAGCTCAATTGCCGCATGGCTACGCGCACTGTGCTCAAAAAGCGAAGCGTTAGCACGCTTCTGAGGCGTGCGCGGCGGGCGCTTGCCCTTGCCGAGTTGTACTGAAGTCATTCAACTCGGTTTTATGATGATCAGGCCGGAACGGGTGTCGCCGCCTGAGATGCGGCGACCATGGCCTTTTGCAGTTTTTCGAACGCGCGCACCTCGATCTGGCGGACCCGTTCGCGCGAGACGCCAAAGCGTTCGGCGAGGTCTTCCAAGGTCGTCGGGCTGTCCTTGAGGCGGCGCTCGGTCAGGATTTCCTTTTCGCGGTCGTTCAGTTCGCCCATGGCGGCCTGAAGCAGGTCCATGCGCTGGCCGTATTCCTCGTTTTCGGCCAGGACGGTTTCCTGCGATTGCTGGGTGTCGTCCACCAGCCAGTCCTGCCATTCCGACTCGCCTTCCGCGGCGCGCAGGGGCGCGTTCAGCGACGAATCGGCCGAGGCCATGCGGCGGTTCATATTGATGACGTCGCTTTCCGACACGCCCAGCTTGGTGGCGATCTGTTCGACATGTTCGTGGCGCAGGTCGCCGTCTTCCAGGGCCGAGATTTCCGATTTCACCTTGCGCAGGTTGAAGAACAGCTTCTTCTGCGCGGCGGTGGTGCCCATCTTGACCAGAGACCATGAGCGCAGGACGTATTCCTGGATCGAGGCCTTTATCCACCACATGGCGTAGGTGGCCAGGCGGAAGCCGCGATCAGGGTCGAATTTCTTGACCGCCTGCATCAGGCCGACATTGCCTTCGGAAATGACTTCCCCCACCGGCAAACCATAGCCGCGATAGCCCATGGCGATCTTGGCGACGAGACGCAGGTGCGAGGTGACCAGCTTGTGGGCGGCCTTGGGATCCTGATGCTCGGCCCAGCGCTTGGCCAGCATGAATTCCTCATCCTTGGCCAGCATGGGAAACTTGCGGATCTCCGACAGGTAGCGATTGAGGCCGCCGTCCGGGGTCAGGGCCGGCAGGGCGCCGCCGTCACGGGTAGCGAGGTTCGAGGAGGCGGAGGTCAGGGCAAGAGAACTCATCGGCGCGTCGCTTTCTGTAGAATTTTCTGTTTCTGGTCGGGATTCTGACGAAGGGTCAGAAAAAGAAGGTGTGTCGGACATGAGACCCGCGCCTTGTCAATGAGGGGGAGCACAGACGAAGGGGATATCCTGCCCGACAACTGCGCCTAGATTTAGGAAGCCTTTCGGCGAAAAAAAGACCCATAAACTGCGAAATCGCAAAAAAATGGCATCTGTCTGCGAATTTGTTGCAGAAAGGTATCACACCGGGCGGTGTTACTTCATCACAGTTCGGTGAGTGCGGCGCAGTATAGGTGTTAGTACATATCCGCCAGGGCGTTGGCCAGCGCCTGCATGTCGTCGGGCAGGGGTGCTCTGAATTTCAGTTTCTCGCCGGTGATCGGGTGAATAAAACCCAGGAGTCCGGCGTGCAGGGCCTGGCGGCTGAAATCCAGTTCTTTCACAATGGCCTGCACCTCCTTCGCCGGGGCGCCAGAGCCATAGACCGGATCGCCGAGGCACGGGCAGCCGAGATGCGCCATATGGACTCTGATCTGGTGGGTGCGGCCTGTTTCCAGCCGGCAGGTCAGCAGGGCGGCCAGCGGTCTGATGTCGCCATAGACCTCTTCAAGCTGATAATGGGTGATGGCCTCGCGGCCGCCGGCGCGCAGGACGGCCATCTTCTTGCGGTCATGGTGCGAGCGGCCGATCCGGGTGGTGACCGTGCCGGACATATAACGTGGGACGCCGCGCACGATCGCCTTATATTCGCGGTCGATATCGTGACGCGAGAACAGGTCGCTTAAAGCGCGGTGGGCTATATCCGATTTCGCCGCCACCAGAATGCCGGAGGTGTCCTTGTCGAGCCGGTGGACGATGCCGGGGCGCAGTACACCGCCGATTCCCGACAAGGTATCTCCGCAATGAAAGAGCAAGGCGTTGACCAGGGTGCCGTCGCGGGTGCCGGGGGCCGGATGCGCCGCCATGCCGACGGGTTTGTTGACCACGATCAGGTGTTCGTCTTCGTAAAGAATATCGAGCGGGATATCTTGCGGTTCGGGTCGTGCGGCGACGGGCGCAGGGATACTGAGCGTATAGGCGCCGGCACGCGCCTTGTGCTTGCCATCGGTGATGACTTTGCCATCTATGCTCAGGCGGCCTTCGGCAATCAGGGCCTGGAGGCGGGCGCGGGACAGATCGGTGAAATGGCCAGCCAGGACGCGATCCAGCCGCTCGCCCGATTCGTCGTCATCGATCTCGACGGTCAGAATTTGTGAGGCATCGGCCTCGTCTTCCGGGGCGAAATCATCGTCAATGTCGTCAGGCGTGTTGGTCATGGATACTTGTGGCCGTCAAAAAGTAAGAAACCCCACCACCATCCGTCTTCGCCTAAAGGCTACGCCGGACGGTCCCCCTCCCCAGTAAACTGGGGAGGTATAAAACAAAAGGGGCTGTCGTAGATAAGTTTTAGATTTTGGCCCATCGGCACAAAATTTTGAGTTGTTCTTTTGGCGAGCCGTAGTTGAATCTAAACTCGCATTCCTTGAGGAACAAGAAGAAGTTTTGTCTGGGAATCCCGTTGTATTTTCGCAGGACACGTTTCGCCTGGTTCCAGAAATTCTCAATGCCGTTGATGTGGTTCTGCCTGTCGGCGAACAGCTTTGAGTGGTTTATGCGGCTGTGGTGAAATTCGGATACATCCAAGGCGCTGTAACTACCGAAGGTGTCTGTATAGACGATGCTATCTGGCTGAATTTTCTTGCGAATTATCGGCATCAGTGTCGTTGCCTTAGCATCTGGAATAGGCACGACATAGACCTTGCCGCCCCTTTTCAAGAGACCAAAGACAGGCACTTTACCAAGAGCACCACGCCCGCGTTTGCCTTTACGGACGCCACCGAAGTAGCTCTCGTCAACTTCGACTTCCCCGCCAAGCAATTCCTCATTCGTGGTGGCTTGTTCGACAATGAGTTCGCGTACCTTGCGGTAAAATAAGGCTACCGTATTGACCTGCAAATCCAGCACATCGGCCGCTGAACGCGCTGTGACTTCCAGAACGAAAAATTCCAGAAGCTTCAACTGCACTTTTCGGCTTAATTTACAGCGCTTTAGACCCATGAAACCACCATAGATAAGTTATCTTATCTACGACAGCCCCAAACAAAAACACCGGAAACCAGTGGTCTCCGGTGTTTCTTATAACTGTAGTAAACTATCCGAAGACTATTCGATATCTTCAGTGATAAGGGCGATCTTGAGATAGCCGTTTTGTTGCAGTTCGTTCATCACCTTGACGAAATCGGCGTATTCGATGTCCTTGTCACCGCGGATCAGCACACGCTGTTCGGCTAATGGAGTGTTCGGGTCGGTGACGCGCAGGGCGGCCGCCACGTCACCGATCAGACGATCCGGGGTGGTCCGTTGTGGCCCGATATAGATTTCATCGGGGCCCATGATCGAGATGAACACCGGGTCCGGTAGTTTTACAGCCGACGGCGGCGCTTTGGCGGGCGGCATGTCCAGCTTGATCGACACTGTGGCGGCCGGGATGGACACCATGAAGATGATGAGCAGAACGAGCATGACGTCAACGAACGGCGTGACGTTGATGTCCGAATTCTGTGCGATGGTATACCGGCCACCGCCGCCGCCGCCGAGCTTTGCGCCCATAGTCTAACTCCCTTTATGCCACCGCAGGCGAACAGCCCGCAGGGAAGAACATTATGCCATCGGCTCAGGGACCGCGCTTTCAATGCGCCGCCTTTTGCCGGTCGGAAGCGATTTAGGACAAGTCCCGGATAAAAGTAAAGCCTGAAAGCCATTCAAACAGGCCCTTCATTAAGAATATTTCATGCGCGGACGCCGTTACGGAAGCAAAAACGCCGGAAACCATGCAGCATCCGGCGTTATCCCAAATGGTGGAAGGCGCTATTCGATGTCTTCGTTGATCAGGCCGATCTTGAGATAACCGTTTTGCTGGAGCTGGTTGATCACCTGAACGAAATCGGCATAAGCGATATCCCTGTCGCCGCGCATCAGGACGCGTTGTTCGCTTAAGGGCGTGTCAGGGTCTGAAACGCGCAGGGCGGCGGCCACATCACCGATCAGATGCGCCATATTGGTTTTTTGCGCACCGATATAGATGTCGTCCGGCCCCATGACCGAGATAAATACCGGTGGTTTCGGCGGTTTGGCGACGGTGCCGTCAGCCGGCGGCAGGTCGAGCTTGATGGACACCGTGGCGGCCGGAATCGACACCATGAAGATAATGAGCAGGACCAGCATGACATCGACGAACGGCGTAACATTGATGTCCGAATTTTGCGCGATGGTGTAGCGGCTGCTTCCGCCGCCCAGTTTCATTGTCGTTTTTTGGGCCATGATTAACTCTCCCTTTTCATATTGCGTGACCATAATTTATGCCTTACATTATACTTTGTAAAGCAAGGTATATGAAAATAATGAAACGGGCGGATACGGGCATAAAAAAGCGGCCCTACCGGAGCGGGACCGCTTTTTCAGAAAGAGGTGTGGCCTATCTATGAATCAGACGCAGGAAACGGTCTTGCATGTTACGTTTTCACAAGATCGCTTACGGACGATAGTGAACTTACCTATGGATCAGGCGCAGGAAGCGATCTTGCAGGGCCTGATCGGTCTTGAAGACGCCGGTGAAGCGCGTGGTGACCGTGGTGACGTTCTTGTGGTGGACGCCACGCGTGCTCATGCACTGATGCTCGGCGTCGATCAGCACGGCCACGCCCAGCGGCGCCAGCGATTCTTCGAGCGCGTCAGCCACCTGCTTGGTCATGGTTTCCTGGGTTTGCAGGCGCTTGGCGAAGATTTCGACCACGCGGGCGATCTTGGAGATGCCGACAACCTTCGAGGTCGGCATATAGGCGACCCACGCCTTGCCGAGAAAGGGCGCCATATGGTGTTCGCAGTGCGATTCGACATCGATTTCACGCAGCATGACCATATCGTCATAGCCCTGCACGTCCTCGAAGGTGCGCGACAATTCCTTTTTCGGATCGGCCTGATAACCCTGGAACCATTCCTCATAGGCATCGACCACGCGCTTGGGCGTATCGATCAGGCCTTCGCGTTCGGGGTCATCACCGGCCCAGGCCAGAAGCGTCTTGACGGCCTTCATCGCCTCTTCGCGCGACGGACGGTTGGTGAAGCTCACAATGCTCTTGGGCTTCGAGGTGTTCAGCAGGCTGTTTTCAGGGTTAGAATTGCCCAGCATGGGTTCCAGCGTATCCATAAATTTCAATGCTCCCGAAGGCCGAGTGGCGCCGGAACGACGGTTCCGGAATGACGCGTGACATCCTTCATAATGAGCCAGCCGGTCAGCGGCGGACTACAGGGTTTGACGACCTTATCGTGAAAAGGTTCCCGAAAATCAAACAATATCGTCCTGCGCCCCTGACACCTTTACGTTTCCGGCGCGCCTTGCGGATCATCCGGAAGCGCTATTAACGTGGTGACAATGCTCAACCGACCCTATATGGGAGAAGGAAAACCGATTGCAACTCGAAAACAAATGACCCTGCATATTCACGACACTTTAAGCGGCCAAAAGGTCGCGTTTACGCCCAAAAATCCTGATCGTGTGACGATGTATGTCTGCGGACCGACGGTCTATAATTACGCGCATATCGGCAATGCGCGCCCGGTTGTGGTGTTTGATGTGCTGTTCCGCCTGCTGCGCCATCTGTATGGCGAGGACCATGTGGTCTACGCGCGCAACATCACCGACGTCGATGACAAGATCAACAAGAAGGCGATGGATGAAGGCGTTGATATTTCCGTCATCACCAACAAATTTGCCGACATTTATAATGCCGATATGGCGGCGCTGAACGCCCTGCCGCCGACCTATCAGCCACGCGCCACGGATCATATGCCCGACATGGTGGCGATGATCGAGGATTTGATCGCGCGCGGCGCGGCCTATGTCACTGACGATGGTGAAGTCCTGTTCCGCGTGGCGGATTATGATGGCGGTTCAGGGCGTTATGGCAAGCTGGCGAAGCGTTCGCTTGACGATATGATCGCCGGCGCGCGTGTCGAGGTGGCTGAGAACAAGGACAATGCCGCCGATTTCGTGTTGTGGAAGCCCTCAAAGCCGGGGGAGCCGGTCTGGCCGGGGCCGCAAGGTCTGCCGGGGCGTCCGGGCTGGCATATCGAATGCTCGGCAATGAGCGAGGCGGTGTTGCAGTTGCCGATCGATATTCACGGCGGTGGCCAGGATTTGATCTTTCCGCATCATACCAACGAAATTGCCCAGTCCTGCGCCGCACACGGTCATTCCGATCCGGCGGCTTACGCGAAATACTGGATGCACAATGGCTTTCTCGACTTCTCCGGTGAGAAGATGAGCAAGAGCCTCGGCAATGTTGTGCTGGTGCATGACCTGATTAAGGACTATCCGGGCGAAGTGATCCGCTGGGCTTTGTTGAGCGGGCATTATCGTTCACCGCTCAACTGGACACCGGAACTCCTGGAGCAGAGCCGGGCATCCTTAGATAGGCTTTATGGTGTGTTGCAACGATCTAAAGAGATTGAGGGGCGGTCGCTTGCTGACCCAGCTCAATTGCTAGATGAAGTGTTGGACGATTTGAACACGCCCGGCGCTATAACATCACTTTTTGTCATGGCGCGTGAACTTGATCAATCAGTTAAAGCGGGGTCAGAAGCTGCCCGGTCCTTCAAAGGGGATTTATTGCTTCTTGCTGGAGTCCTTGGTGTGCTCCAGCAAGATCCCGAACAATGGTTCAAGGGCGGCGCTTCCGATGACCTGACCGCGCAGGTCGAGGCCCTGCTGGTTGAACGCTCTGCCGCCCGTGCGGCAAAGAACTGGCCGGAATCGGACCGTATCCGCGACGCCCTGAATGCGCTCAATGTCGAGGTCATGGATGGGCCGTCCGGCGCGACCTGGAAACTGAAGGTGACCTCCTGATGGCGATCAAAATCGAACAACGCATAGGCATCGCCGCGCCGATTGATGACGTTTATGAGGTCATCGCCGATATCAATGCCTGGCCGGAATGGAGTCCGATCCACAAAGTGGCGCGCGCCGACCTGCATTTCGGCGCGCCGGTCCACCTGGAAGAATATTACGAAGGTCTCGGCACCTGGGAGACCGATGGCGTCATCGCCGACTGGACGCCGCTGTCGCATATCCATATCACCGTGCCCAAGCCCTTTTATGCCGGCAGCCTGATCCGCTATTTCGAATTCGACGCCCTGTCGGAATACGGCAGCAGTTTCTCGATAGGCGCGCTGTTCAATGGCTTTTTGTCAGAACGTGAGGGCAAGGCCTACCGCCAGCCTATCCGCGCCGGATTCGAGGCCTTCGGCGCGGCGCTGAAAGAGCGGGCGGAAGCGAAATTCGCCGCCAATCCGCACGCGTCTTCCGTCATCGTGCCGCCGGTGCCAAAGGACGACCCGCTGCATAAACCGCGCCCGAAGTGGCTCAATACCCATTTCTGGGGCAAGAAGAAGTCATGATCCCCTCTCCCCTTTTTGAAGGGGAGAGGACGGGAAACAAGCCGCGTAAGCGGCGCAGGTGACCGGGTGAGGGGCGCGAAACCAGGAAAGTCATGCGTGGCAGATCGTTTGGCCCTTCACCCTAACCCTCTCCCCATGAATGGCTATCGCATATGCTTTTGGAGTTGCGATGCCTTTCCCCTCTCCCCATGAATATGGGGAGAGCCGGGCGGCCGGTGCCGACGAGAACCGAACGCAGTGAAGGCGATCGGGTGAGGGGCTGTTCGTCGATAGAACACAAGCGTCACACAGCCCCTCACCCGGTTGCGATCGCTTCGCTCCGCGCCCGTCCTCTCCCCTCAGTGAGGGGAGAGGGGGAAGAAAAGTTATTCCAAAAGCCATAGGCGATAGCCCTGCCTGCGAAGCGGGAGAGGGGATTCATGGGGCGATATACGCCCTTGCGTTTTGTTGTTTCCTCCGCCATCTAATCCTCATGATCGACGAACTCTATTCCCGCGAAATCCTGCGCCGCACCACCCAGTTGCAGCATGTCGGTCATCTGGCGAACCCGCAGGCCGTGGCCGACAAGGTGGCGAAGCTGTGCGGCAGCACCATCCATGTCGAACTGAATATGGATGGCGGAGCGGTCACCGACTTCGCCCAGCAGGTCCGGGCCTGTGCGCTCGGTCAGGCCAGCGCGGCGATCCTTAGCCAGCATATCATCGGGGCCACGGCGGACGAGGTTCTGGCAGCCCGTGACGCCCTGCGAACTCTACTCAAGGGCGAGGTTGCGAATTTTCCCGAGCGCTTCGCCGATCTGGCGATCCTTTCATCCGTAAAGGATTATCCGGCGCGACATGCCTCCACCCTGCTGGCGCTTGAGGCAACCAGTGCGGCTATTTCGTCACTGAAATAAACTAAAACGGTAATTTTTGCCCTTCCGGCTTGCCAGGCGAGGTAAACCCGTCTCTATATACCGGTGACGAGGGGGCTTGTCGTGGGGGTTGACGCCGCCAGGCTTTTTCTTCATTCGGTGACGCATGACCGCTCTTTACGAACGTTCCGTGCGCGCGGCCTTGCGGGCTTACAAGCTCACACTGTCGCCCTATATCGGGCAGGCCTGCCGGTTCCGGCCGACCTGTTCGGAATATATGGCCGAAGCCCTGATCACGCATGGCCCCGTAAGAGGGTCGTGGTTGGGTATAAAACGTATCTGCCGCTGCCGTCCGGGGGGAGGCAATGGCTATGATCCGGTTCCGCCAAAGGAATCAAAAGAGTAAGGTCTGCGTGTCCATGACGACACACAGAACCGGATTGGGTGTGTCTTTTCCAAGACCACATCGAATCTTTATGAAAAATATTGCGCGATGAAGCCCGCCGTAAGGGCTACAGGTCGCCAGCTAAAAAGTGACTGAGATGATGATAGACTTGACGTTCCCCGATGGCGCGGTTCGCAGCTTCGATGCGGGGACAACCGGCAGAACCATTGCCGAAAGCCTGTCAAAATCACTGGCGAAGAAAGCAGTCCTTATCAAACTCGATGGAGTGTTGCTGGACTTGGACCGACCGCTTGAGCAGGGGGGGGCATTGGAAATTCTGACGCGTGACGCCCCTGAGGCGCTCGAAGTGATCCGTCACGACACGGCCCATATCCTGGCCGAGGCGGTGCAGGAACTGTTTCCGGGCACGCAGGTCACCATCGGCCCCTCCATCGACGACGGCTTTTATTACGATTTCGCCCGTGACGAGCCTTTCAGCACCGACGATTTCGCCAAAATCGAAGCCAGGATGAAGGACATCGTTGACCGCGACGAGAAGATCGTCCGTGAGGTCTGGGACCGCGACGACGCCATAAAGCACTTTGAAGGTATCGGCGAATCCTACAAGGCCGAGATCATCCGCGACCTGCCGGGCACCGAAACCATTACGGTGTACCGCCATGGCGACGCCTGGAAAGACCTGTGCCGCGGGCCGCACCTGCCGTCATCGAAATTCATCGGCAAGGCCTTCAAGCTGACCAAGCTGGCGGGCGCCTATTGGCGTGGCGACCACAATAACGCCCAGCTTCAGCGCATCTACGGCACGGCCTGGGCCACGGAGGCTGATCTCGAAGCCTATATCACCCGCATCGAAGAAGCCGAAAAGCGCGACCACCGCCGCATCGGCCGCGCCATGGACCTGTTCCACATGCAGGAAGAAGGCCGTGGCATGGTCTTCTGGCATCCCAAGGGTTGGCAATTGTGGCGCACGCTTGAGGCCTATATGCGCCGCCGCCTCGATGCCGCCGGTTATGTCGAGGTCAAGACGCCGCAGGTGCTCGATCGTTCCTTCTGGGAAAAATCCGGCCATTGGGAAAAGTATCGTCCGAACATGTTCGTCTGCGAGACGGTCGAGGGTGAGACGCTTTCGCTCAAGCCGATGAACTGCCCCGGCCACGTCCAGATATTCAAGGTCGGCCTGCGCTCTTATAAAGAGCTGCCGATGCGCATGGCCGAATTCGGCGCCTGCCACCGTTATGAGCCGTCCGGTTCGCTGCATGGTCTGATGCGCGTGCGCGGCTTCACGCAGGACGATGCCCATATCTTCTGCCGCGAGGACCAGATCGTCGAGGAAACGGAAAAGTTCGTTCGCCTGACCAAGCTGATCCACGCCGATCTCGGCATGGAAACGGCCTATATCAACCTGGCCACGCGCCCGGAAACGCGCGCCGGCTCGGATGAGTTCTGGGACAAGGCCGAGGGGATGCTGGCCGAAGCCGCCCGCGCCGCCGGTGTGGAACCGGTGATCGCGGAAGGCGATGGGGCCTTCTATGCGCCCAAGCTCGACTTCATCGTCAAGGACGCCATCGGCCGCGAATGGACCTGCGGCACGCTGCAACTCGATTATGTGCTGCCGGAACGTCTGGAAGCCGAATATGTGGCGGAAGACGGTTCGCGCCAGCGTCCGGTCATGCTCCACCGCGCCATCCTGGGATCGTTCGAGCGCTTTATCGGCATCATGATCGAGAACTATGCCGGCAAATTCCCGTTGTGGTTGGCGCCGGTTCAGGTCGTGGTCGCACCGATCACCTCGGACGCCAACCCTTACGCCGAGAGCGTCGTGGAGGCGCTGCGCAAGGCGGGGCTGCGCGTCGAGGCCGACCTGCGCAATGAAAAGATCAACTACAAGGTCCGTGAGCATTCGCTGGCCAAGGTGCCGGTGATCGCCGTCGTCGGTCGCAAGGAAGCCGAAACCGGCGAGGTGGCCTTGCGCTTCCTCGGTTCGGAAGGCCAGACCGTTCTCGGCATCGCCGATGCGGTGAAGCGGCTGACGGATGACGCCACGCCGCCGGATTTGAAAGACAACTGATGACCGCTCTGCCGCCGTCCATTATCGAGATGCTGAAAGAGCGCAAGCTGGCCACCAGCGAAGCGCAATATTTCATGCAGCATAACGAGATCGCGCCTTGCGACGACAAGGACGGCGTTACCCTGATCATGATCGTTTTCCATACCGGCCGGGTGTTGTTCGACAGCATCGGCCGGGTGCTGAACGATCCCAAGGTCAAGCAGTTCATCATTATCGATAACGGCAGCCCGGAAAGGGTTGAACAACGCCTGCGCGACCTCAAGGACGAATACGACCATATCCTGCTGGTCCAGGGGCAGGGCAATATCGGTTTCGCCAAGGCGGCCAATCTGGGCGCCCATCTGGCGACCCAGCCGTGGCTCGTATTTCTCAATCCGGACGCCCTGCTGCAACCGGACTGTACGCGTGAACTGGTAGCGGCGGCCATGAACCAGCCCAGTCCGTGCCTCGTCGGGGCGCGCCTGCTCAATCCGGACATGACCGAACAGCGGGGCGCCCGGCGCGGCGAAGTGACGCCCTTCACCACCCTCGTTTCATTGCTGCAATTGTCGAAATATGTACCGGCCTGGAGCAAGTATGAAATCCATTATGAGGATCTGCCCCTGCCGGAAGCGCCTGTGCCGGTGCCGACCATCTCAGGGGCCTGCTTTGCTGTATCCTGCCAGGATTTCAGTCGTTTGAAGGGCTTCGACAATAACTTCTTCCTGCATGTCGAGGATGTCGATCTGTGCTGGCGCGCCCGTGAAATGGGGGGGGTGGTGCTTTTTCATCCCCATGCCGAGGTGGTTCACGAAGGTCATACCTCGCGCGTCGAGCCGGTGTTCGTCGAGCGGAACAAGGGCAATGGCCTGATCTACTATTTCAACAAACGCGCCAGGGGCAAGGGCTTCTGGCGCATGGCCTATGTCAGGCTGTTGGGGCCATTGATTCTGTCCGTTTCGGTGATACGCGCCCTGTTCCGCGATCGCCTGCGCGATGAGGATGACGAACGGGCCGGGGATTAAATCCCGATTATTGCGTTATCGGCGGATTATCGTAAAGCGTCAGTACCTGATCATGGCCGTTGTAGTTATGCCCTTTCACCTGGGTGATGGCGTGCGGTTTCATGCCCCTCGCCCTGGCTTCGGCCTGGAAGGCTTTCTCAAACTGCGAGTCCACGAACAGCGGCCGGCCTTCGCTCAGGGCCTGCACCGCGCCCTTGACGTCATCATTGAGCAATTCGGTCCGGGTGCCCATGGCGAAGACGAAGCTCGGCTCGGAATAGCCGATGATCGCCACCGGGCCGGGGGTGCGCAGGTCACGGCGCGGGTCGAGATGGTTGGAAACCAGGGCCGCCTCCAGCCGCCGCGAAATCCACAGAGGCTTAAGCTGCACCAGTTCACCGACAAAGCTCAGATGGGTCAGTATGCCGGCCGCCAGCAGGCAGGCGAAGCCCAGACGCTGCCGGTTCCGCCACATCAGCCAGCCGCCGGCGCCGCCGATGGCGAGCGCGGCGATCAGGACCGCGATCAGGCAGACGAGAGCGGCGCCATTCCCGTAAAGCGCATAGCCGGCAATGGCCAGGGCGCCGAGCACCAGGCCGCCGATGATGCCAGCGGCGACGTTGAATATCCGCGCCCAGGGTTTCAGCGGCAGGTCGAGCGAGACGGCGCACAGCCAGGCCAGCGCCGCGAAGGTCGGCAGGGTATAGTGCGGCAGCTTGGTCGGCATTAACTCGAAGATAAGAAAAGCCGGCAGGAACCAGGCGACGGCGAAGCGGACGGCGGCCTCATGCCTGCGCGAAATCGCCGTCTGCAAGGCGCCGCCAAGAAACCATGCCGCCGGGAACAGGGTAATAGGCAAGAGCGCCAGGTGATAGCCCGGCCACATGAAATGGCCTTCCGAGCCGCCCTTGAGCTTGTCGGCGAAATCCTTGCCGACCGCGCCGACCCAGAACTGGCCGTCGGTGGTGACGGTGATCGCCATGATCCACGGCCCGCAGATCAGGGCGACGAGGATCAGCCCCCAGCCCCAGCCCATATGCCGCGCCCAGCGAATCCTGCGGTCCCAGGCCCACAAAGTCAGCAGCGTGGTGGCCAGGATCATGGGGCCGATGATGAACTTGATCATGATGCTGCCGGCCAGGCCCAGCCAGAAGATCAGCTTGAGCCAGCGCATTCCGGGGGCAGGGTCATCCTTGCCGAGGTCGCGTGTGCGCAGGTAAATTTGAGCGAGCGCCGCCATCATCAGCGTGATGAAACCGCACTGCACGGCGTCGGTCTTGGCGATGAAGGCCTCGGTGGACAGCATGAAGGTGACGGCGAAAAGAAGGCCGGCCTTGGTGCCGATGCGGGTGCCGAAGGCGTAGGACGCCCCCCACGCACAGGCGAAAGCCGCCAGCGCCGCGCCGAGGAGGGACGGCAAACGAAAGGCGAGAATGTCACGTTTGGCCACATTGGAAGTCAGCTTGACCGCCGCCACCTGAAGCCAGTGGATGCCGACCGGCTTCTTGTAGCGCGGCGTCTCCTGGACGTTGATATTGATATAGTCGTGCGCCTCGATCATCTGGGCCGAGGCCTGGATGAAGCGTGATTCATCGCGGTCGAGCGGCGGCATCATCATGGCGCAGGGCAGAGCCACCACGAAGGCCAGAAGGGCGGCGAGCAGCGGTCCGCGCCGGCCTTTGGAAACCAGTTGCGCGAAATGCACCTGCACAAACTGAATCAGATTTTGTGTGGTCGCCGATATCGAACCCATCGCGCTCCCTTTACGCTTAAAGGCAAACCGTCTATGAGGCATAAAACCCGATGGGTTTCAATCCCTTGACCTTATGTTAGCGAGCCAGTCAGATCATGCCTTTAATCGTCTCTGCCGTGGTGCCCGTCTATAATGAAGAAGGGGCGGCCGTACAAGTCGCCAGGGAGATCGAGACGGCGTTTTCGGCGGCTTTCGGCGCCGATGGTTTCGAGATTATCTTCGTTGACGATCGCAGCCGTGACGACACCCATGCGCGCCTGGTGGCGGCGCAGGCTGATATTCCGGCCCTGCGCGTGTTGCGTCATGAGAACAATGTCGGCAAAAGCGGGGCTATGCGCACCGGTATCTTCGCCGCCAGGGCGCCGCTGGTGGTGACGCTCGATGGTGACGGTCAGAATCCGGCCGCCGACGCCGCGCGCCTGTCGCAGATTCTGCATAAGGCGCCGGATGAGGTCGGCATGGTGGCCGGCCAGCGCCGCAACCGCCAGGATACCTCATCGAAAAAGATGGCCTCGCGCTGGGCCAACCGCATCCGCAAGGCCCTGCTCAACGACAAGGCCGATGATACCGGCTGCGGCCTGAAAGCCTTGCGGCGTGAGGTTTTTCTGCGCCTGCCCTATTTCGACCAGATGCACCGCTACCTGCCTTCGCTGGTGACGCGGGAAGGGTTTGATATCTTATTCGAGCCGGTCGATGATCGCTTGCGTACCACAGGTCAGTCCAAATATACCAATATCGGACGTTTAGCTGTAGCGCTTTCCGACCTGCCCGGTGTAATGTGGTTAAACAGCCGTTTACGTCAGCCCGGAAAGGTTACCGAAAGCGGGCGGTAAGGCGGCGTCAGGAGCAGTGACATGGCTATTGACCGTGATCTTATCGCGCAGGAAGCGGCTATCGGCATGTACGACAGGCGGCCGCCGGCTGATGATCATAGAAGGGGGTTCAGCTTGATTACCGCGTTTCCTTTACTCGTCATTCCATTTCTCGTTTACAACATTCTGGCGCTGTTCTCGCTCGGCGGCAGCGAAGACGCGGCCTATAACGCCGTCACCCAGGTGCTGTTTACCCTGCCCATGCCCTCCGCCGGCACGCACTGGTCGGTCAATGTCGGTGATGTCATCCTGTTCGGCGCGCTGATCTGCCTGTTCTTCGAACTGCTGAAATCGACCAAATCCGACAAGGTGGCCATCGTCAATCATTCGCTGTCGATGGTGCTGTTCATCGTCTGCCTGGTCGAATTCCTGCTGTTCAGGCCCTTCGCCACCTCGGCTTTTTTCCTGCTGACCTTCATGACGCTGATGGATGTGCTGGCGGGCTTCATCGTCACGGCGGTTTCAGCCCGGAAAGATATCGACTTCGGGCACTGATATCGCTGTGCGATATCAGTGCTTTTTTAGCTCAGGCCGCATGGCCCGCGCAAACATGCGCGGCGGGCGGTCGCCCTTGCCAAATCCCAACTTGGATAAGTTGAGATTTGGAAGTTCAACTGATAAAATCCGCCGGGACCGCCGACAGGTTTCGTTACCCAAACACCGCGAAAATCAGTGTCACCGCGAAGATATCGAAGGCGCGGGTGGCGTAGCGTGTCCAGGCCGGACGTTTTTTTTGGGCTTTGATAAGAGACAGCACGCAAGGCTCCGCATAGAAGGAACCTGACTGGCTGCAATAAGCGTGCCGCGAATTTTCTGTTAAATTTCAGTCTTCGTCACGCGGCCGGGCGTTGGGCGGCGGTCGTTCGGGCCGGAATATTCCGACTTGAGATAGGTTGATTTTGCCCGCCCCAGCGTTTCCTGCCCACCGCGCAGGCCACGCTTTTCGCCACCGCTCAGGAGCTGGGCAGCATAGGTGGCGTCATTCGTTTCGCCCGCCGCTTTCCGTTTGTGGCGCGAGGCGGTGTCCGCGTCATGGTCGATGACCGGACCGGCGGGAACAGGCAGATTATCCGGCGTGTTTTCGCTCATGCCTCAAGTCTATCGCATTTGCGTTAAGCAAACAGAAAACGGGCGGTTATCCGCAGGAATAACCGCCCGTCCTGATCAATTCTTTTGCGCCAGGCGATCGATCTGGGCTTTCATGGCTTCCATCTGTTCGCGCAGTTCGCGGACCTGATCGGTTTCGGGTCTGGCGGTTTCAGGTCTGGCGTTTTCGGAGGCTGGTTCCGGCGTGATGCCGCCTGTCTGGGCCGCTGTATTGGCGCCGGCATTGGCGAATGAAAACGGCGAGAACATGCGCATGGCCCGGTCGAACATGGCCAGGTTTTGCGACACCTGCTCGTCGAAGAAACCGATGCCGGGCGCGGCGCCGAAGGCTTGCGAAAACTGCGAACGGAAGCGCTCCTGCTGCTTGGCGAAACCGTCGAGCGACATTTCCAGATAGGTCGGCAGCAGGTTCTGCATGCTGTCGCCGTAAAAGCCGATGAGCTGGCGCAGGAACTGGATCGGCAGCAGGTTCTGGCCGCGGCTTTCTTCTTCGAAGATGATCTGGGCCAGGACGCCGCGCGTGATGTCATCGCCGGACTTGGCGTCGAAAACCACGAAATCGACGCCCTCGCGCACCATGTCGCTGAGATTGTCGAGCGTGACATAGGAACTGGTGGCCGTGTTGTATAAACGCCGGTTGGCGTATTTCTTGATGATCACGCGGTCGCCTTCACCGCGTTTTGCCCGTGTTTTTGTCTCGGCCATCTGAACTGTCTCTCCTTGTACGCTTCCTGAGATTATCGCGCCCGATTGATCGGGTCTGGGGTCTATTTCGCAGTCACAACATAAGCTCTTTTTTGCTTGTGCGTAAAGAGGGTGTGCGAAAATGGCGGAAACCCTTTTTCCATAAGGATTTCACCATTGTGTCCTGCGCAATTTTCCTTGAATTTATATTGCAGGTGATGCTGCGCACAAAAAGTTGAATGGCCGGGCCGGGAAGGACTGGCTTTTGAGCGTGACGTACCCATCACGATAGGGCACGAATGCGGTCATAAACTGAAATCAGTGTTCACACACAGGGATAACAGCGTAACTTGATTTCGCCTGTCAGGTGCCTTAAGCCCCGGTCACGCAAGTCTTTTTTGTTGTATGCAGTCTGCAAGGGAAGTCCGGCATGTCCGTCAATGAAGTCGTTATCGTTTCCGCCGCCCGCACACCGGTCGGTTCTTTTCTCGGCAGTTTCGGCGCGGTGCCGGCGCATGATCTCGGCGCCCATGCCATCAAGGCGGCGGTCGAACGGGCGGGATTGCAGGCCTCGGACATCAACGAAGTCATCCTCGGCCAGGTGCTCCAGGCCGCGCAAGGGCAGGGGCCGGCGCGCCAGGCCTCGGTAAAGGCCGGTGTCCCTTACGATTCCCCGGCCTGGTCGATCAACCAGATCTGCGGATCCGGTCTGCGGGCCGTGGCCCTGGGCGCCCAGCAGGTGGCGCTCGGCGACAGCGCCATCGTCGTTGCCGGCGGCCAGGAAAGCATGTCCATGGCCACTCATGCCGCCTATATCCGCGCCGGCCAGAAGATGGGCGATCTGTCGCTTGTCGATACCATGATCAAGGACGGCCTGTGGGACGCCTTCAACAACTATCATATGGGCCAGACGGCGGAAAATATCGCCGCGAAATTTGGCATCAGCCGTCAGGAACAGGACGAATTTGCCGTCCGCAGCCAGAACAAGGCCGAGGCCGCACAGAAGGCCGGCCGGTTCGACGCCGAAATCGCGCCCTATACCCTCAAGGGCCGCAAGGGCGATGTGGTGGTGGACAAGGACGAATTCATCCGCCACGGCGTCACCATCGACGGCATTTCCGGCCTGCGTCCGGCCTTCATCAAGGAGGGCACCGTCACCGCCGCCAACGCTTCCGGCCTGAATGACGGCGCGGCCGCCGTGGTGCTGATGTCGCGCGCCGAAGCCGACAGGCGCGGATTGAAGCCGCTGGCCCGCATCGTATCGAGCGGCATTTCCGGCGTCGATCCGGCGATCATGGGCACCGGCCCGATCCAGGCCGTGCAGAAGGCGCTGAAAAAGGCCAACTGGTCGATTGGCGATCTCGACCTGATCGAGGCCAATGAAGCCTTCGCGGCGCAGGCGATCAGCGTCAACCGCGAACTGGGCTGGGATCTGAGCAAGGTCAATGTCAACGGTGGGGCCATCGCCATCGGCCATCCGATCGGCGCGTCCGGCGCCCGTATCCTGACCACTCTGCTGTTCGAGATGCGGCGTTCCGGCGCGAAGAAGGGTATCGCCACTCTGTGCATCGGCGGCGGCATGGGCGTCGCTTTGGCGGTTGAAGCGATCTAGGCATATTTTACAAAGAGGGATTTCGATATGAGCAGAGTTGCACTGGTCACCGGCGGGACACGCGGCATCGGCAAGGCCATCGTCAAGCGCCTGAAGGACGCCGGCCTGACGGTCGCCGCCGGTTATGCCGGCAATGAGGAAAACGCCAAACGCGTGGCCGAGGAACTGGGCGTCATGATCGTCAAGGGCAGTGTCGATAATTTTTATGACTGCAAGCGCTGCGCCCATGAGGTCGAGGCGGCGCTGGGGCCGATCGAGGTGCTGGTCAATAATGCCGGCATCACCCGTGACGGCTTCTTTCACAAGATGTCTCTGGAACAGTGGCAGGACGTGATCCACACCAATATGGACAGCGTGTTCAACATGACGCGCCAGGTGATCGAAGGGATGCGTGAGCGCGGTTATGGCCGCATCATCAACATCTCCTCGATCAACGGCCAGAAGGGGCAGGCGGGCCAGACCAACTATTCCGCCGCCAAGGCCGGCATGATCGGTTTCACCAAGGCTCTGGCGATGGAATCGGCCAATAAGGGCATTACGGTCAACTGCGTGGCGCCGGGCTATACGAGCACCGAAATGGTTTCGGCCATCGCCCCGGCCGTGCTCGACAAGATCGTGGCCGGGATTCCCGTGGGCCGCCTGGGGACGCCGGAGGAAGTGGCCGAAATCTGCGCCTTCCTGGCGTCTGACATGGCCAGCTTCATCACGGGGGCGACCATCGCCGTCAATGGCGGACAACACATGCTTTAAGCGTTTCTAATCGCTTAAAGTCTTATGATGAAAAAACATTCAAAGGCGCGGGTGTTGGCACCCGCGCCTTTTTTGCGCCCGCCTTAGGACTGATCGACATTCATCGACCTTTGCCGACTTTGCCGATTTAAGAAAGTGAATCCACAGATTACATAGATTACACAGATTTTTCAGCGCCTTACTGGCTTATTTCCGCGCAGGCTTTTCCATAATGGATTGGCGCTTCGCACCGAAAAATCATCTATTGTGATGCGGGGAATAGCATTCAAAGACACTGAAAAATCTGTGTAATCTGTGTAATCTGTGGATTCCCTTATCCTTTACCTTTCTGGAGCTAGCCACGCGCGGCTAAGTCAAATCCTGAAGGTCGATCCGGCCTAGGGCCGCTTAAATGGTTTGGCGTCTTAAATCCGCCCAAGTCGCTGCGTAAATATTCGGGCAATGAACAAGACCCTGGCACATCTTTTGGCGCGCCTCCTGACCGCCCTGATCCTTGTGTTCTGCCTGGCTGACGCCGGTATGGCGCTGGCCGACGGACCGCGGTCGCTGAAAGAGGCCATGTTCGGCAAGAAGGCCGATGACGGGCGCTCGTCATCCCGTCCGCCGGTGGCGCATTTTACCTCGGAAGACGGCCAGGGTTTTATCCTCGATGAATCCGGCAATCGCAGCCTGATGCGCTTCGATGGCGACGATGAAGTCTGGCTCCTGACCCCGACCCAGGGGCCGAAGGGCGATGTCGTCTACAAGAACGATACCGGCGAATCCGTCCTGAAATCGACGCGCTGGGGCGGCATGATCCTGTTCAGCGAAGCCCGGCCCATGGGCGATCCCGCCGCCGTCACCGGCAAGGCCGAGGCCTTCACGCCCGGCCGCATGTCGCCCAGCCTGCTGTTCCAGTCCCTGGTTCATGCCAGCCGCCGGGTCAGCCTGGCGGTGGGCCGCACCATCGGCTTCGATGCTCCCGATGTGACGCCGGGCGCCGATTTCCTCTATGCCGATGCCGCCGGCGTGGCCGCCGAAGCCCTCGTCCAGGCGTCCCAAAAGCCGCTTGGCAAGCAGATCATGGGGCCGGTTCGCACGGTTCAGTTCATCGAAGGCCGCCCGCCCAGCGCCAGCCTGCAAAATGGCGTACTGGTGCTCAAGCTCGATGTTTCGCGCGGTGACTGGAGCGGAAGGCCGTCCTCGCGGCGCATCCTGAATGTGATCGTGACCTCGGCGCCGGTCGGCAGCACGGCCCGGCGCTGATACAGCCGCTAAAAATTGTCCTTCGCCCGGCGCAGTTCGCCGAATTTCGCGGCCTGGGCGGCGAAGGCCTTTTCCCGTAACGGATAGACCAGAAACGGATTGGTCGCTTTTTCCTCGGCCACGGTGGAAGGCACGGTCGGTTCGCCGCGTTCGCGCCTGGCCCGTATTTTCACGGCGCGTTGCGCCAAGGCCGCATCCACGCCCAGGCTCTCGGCGAATTTCAGATTGGACAGCGTATATTCGTGGGCGGTGTAGAGAAGGGTGTCGTCCGGTAATTCGGCAATACGCTTGAGGGCGCCCCACATTTGTTCGGGTGTGCCCTCGAACAGGCGGCCGCAGCCCAGCGGGAAGATCGTATCGGCCACGAAGGCCTGTCCGCCGGCGTGGTCCAGATAACCGATATGGCCGAGCGTATGGCCGCCGAGATCGATGACATCCAGCACGGTTCCACCCAGCCGGAACGCATCGCCGGGTGTCAGCACATGATCGAGCGGCGCGATCCGCGTCACTTCCTGCGGGCCATAAATTATCGCGCCGTAACGCTTTTTCAGCAGGGCGTTGCCGCCGGCGTGATCGGGGTGCCAGTGGGTGTTGAGAATGTAATCGAGCCGGTCAAGCCCCAGCGCCGCCAGCCGTTCGCTGATGGCGCGCGGTTCGGGCGCGTCGATAATGGCGACCTGGCCCGAGGCTTCATCGCGCAGGATAAAGCCGTAATTATCCTGTAATGCCGGGAAGAGATCGACCTTAAGGCTCATTTAGCTTTTCGCCCTGATATTTTGTATGATCCGCTCTATATAAGTCTTATCATAGTCAAAGGAAGCCCGTTGCGTCGATCGGTCGAAGATCTCAACCGCTTTTACCAGTCGCCGGAAGGCGTTGTGGCGAAGCGCCTGATCGGCCGCAAGCTGGGCGAGGCCTGGCCGGATGTGCGGGGGCTGGATGTGCTCGGCATCGGCTATTGTACGCCTTATCTCGGCCGGTTCAACGAGGCGCGGCGCGTGCTTTCGGCCATGCCGGCGGCGCAGGGCGCGGAAATCTGGCCGGCGGATATGCGGGTGCGCGCCACCCTGGTCGAGGAAGAGGCCCTGCCGTTCCCCACAGCCCTGTTCGACCGCATTCTGATGGTGCATGTGCTCGAAGAATCTCCCGCGCCGCAAGGGCTGCTGCTGGAAGCGTCGCGTCTTTTAGCGCCCAATGGCAAGCTGATCCTTGGCGTGGCGGCGCGTGGCGGCTTCTGGGCGCATGCCGAAAAAACGCCCTTCGGCTACGGCCAGCCCTATAGCCGGATGCAACTGGAAGCCGCCCTGCGCGATGCCGAACTGGAGCCGCTGGCCTGGTCCTATGCGTTATATGCGCCGCCGTTCAGCCCGTTCCTGCGCTGGTCCGGCGCGCTGGAAAATATCCTGCCGCGCATGTGGCCGATCACCGGCGGCCTGATCCTGATGGAGGCCGGGCGGCGGCCCTTCATCGCCCATACGGCGCGGCCGCAGAAATCGATATTGCAGGAGTTGCGCGGCGTCCTGGCCCCGCCGCAACAGCCGGTGCCGACTTCGCGCGATCACGCGCCGGTCACGCGTGAGTTGGCTTGACCCTCCGTTTGATTCTGAGCCATACGGATGGGCATGAAACAACTGATCATCATGCGCCACGGCAAGGCGGAAAAAGACGCGGACTCCGGCGAGGATTTCGATCGCGCCCTCGCCGATCATGGCCGCGAGGAAGCGCGCACGGTGGCCGGGGCGCTGAAAGCCTATGGCGTGAAGCCCGATTTCGCTCTGGTGTCGAGTTCGGCGCGCACGCAAGGGACGTTTGAGGCGGTAAAGGCCGTGCTGGGTGATATTCCGGCCCTGGTGTCGAAGGATTTCTACAATGCCGGTTCGGAGGCCCTGCGCCGGGCCATCGAGGCGCATGAGGATAAGGGCCGGTGCATTCTGGTGGTGGCGCATAATCCCGGCGTGCAGCATCTCGTCGCCGAATATCTGTTTGAAGGCGCGGCGGGGCCGGAAATTACCGACAAGGTGCGCGGCAATTATCCGACCGCGACAGCGGCGGTCTTCGAGATCGATGCCGCCGGCCGGCCGATTTATGACGGACTGTATTTAGCGAAATGACTTCAATTTTGGATAATGATCCCAGATCTTCCCCCTCGCCCCTTTCAAGGGGAGAGGGCAGGGGTGAGGGGTTGCCTGCCACAGATACTGACGGTTACCATCCCCTCACCCGTCCCCCATTAAAAATGGGGGCCACCCTCTCCCCTTATTGAAAGGGAGAGGGGAAAGCGAAGATATCTGCATGATCTATTCCGCCGCCACGCGCGCCCTGCATATTCTGCCGCCTGAAGACGCGCATACCCTGACGATTCTGCTGCTCAAGGCCGGTCTGGGGCCGGTGTCGCGCCTGAATACGCCGCAACTGGCCGTCGAGGTGCCTTATGATGGCGGGAGTTTGCGCTTTCCCAACTGCATCGGTCTGGCGGCGGGTTTCGACAAGAACGCCGATGTGCCGCTGGCCATGGTGCGCGCTGGTTTCGGTTTTGCCGAATGCGGCACGGTGACGCCCCTGCCGCAGGGGGGAAACCCGAAGCCGCGCCTGTTTCGCCTGACCGAGGATCAGGCGGTGATCAACCGCATGGGCTTTAACAATAAGGGGCTGGATGTTTTCCTGCGCCATCTGGAGCATATCAACGCACACAAAAAAGATGCGGTGATCGGCCTCAATATCGGCGCGAACAAGGACGCTGCCGATCGCATGGCCGATTATGTCACCGGGCTGAAGCGCCTGTGGGGGCAGGGGAGTTATTTTACCGTCAATATTTCCTCGCCCAATACGCCGGGCCTGCGTGCGCTTCAGGGCAAGTCGCATCTCGATGACCTGTTGGGCCGGATCGCTGAAACCCGTGCGGCGCTGGTGAAGGTTTCGGGCAATAACTGTCCGATCCTCCTCAAGATCGCACCGGACCTGAGCGAGGCGGAAATCGCCGATACAGTGGCTTCCACGCTCGCCTACAGGCTGGACGGCCTGATCGTTTCCAACACTACCCTGTCGCGCGATGGACTGATCTCGAAACAGGCTACGGAATCCGGCGGTATGTCGGGCGCGCCGCTGTTTGAATTGTCGACTCGCGCCCTGAAAACGGCGCGGGCGGCTTCGGAAGGCCGGCTGACCCTGATCGGCGCCGGCGGTGTGTCTTCGGGCGCGCAGGCCTATGCCAAGATTCGCGCCGGCGCCTCGCTGGTGCAGCTCTATTCGGCGCTGGTCTACAAGGGGCCGCGCCTGGCCGACGGCATCCGCCGCGATCTGGTGGCGCGCCTGAAAGCGGATGGCTTCCGAACGGTTTCGGAAGCCGTTGGAACGGACAGAGGCTGAGTCTATACCTCGACCTCATTCGCCGTCAGCCGGGCCAGCGCGCAGACAAACAGCGCCCATATCAGCGAATTCTGTGACAGAATAAAGCTTTCCGACAGGATCAGGAAGCTGAACAGCAGCAGGATCAATACCGAGAAGAAGCCGTCTTTCACGCGGGCGAAGCGGAACAGGGCGCAAAAGAAACCGATCGCCAGTATCGCGCCGAACAGGATCACGCCCAGCCAGCCAAGCTGGATCAGCAGGTCGAGCCAGCCATTATGCGCCGAGGGCACGTCCCAGTGGGTTTCGGCGCGCACCACGGAGGCGGGCACCGAGGTGGGCGTCCAGAAGGCCTTGTAGCCGTAACCCAGCCAGGGATGCTTGTCGGAGAGGCGCATCAATGAGGCCCAGATTTCGGTGCGGCCGGTCAGGGTCGGATCCTTGCCGAGCATTTTGAAGATCATATCGGGCGCGATGTAGAACAAGGCGCCGCCGGTCAGGGCGGCCGTCGCCGCCAGCCAGGTAAAGAGGATGCTGCGCACACCGCCGCGCTGCAGGGCCATCAGCACGGGGAAAGCGCCGGCGCTGGCCAGGCAGGCGAGCAGCGAGGTTTTCGAGCGCGACAGCACCACCAGGACGAAAATGGCGACCGCCAGGCCGATCCACAGTTTCCGGCGGTCCGGCGCGATATAGGCGGAGGCGCAGGTGGCGATGAAGCCCAGCACCATCATGGCGGCCATCTGGTTTTTTTCGTACCACAGGCCTTTCCAGGCCCCGGCGTTGATATCGTTGTGGATGCCGAGCGATGGTATGCAGATACAGACGAAATAGCTGCCGAAAGCCAGGATCGCAAAGCTCAGGGCGATGATCTGCACAAGCTGTTCGCCCCGGTAGCGTCCGGCGAGATACAGCCCGAACAGCGAGGTGACGGCGACGGCGATGGTGCGCCGGGTGGTGATGTCGGGGGCGATCGACCAGTAGCTGGAGGCGAAGCACAGGCCGACCAGAAGGCCGGTCATGAACAGCGCCGGCAGGATGCGCATCAGGTGGGTGACGCGCAGGCCGATCAGGAGCAGCGTAATGGCGTAAACCGGCAGCCACATGAGGCGCAGGATGGCGGAATCGCTTTCCGCCGCCGCCACGTCAAGCGTCTGCGGCGCGAAAAGCGGACCGATCAGGGCGCTGGAGAACATCAGGAGGCAGAAAACGGTCAGCGCCACTTCCGCGTACAGAATCCCTTTCGCCAGGCCATGCGGCGTCTCCGTCGGCGTGTCACGGTATGGGCTTGTCAGACGGGAAGGCGACGAAACGGACATAAACCTAGCGGCGATCAGGAACCTTGATCGCCACCTTTAGGTTATAAGTCTCAATATATGGTCAAGAATGGCCGTGGGCGGCTGTGGTTCCCATCCCCTCTTATAAAAAGGGAGAGGGGAGTAAGCACCTAAAACGGCGAGTATTTTTCCATCAGGGCCTGGGCGGCGGGCGGTTTCTGCATGTTGGTGATGTCGCCGCGGCCGCCATAGGAGATGCGCGCCTCGGCCAGTTGCGTGTGCTTTATCGTGTTGGTCGAGGAAATATCTTCGGGGCGGGCGATGCCGGAAACGGTCAGTTCACGCACTTCGCGGTTGGTGCGCACCTCCTGCGTACCCTGGATGATCAGGTTGCCATTGGGCAGAACGCCGGTGACGGTGGCGGCGATGGTGAGGGAAATTTTTTCCGAGCGCTTGACCGAACCGGCGCCTACCGAACTGGAATCACTCGAATTACCCAGGGCCTTGGCCGGGTTATAGGCGCCGGGCAGGATCTTGCCGAGCGAGGATTCCAGTCCGAAGAACGACGGCGTGGCGGCGTTGAAGCCGTTGGTGCGTGAGCGGTCGGTGGCGTTGCTGGTCTGGGCGCTGTCATTGATATCGACCTGGACGGTCACGATATCGCCGAGCGCGCGGGCGCGCTGGTCATTGAAAAAGGTGCGGGCGCCGGCGCGCCACAGCGAATTCCTGGAACCGGACGGATTGCCTGCGGGCGGATAAGCGATGGCCTGTTCCGATGGCACCAGCGCCGCCGGATAGGCCATCGGCGTCAGGCTGGGGCCATTGACGGCTTCACGGACGGAGCCGCAACCGCTTAAGACAACAAGACCAGCAAGCAGGGCGGGGGCGGCGAGGAGGAGTCTGGACATAGGGAGACCTTCAGGACTGAACGCCCAAATTAACGGGAAGAGAGATAGGTTTGATTACGAATTTGAGCGGCGGCCTGACCGGAAACGGCCCGGCCGGGGCCGGTGACCACCGCGTCGATCATCTTCTTCGATGACGGGTTCTGCACCTGGATGACATCGCCCACGGCCCCATCCTTTTGCGCCGGACCGGAGAGGGTGAGGCTGAGGCCGTTCTGCGTCCAGGTCACCGAGACCATTTCGGAACGCTTCACGGCGATGGGACCGCTGATCTGGGGGCGTCCCCAGTTGGCGTTGCTTTGCGGACCGGCAATGGCGGCTGGTTGCGGCGCATTGCCAGAACCGGTTACAGAACCGGTTTCAGGACCGGTTTCAGGACCGGCGGCGACGATGATGCGGCGCAGGCCGCGGGCATTATCCCAGTAGACGCCGTTACGGGCGGCGATCGATTGCACGACGGCGGCGTCGAGCACGGCGGTGGCGCCTTTGCGATAGCCCAGAAGCACATCTGAAGCCTGAGCGGCATTGTCGAACACGTCGCCGAGCGTAATACGGCCGTCGCCATCGGTGACATGGCTTTTCAGGACCAGCGGATTGGGCGAGGTCTGGGCATGAGCCAGCGCAGGCGTCAGGAGCAGAAGGGCGGAAAGAGCAAATACTTTCATTTACTTACGCCCTCGCCAGTTGGCTGGTGGTTTGCAGCATTTCGTCGGCCGTGGTGATCACCTTGGAGTTCATTTCATAGGCGCGCTGGGCCACGATCAGGGCGGTGATTTCCGAAACGGCGTCCACGTTCGATGATTCCGTGTAGCCTTGCAGCAGGGTGCCGAAGCCGGTGTCGCCCGGCGTTGAAACATTGGGCGCGCCGGAAGCGCCGCTTTCGAGGAACAGATTGTCGCCCTGGGCGTCAAGGCCGGCCTTGTTGGCGAAGGTGGCCAGTTGCAGTTGTCCGATGACGGTCGGGGCGGTATCGCCGGAGCCGGCGGTGACCACCTGGACTTCGCCGGACTTGGAGATCGATACGCCGGTCACGCCCTGCGGAATGGTGATGCTGGGCTGGACCAGATAGCCGTCGGTGGTCACCAGGCGGCCCTGATCGTCAAGCGAGAAATTGCCCGCGCGGGTATAGGCGGTTTCGCCGGAAGGCAGTTCGATCTGGAAATAGCCCTCGCCCTGGATGGCGAGGTCATAGTCATTGCCGGTCAGGGTGGGGCTGCCCTGCTCCATGATGCGGTAGACGCTGCCGGTCTTCACGCCGGAGCCGACCTGGATGCCGGTGGGCACGACGGTGCCGCTATCGGATGACTGCGCGCCCATGCGCTCGACATTCTGGTAGAGCAGGTCCTGGAACTCGGCCCGCTGCTTCTTGAAGCCGACCGTGTTCATATTGGCGATGTTGTTGGAGATGACCTCCACATTCATCTGCTGGGCGGCCATGCCTGTGGTAGCGGTTCTTAAGGCGCGCATGGGTTATTCTCCTTCTCCGGAACGCGAAGCGGTCCGGCAAGCGCAAGTGCGCGTCCGAGCCGATGCGAGGCAAGCCCGCGCGGCATATGAGCGCAAAATAAAAGGCATGATGGCGATGCGCGTCATCGTCATCATGCCACGCGACCGAGGCGCTCGACGGCGCTGCGGTTCAACTGGCTGTTCTGATCGACGATGGCGGCGAGGGTGGTGTAGGCGCGGTTGATGCGCACCAGATTGGTGATCTCGGTCATCGGATTGACATTGGAGGCTTCGAGAAACCCCTGGCGGACCTGGGCGTCGATGGCGGTAATCGGCGTCTGGTTGCTGGTCAGGGTGAAGGTGCCGTCACCCTGCTTGGAGAGGTCGCTCATATTGGCGATGTGGACGACATTGAGCTTGCCGACACGCTCGGCCTGGCCCTGGTAGCTCTGGGTAATGATGCCATCGGCGGAAATGCTGGGTTCGCCCTTTTTCGGATCGAGCACGATCGGGCCGCCGTCACCCTGGACGACATAGCCCTGGGCCGTAACCAGCGTGCCTTCGCCGTCGAGGGTGAAGGCGCCGTCACGGGTATAGGCCGTCTGGCCGTTCTTGCCGGTGACGGTGAAGAAGGTGCCTTCGCCGTTCAGGGCCAGATCGAGCGGGGCGCCGGTCTGGTTCATGGTGCCTTGCGTGAAGTTACGCCCGACGCCGTTGTCATAGGCAAAATTGGCCGGGGTGCGGATCGGCATGTTGACGGCGGGCGCACCGGGTTCAGCGTTTATCAGCAATTCCTCGAACTTGTAGCCCGTGGTGTTCATGTTGGCGAGGTTGTTGGCGCTGATATCCAGTTCCCGTTGCAGGGTGATCTGGCGCGACAGGGCGACGTAATTGGCATTATCCATGTCGGCGGCTCCCAATTAAAGGTTCAGATTCAAGGCTTTACTGGAAAACGTCGCCGATCTCCCGGATGCGCCGTTAACCATGTTTTTGAAAGATGCAAGCGCCGTGCCAGAAAGGGTTAATCTCGCCAAAGCCTTGTTTTAAAAGGAAGTTGACGGTTTGCGCCGAATCCGGACAGATGGAGGGGCGGCAAAAAATGCCGCGCGGGGCGCGGATAACAAGCAATCGTTAACCATGTTTGGCGATAGTGGCGTTAAGGCTCCGTCAGGGGCGGTTAAGCTTTGTTTAAGAGTTGGGCCTAGACTTCGGCTTTCATCTCTGCGCGTGTTATCGATGGGTGGGCAGTTTGGCCAAGAAAGAGAAAAAGCCGAAGGACGCGGAAGCCCCGCCGGTGGATGGCGCCGAAGGCGGTGAAGGCGAGGCCGCGCCCAAGAAAAAGTTTCCGCTTCTGATCGCCATTATAGCCGCGGCCGTGCTGCTTCTGGGCGGTGGCGGGGCGGCGGTCTGGTTTCTTTTCCTGGCGCCCAAACCGGTGGCCGGCGCCAAGGCCGATGCGCATGGCAAGGCCGCGGGGCATGAAAAGAAGGAAAAGAAAAAAGGCGGCGAACACGGCGCTTCGGACGCCAAGCTTGATCCGGCGACGCAACCCGTGCCTTCGGAGGGGCCTAACGGCACGACCTATCTGTCCCTGCCGAACATGGTGGCCAATATTCAGTCGCCCGACGGCCGCGCCAGCTATCTGAAACTCAAGCTGACCCTGGAATGCCCCGACGACGAAACCGTAACCGCGCTGACCGAGAACATGCCGCGCATCAATGACCTGATGCAAGGCTTTCTGCGCGAACTGCGTCCGGAGGACCTGGCCGGTTCGCAGGGCAATTACCAGTTGCGCCTGGAAATCCTGCGCCGGATCAATCTCGTTCTGGCGCCGCATAAAGTCAATGCCGTGCTTATTGAAGAAATGTTGATTACCTGATGGCGGAAGAAGTCGATCAGGAAGCCATGATGGCGGCTTGGGAGGCGGAACTCGCCGCCGAGGCCGAAGCCGCCGCGGGAGGCCCGTCGGGTGGCGGCGGTGACGCCGGCGGCGACCTGGCGGCCGAATGGGAAGCCATGGTCGGCGGCGGGGGCATGGGCGAGCGCTTCAACATGCCCGCCGGCGCCGAGCGCATCCTCAACCAGGATGAAATCGACAGCCTGCTCGGCTTCGACCTGTCGGAAGACGACTACAATGAACGTTCGGGCATCCGGGCGATCATCAATTCGGCCATGGTGTCCTATGAACGCCTGCCGATGCTCGAAATCGTCTTCGACCGGCTGGTCCGCCTGATGACGACGAGCCTGCGCAACTTCACTTCCGATAACGTCGAAGTGTCGCTTGATAATATTTCCTCGATCCGGTTTGGTGACTATCTGAATTCGATCCCTCTGCCGGCGATTTTGGCCGTTTTTCGCGCCGAGGAACTGGATAATTATGGCCTGCTGACGGTCGATTCCAACCTGATCTATTCGATCGTCGATGTGCTGCTGGGCGGCCGTCGCGGCACGGCGGCGCTGCGCATCGAAGGCCGGCCCTACACCACCATCGAGCGCGTGCTGGTGCAGCGCATGGTCGAGGTCATCCTCAATGACGCCAAGGCGGCGTTCGAGCCGCTGACCCCGGTCAGTTTCAACCTCGACCGGCTGGAAACAAACCCGCGCTTCGCCGCCATCGCCCGGCCCGCCAATGCGGCGATCCTGGTCAAGCTGCGCATCGACATGGAAGACCGTGGCGGACGCGTCGAACTGCTGCTGCCCTACGCCACGCTGGAACCGATCCGCAAGATGCTGCTCCAGCAGTTCATGGGTGAGAAGTTCGGCCGCGACAATATCTGGGAAAGCCACCTGGCCACGGAAATCTGGACCACCCAGATGGAGGTGCGCGCCGTGCTCGACGAGCAGCAGATTCCGCTTTCCAAGGTGCTTAATCTGGAGGTGGGCGAAACCATGATCCTCAACGCCAATGCCGAGTCGCCGATCCAGTTGAAATGCGGGGCCATTCCGCTGACCACGGGCCGGATGGGCCGCAAGGGGCATTCCATCGCCGTGCGCGTCGATGCGCCCCTGGCTTCGGCGGCCAAGCGGCGGCTGATGCAGGTGAAGAAGTAGGGGCGGCGTCATGAGCCTGACGAACATTGTCATGGATGTGATCCTGATGGCGCTCTTGGCGGCGGCGCTGATGTTCGGCTGGCGTCTCGACAAGCGCCTGAAAGCCTTGCGCGCCGCTCATGAAGGCTTCGCCAAGGCGGTGCATGATCTCGATGACGCGGCGATCCGCGCCCATGCCTCGCTGAAGGAACTGCGCGGCAATGCCGATGAATCGCAGGACCTGCTGCATGGCCGCATCCTGGCGGCGCGCGAGGTGCTGCAAAAGCTCGACATGCAGGTGACCCGCGCCGAACGCGTCCTGGCTGAACTCGACAAGGGGCTGGCCGGTTATGAAGCGGCCCGCTCCCGCCCGGCGCCTCCGCCGGCGGCCGAAGTCATTCGGCCCATCCATCACGAGGCCGAAACCGTGGCGCGCCCGCGCGACCGGACGCCTTTCATGAACGAGGTGCGGCCCGACCAGACGCCCTATGTCCGCACCGGGCGCAGCCTGTTGCCGGAAATCGAGCCGGAGGACGAGAGCGAAATCATCGACAAGGTGCAGATGTCCGAACTGGTGGTCGCCAATCTCAACGAAATGATCCGCGCGCTCAACCTGCCGACCCGCCGGGCCGCCTCCGTTGAGGACGATCTGTTCGGCGGTGACAAGACCGTGGAAGCGCCGAAAGGCCGTCCGCGCCAGTTCAATATCAAGAGACCTCAGTAAATGGCCTTACCTCGCTTTCTGCCGCTCGTTGCTGTCGCCGTGGCCGGTGTCTTTGCGCTCAAGGCGATCACCAGCCTGGAAGTGATGCCTGATGTCTTCAAACAGGCCACTGCCTTTGCCGCCGACGCCAAAAAAGGCGACAAGAAAGCGGATAAGCCGGCAAGGAAAGCGACGCCGAAAGCCGCAAAAGGCGAGGTCGACCGGGCCGATGACCCGACCCGGAGCTATGGCGTCGATCCGGCCTTGCTGGCGGCGGATGCGGCCTCGCAAGCCAGGGACGCAGCGGCCACGGCGCCGATGGCGCCGATCTGCGCCACCTCGGTCGATGATCTGGCGAAACAGGCCGGTATCTCGCCCAATGAACTGAATATCCTGCAAAGCCTCGGCCAGCGCCGCGCGCAACTCGACCAGCGCGAACAGCAGCTCAATGCGCGCGCCCAGTTGATCGAGGCCGCCGATTCCAAGCTCGATGCGCGCATCACCCAGCTTGCCGATCTGAAAACGCAGATTCAGGGGCTTCTCGATCAGGCCAACAAGGTGCAGGACGACGACACCACGCGCCTTGTCGCGGTCTATGCCGCCATGAAGCCGAAGGACGCCGCCGCCGCCATGACCATCATGAACGATGATGTGCGTCTGCCGATCGCCGCGAAAATGAAGGACCGGTCGCTGGCCGCCATTCTCGGCGCCATGTCCGCGGACGCCGCCAGGGACCTGACCGAGAAACTGGCCAAGCGAATGCAGCGCGCCGACGGCCTGCAACAACAGCTTGACAAGACCACCGCCGGCGGCCCCTCCGCACCGGGGCCTGCGCCGGCCAAAACGGCAACGCCCGCGAAGAAGAAGGGGTGAGGATAATCAACACCGGCTCGATCCGAGCAGGTCAATTTACCTGACTACCACTCTCTCACATAGCCATCCGGTCCGCGCCACGCCGGATTGCGCCAGGGTGGGCAGTCCTTCGCCATTTCGCGCACCTTGTCCTCGTCGATCTCGACGCCGAGGCCGGGGCCTTGCAGCGCTTCGACATAACCGTCCTTCACATCGAACACTTCGGGGTTTTTCATATAGAACAGCAGGTCGTGGCCGTTGGTGTTGTAGTGGATGCCGAGCGACATCTCCTGAATGACGTGGTTCGGTGTCGAAATGCCGATCTGGAAACAGGCGGCCATGGCCAGCGGTCCCAGCGGACAATGCGGGGCGATGGCGACATCATAGGCCTCGGCCATGGCGGCGATGCGCTTCACTTCGGAAATGCCGCCGGCGTGGGAAAGGTCGGGCTGGATGATATCGACGCAGGCGCGTTCGAAGAACGGCTTGAAATCCCAGCGCGAATAGAGGCGTTCGCCCAGGGCCACCGGGGTTGAGGTCAGGTTGGCGAACTGCGCGATGGCTTCGGGGTGTTCGGAGAGCAGCGGCTCCTCGATAAATAGCGGCCGCAGCGGTTCCAGCGCGTGGGCGATCTGCTTGGCCATCGGCTTGTGGACGCGGCCGTGGAAATCCAGCCCGACATCGAGGCCCAGGGCCTGCACCGAGGTCAGGCGGTCGCAGACGCCATCGATCACCTTGGGCGAATCGGGCCAGCCCATGTCTTCGGAAGCGTTCATCTTCACGGCCTTAAAACCCTGCGCCAGCCGTGCCTTTCCGGCATCGACCACCTCGGACGGGCGATCGCCGCCGATCCAGGCATAGACCTGAACGCGGTCACGCACCTGGCCGCCGAGCAACTGCCAGACCGGCACGCCGAGGCGGCGGGCCTTCAGATCCCATAGCGCCTGGTCGAAGCCGGAGAGGGCCGACATCAGCACCGGCCCGCCGCGATAGAAGCCGAGGCGGTAAAAGACCTGCCACATATCCTCGATACGTTCGGCGTCATGACCGATGAAGCGTTCGCGGATTTCGGCGAAGGCGGCCTGCGTCGCCTCGGTATGGCCTTCCAGCGAGGCTTCGCCCCAGCCCACCGCGCCATCCTCGGTTTCGACGCGTACAAACAGCCAGCGCGGCGGCACGGCGAAGGTTTCTATCTTGCGCAGTTTGGTCTGGGCTGCGACAGTCGAAAGGGAGGCGGCGGTATCCATGAAGTGGTTCCTGTAATTATCTTATAAATGACCTAATCGTTTGATGCGCATAGGTCAAGATATTGTATTATAATTAGATGGATGAACGGGTATTTTCCGCCGGGTATTGTGGAATATTTTTACCGCTTATCTTGACGTTCACGTAAACAAAGCGCATCTATGCCTGACCAGAAAATGCCCCGCAAAACAGAGGAGCCGTTCATGCCCAGCCCTGAAAATTCAGCCTATATCTATGATCATGTGCGGTCGCCGCGCGGCAAGGGCAAGAAGGATGGCTCGCTGCATCAGATCACGGCGCTCGACCTCTCGGCGCAGGTGCTGCGCAACCTGGCGGAGCGCAATAATCTTGATACGGCTATTGTCGATGATGTGTCATGGGGTTGCGTGACACCGGTGGGCGAACAAGGCGGTGATATAGGCCGCGCCGCGGTTCTGGCCGCCGGCTATGCCGAAACGGTTGCCGGTGCGCAGGTCAATCGCTTCTGTGCTTCGGGCCTGGAGGCCGTCAATATCGCCGCCGCCAAGGTGGTTTCCGGCGAGGCGGTCATGGCCATCGGCGGCGGGGTCGAGTGCATGAGCCGTGTGCCGATGGGGTCCGATGGTGGCGCCTGGGCCATTGATGTGGCCGCGGCCTTCCCGACGCATTTCGTGCCGCAGGGCGTTTCGGCCGACATGATCGCCACCAAGTGGGGCTTCTCGCGTACCGATGTTGATGCCTATTCGGTCGAAAGCCACAAGCGCGCCGCCAGGTCATGGAGCGAGGGGCGCTTCAAAAATTCGGTCATTCCCATAAAAGACCAGATGGGCGTCATCGCCCTCGATCACGATGAGACGATCCGCCCCAATACCGATATGCAGATTCTGGGCGGCCTGAATCCGTCCTTCGCCGGTCTGGGGCAAATGGCTTTCGATTCCGTCATCAACCAGCGCTATCCGGAGGTCGAGGCCGTCAATCACGTCCATACGCCGGGCAATTCATCCTCCATTGTCGATGGTTCCGGCGCGGTCCTGGTTGGTTCGCAGGAAGCTGGCAGGATCACCGGCCTGAAACCGAAGGCGCGTATCCTCGGCACGGCTTCGATTGGTTCGGAACCCTCGATCATGCTCACCGGTCCCTCTTACGTCACCGAAAAGCTGCTGAAACGGCTCGGCATGAAGACGACCGATATCGATCTTTATGAACTCAATGAAGCCTTCGCCGCCGTGGTGCTGCGTTACATGCAGGTGCTCGATATTCCGCACGACAAGATCAATGTCTGCGGCGGCGCTATCGCCATGGGCCATCCGCTCGGCGCCACCGGGGCGATGATTTTGGGGACGCTGGCCGATGAACTGGAGCGTTCCGGCAAGTCAACGGGCCTTGCGGTCCTCTGTGTCGGCGGCGGCATGGCTACGGCCACTGTGATCGAGCGCGTTTAAGAAAAGCAGGGAGAGAAGAACAATGGAAAATTTCAAAACCGATCTCGACGCCGACGGTATCCTGCTCTGCGCCTTCGATGTGCCCGGTAAATCGATGAACACCTTCACCAAGGCCGCGCTGGCCGATCTGGCCACCCTTGCCGAGCGTGCGAAGAACGACGCCGCCGTTAAGGGCGTGGTCCTGACCTCCGGCAAGACGACCGGCTTTTGCGCCGGGGCGGACCTTGAAGAAATGCTTTCCGGGGCGTGGGAAGCCAAGGGCGTGGCGCAGGACGAGCAGTCGATCCTGAAAGCCAATTTTGACGCCGCCTTCGAGATGAACCGCGTCTACCGCCTGCTGGAAACCTGCGGCAAGCCGGTGGCCGTGGCCATCAACGGCTTGGCGCTGGGCGGCGGTCTGGAAGTGTCGCTCGCCTGCCATTACCGCGTGCTGTCCAATGGACCGAAGGTTCAGATCGGCCTGCCGGAAGTCAAGATCGGACTGTTTCCCGGCGGTGGCGGCTCGCAGCGTCTGCCGCGCCTGATTGGCGTTCAGGCGGCGCTGATGGCGATGAGCGAGGGCAAGTCGTTCAAGCCGCAGGAGGCCCTGGCCGCTGGTATCGTCGATGAAGTGACAGACGATGACAAGGTGGTCGAGGCCGCCAAGACCTGGATCAAGACCAAGGGTGATCCGGTCGCGCGCTGGGACAAAAAGGATTTCAAGATTCCCGGCGGCGGTCCTTACCATCCGGCGGGCGCGCAGATCTTCATTATGGGCAATGCCCTGCTGCGCAAGCAGTCCTATGGCAACTATCCGGCGGTCATCAATCTGATGCACAGCGTTTATGAAGGCTTGCAGGTGCCGTTCGATACCGCCATCCGGATCGAGAGCCGTTTCTTCTGCAAGACCCTGGCGACGCCGCAGGCCAAGGCGATGATCCGCACCTTCTTCATGTCGATGCAGGCCATCGGCAAAGGGTCGGGGCGTCCGGCGGGCGTGCCGAAGACGGATGTGGCGCAGGTGGCGGTGATCGGTGCCGGCATGATGGGGGCGGGCATCGCCTATGTCAGCGCGCTCGCCGGTATCAAGACCATACTGCTCGACCGCGATCAGGCTTCGGCCGACAAGGGCAAGGCGCATTGCGAAGACCTGCTGAAGAAGTCGGTTTCGCGCGGCAAGATGACCCAGGACAAGGCGCAGGGCATCCTCGACCTGATCACCGCCACGCCGGACTATGCCGCCATCGCCGGTTCCGACCTGGTGGTCGAAGCCGTATTTGAAAACACCGACCTCAAGGAGCAGGTGACGAAGCAGGCCGAGGCGCCGCTTTACGCCAATGGCAGGGAGACGCCGATCTTCGGCACCAATACCTCGACCATTCCGATCTCGCTGCTGGCCACCGCCTCGTCACATGCCGAAAACTATATCGGCATCCACTTCTTCTCGCCGGTTGATAAGATGATGCTGGTCGAGATCATCCGCGGGGACAAGACCTCGGACGCCACGGTCGCCAAGGCCATTGACTTCGCGCTGAAAATCAAAAAGACGCCGGTGGTGGTCAATGACTCGCGGTTCTTCTTCGCCAACCGCTGCTTCATCCCTTTCACCGCCGAAGGCATGATCATGTGGTCGGAAGGCGTCGCCCCGGCGCTGATCGACAATGCCGGCCGCATGACCGGGATGCCGCGTGGGCCGCTGGAAATGATGGATGATGTGGCGCTGGACCTGCTGACCAAGATCACCTCCGAAACCGCCAAGGCCATGGGCGATGCCTACCAGCCGATCCCCGGCGAAAAGGAAGTGGCCCAGATGGTCGCCGATGGCCGCCTGGGGCGCAAGAATGGCAAGGGCTTTTATGATTATCCGGCCGACCGCAATGCGCCCAAGACCCTGTGGCAGGGTGTCAAGGATATGTTCCCGCTAACCAAGGCCGAAGCCAATCCGGCCGAAGTCGAGGAACTGAAAAAGCGGCTGCTCTACGTCCAGGCCGTGACGGCGGCGCGCTGCTTTGAGGAAGGCGTCATCACCGATCCGCGTGAGGCCGATGTCGGTTCGATCCTCGGCTGGGGCTTCGCGCCGTGGTCGGGCGGGATCATCTCGCTGATGGACTCGATCGGTATTGCGACATTCGTCGAGGAACTGGATCGTATGACGAAGCTCTACGGTGAGCGCTTCGCCCCCCCGCAGTTGTTGCGGGATATGGCCGCAAAGGGTGAGACCTTCTACGGACGGTTTGATAAGAAGCCCGCGAAAGCGGCATAGTCGGAATGTGATCTTTACGGGAGAGGGCGCGCAAGTGCCCTCTTTTTTTGTGCCGCCACATCACCATAAAATATGTTACATATTTTCATTGACTGCATTTAAAATAATATGTTACATATTTTATATAGTGTGGGAGGTAGATATGATGCCAGTTGTTAGAATTAATGATGCCACCTTCTCCGACCTCAGTACTCTCAAGACGTGGTTCGGAACTAAATCGCCTAGTGAGACCATCGACCATATTGTTCGTGAAGCTATGGAGCAACTTGGTATCGAGCGGGAGGAGTTGGAGCTTGAAAGTGCTATTGCCGATAATGGCGCGATGATCTTCGATAATGCGCCCAGTCTGACCTTCACTAAGCCTCTTTCCGCCTCGGTGGGGGGGAAGTCGATACCTAATCCTAAATGGGCTTCTCTCCTTCATACTATTCTAGGTTGTGTAAAAGCTAAGGGATTTGAAGGAGCGAAGCTTGTTCAAGAATTGACCATCCCCGCTAAGGCCGAAAAATATGAGGAAGACGGATACAAATATCAGCCCCATTTAGGCATCTCGGTGCAAGGACAGTCAGCAGCAGACGCCTGGAAAGAAGTAGATAGGCTTGCCAAGAAGTGGCATATCCCCGTCACTGTCGAATTTATGTGGCGGCATAATTCCAAGGCGCAGTATCCCGGCAAGATTGGTGTTCTTAGGTCGGGTGGAATGTAAGCGCTACGCTTATATATAGCTATTGTAGCTCCACTGACGGGTATCCTCAGTTCTTATGGCTTGCACTTGCGGGCGTTTCGCGGTTGAAGGGATCGTATACCGATCCGCCTTTTCGAGTGCCTGATATGAAAGAAACCACCCGCCTGACCAGCGCCACCCTGGGCCGTCAGAATTCCCGCCGCGCCGTCAATACGGCGGTGGAGCGCGGTTCGACCGTGCTGTTTGAAAACGCGGAAATGCTCTACAACGATGACATTAAACCGACCTATGGCACCGATGGCCTGAGTACGCAGAATGAACTCTGCCGGTTGATCGCCGAACTGGAAGGGGCGCGGGAAGCCTTTATCCTGCCGTCCGGTTTGGCCGCTCTGACCCTGCCGATGTTTGCCTTCCTTTCGGCGGGCGATGAAATTCTGGTGGTTAATTCGTGCTATCGTCCGGTGCGCCGTTTTCTCGAAACCCAGATGAAGCGTTTCGGTGTCGTCACGCGTTATTACGAGCCGCGCCTGTCACCGGAAGAGGTGCTCGCTCTGGCCACGCCGCAAACGAAGATGATCTATGTCGAAAGCCCCGGTTCGCTGACCTTCGATATCCAGGATATTCCCGGCATTGCCAGACTGGCCAAGGCAAGAGGGATTCTGACTCTGTGCGACAATACCTATGGCGCCGGTGTCCTTTTCAAGCCATTGGCGCACGAGGTCGATCTGTCCATGCAGGCCCTGACCAAATATGTCGGCGGCCATTCCGATGTGCTGATCGGTTCGGTGTCGGTCAATGATCCCAAGCTGGCCAAGGGACTGCACGACGCCATCAAGGCCTGGGGCTTCTTTACCTCGGCCGATGAAAGCTATCTGGCTTCGCGCGGCATCCGTTCGCTGCACCTGCGCCTGAAGCAATCGGGCGACAGCGCCTTGAAGGTCGCCAAGTGGCTGGAAGGCCGTCCGGAAGTGCTGAAGGTGGTGCATCCGGCGCTGGAAAGCCATCCGGGCCATGAGATTTTCAAGCGCGACTTCACCGCCGCCAACGGTTTGTTCATGGCGCTGTTCAAGGGCAATGGCGAGAAGGAGTCTCAGGCTTTCCTGAATAAGCTCAAGCTGTTCGGTCTGGGCTTTAGCTGGGGCGGCTATGAGAGCCTGGCCACCAATTGCGAACCGCAGATCCGCGGGCGGACGCGTTTGAGCGATGAGCCTGATCCCTATCTGCAAGGCTCTGCCGTGCGGTTTTATGTCGGGCTGGAAGATCCGGATGACCTGATTGCCGATATCGAGCAGGCCCTGAGCACGTTCAGATGATAACTTGGATACGATCCTAAATCGGCATCCGCATGATTTCCTGGTAGGCGCTGATCACCTGGTCGCGGATGGCGATGACGGCTTGCAGGCTTGTCTCGGCGCTCGATACGGCGGTCACGGCGTCGATCAGTTCCGCCTTGCCCTGCGATTGCTGGACCATCATGTTCTCGGCGCCCTGGGTTGTCTTCATCGTGTGCTCAAGCGCGCCTTGCAGCATCTTGCCGAAGTCGGGCGCGCTGGTGGCGCCGGTTTCGCTGCCGCTGTCTTTCACGGCGTTCTGCGCCTGCTTAACGGCGGCGCCATAGGCGCGGGCGGCGGATAACGGGTCCATGGATCAGGCCTTACTTCTGGAGAATATCGAGGGTTTTCTGGGTCATGGCGCGCGCCGTCTCGATGACGTTCAGATTGGCTTCGTAGGCGCGCTGGGCCTCGCGCATGTCCATGGTCTCGGTCAGCGGCTGAACATTGGGTTTCTTGACATAGCCCTCGGCGTCCGCCGCGGGGTGGGTCGGGTCGTATTCCTGCTGGAAGGCGCTCATGTCCTGCACCACATTGGCCAGCTTGACGCCGGTGGCGCCATCGACCGGCGCCGAGGTGAAGACCGGCAGTTGGCGGCGATAGGGATCGGCGCCGGGCGTGCGGCCGGTCGAATCGGCGTTGGCGATGTTTTCGGCGATAATCCGCATCCGCGCCTGCTGCGCCTTAAGCGCACTGGCGGCGACCGCCATGGTCTGGCTCGCCTGGGGGGGCTTGTCGTTATTGATCATCACCTGACTCCTTATTTACCGGGCGCTTTCGCGGCCAGCCGCAGCATGGACATCGATTTTTCGTAGAAAGAAACCGCCGCCTGGAACTGCATCCGGCTCTCGGCCATCTTGAGCATCTGTTCTTCGAGCACGACGCTGTTGCCATCCATGGTGGTTTCCGAATCGAGCGAGACGATTTCCCTGGCGCGGGTGGCGGCGCCATCCGGTGACGGCAGGTGCATGGCGTTAGTCATGGTCATGCCGACGCCAGCGGTCGCTTCGTCCTGCCCGGCCAGTAGCTTGCCGAAGTCCTGGGTCATCAGGTCGCGCGGCTTGAAGCCGGGCGTCGAGGCGTTGGCGACGTTTTGCGCCACGACCTTTTGCCGGTCGTTCAGCCAGCTCATGCGCGATTTCAGCGCGTTCAGGAAGCCGATGTCCTGGTTCGCCATGTTTGGGTTCGTCATGCTCAGGCCTTTCCGAAATCCCGCGACTCAACCTAATGAGGGTTATGCCACGAATATGAGGCAAATTATGCCCACCTTTTGGTTAACGAAGACTTTAAGTAAACGGTGCGTTAACTTGCGCGGGCGCAGAAGGATGAGATGAGTCTGGTAGAAATCCTGCGGGCCTTTTTCGGCCTGTCCATCGTTATCGGGCTGATCCTCGGCCTGGCCTATGCGCTGCGCCGTTATGCGCCGGCGCTGATGGCGAAGTTGCAGGCGCAGCGCGGCGCGAAACGGCTCGAAGTCATCGAAACCCTTGTGCTTGATCCGGCCCGGCGGCTGGTGCTGGTGCGGCTCGATAATGCCGAGCGCCTGATCCTGTTGGGGGAGGGGCGTGAACTCGATGCGCCGGGACAGGCGCCGCAGCGCTCAACGCCACTCGATATTCAATCTGCGTCAGGAACCGCCTCCGTGAACTCCAATGATGACCTGTTCTGACGCGTCCGCGCCTGAAATGAAACCAAAGGCCCGAAAACCGCTTGGGCCGAAAGCGATGAATTTCATCGTGCTCCTGGTATTCATCCTGGGCTTCACCCTGATGATCATGCCCTACGGGGCGCTGGCGCAATCGGTGAATGTCGATCTCGGCAAGGGCGGATCACTCAGCGCCCGCGTGGTGCAACTGATCGGGCTGATGACGGTGCTGTCGCTGGCGCCGTCGATCGTCATCATGACGACCTCGTTCATCCGCATCGTGGTCGTGCTGTCCCTGTTGCGCACGGCGCTTGGCTTGCAGCAAAGCCCGCCCAATGCGGTAATTATCTCCCTGGCCCTATTCCTGTCGGCCATCGTCATGGCCCCGACCTACGAAGCCGCCTATAGTCAGGGCATAAGGCCCCTGATGGATCAGGAAATGGAGTTGCCGCAGGCCTTTGACGCCGCCAGCCAGCCGGTCAAGGCCTTCATGCTGGCCCAGGTCGATGTGAAGGATCTGGGGCTGTTCGTCGGTCTGTCGAAGCTCGAAATGCCGGCCGACAAGATGGACCTGCCGGTGCGCGTGGTGACGCCGGCCTTTATGATTTCGGAACTGAAGAAAGCATTCGAGATCGGCTTCATGCTGTTCGTGCCATTCCTGGTCATCGATCTGGTTGTGGCTTCGGTGCTGATGTCGATGGGGATGATGATGCTGCCGCCGGTGGTGATCTCCCTGCCGTTCAAACTGATCTTTTTCGTGCTGGTCGATGGCTGGCACCTGGTCGCCGGCTCGCTGGTGCAGAGCTTTCACCCGGTGGTGGGCAGCGGATAAGATCAGTTTTCTATAAAATCGTCAGATGAAATGTCTCGTGCTGAATGCAATATGCGAACAATGAAAATATCACTTTCGCGCACTTTAGCTCCGGTTCGGATTGCGAGCAGACGACCTATACTGGAAGTCGGGTGAACACGTCTCTGCTGCGCGATGGCCAGACAACCACGATGCACTATGACGGCATCGGCCGCCTGACATCCACAACGGGGGCGATCGCTCAGAGCTTTAGCTATGACAATTTTGGGCAGACCAA
>Ga0206106_100318_pt1 | contig 52924 bp, 48 predicted proteins | sample 1B1ome_FD_148677 | JGI IMG/M metagenome (GOLD analysis project Ga0206106, IMG submission 148677) | Enriched microbial communities from leaf-cutter ant dump, University of Wisconsin, Madison, United States - 1B110A | ecosystem: Environmental > Terrestrial > Nest > Insects nest > Nest dump | place... | reverse complement strand
ATGCGTGCAGCCCACTGCTGCCGAAGCTGTTCCTTAGCTGACATGAGGCAACCTCCTTGCGTTCTCCGTTGCCTCATTTTCTCACGAGATTTCCTTCGATTGAAGGTGGGGACAGTTTGACGCTTACCAGTGGCGTAATGCGGGAGTCCAGAGGGCGCAGCGCCTTTGGGGTCCCCCTCCCAGGCGGGAGGGGGACTTAGGGGGTGGGGGAGAACCCTTAGGGGGTGGGGGAGAACCGAATCAAGACAAACCGTTGAAAAGTTCAGGGAACCGTCACAAAGCAGATGATTTTGCTGATAAGTTGCGATTCGGCTGACATATCGAAGCATTCCCCGGCATTACCACGTTTCAGCGCGACAAAGCGTCGTTGCCCCAATTTCCAATTCGGTTTAAACTTCCGTGGTAACCACATGAAGGCATGAATGGAGGCGCAACATTGAACGTATTCCGAGAGCTGAAAGCCTATTACTGGCAAGACAAAGCCCTGCTATTGGGCTCCATCATGGGTCTCGCGTTGGCTACGGCGCTCGGATTGGTATATCCGCTGCTGCTGCGGTCGCTCATCAACGACATCATCCTCCCCGAACAATTCGATGGCGTACTTTCGCTGTCTCTGCTGGCAGTAGGCATCATTTTCTGTAAAGCTTGCTTTCAGTACGTGCACGGATTTTGCGGCAGCCGGGTCGGCAACTGGCTGGCTTATCGGCTGCGCAACGGCTGCTATGTCAAATTGCAGGAATTATCGTTCTCCTATTACGATAGGGCGAGAACCGGGGATCTGATGTCGCGTCTGACCGCGGATATCGAAGGCATGCGCCAATTTCTCGGCTTCGGCATGGCCCAACTGCTCAACACCATGTTCCTCGTATTGTTCGGTTTTACGATGATGTTCTTCCTGGATTGGCAATTGACGCTGATCACGCTGTCTTTCGTGCCGGTGCTCGGGTTTGTGGCAATCCGATTCGAGCAGCAGATCCACCCGGTATTCCGCGCAATCCGCTCCGCAATCGGCAGATTGACGGTCAGCGTTCAGGAGAATGTCATGGGTGTCCGCACGGTCAAGTCGTTCGCGCGCGAATCGTTCGAGGTCGAGAAGTTCAGCGGCAACAATGAAGAATACCGCAGCAACCATCTCGAGTTGGCAGGCGTGTGGGGCAGGTTCTTCCCGGCGATGGAGTTTATCGCGAACTTTAGCATCGCGCTGCTGCTGCTTGTCGGAGGCTGGAGAGTCATCGATGGCTCCATGAAGCTTGGCGACCTGGTCGCCATGTCCAGTATGCTGGGCATCATCGTGGCGCCGCTGTGGATGCTCGGCTTCCAGATCAACGGCTATACGATGGCCAAGGCTTCGGGCGAACGCTTGCTGGAGCTGCTCAACCAGCCGATTAGGGTGAGAAATTCGGCCAAGGCGCTCCCATGGGAAGAAGTCGCGAAGACGGGGCACATCCGCTATCAAGACGTGCGGTTCGGCTACGGCGCCAATGCCGACAAACCGGATGCGCTCACGCAATTCACGCTGGATGTGCCGCGAGGCTCGGTCATCGGCTTGCTGGGCGGCACGGGATCGGGCAAATCGACGGCAGTCGGGCTGCTGCTGCGCGCTTACGATGTGAGCGGCGGTTCGATCACGGTTGACGGAACGGATATCCGCCAGATTGAATTGGCGAGCCTGCGCCGCAACATCTCTGTCGTATTCCAGGAATCGTTTCTGTTCTCGACGACGATCCAGGAAAATATCGCGTACGGCTGTCCCGAAGCGACGATGGAGCAGATCGAGGAAGCGGCGCGGCTCGCGCAAGCCGACGAATTCATCCGCGAATTCCCGCTTGGCTACGATACAGTCGTCGGAGAGCGGGGCATGGGCCTGTCGGGCGGACAGAGGCAGCGAATTGCGCTCGCCCGCGCATTTCTGATGAAGCCGGACGTACTTATTCTTGACGATTCGACGAGCGCGCTCGATATGGAGACCGAGCATCTCATACAGCATTCGCTGCGCGAAGTGATGAAGGGCCGCACGGTGTTCATCATCGCGCACCGGATTTCTTCCCTTATGCATGCAGATGAGATCGTCGTGCTCGATCGCGGGCATGTCGTGCAGCGAGGCCGGCACGGAAAGCTGCTGCGGCAGCCCGGCTTATACCGTGAAACGTACAGGATCCAGTTCGCGGATCGTCCGGAAGAGCTCGATAACGCTCCGCCGGAAGCCGCGAACGGCACCGAGGGGAGAGTGTGGGGATGAGCCGCAAATTCGTCTACCAGGATGACATCCTGATCGACAAACCGTTCAACTGGAAGCAAATGGCTCGCCTGCTCGGCTACATTCGGCCTTATCGGAAAGACGTCATCAAAGTCGCGTTTGTCATGACCGTGTTCGGCATGCTCGCCAAGCTTGCCATCCCGCTGCTCACGAAGCTGGCCATCGACCACGCGATCTGGCCTGTCGACGGGGGAAAGGGGAGCGTGCAACTGCTGCTCCTGATCGCGGGGGCGATGTTCGCATTGTATGGACTGAGATGGTGGTCGCAGCATTATACGATCAACAGGACGAACATCATCGGCCAGAAAGTCATTTTCGATCTTCGGTCCGCGCTGTTCCGCCATATTCAGTCGCTGTCGTTCCGGTTCTTCGACAAGCGTCCGGCCGGTTCGGTACTCGTACGGGTCACCAATGACGTCAACTCGCTGCAAGACATGCTCTCCAACGGGGTCGTCAACTCGATCATCGATATCTTGCAACTGATTGGTATTACCGCGATTTTGCTTGTACTGAATTTCAAGCTAGGCCTCGCCGTCATGATTACGGTGCCGATCATGTTCCTGGTTTCCAGCTCGCTGCGCAAGCGGATTCGCCTGGCTTGGCAGATCGTGCGAATCAAGCAGTCCCGCATCAATTCGCACCTGAACGAGTCGATCCAGGGCATCCGTGTGACGCAGGCGTTCGCGCAAGAGAAGGAGAACACCGCTTACTTCGACGGCATGAACATGAGCAATATCCGATCCTGGAACAAGGCGTCTGCGCTGAACCAACTGTTCGGACCGGTCATCGAAATCACTTCTGCGATCGGTACGCTCATTCTGCTCTTGTATGGCACGTATTTGATCCAGACCAATGCGATGACGGTCGGCGATCTGGTCGCCTTCATCTCGTACGTGGCCAGCTTCTGGGAGCCGATCTCCCGCTTGGGCAACCTGTATTCCCAACTGCTGATCTCGATGTCTTCGACGGAGCGTATATTCGAATACATGGACGAGAGGCCTGCGGTTCCGGAACGCGAAGACGCGCTGCCGATGCCGCCGCTGCAAGGCAACGTCAGATTCGAACACGTATCGTTCGGCTACGAGAAAGAACGATATGCGCTTCACGGCATCGATCTTGACGTGGAGCCGGGCATGTCGGTCGCATTGGTCGGCCATACGGGTTCGGGCAAGAGTACGATCGTCAATCTGCTCAGTCGGTTCTATGACGTGTCGGAAGGCCGTGTGCTGATCGACGGCGTCGACGTGCGGAATGTGACGCTGGAGAGCTTGCGGTCGCAAATCGGGATTGTCTTGCAGGATACGTTTATTTTCTCCGGTACGATCCGCGACAATATTCGCTATGGCCGGCCTGCCGCCACGAACGCGGAGGTCGAGGCGGCCGCGCGGTCCGTGCTGGCGCATGATTTCATCAAAGATTTGCCGGACGGCTACGATACCCAGGTCGAAGAACGCGGCAGCGCGCTGTCGGTCGGACAGCGGCAGCTCATCTCGTTCGCGCGCGCATTGCTCGCCGACCCGAAGCTGCTGATTCTGGACGAAGCGACGGCCAGCATCGATACGGAGACGGAGCTGCGCATCCAGGAGGCGCTGAGCACGCTGCTTCAAGGCCGGACTTCCTTCATCGTCGCGCACCGGCTGTCCACGATTCGCCATGCGGACCGGATCGTCGTGCTGGATCACGGGGTCATCGTCGAGCAGGGCACGCATGAGCAACTGATGAGCAGGCCGGGACACTACCGTAATCTTGTGGAAGCCCAATATCGATTCTTAACGGCATAAAATATAAATTTATCGATCCCGAAGCCCGTAGAGGCTCCGGGATTATTTTCGTCCTGGCATGGTCGGAATCCTAATTAGCAGATGGTGATCATAATATCATGTATATGAAAGTTGACTTTATGTAAAGTTTATAATACATTATGTTTAGAACACTTTACTTTTAGAGGGAGATGAGCTACATGACCTATCAAGAGAAGAAGAGTATCGTATCTTTAATCAGTTCCATTTTCATTTTCGCGGTTTATTGTTTGTACAGGTATCCTCAGTATCCTGGAGGGGCGCTCGAATCAAAGGAAATGTTTCATTACTGGGGATCCTTCATCCTCGTCTTGCTATTGGTTTCCATTGCGGCGCATATCGTGATCAGTATCGTTTTCAACATCATCTTTCGAATGACGACAGGCGAGAAGGAACCTGCATTCTCGGATGAAATGGATAAGCGCATTGATTTGTTGGCTTTCCGGAATTCATTTGCCGTATTTATTATCGGGTTTCTTCTGGCCATGGGCTCCTTGGTAATCGACCAGCCATCGAAAGTGATGTTCATTATTCTCATCGCCTCGGGGTTCCTGTCTGACGTCCTTGGGTCCTTATCAAGACTGTATCACTACAAGAGAGGCGTTTAAGATGGCTAAAGTTCTTGTTGGCAATCATATCCGAAAATTACGGTTCAACCATCATGAAATGACCCAGCAACAACTGGCTGACATGGTGGGCGTCACCAGACAAACGATCGTAGCTCTTGAGAAAGGAAATTACTCCCCATCGCTTGAACTGGCCTTTCGAATCGCGCATGCCTTTAAGCTGCCGCTCGAAGAAGTATTCTTTTACGGAGACAACCCGGAGGAAAGCTGATGAATATGGAGTTTACGGTGAAGACGTCATCCAGAATCGTGGGCATTCCCATTCCTGAAAAAGTATAATCGAGTGATTGCGCTTTGGCATGTTTGTTTCCGGTATATGGAGGCCGTCGTGATTACGGTCGGGATCATCAGCGTATTGTACCTGTTGACCTTAAGCCAGGACTTCGTAGCCAAGGGGCCTACGGACCCTGCGGCTTATCAAGTCTCGGGTACGTTGCTGAAAGCCGTGCATGATTGGACCTTCCTGCTTGGACCGAATTTCTTTCTGGGATTGAATACGATGATGTACAGCTACATTTTTTATAAGTCCAGACTAGTATATCGATCCATAAATAATGCAACTATATTCCCAAAAAAGTTTGTGGTGTAATGTTCATAGAACATTTCGACCGGAGAGATATCATGCCCTTCAAATCCAAGAAAGCCGACAAAACCCGGCTGCAACACCTCAGTCACTGCGAACGTGGTCCCTAACCCGACAAAACCCGGCTGCAACACCTTAGCGACTGCGAACGTGGTCCCTAACCCGACAAAACCCGGCTGCAACACCTCAGTCACTGCGAACGTGGTCCCTAGCCCGACAAAACCTGGTTACAGCATCCCAGCAACTGCGAACGTGGTCCCTAACCCGACAAAACCCGGTTGCAGCAACTCAGTCACTGCACACGTTGTCCCTAACCCGACCAAACCCTATGCTTGACCCATAATGCTTCCAGAAAAATGGGATTTCAAATTAGCTTCATATGAGTATTGATTAAGAGTATAAAACATACTATTTTACCAATATATAATCAAATTCAATCTCTCTCCGTAGAGGACTAACTCTATTTTCTATGAATGAGCTGCTTTCCTGTCGAGGATGTGGCGGCAAACCATAGCTGTATTTGGTAACTTTGTTTGTTCGCAGTGTATTTAATTGAGATAAGTAAATAATATTAGGACATATTGTAAATTTTAAATTCTCTAAAATTTACTTAGTTTCTGAAAATTACATTTTCCATAAAATTGGAAATGTTGTGGGTCAAGCATAGGACCAAACCCGGTTGCAGCAACTCAGTCACTGCACACGTTGTCCCTAACCCGACCAAACCCGGTTACAGCAACTCAGTCACTGCGCACGTTGTCTCTAGCCCGACCAAACCCGGTTACAGCATCCCAGCAACTGCGAACGTGGTCCCTAACCTGACAAAACCCGGTTACAGAGTTTAAATAACGTTACTTCAGGATCGTTATACTAGTGCCCAGATTCATCTCCATGTTGGGCATGACTGGATCAGCGCTGATTTTGCTGGCTGCCATGCTGGAAATGTTCGGTGTCATCGATCAAGTTTCCGCATCGGGAATTCTCTTGGCGCTGCCGATCTTCGCCAACGAAATGATTTTGGCGGTCTGGCTCATCGCGAGAGGCTTCAATGCAGCAGCAGTCAAGTAAGGGGCAACCGGAAAATGGACTCAAAATCCAATATAACGTCACAAATGAAGCTCTTCTCTGGCCAACCAAGAGGGGGTTTCTTTCATTCTCGAAAGTGGAGATCGGACGGAGCGGGCAGGCGCGTTTGAAAAATTGGTCGTAAACCGTTATCGTGAATAAGGGAGAAGTGAATTTGTCTGCACAGGGAGAAGGAGGAACAAGCCCGACATGAAGCGTTCGACAGATTGGCTATGGAGAGGGCTTGGCGCAGTGTCGCTCGCTTGCCTGATCTTGCTGCTGGCAGGTTTCGGCTGGGCTTTGAAGGATCATTGGGCGCCGTCTGCCGGAATGGCCGTTCCGCCGCCTTCTCTCCCGCCGGCGGCAGGCGGGGGGAGCCTGGCCGAGAAGCCGGAGTGGAAGATCGCGGCGCTTGGCGATTCGCTTACGGTCGGGACGGGCGATCAGACCGGCAGCGGCTACGTCAAACGGTCGGCTGACGCGCTGGCCAAGGCGCTGGACAAGCCGGTTCACATCGTGAACAACTTGGCGATCGGCGGCTTGCGGGCCGATCAATTATTGCAGCATATGGACGACAAAGGGTTTGTGAACGCCATCGTGCAAGCAGATATCGTCATGTTGACGATCGGCGGCAACGATCTGTTCCAGTTCGCGGCGGGCAGCGGCTCGATGGCCAGCGGCGGCGATTTGTCGGTTGGGGAACTGGAGAAGCAGCTTGAAGAAGGCAAGGGGAGATTGCGCGCGGTGTTCGCGAAAATTCGCGGCTTGAATCCGAATGCGCGGATCGTCTATGTCGGGCTGTATAACCCTTTCTTTGATCTATCGCAAATACGGGAGGACGCAAGCCGGATCGTGCGGGAATGGAATGACGATGCTGCGGAAGCGGCCGTGAAGGACGGCAACATGACGATCGTGCCGACATACGACCTGTTTGAAGCGAATATCGGCCGGTATTTGTCTTCGGACCATTTTCACCCGAACGACGAAGGTTACGCCCGCATCGCGGAACGCGTCGCGCAGGCGCTTGAATAGCGGACCGAGGGAGGAGGCTGGCAGTATGGCATCGGCGCAAGAGAAGGAGCGGGGAACCGTCCTGTCCGTACAAGGACTAAAAAAGAAAATCGGACGCAAATGGATCATTCAGGATGTCAGCTTCGAAGTGAATGTCGGTGAAATTTTCGGCTTCCTCGGCCCGAACGGTTCCGGCAAGACGACGACAATTCGCATGCTGACCAGCCTGATCAAGCCTACGGAAGGCCGCATTCTCGTCTGCGGCGAAGATGTCGCCAGGCACCCCGAACAGGCGCTGCGTCACATTGGCAGCATCGTCGAAAATCCGGAGCTGTACGAGTTTATGACGGGCTGGGAGAACCTGGCGCATTTCGCCCGGATGCAAGCGGGCATCGCCGAAGCGCGAATCGCGGAAGTCGTGGACATCGTGGGCATGGCGGGGCGCATTCACGATAAAGTCAAGACGTACTCGCTCGGCATGCGGCAAAGGCTCGGCATCGCGCAGGCGCTGCTGGGCAAGCCCAAGCTGCTCATCCTTGACGAGCCGACGAACGGGCTGGACCCGCTCGGGATCAAGGAGCTGCGGGCTTTCATTCGCAGGCTGGCGGGGGAAGGCCTCAGTCTGTTCATCTCCAGCCACTTGCTCAGCGAGATTCAACTGATGTGCGAACGCGTCGCCATCATCGCGCACGGCAAGGTGATCGCGGTCGGCGAGGTGAATGCGCTCGTCTCGCAGGCGGAGACCTATACGCTGTGGCAACTGGATCGACCCGCGGAGGGCCGCGCGCAACTGGCTGCGGATGATGCGGTTCGCATCGTCGGAGACGACGACCACCGCATCGAGGAATCGATCCTGGCCGGGCTGCCGGACGCGATTGTCTCGGTGACGGACGAAACGGCGATTCCGGGCATCGTAGCAAATCTCGTATCGGCAGGCATTGGCGTCAAGGCGGTGCAGCGGGTGTCTCCGTCGCTCGAAGACTTATTTCTCGGATTGACGGAGGGTGAAGGCATTGGCTAATTTGCTGGCGCTTGTGCACAACGAAATGGTCAAAGTGTGGAAAAAACGCCGGTTCGCGGTCATCGTCCTCATTTTGCTCATCCTGATCCCGGTGTTCGTCTACGCCCAAATGAAAATATCGCAGAACAGCCAGGAGAAGTTCAAGGGAGACTGGCGGGCAGAGCTGCAGACGCGTATCACGGATAACTCGCGTTCGCTCGGCAGCGACAGAATTCCGGAGGAATGGAAACAGTGGCGGCGGGCGCTTGTGCAGCAACTGCAATATTATTTGGACCATGACATTAATCCGAACACACCTGACGCCGTCTCGTTCACGCGCGGGTTCATGGACAATGCGGTGACGATGTTCATTCCGCTCATGGTGCTTGCGATCGCCTCCGACCTCGTATCGGGCGAACGCTCGTCCGGCACGATCAAAATGCTGCTGACGCGCCCGGTCAGAAGATGGCGCATCCTGTTGTCGAAGCTGATCGCATTGACGCTGTACGTCTCCTTGATTATCGTGACGACGACGGCGTTATGTTACCTGATTTCCGGTCTGGTGTTCGGTTACAAGGGATGGGGGGCGCCGATCTTCGTCGGCTTCCAGGTGAGCGGATCGAATGTCGAAACGGCGTCGGTTCATGCGATTTCCCAGGCTATATACTTGCTCATGCAGCTTGGCTTGATCTGGTTCGCGTCCATGACGGTGGCCATTCTGGCTTTGATGGTGTCGGTGCTCGTACGCAGCACGGCGGCGAGCTTCGTTACGATGATGGCGGCAATTATCGCGGGAGCGATCCTGACGAACATGGCTTCATCATGGCACAGCGCCAAATATTTATTCAACGTGAACCTGCAATTGACGACGTATTTGCAAGGGACGCCGCCGCCGATCGAAGGCATGACGCTCGGATTTTCGCTCGCCGTATTGGGGGTTTGGGCGCTTGCCGGGCTCGTCGTGGCGTTTGGCGTCTTTACGAAGCAGGATATCTTGCACTAAAATAGGACAAAGGTGCGCACAGCTATAGTGCGAGTTGCAAGCGAAGGTTAGGAGGGCGGGCTTTGACCGAGCAATTGGATCTGTTCGCGGGGAACGCGGCACAGGCAAACACGGATTACGGGGCAGACGATATTCAAGTATTGGAAGGATTGACCGCAGTACGCAAGCGGCCCGGCATGTATATCGGCAGTACGACATCGTCGGGGCTGCATCATCTCGTATGGGAAATCGTCGACAACTCGGTGGACGAGCACCTGGCGAAATTCTGCTCGCGAATCGACGTGACGGTGCACGCCGACAATTCGGTGACGGTGACGGACAATGGCCGGGGCATCCCGACGGGCATGCACAAGACCGGTATCCCCACGCCTCAGGTCGTCTATACGATCCTGCATGCGGGGGGCAAATTCGGCGGCGGCGGCTACAAGAAATCGGGCGGTCTGCACGGCGTCGGGGCTTCGGTAACGAATGCGCTGTCGGAATGGCTGGAAGTGGAAATTTATCGAGACGGCAAAATACATAAAATGCGTTTCGAAACGTGGACGGACGCGGGCGGCAAGGAGCATGTCGGCGAACCGGTCGGCGGCTTGCAGGTGACCGGCAATACGAACAAATCGGGAACGAAGGTCACGTTCAAGCCGGACGTCAAAGTGTTCCACGGCAATATCAGCTTGAGCTACGATACGCTGGCGGAGCGTCTGCAGGAAATCGCGTTTTTGAATTCGGGCTTGCGTGTGACGCTGACGGACAAGCGTGCCGGCAAATCGGACGAGTTCCACTATGAGGGCGGCGCGCGGCAATTCGTGCAATTCCTGAACGAAGACAAGACGGTGCTGCATGACGTCATTCATTTTGCCGCGGAGAAGGACGAGATCGAGGTCGAGGTCGCGTTGCAATATAATGACGGCTATACCGAGACGATCGCATCGTTCGTCAACGCGATTCCGACGCGCGGCGGCGGCACGCATGAGACCGGCTTCAAGACGGCGTACACCCGCGTCATGAACGAGTATGCGCGCAAAACCGGGCAGCTCAAGGAGAAGGAGAAGAACCTTGAAGGCAACGATTTGCGCGAAGGGATGATGTCCGTCATCAACATCAAGATGTCGGACGTCGAATTCGTCGGTCAGACGAAGGACCAGCTTGGCAGCGCTTCGGCGCGCAGCGCGGTCGACGCCGTCGTATCCGAGAAGATGGCCGTATTCCTGGAAGAGAATCCTCAGGTGGGCGGTATGCTCGTGCGCAAGGCTGTGCAGGCGTCCAAAGCGCGCGAAGCGGCGCGCAAGGCGCGCGAGGAAGTACGCAGCGGCAAGAAACGCAGCGACAGCCCGAGTCTTGGCGGCAAGCTGTCGCCTGCGCAGTCGAAAGATTACACGAAGAACGAGCTGTTCATCGTGGAAGGCGATTCGGCCGGCGGCTCGGCCAAGCAGGGACGCGATTCGAAGCACCAGGCGATCCTGCCGCTGAAGGGCAAGCCGATGAACCCGGAGAAGGCGAAGCTGCTGGACATTCTGAAGAATGACGAGTATAAAGCGATCATCAGCGCGATCGGCGCGGGCATCGGCTCGGAATTCGATGTGGACGAATGCAACTACGCGAAGATCATCATCATGACCGATGCCGACACGGACGGCGCGCACATCCAGGTGCTGCTGCTGACGTTCTTCTACCGGTACATGAAGCCGCTGATCGACGCGGGCCGCGTGTTCATCGCGCAACCGCCGCTGTACAAGATCACGCGCAAATCCGGCAAGCTGGAGACGGTGCGGTACGCCTGGACCGACGAGCAGTTGCAAAATTATTTGAAGGAAATCGGCAAAGGCGCGGAATTGCAGCGGTATAAGGGGCTCGGAGAGATGAACCCGGATCAGTTGTGGGAAACGACGATGAACTACGAGTCGCGCACGCTGCTGCAAGTGCAGATCGACGATGCCGCCAAGGCGGAGCGCCGCGTGTCAACGCTGATGGGCGACAAGGTGGATCCTCGCAAACGGTGGATCATCGAGAATGTGGACTTTACGGAGTATGAGGACACACCCCAGCCCTGAGGGTTTCGCCCAACCCCTAAGTCCCCCTCCCGCCTGGGAGGGGGATCCCAAAGGCGCTGCGCCCTCTGGACTCCCGCATCTACAGCTTGGGGGCGTTTGGCGGGAGGTTGGTGGAGTTTCGGTGGCTAAGGATAGTTAGCTAAAGGCAAGAGCTAAAGGCAAGAGCTAAAGACAAAGAGCTGGAAGCAAAGAGCAAAGGCTACAACCTGTAGGGCGTTTGGGGCGGGCTGGTCGGAAGCGGAATAAGCGTCTGAAAGGGCCTTATTGGAGTAAATTCCCTCGAGAATGGGCAAATAAGAGTCAAAATGGCGCTTAACGATAACAAAATGCGGCTTGGAAGATGATTTTGAACCGGTTTTTCAGAAATAGGCGTCTTGAAGACGCTTATTATCACAGTTTTCTCGATTTTTTGTGAAATAAGGGCCTTTTGGACGCTTAAGCACGAAGTGCCTAATCGCGGTGAAAGAGCGGAATCGCGTGAAAGTTCCCAATCTCCACTGCCTATGCGGGAGATAAGGGCAAGATAGTCGATTTCATTAATGGCATTAAGTAAATGATGTGCAGTAGAGGATAGGAGGGGCAAGTGACGTGAGCATACTGGAAAACTTCTTGCCGGCGTATCTGGAGGAGGTCGTGGGCGACCGCTTCGGGCGTTATTCCAAATATATAATTCAGGATCGCGCGATACCTGATGTGCGCGATGGGCTGAAGCCGGTGCAGCGGCGAATTCTGTACGCGATGTACGATGCCGGCAACACGCCGGACAAGCCGTACCGCAAGTCGGCGAAGACGGTCGGAGACGTCATGGGCAATTACCATCCGCACGGCGACGCTTCGATCTACGAAGGCATGGTGCGGATGGCGCAGCCTTGGAAGATGGCGCATCCGCTTGTGGACGGGCACGGCAACTGGGGGTCGATGGACGACGATCCGGCGGCCGCCATGCGTTATACGGAGGCTCGATTGTCTGCGATCGCGATGGAACTGCTGCGAGACATCGAGAAGCGGACTGTGCTGTTCAAAGATAACTTTGACAATTCCACGAAAGAACCGGTCGTGCTGCCGTCTCGCTATCCGAATTTGCTCGTGAACGGAGTCAGCGGCATTTCGTCCGGGTTCGCCACAGAGATCCCAACGCACAACTTGCGGGAAGTGATCGATGCCTGCATCGCGGTTATGCACAACCCGGACCTGTCCGCCGGCGAGCTCATGAATATCGTGAAAGGCCCCGATTTTCCGACCGGCGGCATCATCATGGGGGAAGAAGGCATACGCGAAGCGTACGAGACGGGGAAAGGACGCATCTACATCCGCTCCAAAACCGCGATCGAGGACATGCGCGGCGGCAAGCAGCAGATCGTCATTACCGAAATTCCGTATCAGGTCGTCAAATCGAAGCTGGCGCTTGCCATCGACAATTTGCGTCTGGAGAAGAAAGTCGAAGGGATCGCGGAAGTCCGGGACGAGAGCGGCAGAAACGGACTTCGGATCGTTGTCGAGCTTAAGAAAGATGCGGATGCAGAAGGCATTCTCGCGTTCCTGTTCAAGAAGACGGACCTGCAGGTCGCTTACAATTTCAACATGGTTGCGATCGTCAACAAGGCTCCTCGGCAGCTTGGCCTCAAGTCGATGCTGGATGCGTATATCGACCATCAGAAGGAAGTCGTCACGAATCGGACGCAGTACGATCTGGAGAAGGCCTCAGACCGGGCGCATGTACTGGAAGGGCTCGTCAAAGCGCTGAACATTCTGGATGCCGTCATCGAGACGATCCGGGCGTCGAAAAATCGGCAAAACGCGCAGGACAACCTGGTGGCGAAATTCGGATTTACGGAGCGCCAGGCCGACGCCATCCTGACTTTGCAGCTGTACCGATTGACCAACCTGGAAATCACGCAACTGCAGAAGGAATTGGATGAGACGAACAAGAAGATCGCGCAACTGCAAGCGATTCTCGAAAGCCCCCGCAAGCTGCTCAAGGTGATCCAGGACGAATTGACGGAAATCCGTGACAAGTTCGGCATCGACCGGCGGTCGGCGATTCAGGGAGAAGTCGAAGAAATCAAGGTCAACCTGGAAGTGACGGTGCCCGCAGAGGACGTACTGGTGACGATCAGCCGCGGCGGATACGTGAAGCGGACCAGCTTGCTGTCGTTCACTCGCTCCGGCGGGGAGCTCGATAGCGCAGGCGTCAAGGAAGGCGATGCGATCCGGTGGAGTCTCGGGGTCAGCACGATCGATCCGTTGTTGCTGTTCACGCAGAAGGGTCAATATTTCCTGCTTCCGGTCCATCAGATCCCGGAATTCAAGTGGAAGGACACCGGGACCGCGATCGTGAACGTGCTTCCGCTGGCCAAGGACGACAGGATCGTGTCCGTCATCCCGGTGAAGCCGGCAGAGCTTGTCCCGCCTGAAGAGCCAGCAAATGAAGCAACCGGAATCGGCCCGGCGCTTGTCTTCGTGACGCGAAGAGGGCAAGTCAAGCGGACGGCGCTGGTCGAATACGCCACCAACCGGAACATGGCCATTGCCGCTTGCAAAGTGGCAGACGGGGATGAAGTCGTGAGAGTATTCAGAAGCGACGCTCCGGAAGATCTTCTGCTTGTATCCGAGCTCGGCATGAGCATCCGTTTTACCGAGGAAGAGGTCAGTCTGCAAGGTCGCGTTGCCGGCGGCGTGCGGGGCATGCAATTGAAGGACAACGATGCGTTGGTGGACGCGCTGCTCGTAACCGGAGATGAAGGGGAAGTGCTCGTCTTGTCCGATTACGGCTATGCCAAGCGCTCGCTGCTGCTCGATTACCCGCTGCAAGGACGCGGCGGCAAAGGCATTCAGACGTTCGAATTCAAGGAAGGCAAGCGCGTGCGTCCGAATGGCACCCGGCTGATCGCCGCTTTCCATGTGAAAGAAGCCGTCTTGCTGTCCACCGTTACGAACCAACACGCATCCGGGGAATTCCTCTCGGAATCAGCACCGATCGATGACCGCAGATCGCAAGGCAAGTCGGTCGTTCAGGCAGAACGTGCCGACCCGATCGTCGAAGCGTTCGCAAAGCCGCTGCCGATCCCGGAACGTAAAGATCAGTCGTAAGGTCCGATGGGCAGGCCCCGTAAAGCCCATCACGGGCCTCCAACTCGGAACGCATAGGTCAATTATAAGGTCTGACGGGCAGGCCCCGTAAAGGCCATCACGGGTTTCCCATTCGAAACGTAAGAGTCAATCGTAAGGCCCGTCCGAAGAGTCGTTCCGATCGATCCAGCGCAACAGCATATCCAATACGACCCACAGGGGCACGGGCTCTTCGAGCCGATCGAGCCACTGAGGGTCTTCTATTATTCCGGCGTTTATCGCCATCTGGCCGATCATGCGAATTTTTTCTTCAGACATTGCGCGGTGCCACCTCCCGAATCCGTCAGGATTCATCCATTCGCCTCCTTAGTTTATGTAGGGATTTGTCGTCTTGTTCGGGTACAAGCCGGTTTGTGTCGTAAATATTTAATCGTATTAAACTATCTTTCGACAGGTCCGCCGCGTATAATAAAAGAGAAGGCAAGGTTCGGGAGGTGCATGGCTTGATGACGGATCCTACGGCGGATTTTGTGAAAATCTGGATGAAGCTCTCGAAAGACTGGCATGCGCAAATGGAACACGAATTGGCGCCTCAGCTTACGATGGGCCAACTGGAAGTGTTGGAGTTGCTGAAGGAGCAAGAACCGATGAAACCATCGGAATTGCTGCCTTATCTGGAGACGACACCGGCCGCGATCACGACATTGCTGGACAGAATGGAGAAGGCCGGTCTTGTCGAACGACGCAGGGACGAGCATGACCGGCGGATTGTCTGGATCCACATGACGGATGTTGGGAAGTCCGAAGTGGAACGGGGAGTGCGAGTTCGTACGGAGATAGCAGGCCGCTCGCTGGATCGGATCTCGTCGCATAATCGGCAATTGCTCACCTACTTGATCGGCAAGGTAGCGGGAACACGGGAGAACAAGACGGCCACAGCGACAGAGCAAGCCGAGCCCGCGCAAGCGGAGGAGCAGGAGCAAGGGGCGTAGCCCGGCGGAAGAATCAGGTCATGCTAGAAGAGAAGGGCCAAGCTTGTTGCTGCGGGGCAGCGGCTTAGCCCTTTTTATGGACGAATACACTGCATCTCGTACAGGTTATTTTCGTCAAGTGAGCCTATCTAATCAATCAACTGCAACACCTGCAGCTTATCGTAAAGGAACGATGAAATAGAGCGGGAATAGAGGAAAAGAGAAGCAGGTTGTGCATTTACAAATGGTGGTCGGTTGAGGGAAATAGTCGCTCTGGTCGCCTGAATGACAAAGCGAGTGGAAAGTTTCAACTATTCCCGAAGCCCAAAATAAAATCCGCCAGGGAATTTCCCTGACGGATTTCATTTATTTCTGATACGTATGAAGATGCTGCTCGATGCCGTCCAGCATCTTCTGCATGCTTGCGTAATCGGCATCCTTCAATGTCGGGTCGTCACGCGCTTCCAGCGTCTCGCGCAAAGGAAGGACGGTATAATGGCGGTTGCGGCCTTGCCCGGCAATATGCACCCATGTCGGCACGAGGGAGATGCGTTCCCACGTTGTGGCGGACGAGCCGTCAGGCTGCTGGATTTTCTTCAGATGCACGCCGAAGATGAGGCCGACGTCCTTCCAATTGCCGGTCTGGTTGGAGATGAAATTGCCAAGCGAATAGATGACAACGCCGCTGCGTTCTTCGCCCAGCGCACTGTCCGCTGCAGCCACTTTCACGATGTCATAGGGCTGAACGACGTGCGGGTGCGAGCCGAGGATGATATCCGCGCCGGCGCCGATCGCCGACCGGACGATCCGCTGCTGCTCGTCGTTCGGAAGCCGCTGGTATTCCGCGCCGAAGTGCAAGGAGACGGTCACGACATCGACGCCGGCAGCGCGGAGCCGACCGATCTCCCGCGCCATGCGGTCCGTATCGATCAGGGAAACGGCAAACGGCTTGTCGACCGGAATCGGAATGCCGTTCGTACCGTATGTGTAGGCGAGAAAGCCCATCCGGATGCCGCCTCGCTCGGCCGTGACGAGCCGCTCGGCTTCCTCTTCGGATGCTGCGGTGCCATAGGGAACGATGCCCGACTGCCTGACATGGTCCAGCGTACGCTGGATGCCGGCGAATCCGCGGTCCATCGAATGGTTGTTCGCTGTGGAGACGAGCTGCACGCCGGCATCGCGCAAGGCGTCGGCCAGCTCCGCCGGCGCATTGAACCGGGGGTAGCCGGAATACTTGAGATCGGCGCCTGCGAGCGGCGTCTCCAGGTTGCCGACGACCCAGTCTCCTTCGTGGAAGATCGGGGCCACGCGTGCGAACCATTCCGTAAAATCGTAGCGATCGCTGTCCGCATCATGATAGGCGGGCAATTGCGGCGAATGCACCATGATGTCCCCGATCGCAAGCAGCGTCGCCTCGAATTCGAGCGGTAGAGCAGGCGTCGGTGTCGGCGCAGGGCTGGACGATTCTGCTGTTGAGGGAGGAGAACCCGTGCCGGGAACGGTCGGCTGCGCGTTGCCGGACGGCCCATTGTCCGAACATGCAGCAAGCAGTGCAAGAGCGATAACCAGCAGGATCGCACCGACCGAACCGCGCCTTCGTCCGCCGCGGTTTCGCCGATTAATCATGACGCTCCCACCGGCCGAACATGCCGCAAGGAAGCACCAAGCCGCTGGAGGTGATCGGCAGCCCGATTTCTTCGCAGTTCAGCGTGCCGCCATGTTTGCGCCGAAACGCCATGTGAAGCAAATTATTCAGCACTGTGGGGGACAACCCGGTCGTGTACGAATTCACCAATACGAACAGCGGCTGATCCGACAGAATGGCCGTGCACGATTCCAGAAACGGATACAGGCTGTCTTCCAGTTTCCACACTTCTCCGCCCGGGCCGCGTCCGTAAGAGGGGGGATCCATGATGATCGCATCGTACTGCCTGCCGCGCCGCTGCTCGCGTTCGACGAATTTGAACACGTCATCGGTAATGTAGCGAATCGGCGCCTCGCCGAGGCCGGACAATTGAGCGTTCTCCTTGGCCCATTGCACCATGCCTTTCGCTGCGTCCACATGGCACACTTCGGCGCCGGCCGAAGCTGCCGCGAGCGTGGCGCCGCCGGTATAGGCGAACAGGTTGAGCACCCGGATCGGACGCCCCGCCTGCTTGATTTTGTCCATCATCCAGCTCCAGTTGAACGCTTGCTCCGGGAACAGCCCGGTATGCTTGAAATTGGTCGGCCGGATATGAAATTTGAGCGGGCCGTAGGAGATGCTCCAACGTTCGGGCAGCGTCTGACGGAACGTCCAGTTGCCGCCGCCGGAAGCGCTTCTGCGATAATGGCCGTCCGCTTGCTTCCATCGCTCCGTCTCTGCCGTCATCGGCCAGATGATTTGCGGGTCGGGCCGCCTCAGTACGACATGCCCCCAGCGTTCCAATTTCTCTCCGCCGCCCGTATCGATCAATTCGTAGTCCTGCCAATCTTTCGCCATCTGTATCAAGTCGACAACATCCTTTGTGATTTAGATCAAATCGAGCGGGCTTCCGTACGTGTGCAGGAATCGCCCGCAACGCCAGCTCAGCCGTCCGGGCAGAACCGGTAACCGAAGCCGCGTACGGTCTGAATCCATTGCGGTTTCGTCGGGTCCAGCTCGATCTTCTTGCGAAGGTTGCTAATATGGACCATCAAGGTGCGCGTATCCCCGATGCTGTCAGATTGCCATACGTGCCGGTACAGCTCGCCCGGCGGGAATACCCGGTTCGGCTGTCTGGCCATTGCCGAGAGCAGCTCGAATTCCTTCGCGGAGAGCATCAGCTTCTCGTTGTTCCGCCTGACCTCCAATTGCCGATAATCGATCTCAAGTCCGGGAAAAGCCAGCACGGCCGCCGATGCGTCGGGCTCGGATTTCGAACGCGCATGCATTCTTTGCCGCCGAATATGCGCATGGACGCGTGCCACCAATTGGCTCGGACTGAACGGCTTGGTTATGTAATCGTCTCCGCCTTCGGCGAGCGCGGTTACGATATCCTGATCTTCGCTTCGCGCGCTGACGAACAGGATCGGCACGTTTGCGAATTCGCCGGTGCGCAACGAACGGCATACCTCGATGCCGTCCAGGCTGCCCAGCATCATGTCCAGGATGATCAGGTCGGGCTTGTGTTCCTCGGCCATCCGGAAGGCATCCTCTCCGCTCAGGGCGGTGTGGACGATATAGTGTTCCCGCTCGAGATACAATTTGATTAAATCGAGAATATCCTGCTCGTCGTCCACGACCAGAATGCGGGCCGGTTGCCCTGTCACCACGTTCCCCCTCCAACTGCTCCAATTGCTTCAATGTCGAACGAATACCTTACATTATAGCGAATTCGCCGGCATTCGGGCAATGAGCGGTTCTTTCGAGCCGGAAACCGCCGGGCGGCAATTGACAGGCTGACGGCGACCTCCCATACTTAAGGGGGATTTGCGAGATTCGAACGTTCGGAGAAGGAGATCATGATCATGGGAAGATCAAGTCTTATATACGGCGAGTCATTCGTATTGTGCAAGGAAGAGGCGCTGCCGTTCCGTCATCGCCCGGCCGCGGGCCGGCCGATTGTTTTAAGGAGCCGGTACGAGCTTAATCAGCCGGATAATGTGATTTATGAAGAGGGCGTCGATTATATCGTAGATCGTGATACGGGCACCGTCCGACGGACGGCGGCAAGCAGCATTCGCGACGGCGCGCTGCACCCGCTCTATGGGGTGGACCATTTCGATCATACGAAGTATGCGGATTACAGCAATCAGGCCTATACCGTGTATGCGGATTACGAAGCGGAAACCGACGAGAACGAAGCGGTTGCGGCATTGCCGTCGATCGAAGCGGTCATGCGTTCCGGCAAGCTTCCGCGTCTTGCCGCCAAACTGACGGCCGGGGAGGAGGCGCTCTATGTCGTCTATGGCGACAGCATCAGTGTCGGGGGAGAAGCGAGCCGGCTTGGCCTCTCCTACGCCGAGCTCGCCGCCGCCTCGCTGCGCGCCATTTTCGGCAACATCGGTCTTCGCGTCGACAATCGCGCGATCGGCGGCGAGACGAGCGGAGGCGGCGCGGCCCGGGTGCTCGCCGACGTCGTGCCGCTGGCGCCGGATCTGGTGACGATCGGCTACGGCATGAACGATCAGAACAAGCATGGCACAGGTAACGCCGTTCCGTTGCCGGAGTATGAGCGCAACCTGCGCGCCATGATCGAAGCGATCCGCCGGCACACCGGCAGCGATATCGTGCTCGTCACGCCATGCGAGCCGAATCCGCGCTGGATGCATGCCAGCAGTGACATGCCTCGCTACGCGGACACACTGCGCCGTCTCGGCGCAGAATACGGCATCGGCGTCGCGGACGCGCATGAGCTCTGGCAGGAGGAGCTGGCCGCGGGCAAGACGTCGGCAAGCTTGCTGCTGAACAATATCAATCATCCGAACGATTACGGACATACGATCTACCACTCCGCTTTCCTGAAGATGCTGAAGACGTAAGGCGAAAAGACGAAATGAACAACTATCGTATACGATTTTTCGCGGCATGCTTCCTGTTGCTGCTGCTGGCGACGGGATGCGCGGAGCACAAGGACAAGCAGACGCCGGTCGCGAAGGACGGCGTGCTGGATCTGACCGCGTGGCAATGGGAACGCGACGGCGCGGTTGCGCTAGCCGGGCAATGGCGCTTCGCCTGGTTGGGGTCGTCATTGGCAGATCCTGCGGGCAAGGAAACGACGCTTCGCGTGCCCGGCACGTGGAATCGGTCGCGGACCGGCGACGGCCGGCCGCTGCACGGGTCGGGATACGGCAGCTATCGGCTGACGATCCGCCATCAGCCGACGAACGGCCGGCTTGCCATCCGGGTTCCGAACATATCGACCGCCTATGAATTGTACGTGGACGGCAAGCTGGTCTTGTCGCGCGGGCTGCTCGGCGGGAACGTGCGGTCCATCCGGCCGGAGCAATATCCGGGCACGGTACGGATGAACGGCGATGCCGCGATGACGGAATTGCGCCTCGTCGTCGGCAATTACGATCATCGTCAGGGAGGCATTCGCACCGACCTGATCATGGGCACGACCGAGCAGATCGACAGGCAGCAGTCCCGCAGCGCGGCGGAGCAATACATCGTGTTCGGCTGCCTGCTCATGATCGGACTGTATCATCTCGGGTTGATCCTGCTGAGAAGAAGGGAACCGGCCAATTTGTTTTTCGCCGGGCTGTGTCTGCTTGTCGCTCTGCGAATGGGGCTCGTGGGCGAAGTCTTTCTCGTGCAATGGCTGCCTTGGCTGGACTGGAAAACAGCGACGCGAACGGAATACATCGCCTTGCTGTTCAGCGGATGGTCGGCATTCGCGTATTATGAGCGGATGTATCCGCAGGAATTCCGCAGGCGATGGGTTCAGGCGGCCGGCATCGCAGGCGTCGTGCTGGCTGCGGCGACGCTCGTCCTGCCCACGGCGGCATTCACGAGCTGGCTGCCCGTCTATCAGATCTATGTGCTGGTCCAGTGCGCGATCATCCTGACGGGCTTGATCCGCAGCGGAATCAAGCGCCGCGATGGCGCGAGAACGGCGCTGGCCGGCGCGGCCGTCATGGCGCTGACCGTACTGAACGACATGCTGTTCTACAACGGATGGTGGCATTCGGTCGATCTCGTGCCTTTCGGCTTGCTGTTCCTCATCATGATGAACGCGTATATTCTTGCCCAGCGCTATTCGCAAACCTATGAGCGCGCGGAACAGCTGTCGGGCGAGCTGAAGCAATGGAACAACCTGCTTGAGGAGCGGATATTGGAACGGACGGAAGCGTTGCGCGAATCGAACGATACGCTGGCGCAAGCCAATCTCGAGCTCGAACGGATGGAGCAGTCCCGCCGACAGCTCGTCAGCAACATTTCCCACGACCTGCGCACGCCGATCACGCTGCTGCAAGGCTATCTCGAGGCGCTGCGAGACGGCGTCATCAGCGACCGCGATCGACGCGACGCCACCATCCGCATGATGCTGACCAAGGTGGAAGGACTCAGCGAGTTGATTCAGGACCTGTTCGAATTGTCGGTGCTCGAAGCGCGCAAGGTCGTGCTGGATTGCGTCGAACTGACGCTCGGCCAATGGCGGGAACGGCTTGAAGAAATGTATGGGCTGGATATCGCAAATCGCGGGATTCGATTCACGTGCGAAGTGCCGGGCGCGGATGACGCCCTGCGCACGGCCTCGATCGACGTCCGCCGGATGGACCGCGTCTTCCAGAACCTGCTGTTCAATGCAGCGCGCTACACGCCCGAAGGCGGCACGATTCATATCCGGTTCTGCTGTCCGAAGGAAGCCGGAACGGTCGAGATTACAGTGGAAGACAGCGGCAGCGGCATCGCGCCGGAGGAATTGCCTTACCTCTTCGACCGCTTCTACAAGAAGGACAAATCGCGCCATTCCTCGTCGGGCGGCAGCGGGCTGGGGCTTGCGATCTCCAAGGAAATCGTGGAGCTGCATGGCGGGTCGATCATGGCATACAACCATGCAAGCGGCGGCGGGGCATTTCGGATCACGCTGCCGTTGGCGCCGGCACCGGAGGAGCGTCTGGGGCCGGAACCAACGTAGCGGCTGCGAAAATGAAATTTCGCGGGGAGCCTATAACCGTTCAAGTCGTGCTTAAATACAGCTGCGAAGCACACCCATTAGGAATACCGGGGCAGCAGCAGATCATTAAGGTGATTAAATACTACAGCAAACAGCCTTATCTCTCATCGGGGGCATGGGCGTCTTGAGCGATCAAATCGTTCATGAGCCGAATCGATTGCTTGCGCTGTTCCCGGTCCATGTGCTGCAGCAATTGCCATATTTTCCTCGTCTCGTGCGGGTCGGCATCGGCGGGGGCGCAAGCTGCGGCACGGGTTCCCCCGATCATGTAGTCGAGCGATACGTCGAAGAAGGCGGCAAGCTTGATCAGCGTCTCATAGACAGGCTGACGGTTGTTGATCTCGTAATGGCTGTACGCGGACCGCGTAATGCCGATCTGCCGCGCCACTGCTTCTTGCGAAAGATTGCGAGCCAGGCGCAATTGTTTGAGCCGTTCTCCCATGTTCATGAACATAACCCCTTGCCTAACGAATCAGGCTTCTTATATGTAATTTATGATACATTACGTATCATGTCAAGTATTTCAACGCTTTGATGTATAATAAGGAGAGCTTGAAGGTTGGAGTATGGGAGATGAAACGATGATTGTCGGCTCAGATGATCAATTGATCGCCTTGCGGCGCATCGGTAAAGTCGTCGCTCTGGCGCGGGACGAGATGCTTCGGCAGGCGAAGCCGGGCATGTCGACAGCCGAGCTGGACAAGGTCGGCAAAGCCGTGCTGGATCAATACGGGGCGAAATCGGCTCCCAGCCATGTCTATCAATTTCCGGGTACGACTTGTATCAGCCTGAACCACACGGCAGCGCATGGCATTCCGAGCGAGCGGGCGGTGCTGCAGCCCGGCGACATGGTAAACGTCGATGTCTCGGCGGAGCTGGACGGCTATTATGCCGATACCGGCGGGACTGTCGTCATGAAGCCGCATGATTCACCGGTTAAGGATAAGCTCATTCGCAGCTCCCGGATCGCGCTGCAGCGGGGAATCGAGCAGGCGAAAGCCGGCGCGAAGATCAACCAGATCGGCCGCGCGATCCACCGGCAGGCGACGGCCGACGGATTCCGTGTCATTCGCAATCTGTCCGGCCACGGCATCGGCCGTGGGCTGCACGAAGACCCCGACAACGTGTTGAACTTTCGGGACCCGCGGGACGGCCGGCTATTGGCGAAAGGAATCGTGCTGGCCATAGAGACGTTCCTGACGACGGGAGCCGAATGGGTGGAACAGGCGGAGGACGGCTGGGGACTCGTATGCCCGGACGATAGCTACGTGGCGCAGTTCGAGCATACGATCGTCGTAACCGATCATGAACCGATTATTTTGACGATGGCCTAGAGGGAGACGGTAGCGGATGCTGAAAAAGAAACTGCTGCAGGCGGAAATGTCGTACAGCGAGCAAGACGGGTACCTGGGGCGGGTGCAGTTCGAAGTTGAGGGTCATCAGCAACCGTACGAACTGACTTTGCAGAGCGACAAGCGATGGGACGATTGGAATTATTCGCTCAACTTTATGAGCGTTTCCGGCGGGGAGCAGGATATTGAAGCGGTAGAGCAAGCGCTCGAGACGGATGACGATTTCTTCGACGATCTCGTGGAAGCGGCGACGGCCGCGTTTGCAAATTCGAACAAGGACGGACAGGAGCGGCAATGACCGCGTAAAGTCGGACAACTGCGGCCGCCGTCAATGATGGACGAGAATGATCGTGCCGTCGTTCAGTTCATGAGCGGCGGCATCCAGTATTTTCTCCAGCGTGAAGGCGACCTGCTGCTGCTGTTCTTTCGATTCCGCAACGAAGATGGGGGCGCCGCCGCCAACGTTGTTTGCTTGCAGGGCGATGATCGCCGCGATCTTGGCAGGCACGCGTTCAGCCTCCTTTCTTGGCTGCCTTGGACGGCAACCGAACGGCATTTTCCAGTACGGGCACGTGCTTCAGCACCTCGATCGCCTTGTCTTGGTTCTGGTCCAGCGGCAGATAGAACACCGCCAGATTCCCGTTGTTCAAATCCAGCTTGGCAAGCGGTTGGAGCAACGGTTCCCCCGAGTCCCGGTAAACGCCGAGAATCGTCGACAAATTGTGCAGGATCGCCTGACGCTGGCCCAAGTTGGCGAGCGTTACTTTGGCGTTCATCGAACGAGGCTTGACGAGCAAGCCGCGACCGTGCTCCCGGATGATTTGCCGGTCCGCTTCGAGGCCGATGTTCATGATATAGACGGAGTCCACGTACAGATCGGGCCCGTCAAGCTTGACGGCTGCAGCTTCTACTTCCGCGAAGGAGCCGACGTTTTTGCCGGAACGGAACCGCCGGCTCACGATCAGCGACAGCAAGCCGGCGAGAATTCCCCAATACCAGGCAAAGCTGATGCTGCACAGGGAAGCGGCGAATGCGCTGAAGATGACGAGATAGTTGCGGCCTTCGAACATCATGGCGATGCCTTCGATATAGCTCGTCCCGCGCGGCACCAGCTCGACTTCGTCGACCTTCGTCAGGCTGCTGCGCTCCATGCTGCGGACGTCGCGGAATTGCTGGGCGGCGAGGGAGAGGAAGGTGACGGCCGTATAATCTTTGTTGATGAGCGCCGGTACGGCGACAGCGCCGAGCGCCGCGGCGATGACACCCAGCGAGATATGGATGATCTTGCCGTGCGGATACGTCGGATATTGCCGGTAGTCCGTCCTTAGCATCAACAGGCGGGAGACGATCCCGAAGCCGACCCCGATCGTGACGCCCAGCGTCTCTTGCGCATGCAGCAACGAAATACCCATCCCCCCTTGAAATTGAAATAATCGGCAAGCATCGACTTTACGCGAAGATCGGATTTTGCATTGCGCGATGCTGCTGTTCCAATTATCCCCATTCCGTCCAAGGCTCATTCTGCCGCCAATCCGTCAATGGGCGTTAAAAAAACCTGACTCCTGCGAATGGCGGTGCGGCAAGTCGCGCAGATATTCCTAAAAAAATTCGAAACAGGGTATTGCCAAACAAGCGGTTTCATTGTAAGATGCATCTAACACCAGTTAAGCGCTTTCACACTTTTTTCATGGAAAAGCGCTATTATTTTACAAAGTTATTAAACCGGTTTAACGAGCGTTGACAGAAAATCAAAACGACATTTGACTTTCCGTTAACGTCTATTTTATTGGCAGGGAATAAACCGGTTTAATAATGGAGTTGGGAGGTGAGCGGGGAAGTCGACGAGCGTTCGCACGCAAGTATGAATGACGGAATATTGCCAATTATCAGAATATGATGGAGGGGTTTACTTGAAATCGTTCCGATTTCTGTTCGCCGCAATCCTTGTATTGGCCATGATTATCTCGGGATGTACCAGCGGTTCCGAAACGAAAGACAAGCCTTCCGGTTCGCCTGCCGTCAAAGAAACGGCTCCCGCGTCACAGACGGCAGCGAATACGAACGCGCCGGGAGACGGCGCCAAGGAAGCGCCGATATTGGCGGAGCAAGTCAAGGCGGGCACGCTGCCGCCGCTGGCAGAACGCCTGCCGAAGCAAGCGGATATCATGGTGGAGCCGACGGTCGAAGAAATCGGCCAGTACGGCGGCGATTTGCGAATTCCGTGGACGGGGTCCGGAGACAAGTGGAAGGTCGGTCAACCGACAGAGGAAGCGCTTTTCCGGTTCAAAAAGGACGGCAGCGGCGTCGAGCCGAACGTTGCCAAGAGCTATGAAGTAAACGCCGACTCCACGGAGTTCATCATCCATCTGCGCGAAGGCATCAAATGGTCGGACGGCGTGCCGTTCACGGCCGACGACGTTATCTTCTATTGGGAACATATGCTGAAGAAAGAAACGTTCGGCAAGAAAGTTTACGACGCTTATTATTCGATCGACCCGGCAACCGGAGAGAAAGCGCTTGCCGAAATTACCAAAGTCGACGATTACACGTTCAAAGTAGTGCATAAGTATCCGAGCGTGCAATTCCTCGAGCGCGTCGCGATTGACAACAAGTGGTTCTTCGCGCCGGCTCATTTCCAGAAAACGATTCTGCCGGAATTTGTCGGAGAAGAGAAAGCGCTTGAAATCGCAAAAAAATGGGGCTTCGAGGACCTGAAGTCGTTCGGGCAAGCGACGGGCTACTACTACTGGATCTATCCGCAAATCCCGACGCTGCGCCCTTGGGTGGCCAAGAATGATCCCGAGAGCGACCAGTTCATCATGGAACGCAACCCGTATTACTGGAAGACGGACCTGGAAGGAAACCAGTTGCCTTACATCGACCGCATCGTCGCCACGAAGGTTCAGGATCCGAGCCAGCAGGTGCTCGGCACGCTGTCCGGGGATTTCAACCTGAACTGGTTTGGCGCGAAAGACTTTACCGTGCTGAAAGAGAACGAGAAAAAGGGCGACTACCGCGTCATTCAGTGGCTGACTACGGACTGGGCGCCAAACGGCGTCAGCGTTCAACTGAACCAGACGACGGAAGATCCCGATATGCGCGGGCTGTTCCAAGACATCCGGTTCCGTCAGGCATTGTCCGTCGGGGCTGATCGCGGCGAGATCGTCGAGATCGTCACCAACGGCATCTCGGACCCGGTTCAGGCTTCCGTGGCGGAAGGGCTGATCGGCTATCAGGACGGATGGAAAGACCAATGGGCGGAATATGATCCGGCCAAGGCGAACCAACTGCTCGACGAGATTGGCTTGACCAAGCGCGGCAAGGACAACTTCCGGCAGTTCGCAAACGGCAAGGACGTCGTCATCGACTTCATCGAGAGTTCGACCGACACCGGCCCGTTCCTGGAGCTGATCAAAAAGTATTACGAGGCGCTCGGCATCAAGGTAAATGTGAAGGTCGTGGATAAAGCGACCCAGGACGAAATGAAGTACGCGAACCAGATTCCGGCTTCGAGCGAATCGCTGGCTGCCGTGAACGTATCGCTGCGTCCCGACGCGCTCGTGCCGCTGCGGGTGCTGACTCCCTGGTACGGCATGTACGGTCTGTATACGCAATCCGGAGGCAAGGAAGGCGTGAAGCCGGAAGGCGACGTCGCCAAAATCCTCGAGTATTGGGACAAGATCAAGGCATCGAAGACGTCCGACGAGATCAACAAGTGGGCCAATGAAATTTACAAGCTTCACATGAAAAATCAATGGGTGATCGGCTATGCGAGCCCGACGCCTGCGCTGATTACGGCCAGCAACAACATCCGCAACGTTCCGGATTACCTGGTATGGGCTGACGAGTTCCGCTCGCTGGGACATGGTCATCCGGCGCAGTTCTTCATCAAATCGTAACGGATGCCGGCAGCAATAGCCGGGAGAATGCTTCCCGCTATTGCTGCCTTCCGTATCTTGAGTTACGGAGAGGATTGGATAGGATGCTTTCCTATATTGTCAAAAGAATCGTACTGGTCATCCCCGTCGTCTTTTTCATCTCCATCGTTGTTTTCTATATCATTCAGCTGCCCCCTGGAGACTATGTATCCAACTACTCGGCGCAAATGATGAAGATGGGCGATGTGATGACGGATGCCGACAAGGCCGAAATGCGTTCGGCGCTCGGTCTTGACAGACCGGTCTACGAACAATATGCCATCTGGATGAAGAAGATTTTCACCAAGGGAGATTTCGGCTTTTCCTTCAACTATAACAAGCCGGTTACGGAAGTCATCAAGCAATACATGGGACTGACGCTCGTCGTATCGCTCGTCTCCATGTTCTTTCAGTACCTTGTCGCGATTCCCGTCGGCATTTATACCGCTGTGAAACAGTATTCGATAGGCGATTATGTATTTTCCGGCATCAGCTTTCTGGGCATGGCGACTCCGCACTTCCTGCTCGCGATCATCCTGATGTTTCTGTCCTATACGTGGTTCGGCGACCCCTTGCTGGGTCTGTTCTCGCAAGAATATGTGAACGCGCCGTGGTCATGGGACAAAGTCCAGGACTTGGCGAAGCATATGGTCATCCCGGTCATCATTATCGGTCTGGCCGGCACGGCGGACATGATCCGCGTCATGCGGGGCCAGATGCTGGACGAATTGAACAAGCCGTACGTGCTGACCGCACGGGCCAAAGGGCTGTCCGAAGGGAAAATATTGCTGAAATATCCGACGCGCGCCGCGATGAATCCGATCGTCAGCACGCTCGGCTGGTCGCTTACGAATATTTTTACAGGTTCCACGATTACGGCGATCGTCCTGAATTTGCAGATTCAAGGTCCCGTCATGTTTAATGCCCTGCTTGGTCAGGACATGTATCTGGCCGGCACTTGGCTCTTGTTCATGGCCTTGCTTACCGTGCTCGGTACGCTCATCTCCGATATTTTGCTCGCATGGCTCGATCCAAAAATCCGAACGGAATTCAGGGGAACGTGACGATGAAAATCATCCCGGGATTAAGAAAAAACAGGGTTCAAGACGTCCGGTCAGCCGCGAAGCAAGACGTCGAATACAGCTCGCAGTGGAAGCTGATCTACAAGCGTTTCAAGAAGCACAAGCTGGCCCGAATCAGCATGATCGTGCTTGGCCTGCTGTATTTCGGCGCGATCTTCGCCCAGTTTATTGCGCCGTACAGCCTGGAAAGCTATGACAGCAAATACGTGAATGCGCCGCCGATGACGATTCGCTTCGTCGACGCCGACGGCAAATTCCACATCCAGCCGTTCGTCTATGGGCTGAAGTCGGCCCGCGATCCGGAGACGATGCGGAAAATATTCCAGTCGGATCCCGAGGTGCGCTATAAGCTTCAACTGTTCGTGAAAGCGGAACCGTACAAGTTTCTCGGCCTGTTCAAGACGGACATTCATCTGTTCGGAGTAGAGCAGCCTGGCAGGCTGTTCATGTTCGGCACGGACAGCATGGGACGCGACTTGTTCTCCCGGATTATTCTCGGCAGCCAGATATCGCTGAGTATCCCGCTTGTCGGCGTCGGCATCAGCTTCGTCCTGGGCATCCTGATCGGCGGCGTATCCGGTTACTTCGGCGGCTGGCTCGATTCCTTCATCCAGCGAATTATCGAGATCATCCGCTCGTTCCCGACGATCCCGCTCTGGATGGCGCTGTCCGCCGCGATCCCGCCGCGCATTCCCGTCGTCACGATGTATTTCTACATCGTCATCATCCTGGCCTTGATCGGCTGGACCGATCTGGCGCGGGTCGTACGGGGCAAATTTTTCTCTCTGAAAAACGAAGATTACGTACTGGCAGCAAAGATCTCGGGCGTCAGCGATTCCAAAATCATCGTTCGCCACTTGCTGCCCGGATTCCTCAGCTATCTGATCGTCGCCACGACGCTCGCGATCCCCGCGATGATTCTGGGCGAGACGACAATGAGCTTCCTGGGCCTCGGCATCCGCTCTCCCGCGACCAGTTGGGGCGTGCTGCTGCAGGAAGCCCAGAAGATCGAGAACGTGTCGCTGTATCCGTGGAAGCTCATTCCGCTCGGGTCCGTCATTGTGGCGGTCATGGCGTTCAACTTCATGGGCGACGGCTTGCGCGACGCTGCAGACCCGTACAAACGTTAACCAACCTAAGATGAATCGAGGGGAACCGAGGATGACACAGGCGGCAACACGGTCCGATAAGCCCCTTCTGTCCGTCAAGGATTTGAAAATCCAGATCCAGGTGGATGGCGGGGTCATGAAAGCGGTGGACGGCGTCGATTTCGAAATCCGCAAAGGCCGGACGCTCGGTCTCGTCGGCGAGTCGGGCTGCGGCAAGAGCTTGACGAGTCGGGCCATCATGGCCATTAACCCGAAGGAATGCGAGACGTCCGGACAGATCGAATATGTCTCCACTGAAGGGAAACCGAATCAATCGGTCGATCTGCTGTCGCTCAATCCCCGCGGCAAGGAGATTCGCGCGATACGCGGCCGGAAGATTTCGATGATCTTCCAGGAGCCGATGACCGCATTTTCGCCGATGTATTCGATCGGCAATCAGATCATGGAAGCCGTGCTCATTCACCGCACGAAGAACAAGAAGGAAGCGCGGGCCATTACGCTCGACATGCTGAGCAAAGTGGGTATCTCCGATCAGGAGAAGCGTTTCGAACAATTTCCGCATGAGTTTTCCGGCGGCATGCGGCAGCGCGCGATGATCTCGATGGCGCTGTCGTGCAACCCGGAGCTGCTCATCGCCGACGAGCCGACGACAGCGCTTGACGTGACGATTCAAGCGCAGGTGCTCGAATTGATGAAGTCGCTGCAGCAGGAATTCGGTATGGCGATCCTGCTTGTCACGCACGACCTGGGCATCATCGCGGAGATGTGCGACGAGGTGGCGGTCATGTATTTGGGCAAGATCGTCGAGCAGGGAACCGTCAAGGAAATTTTCAGCAATCCGAAGCATCCGTACACGAGAGGCTTGATGCGTTCGATGCCGCGGCTCGGAGGCAACAAGAGCGAGCGGCTGGAGTCGATCGAGGGCTCGGTTCCGCTGCCGGTCAACATGCCGCCCATGTGCGGCTTCTACGACCGCTGCCCGGAACGGATCGAAGGCGTATGCAACAAGCGCAGCGTGCCGAACACCGAGATATCCGACGGCCATACGGTGCGATGCTTCCTGTATACGGACCGGGAGGAAGGTGAATAACGCATGGCAGAACCCATTATTGAAGTCGTCAACCTGAATAAACAGTTCGAAGTGAAAGCCAAGAATGCTTCCTGGTTCCGCAAGCCTGCTCCGGTAAAAGTGCTTAGCGACATCTCGTTCACGCTGAACGAAGGAGAGACACTCAGCATCGTTGGCGAGTCCGGCTGCGGCAAGACGACGCTGGGCCGATGCATCGTTCGCGGCATGAGTGCAACTTCCGGGAAAGTGATGTATTATCCGGAAGAGGGAGAACCAACGGATTTTCTGCAGGCGCAAGGTTCGCAATTCAAGAAGCTGCGCAAGGATATCCAGATGATCTTCCAGGATCCCTATTCCTCGCTCAGTCCGCGCATGAGCGTCTATGACATCATTGCCGAGCCGCTTGTCGCCAACTTCAAGCTGAGCAAACGGGAACTGGACGACAAAGTAGAAGCGATCGCGGAGAAGACGGGACTGAACGTCAGCTTCCTGAAGCGCTACCCGCACGCGTTCTCCGGCGGTCAGAGACAGCGGATCGCCATTGCCAGGGCGCTTATCTCGAATCCGAGATTGATCGTGTGCGACGAGGCTGTATCCGCGCTGGACGTCTCCATACAGGCGCAAATTATTAACCTGCTTAAAGACCTGCAGGAGCAACTTCAGATCACCTATATCTTCATCTCGCACGATTTGTCGATCGTACGCAACATCAGCGATCGGGTCGCGGTTATGCATCTCGGCCGCGTCGTCGAGCTCGCGCCTGCCGAAGAGATGTTCGCGAATCCCAAGCATCCGTATACGGAAGCGTTGATGTCGGCCGTGCCGCAGCCCGATCCGGACGCGAAGATGAAGCGCATCATTCTGGAAGGCGAAGTGCCGAATCCGGCCAACCCGCCGAGCGGCTGCCATTTCCATCCGCGCTGCCCATACAGGACGGACAAGTGCAAGTCGGAATCGCCGCAACTGCGGGAGGTCGCGGACGGCCATTATGCCGCATGCCATTATGCGGAGGAATTGCAATTAAAAGGCGTACAATCAGCAGCGGGGGGACAACCATGAGAGAACTGATCATTTTCCTGGATTGCGGCGATACGATCATCGATGAAGGAACGGAGATTCGCGACGACAATGGCATTGTCATTCACGGCAATGTCATTCCCGGCGCGGATACGATGGTAAAGACGCTCGCCGAGCGCGGATTCCGTCTGGCGATCGTCGCCGACGGCATGGCGGAATCGTTCAAAAACCTGTTGACGCAGAACGGCATCATCGACTGCTTCGAGACGTTGATTTATTCCGAGACGATCAAGACGTACAAGCCGGACCGCCGCATGTTCAAGGCGGCGATAGGCGCGATGGACCTGGACATGGAAGACTGCAAGCGGATCATCATGGTCGGCAACAACCTGAGCCGGGACGTCAAGGGCGCGAACGAGATGGGCATCACGAGCGTGCACCTGAGCTGGACGCCGCGTTATCCGAAGGAGCCTGCGGATGAATCGGAGGTGCCGAATTATACGATTCAAAATCCAATGGAACTGATCGAGCTGGCGGAGAAGCTGGATGCCCGGCTTAAAGCCAATCATTCCTGAGAGGAAGTAGGCAAGGACCGTGGCCAAAATCGACGATGTAGCGCAGATGGCCGGCGTTTCGAAAGGAACCGTGTCCAACGTATTCAGCCAGAAGCGACCGACGAGCAAGGAAGTGGCGGAGCGGGTGCTGCGGGCATCCCGCGCCTTGAATTACGTGCCGAATCATATTGCCAGAAGCCTCGTGACCAAGAAGACGATGGCGATCGGGCTCACGATTCCGCACGGGCAATTTTTCTTCAGTGTTTTCCATAATCAATTCATTAACGCAGTCATACTGGAAGCTTCCTATTACGGTTATCGGGTGCTGCTCGACACGATGCCGCAGCAGGAGATCAAGACGCAATCGCTGGCGAGCTATCCGATTGACGGGGCGATCGTCATGAGCCCGACGGAGGACGACGAGCGCGTCGAATTGCTGGAGCTCGGGCAAATCCCGTTCGTCATGGTAGGGCGCGGCCGCGATTCGACGAAAGCAGACTGCTATACGGTCGACAGCGACAATGCGAAGATCATGCAGGAGATTTGCCGGTATTTGATCGGCATGGGCCATCGCAACATCCTGTTTCTGAACGCGGTAGCGAACATGACGGTCTCGACGGACCGCGGAAAGGCGTTCCTGGCGGCGATGGCATTGCACGGCATCGATCGGGAACCGGCGTTCGTTTGCCATAAGCCGGATCTGATGACGAGCGAATATTTGAATTACGGCTATGAAGAGACGATCCGGGCGGTTGGCCGGGGCAATGAAAATGAACCGGTCACGGCGATCATTGCGGACGACGACCGGACGGCCTTCAGTGTCATGAATGCCTTGAAGGACTTGAACTTGCGAGTGCCGGAAGATATTTCCCTGTTCGTCATTTGCGGCGATATGTCGATCATGGACCAATCGTCGCCTTCGCTGACCAGCATGGATTTGCAGCCGTCGGAGCTTGGCGCTCAAGCGGTGCGCATGTTGATGCGCAAGCTCGGCGTGCTCGCGGACGACGGACGGAACCGCATCATTGTGGAGAGCAAAATCGTGGAGAGGGATTCCTGTCAAACGGCCTGGAATTCCGGTTCCAGCATGGAGGAACGTATGGGCAATCAGGACAATCGCACCTGGCAAGCAGGAATCATCGGCCTTGGCGGCATCGGTGAATACCATATGAACAACATCGCGAACATGCGCAACATGAAGGTCGCCGCGGTCTGCGACGTCAACGCGCAAGCGGTCGAGCGTGTCGGGGACCGGCTGGGCTTGCCGCCCGGCAAGCGTTACTCGGATTACAAGGCGCTCTTGGCGGACCCGGAAATCGACTTCGTCATCTCGGGCGTATCCAACAACTACCATTACGACGTCATGCGGGCAGCGATCGAATGGGGGAAGCCGATCTTGGCCGAGAAGCCATTCACGCGCACGATCGAAGAGGCGGAACAACTGTACGCCTTGTACCGAGAGAAGCCGGTGAAGTGCATGGTCGGGTTCTCCTACCGGTACAAGCCGTGCTTCCAATATGTCAAGCAGCTGATCGAACGCGGCGGGCTGGGCAAGATTCGCCATATCCATGCGCATTACTTGCAGGAAGAGAACGCGCCGATGTTCGATCACCCGTATACGTGGCGCTTCAGCAAGGAAGTGGCCGGCTCGGGCGTGCTCGCGGACATCGGTTCGCACATGGTGGATGCCGCCCGGTTCTTCGTCGGCGAATTCGAAAGCGTGTCGGCCGTGCTGAGCACGTTCATCGATCAGCGGACCGATCCGCGCACAGGGAAGCCCGCGAAAGTCGATGTCGACGATTTCGCCGGATTCCAGGGCGTGCTCGCAGGCGGCGTGATGGCGACTTTCCACACGCACAAGAACGCGATCGGTACGCACAATCAATTCAATGTGACAATTTACGGAGACCTTGGCACCGCCAGCATATCCGTGGAACGTCCGAATGAGGTGCGGCTCGCGACGCGAAGCGGCAATGCGCGGGAATTAGTCGAACAGACGATCCATCTGGATGCTTCCGGGACGACGACACTGCTTCAGGATTTCGTGAACGGGCTGGAAGACAAGCCGTCGTTCTGCTATCCGACGCTTATGGACGGCTACCGCAACCAGCATGTGATGCAGATGATCCTGGATGCGGCCGAAGACGGCGTGACGAGACATGCGGGCAAGGAAGCGGGCGAGTAAGCAGACAAACAAGTAGGGAATCATGCGAAGGGTCAATCGGAAAATAGAGCTGAACGAACGGGGTGCTGAAGATGATCCGTGTGACGATATGGAACGAATATGAGCGGGAACGTTCGCGGCCGGATGTCGCGAAGATTTACCCGCAGGGCATTCATGGCGCGATCGCCGCGGGCATCGGGCAGGACGGGCTGGACATCCGGACCGCCACGTTCGACGAGCCGGAGCACGGACTGACGCAGGAGGCGCTGGACGATACGGACGTGCTCGTCTATTGGGGGCACGCGCTGCACAAGGAATTCCGCGACGACGTGGTCGACCGCATTTGCAGCCGGGTTCATCAGGGCATGGGACTCGTCGTGCTCCATTCCGGCCATCATTCCAAGCTGTTCCGCAAATTGATGGGGACGTCCTGCGATCTGCTGTGGCGGGAGGCGGACGAGAAGGAGAGGCTGTGGGTCGTCGATCCTTCGCATCCGATCGCGGAAGGCATCGGACCCTATTTCGAGCTGGAACAAGAAGAGATGTACGGCGAGCACTTCGACATTCCCGTACCCGACGAGCTGATCTTCGTCAGTTGGTTCGCCGGCGGCGAAGTGTTCCGCAGCGGCTGCACGTACCGCCGGGGGCAAGGGCGCATCTTCTACTTCCGGCCCGGACACGAATCGTATCCGACCTATCATAATGCCAACGTCCTGCGGGTTATCGGCAATGCCGTCAAGTGGACCGCTCCGGTAAAGCGGGAACCGACTTTCTACGGCCATCATCAACCGCTGGAACGGCTGGCGGCTGGCGGCGAGGCATGACGCGGACCGCAAGGCCGCTCGCAGCGGCTCATACCGGCTGCGGCGCGGCGCCGGACAATTCCTGGTCGTCGCTGCTGGAAGGCATCGCTTCCGGCGCGGCGATCGTGGAAGTGGACGTGCACGTATGCAAGGGCGGCACCGCCATCCTGCTGCACGATGATTCGCCGCTCCTGGCGGAATGCACGTATGAACAATTGAACCGGCCCGAGGTTCGCGCTCGGCTCCCCAGCCACGATGCCGCCCATGAGCTCGTCAAGCTGGAGGACGCCTTGCGCGAGCTTGTCTCTGCCGACCTGCTCGTGAATCTGGACTTGAAATCGGAGGCGGCGATCGAACCGGCGATGCGGCTGGTCCGCCGGCTTGGCGCGCAGGATCACGTGTTCACGACAGGCTGTTCGGACGGGCTGCCGGCGCGCTATCCCAACATCCGCGCGATGTGGAATGCGCCGACTCGCGTGCCGGAGGGAGAAGCGGATGAGACGTTCGCGCGGCGCGTGTGCGGGCACGCCGCCGCTCATCGTTACCACGGCCTGAACCTGCAGCACGCGACATGCAGCGAAGCCGTCGTCCGGCGGGCACGAGAGACAGGCTTGCCAATTTGGGCGTATACCGTAAACGACGAAGAAGAGATGAAGCGGCTGATCGGCTTGGGCATCTCCGCCATCACGACCCGCAAACCAGGCGAGCTGCTGCGTTTGCTCGGCAATGGCAATAAGGAAGCAATTGACGGATGAAAAACCGTTAAGCTACAATTAGATTCATCCATAGGCGATGGAGCTTCGCCTGCCCGAATCGTCTTTCGGGCTGATGACTCCTACCAGCGTACTTCGTGTAGCCGTTGGTAGGAGTTTATTTATTTATGGAAGGAATGCGGGGTGCGGTTGAGATGAAAGGATGGGCGGTCGGATTGTTCGGCATGGCGGGCGCCTTGCTGCGGTATATGACAGGTGTTTGGGTGCATGCCGGTTGGTCGTCGCCCTTCCCGCTCGGCACCTTCGCGGTCAATTTGTCAGGATGCCTCGCCTTGGGCTGGCTTTCCGCGTGGACGGCGGACCGGCCCGGAATGCCGGCATGGCTGAGCACAGGCATCAACACGGGGTTGATCGGTTCGTTCACAACGTTCTCGACGTTCAGCGTGGAGACGATGGAGCTGTTTCGGGACGGCGAGATCTGGACGGCGGGCTTGTATGTCGCACTGAGCGTCGCAGGCGGGCTGGCTTGCGCATGGGGCGGGTCCGCTGTCTATCGGTCGCTTGCGCGGCGAGCGGGTACGGAAGGGGATGCGGTGTGACGATCGTGCAACTGCTGCTTGTCGCCGTAGGCGGTTTTTTTGGCGCTTGCGCCCGTTATGGCATTGGCCTGTGGGTCAATCGGAGGTTTCCTTCTATTCTTCCGCGCGCGACGCTGGGCATCAATTTGACCGGCTCTTTCTTGCTCGGCTTGCTGGCAGGCGGAAGTGGAGGAGAGGGCATCAGCTTGTTCCTCGGTACGGGCTTCATGGGCGCGTATACGACTTTTTCCACGTTGAACGTTGAATTGACGTCTCTGGCTCGGCAGAGGGCCTGGAAAGTATGGCTCGGCTATTTGGCCGCAACCTACGGACTTGGCATTGCGCTTGCATATGCCGGTTACCGGCTCGGTGTGACAATGAGTTGAAAGTTGAGGATCGGGCCGCGTCTGTCGTTCATATTTATGTTGGTAATAATATTTCATTATGATATAATTAAACCGAAATAATATTTCATTGAGAAGAGTAGGGTGTCCGATGGCGATTCATGACAACATTCTGATCAAGATCCGCGGCATGAAAGACAGCCTGACGCCGGTAGAACGCATGGTGGCGGACTATATTCTCGACAATTTGGAAGAGATTCCGCACCTGTCGATCAAGAATTTGGCCCAGTTGAGCAAGACGAGCGACGCTTCCGTCCTGCGCTTCTGCAAAACGATGGGCTACAGCGGCTACCGCAGCTTCATCGTGAGCATATCGGCATCGCTCGGCTCCATGGACGAGGATCAACGGGATCATCCGTATACCGATATCCAGCCCGGTGACGATCTGCAAGTCATCATATCGAACGTGGCCCGAAATAACATCAAGTCGATCGAAGATACGCTCAGCGTCATCGACCGGCAGGAGGTGGACCGCGCGGTCCAGGTGCTTCGCTCCAGCAACCGGCTCGTCTTCTTCGGCATCGGGGCGTCAGGCCTGGTGTGCCAGGACGCGGAGCAGAAATTCTCGCGCATCAACAAGCTGTGCCACGCCTATACGGACGGACATAGCCAGTTGACGGCCGCCACGCTGCTCGGCAAGGGCGATGTCGCGATCTTCATTTCCAATTCCGGCGATACGATCGAGATTCTGGACGCGCTGGAGATCGCCAGGAAGAACGGAGCGACGACGATGGCCGTCACGAAGTACAACAAGAGCGCGCTGGCGGACCGGTCGGACATCATTTTGAGCATCTCGACGCCGGAAATTTCGATCCGCAGCGGAGCCATGGGCTCGCGGATCGCCATGCTGACCGTCATCGACATCCTGTTCGCCGGCGTCGCCAGCGCGGAGTACCAGCATGTGAAGAAGTATTTGACGAAGACGCACAATATATTGGCGGTCAAGCATCGGAAATGAGCTTGGCGGCATTTAAGCGGACTGCCGGGCACAGGCGCGGCGGCGATTGCAGGTATGAACGAGCATGAGGCAGTGGCGATTGCAGGGACATCGACTTTGCGGTCGGTGTTTTTTAGCTAGGTTCCATACAGTGGCCAGCGGCGCGTTTGTGGGAGACTTAGTCGATTATTTCGCCTAATTGCGGGCCAGCAGCGCGTTTGCGAGGGAATTAGTCGATACCTTAGACGAGATACGTTCAGCCGTTCAAGGTTTTATCGAAGAAATTAGTAAGAATTTTATGAAAATCATTGATCGTCTGTGCATGAAACGATAACGGCAACTTTAATCCCGTCTATATACGCTGAAAATGTATCCTGTTCTGAGTATTTGCAGGATTACCCGGTTAACTTTACTTGCATCCCATAGGAAAAGGCGCGGTGATGGGTAATGGTGGAAAATGGAAACGGGAATAGCCGCCGGATTGCGGTCGGGCTCATGTCCGGCACTTCCGTGGACGGCATCGATGCGGCGGTTATTGAAATTACGGGGGCGATCGGCAGCGAACGGCTGCAAATCCGGCTGCTGGCGTTCGAGAATGTGCCCTATCCGGAGGATATGAGAGAAGAAATATTCGCGCTGTTCTACCCCGCGGCGGCAACGGTCGATCGCGTAGGGCGCATGAATGCGTGGCTCGGCGAGCGGTTCGCCGCGGCCGCGCTGTCGGCCATCGCGAAGGCGGGGATTGTGCCAGGGGATGTCGCGGTCATCGGTTCGCACGGACAGACGATCTATCACGCGCCGGCTTTCGAGCGCATGGGCGAATACGACGTGCATTATACGGTGCAGATCGGAGAGGGATCGATCATCGCCTTGCGGACAGGCATCCCGTGCGTATCCGATTTCCGTGCAGCGGATATGGCCGCAGGCGGCCAGGGCGCGCCGCTTGTCCCTTTCACGGAATACTTGCTGTATCGGGAACAATCGCGCACCCTGCTGCTGCAGAACATTGGCGGCATCGGCAATGTGACCGTCCTTCCGGCAGGCGGCGGCCCGGATGACGTGTATGCGTTCGACACCGGGCCGGGCAACATGCTAATAGATGGTGTTGTCGCTCGATTATATCCGGATGGTCGGACGATGGATGTCGGCGGCGCAATCGCGGGTCGCGGCAAGGTTGACGTTGAACTGCTCGAACTGTTGCAGCGGGAAGAGTATTACGTGCGGCCGTGGCCCAAATCGACCGGCAGAGAATTGTTCGGCTCGGCATATGTCGACAAAGTGGTCGCCTATCAGAAGGCCCACGGACTCGCGCCGGAGGATGCGGTCGCAACCGTCACGAGGCTGACCGCCTGGTCGATCGGCGATCAGTACCGGCGGTGGATTCAGCCGCGGCATTCGGCGGACGCGCTGATCGTCGGCGGCGGAGGCAGCTATAATCCGACATTGATGCGCATGCTGCAGCAGGAGATGGAGCCGGTGGGCGTGCAGGTGATGACGCAGGAAGAGGTCGGCGCCAGCAGCGACGCGAAGGAAGCGGTTGCGTTCGCGCTGCTGGCCGACTATGCGCTCGCCGGGCTGCCGAACAACCTGCCGAGCGTGACAGGAGCGAGCCGCCCGGTCGTGATGGGCAAAATCAGCTACCCATGAGAGAACAGGAGGATGCCCGGCTATGATACGCAATGGCATCGACAACATCGCGGCCTATGATTCGCTGTTCGTGAACAAGCGGATTGGACTTATTACTTCGCCGACGGGACTGACGCACGATTTGACGTCTGCGATTCAGATTTTGCATGAACGGTATGGACTCGCCGCGCTGTTCTCGCCGGAACACGGCGTGCGCGGCGATCAGGACGCCGGCGCGCTGGTCGACACGTATACGGACCCGGCCACGGGCGTGCCGGTGTACAGTCTGTACCGCAAAGATTCGAAGCGGCTGACGCCGGACATGCTGGATGCGGTGGACCTGGTCGTCTACGACATCCAGGACGTGGGCGTTCGATATTACACGTTTATTTATACGATGCTCTATGCGCTTGAGGACTGCGCGAAGGCAGGCAAGCGGATTGTCGTGCTGGACCGGATCAATCCGCTGGACGGCGTGACCGTAGAGGGGAACTTGCTGAAGCCGGGCTACGAATCTTTCGTCGGCGGCTATCCGCTCTGCGTGCGATACGGATTGACCGCCGGCGAAGTGGCTGTCATGGCGAACGACGAGATGGGCTGGCAGGCAGATTTGCATGTCGTGCGCTGCGAAGGCTGGGAACGCGGCATGCTGTTCCCCGACAGCGGCCGCTTGTGGGTGCCGCCATCGCTTGGGATTCCGCGATTCGAGACCGCGCTGCTCTATCCCGGCACGTGCCTGTTCGAAGGCACGAACCTGTCGGAAGGAAGAGGAACGGCGCTGCCGTTCGAGACGATCGGGGCACCGTTCGTCGACGCGCAGGCGCTGGCGGATGAAATGAACGCGAAGCGACTGCCGGGCGTACGGTTTCGGCCGGTCTACTTCAAGCCGACGGCTTCGAAGCATCAAGGGGAACTGTGCGGGGGCGTGCAGCTTCACGTCACGGATGCCCGTGCGCTTCGTCCGGTGGAGACGGGCGTGACGCTGCTCTTCTCCGTGAAGGCGATGTTCCGTTCATTTGCGTTCCTGCCGCCGATCAAGGAAGGGTCCAGGCCGTTCATCGATTTGCTGGGCGGCGACAACGTGTACCGCGACGAATCGGTCGATGTGCCGGCGCTGCTCGCTCAGTTCCGCGAGGAAAGCATTGCGTTCGCCGAGCGGAAGCGGCAGTATCATCTTTATCCGGATGTGAGCGCGAGATGAGGTTCGTGGCGGGTTTGGATGGCGGCGGGACGAAGACGGCGGTCGTCGTTGCGGATGAGCAGGGCGGGGAAGTGCTTCGCTTCGCAGCCGGACCGCTGAATTATAACGGCCAGGACGAAGCGAGCATCGTGCGGAACGTGCGCGAAATCATCGGGAAAATCGCCGAGGCATGCGGCCGCCTTGAGCGCTGCGCGCAGATGTGCATCGGCACGGCGGGCGTCAGCAATCCGGCGGTTATCGAGCGTCTGCAAGCTTTGGTCCGTTCTTGCGGTTACGCAGGCGGATTGCGCGTGATCGGCGATCACGAGACGGCGCTATACGGCGCCCACGATCGGCCGAACGGGATCATTCTGATCGCGGGCACCGGATCGATCTGCTACGGCCGCGATGCATCCGGGCACGAGCATCGAACCGGCGGGTTCGGCCACTTGATCGACGACGAAGGCAGCGGCTACAGCATCGGCCGGGATCTGCTCGCCGCCGCCGTGCGGGCGCATGACGGACGTATCGGGCGAACCGTTATTGCGGAAATGGTGTATGAACGGCTGGGCATGACGACGGTTCGGGAGATTGTCGGATTCGTCTATGATCGCAGCACGAACAAGAAGGATATCGCGGCGATCGCCCCGATCTTGGCGGACGCTTGCGCCGCGGGAGATCGCGTCGCGCTGGACATCGCATTGCGCAACGCTTCCGCTTTGCTGGAACTGGTCGTTCCGGTGGCGGAGCGGCTGACGATGCAGAAGAGCGCGCTCGCGATGGCCGGCAGCGTCCTGCAGAAGAACGCGTATGTGCAGGGCGCGTTCGAGGCGGAGCTGGGGCGGCGCTATCCGGTCATGACGTGCATCGCCGCCAAGCACGATGCCGCCCACGGCGCTGTACGGATGGCGCTGGATGACTTGAAGTAGCTTCCCGAGAATCACCTAAGCCGCAGTCGAATCAAGTTTCCTAATGTCCGGAACTTCCTACCGGCGGCGGCTTCGTATCCACTCCGCGTACAGGCCCAGCATCGCAAACCCGGCGATGCCGCCGCCGACGTGTCCCCAAATGTCGATGCGCGGCGTGATGATGGAGTAGATCAAACCGAATGCCAGGATCGTGTACACCGTCTTGCGCGATGATTCGTCCAGGATGCGTTTGTGAAATAACGCCATGTACAGATAAGCGCCGAATATGCCGTAAATCGCCCCGGATGCGCCGACCGCCCCGTGAATCGAACCGACGTGCACGAAGGCGCTGAGCACATTGCCCGCAATTCCAGCCAATAAATAAAACACCAGGTACCGAAAGTGCCCCAGCAATCGTTCCAACGGCGGCGCGAACACGAAGATGGAGAAGCTGTTGAACAGCAGATGATCCCAACCGCCATGAAGCGCGATGGACGTAACGTATCGCCAAGGCTCCGTGGTGCCGTATGGGTCAATCAAGGGATGCTGAAAAAACATTCCCCAATTCGTGATCTCATAGTCCATGATCAAGCTGTCGAGCAGAAACAGCACGATATTGACGGCCAAAATCAGCGAAGTAACCGGATATAGCCGCAGGTAACCGCGAAAGCTTTCATACCGTAAGAAAATCATCGATAACCATCCCCTAGCCAGGCATTTTGCACATTTGCCGCATCCCGACATTTATGATTACCTTACAGCATATCACAGTTCCGATCGCTCCTTCTACCACGCGTAGCAAGCCCGTCGAGCGTTGTGTTGACAGTACTGATCTGCCGGGTTGAGCTAAGCTTTAGCGAGTCTGTAGGTTACCAGGAGGGAACCAACCTTAAATGCTTTGACGTCGACGAGATGGAATTCCTTCTGCTCATTAAGAATGTCAAACAAATGCTCACCTACGTTGACCACAACCGGGTGAATGACGATCTGATATTCGTCAATAAGATTTGCGTTTGCAAGTGATCGAACAAGCGTTGGACTACCGAAAATAACAATGTCGCCACCGTCACCATTTTTTAGGTCCTTAATTTGCTTTTCTATATGACTGCCAGTCAATTGTTTTGGAGGTTCAAATTTTCCCCATTTTAGATTTTCGTGTGGGTGGGCGCTTGTTACAACGAGTTTATGGGCGTTGTTTATCTTATCTCCCAGGATTGAACCTCGAGTATTCGGCCACTTTCTGGAGAGGTCTTCGTAGGTTCCGCGGCCAAGTAAAATGGTATCAGCTGTCTCGAAAATTTTTAGCAGATACCGGGAGCCTTCCTCAATCCCGGCGCTATTTCTCCAGACCGCCCAGTTGGTTTTGTCCTCGCTGGGGTCGCCAGTGACAACTCCATTAATCGTACTGTGAATGAACAGAATGATTTTACGCATGAACAATCGTCCTTTCTGTCTTTGATAATCGTATTTTTTTCTCATATGTTTAGACGAAATTAGATTGCGATTTTCATCGGTGTATTTGTGCAGGAAGCCTGAATCGGGATAACCCCCATATGAACAGCATTGTCTGTGTCATCGATGAATCCTGGTATTCTGTAACAGGACGGACAAGACGACCGTAGCTTAATCCGATATAATGGATCCAGGATTGATCGTGTATTTGGTATATTCGGAAGGAGCTTTTCATGAACAACGCATCGGAAATCGATTGGGATCAGGCGGTGTCGCTCAAGCGGGACGAGATGTTGGCGGATTTGAAAACATTGCTCGCGATTCCGAGCGTCAAGGACGAAGCGACGGCTGAACCGGACGCCCCTTGCGGACAAGCGGTGGCGCAGGCGCTGGATTTCATGTTGAACTTGGCCCGGGCGCACGGATTGCAAACAGAGAAGCTGGAAGGTATCGTCGGATATGCGTCATTTGGCGGCGGGGAGTTGAAGAATACAGACGAGCAATCAGCACCCGGTCACGAAGAGACCGGAAACGCCGACGTGCCTGCGGCATTCGGCGACGGAGCGACCGACGATACATACGATCAAACGGCGGACGAAGGTTATATCGCCGTCCTGACTCATCTGGACATCGTGCCGCCCGGCGACGGGTGGACTTCGCCGCCTTTCGAACCGCAAATCCGCGGCGACAGGCTGTATGCGCGCGGCGCCATTGATGACAAAGGTCCGGCAATGGCATCGCTTTACGCGCTGCTGGCCGTCAAGTCGCTCGGACTCCCGTTGCGCCGGCAAGTTCGCTTGATCTGGGGGACGGACGAGGAATCGGGCATGGCTTGCATGGACGTCTACAACCGACTGCAGCCTCCTCCGGTTGCCGGGTTTACGCCGGACGCCGATTTTCCGATCGTTCATGCCGAGAAGGGGCAGGTGAATGCGCGGATGACGCTGCGGACTGCCAGAGACGATGAGCCGCTATCCGGCTTGAAGCTCGTATCCTTCCGGTCCGGGCGGGCGTCCAACATGGTCCCGGACGAAGCGGAAGCCGTCATTAGCGGATCGGCGGCAAGGCTATCGGATATCGCGGACAAGTACGATACATACGTGAAAGCCGAAACGGGCGGCACCGCCAAGTTCGTTCCTGCGTCTACGGGAGAACCCGAATCCGAATCGGCCAAGCTGGTCTTGCGTCTGCAAGGCCGATCGGTGCACGGGATGGTGCCGCATGAAGGCGTGAACGCCGGGCTGCGTCTGTTGCACTATTTGCGCGCTTACGAATGGTCCGGCAGCGGCAGCGCGTTCATCCGCGACATTGACAGCTTGCTGTACGAGGACTTCGAAGGCCAAGCGCTGGGCATCGCAGGCAGCGATGCGATCACCGGATCGCTGACCGTCAATGCGGGCTTGTTCGCCTTCGATTCGACGTCCGATCAAGCGCATGTGCATCTGAATATCCGGCATCCGATCAGCATGGAGGGGGACAGAATCGTCACGCATCTGAACGATCGCTTGTCTGCCATCGATTGGAAGCTGGAGCAAGTCAGCTTGAAGCGGCCCCACGCCGTACCGGCCGATCATCCGCTCGTGACGACACTGCAGCGCGTCTACCGCGAACAGACTGGTCAGCCGGCAACGCTGCTCTCGACAGGTGGAGGAACTTACGCCGCCAAGCTGGCAAGTGGCGTTGCGTTCGGGCCGCTGTTCCCGGGGGAATTCGATTCGGCGCACCAGTCGGATGAATCGATCGCGCTGGATAGCCTGATGAAGGCGACGGCGATTTACGCGCGGGCGATCTACGAGCTGGCAAACACAGACAACATGAGCAACACGAACAATACGAACGACCAACAAATCGGTTAGTCAACTGTGGGAGGATGCATTCATGCGTATTGGAGCAATTGAAGCAGGCGGAACGAAGATTGTGTGCGGCATCGGCAATGAGAAGGGGGAGGTAGAGCAGCGCGTCAGCTTTCCGACACGCGAACCTGAGGCAACGCTGAAGGACGTCATCGGCTATTTCCAGGACAAGCAGGTGGAGGCGATCGGCATCGGTACGTTCGGTCCGATCGGGCTGGACCCGTCGCGGCCCGACTACGGCTGCGTGACGACGACTCCGAAGCCGGGGTGGTCGGGCTACCCGCTGCTTCATGTCGTGAAGGATCATTTCGGGGTGCCGACAGGCTGGGATACCGACGTGAATGCGGCGGCAGTCGGGGAAGCCGAATGGGGAGCCGCGCAGGGGTTGGATAGCTGCGTCTATTATACGATCGGCACGGGTGTCGGCGTCGGCGTCTTCGCATCCGGCCAGCCGGTCCACGGCCTCGTCCATCCGGAAGGCGGCCATGTGTTGATCCGCCGGCATCCGGCGGATGCTTTCACCGGCGTATGCCCTTATCATGGCGATTGTCTGGAAGGCATGGCGGCAGGTCCTGCGATCGAACGCAGATGGAACAGGAAGGGCAGCGAGCTTCCTCCCGAGCATGAAGCCTGGAACATCGAAGCCTATTACATCGGCCAAGCGATCGCCGGCGCTGTCCTGCTCCTGTCACCGAAGAAAGTCATTCTCGGCGGCGGCGTCATGCACCAGAGCCAGCTGTTTCCGCTCATTCGCGAAGAAGTTCGGCGCAGCTTGAACGGTTACGTCAACGCATCGGCCATATTGGAGGACATAGACAATTACATCGTGCCGCCGGGACTGGGCGACAACGCCGGCCTGTGCGGCGCTCTGGCACTCGGACTCGCAGCCGCCCGCAAGTCCGCCGCAGTCACCTAGCAACACGCTCAAGCTTGCGCCGATTGCGGCGGATCCGGCAGCTCGATCGTGAACACGCTGCCGGATCCCAAGACGCTGCGGGCTTCCAACGTCCCGCCGTGGGCCAGCACGAATTGCTTGGCGATGGCCAGGCCGAGCCCCATGCCGCCGCTATGGCGCGCACGGGCCTCGTCCGTGCGATAGAAGCGATCGAAAATATACGGAAGCCGCTCCGGTTCGATGCCGGGGCCGGTGTCGGAGATCGTAATCCGCATCGCATCCGACAGGCCTTCTTTGGCGATGCGCGCCTCAAGCTCAACCATGACCCGGCCGCCGGCCGGCGTGTAGCGGATGGCATTGTTCAGCAGGTTAAGCAGCACCTGCGTCATCCGGTTCCGGTCGACCGGAACGGGCTTAACGGCATTCGCCGCAGACGGCGTCCATACCAATTGAACCCCATGCCGCTCCGCATCCGCCTGCACGTGGTCAACGACGCGCTGGAGCAAGTCCGCCATATCCGTCGGAGCGAGCTCAAGGGAGAGCTTGCTCGCTTCCGCCAGTGTCAACTGATGGAGATCGCCGACAAGGCGGGACAGGCGGATCAGCTCATCCTGCAGCGGCAGCAATCGTTCCGGCTCGATCGCCGCGCCCTCGAGCTGCAAGCTTTCCAGCTTGCCGCGAACGATCGTGATCGGCGTCCTGAGCTCATGGGCGACGTCCGCCACGAGATTGCGCCGAACTTGCTCGGATCGCTGCAGTTGCAGCGACATCGCGTTGAAGGCGCCGGCCACTTTGCCGAATTCATCCTGCGACACGATCGGCGTCTGCACGCCGTATTCGCCGCGGCCAAGCCGATCGATATCCGGCAGCAGACGTCTCAGCGGTGCAGTAATGCGTCTGGCGATGCCGTATGAAGCCAGCAGCGACAGGCCGGCGATGACGAGCGTTCCGACGCCCAGCAGCATAATCACCGATAAGGTGATTCCGATCCTGAGTTTGGACAGACTGTCGATCTCGGCATCGTAATAATACCAATGTCCGATCGTCGTCCCGCCCAGGCGCAGGTTATTTTTGATCCCCAGATGCGTAATGACGCCTTGGACAGCCGTTCCCGCGATAGAGATCCGATGTCCATTGCGGGGCATGACCGCCATGCTGGCATCCCCCGGAACGATTCCGCCCTCGCGCTTCATATCCGCCATATACGCCTCGACCCCTTCCCAGGCCTGTCCGTTCTCTTCATAATAGACGAGCAGGCGTCCGCTAATTTCCGCCATGACCGCCCCTTTGTTTTTCTCGACAATCGCACCGAATGAAGCCTGAATGACCCAATACGTGATCAGAATGAACAGGACGGACAACGTGGCGGCAATGCCGGCCGAGACCAGGAATATTTTACGGCTGACGCTCATTTGCGCTCACCGAATCGGTACCCGAATCCGTACACCGTCTGAACATAGCGCGGATTGGCCGGATCTTCCTCCAATTTCTTGCGGATTCGGCTGATATGGGCATCTACCGTGCGTTCATCGTTCAACAGGTCGTCTTCCAGCGCCGCCTGGAGCAACTGCAGACGGCTATAGACGACTCCGGGCCTGGAAGCCAAGGTGAGCAGCATGCGAAATTCGGTCGGCGTCAACGCAACTTCTTCGCCGCGCAGCCAGGCGCGGCATTCTGCTTCCGACAATGTCAGCTCCCCGCGTTCCATCGTCTGCGGCGCCGATTCGCCGCCATCCATGCGCCGCAGCACGGACCTTATGCGGGCCGCAAGCTCGCGCAAGGAGAACGGCTTTGTCAAATAATCGTCCGCGCCGACCTCAAGCCCGACGATTTTGTCGCTTTCCTCCGCCCGCGCGGTGACCATGATGATGCCCATCCGGCTCTGTTTGCGCAGCTCCCTGCATACGTCGATCCCGCTCATTTCCGGCAGCATCCAGTCCAGCACCGCCAGCGCCGGCTGTGCCTCGCGCGCTTTGATCAGCGCTTCTCTGCCTGTCCTGGCCGTTACGATCCGGTAGCCTTCCGTCCGCAGAAACGGCTCCATGAACGCCAGCACCTGGTCCTCGTCATCGACAAGCAATAAAGTATGGGGCATCGGGCGCGCCACCTTTCTTCGAATAATACGGTTATCCCGATTATATCCGAACGATATCGACTCCGGGAAAAATTCACGCAACCCGTAAAGGATCGTCACAAGTTCGCAACATTCGGCTGATAGGATGGGGGTACGGATGAAGTCGAAAACGATAGTCGAAAACTGATGAAGGAAAGGGGAACGCATTGATGAAAAACAAATTCGCAGTGAGGCTGCTGATTGCCTTAATCGGTGGAGCGGCTGCAGGATTCATCCTGTCGGAAATCATCGGCATCGCAGGCTGGCTCCTGTTCGGCAAGGCGATCGGCATTAAGTTTCTTCCGGTTATTTTGCCCATCGTGTGTGCCGGGGTTGCTCTTATTTTTATGCCTAACGCCAAATTGCTGCAAGATAGGGGGAGCAAGGAATGAATCAGGAAATGAAGACAGGCGAGCGCGCCCGCTTCTCCAAATTCGTGTTCATGCTGCTGTCGTGGGTGTTCGTAGCTTGCATCGTTCTGCAAACCTTATTCGCGGGCATGGCGATCTTCAATAACCCGGACCATTGGAGCCGCCATGTGTCGTTCGTGCACTTCTTCGAATTCGTGCCGCTGCTCATGCTCATCTTCGCCTTTGCCGGACGATTGCCGAAAGGATTCAAATGGTCGTGCCTGGCGATGTTCGCCATGATCTTCTTCCAATACATGTCGGCGCACGTCCCGGCGGCCGGTGCGTTACATCCGGTCATGGCGCTTGCGCTGATCGTGCTCGGTTTGCAAGTAGCCGTTCGGTCGTCGAAAAGATGAATCCGCACAGCTTCAAATTTCGACAATGACGCGTTGTTGTCTTCCCTTTTCGCCCGCTTTCCGCTAGAATAATAGACAGATCAGCTACCGCATGGAAGAAGGCAGGATCGGCCCGGGCAGGGCCTTGATGCCGTCATTCGCGGGAGCTTTTGTTTTTGAAATATAAGACTTTGTCCATTTCACCTGACAGAGTTAAGCTTATATTTCTCGAAAAACGGAACCGTCCAAAAGGACGGCGAAGCCGTTTTTCTTGCGGCAAAAGGAGGAAGGCAACAGATGCAACAAACGGCGGATGGGCGCCAGCGATTCGAATTGCTGCTGAAGCAGGCGGAAATTCCGACAGCGTGGTTGACGGAATATTTTGCGGACGGCTATATTCGCAAGGTGGAAGTGCACAAGTCGAGCAAATCCTGGAAGTTTCGGATCGGCAAGCGGGAGCTGCTTCCGACGGCTGTATACATAAGTTGGCTTGAGAGATTAAGAGACAAGCTGGGGCATCTGGCGGACATCTCTGTCACATTGGCCTACGAGGAAGCGGTGACGACCTCGCAGTTGCTCCTGCAATATTGGCCGGTGTTCGTGGAGTGGATGCAGCAGCAGAACGCGTCGGTGAACGGCTGGCTGGCGAAAGCGCAATACGAGGCGGACGGCGATCTGCTGACGCTGGCGCTGCTGGACGAGATGTCGCTGGGACTCGCTCAGCGCAAATCTGTCGACGCCCACGCGGTCAAGTTTTTCGAGGAGAGATTCGGCCGCGTGTGTCGCGTGAAGATGATCGTGGGACAGTCGCGGCAGGAAGCCTATGAAGAGTTCACGCAGAAAATCCGGCAGGAGTCGCGCGAAGCGATCCAGCAGTTGATGGCCGAAAGCCGCGAGGAAGCGCCGCCTGAAGGAGACGCGCCGCAGACGCTGCAGTACGGCTACGAGATCAAGGACGAGCCGGTGCCGGTCGAGCGCATTCAGGAAGAAGAGAAGAAGGTGACGATCCAGGGCACCGTGTTTGGACTGGACGTCAAGGAATTGCGCACGGGCAGCACGCTGTACCTGTTCAACGTGACCGATTTCACGGATTCGATCTCGGTGAAGGTGTTCGGCAAGACGAAGGAAGACAACAAGATGCTCGCTTTGCTGGCGAACGGCAAGTGGCTGCGGCTGCGCGGGCGCGTCGAGTATGATCGGTTCTCGAACCCGCCGGAGCTGACGATGATGGCCAGCGACTTGAAGGAAGTGTCCGCGCCGCCGGAGCCGAAAGACGAAGCGCAAGAGAAGCGCGTCGAATTCCACCTGCACACGTCGATGAGCGTCATGGACGCGGTGACGCCGGTCGACGTCTATATCAAGACGGCTGCCAAATGGGGCCACAAGGCGATCGCAATTACCGACCACAGCAACGTGCAGTGTTATCCGGATGCGGTCAAAGCGGGCAAGAAAAACGACATCAAAGTGCTGTTCGGCGTGGAAGCGAACGTCGTGAACGATGCGGTGCCGATGGTGCTTCAGCCGCGCGAAGAGAACCTGGCGGAAGCGACCTATATCGTGTTCGACATCGAGACGACCGGCTTGTCGGTGACGAACAGCAAGATTATCGAGCTGGCGGGCGTGAAGATGCGGGAAGGGCAGGAGCTCGGCCGGTTCGAGACGTTCATCAATCCGCACGAGCCGATTCCGTACAAGATCCAGCAATTGACGAACATCAACGACGAGATGGTGAAGGATGCGCCGGAGCTCGCCCCGAAGCTGGCGGAGTTCCTTGACTTCATCGGGGATGCGGTGCTGGTTGCCCACAATGCGAGATTCGATATCGGCTTCATCCAGGACGCGTGCAAGAGACTCGGACACCCGCCCGTGACGAATCCGGTACTCGACACGCTGGAGCTGGCGCGGTTTCTGCATCCGACCATGAAGAACCACCGACTGAATACACTGGCGGATCTGTATAAAGTATCTTTGGAAAATCACCACAGAGCGATAGACGATACGGTTGCGCTGGGCGGCATTTTACTCGGGCTGCTCAAGGACGCGCAGTTGCGGGGCGTCGCCGAGCTGCATCGGCTCAACGAAGTGAACGGAGACAGCTGGCGCACGACGCGTCCGTTTCATTGCGGCATCTATGCGCTGAACGCGGCCGGCAAGAAAAACCTGTTCAAGCTGATCTCCCTCTCGCATACGGATTATTTTCATAGAGTCGCCTGCATCCCGAGGAGCAAGCTGGTTGAGATGCGGGAAGGGCTGCTCGTCATCTCCGGCTGCGAGAAGAGCGAGTTCTACGAGACGGTGCTTAACAAATCAGTGGAAGAAGCCGAGGAGGTCGCGGCGTTCTACGACGTGCTGGAAGTGCAGCCGCTCGACTTCTATATGCACTTGCTCGATAAAGGGCTTGTCGGCAGCCGGGCGGAACTGGAAGAAGCGCTGCGCAAAATATGCCGGATCGGCGAGAAGCTGGACAAGCCGGTCATCGCCACGGGCAACGTGCACTACTTGAAGCCGCGCGAGAAGCTGTTCCGCGACATTACGATCCACGGCATCACGGGCTTCAGCCCGCTCAAGGACCAGCGCAAGCCCGATGCGCACTTCCGCATGACCGGCGAGATGCTGGAGGCGATGGCGTTCCTGGGCAAAGAGAAGGCGTATGAAGTCGTCGTGACGAACACGGCCGCCTTGGCGGACCGGTTCGAGCCGTTCGAGATGTTCCCGCGCAAGGGCGGGCCGACCGACAACGGCTTGTTCTCGCCGATCATCGAAGGCGCAGACGACGAAATTCGCAACACGTGCTATGCGACGGCGAAGACGATGTACGGCGATCCGATTCCGGAGATCGTGACCGCCCGCCTGGAGAAAGAGCTTAAGCCGATTATCCAGTACGGATTTTCAGCAAACTATCTTATCTCGGAGCGGCTCGTGAAAAAATCGAACGCGGACGGCTATCTGGTCGGCTCGCGGGGGTCCGTCGGCTCCTCGGTCGTCGCCATGTTCCTGGGCATCTCCGAAGTCAATCCGCTGCCCGCGCACTATCGGTGCCCGAGCCAGGCGTGCTGCTACAGCGAATGGATTACCGACGGCAGCGTGCCCAGCGGCTTCGACATGCCGGACAAGCCGTGTCCGAATTGCGGCGAGATCATGCGCGGGGACGGACAGGACATCCCGTTCGAGACGTTCCTTGGCTTCAAGGGGGACAAGGTGCCCGATATCGATCTCAACTTCTCGGGCGAATACCAGCCGCACGCGCACAATTACACGAAAGTGCTGTTCGGACCGAAGAGCGTGTTCCGCGCGGGCACGATCGGCACCGTCGCCGAGAAGACCGGATACGGCTATGCGAGAAAATACCAGGAGGACCACGGCAAATCGTGGCGGGGCGCGGAGCTGAATCGGATCGCGGCCGGCGTCACCGGTGTCAAGCGCTCGAGCGGCCAGCATCCCGGCGGCATCGTCGTCGTGCCGGACTATATCGACGTCGAGGACATCACGCCGGTGCAATACCCGGCGGACGATACAAGCTCGGAGTGGAAGACGACCCACTTCGACTACCATGCGTTCGACGAGAACCTGCTCAAGCTCGATATTCTCGGGCACGACGATCCGACGATGATGCGGATGCTGCAGGACCTCACCGGCATCGATCCGACGACGATTCCGATGAACGACCCGAAGGTGATGAGCATCTTCAACTCGGTGGCGGCGCTCAGCGTGACGCCGGAGCAGATCCGCACGCCGGTCGCGACGTACGGCGTCCCCGAGATGGGCACGCGGTTCGTGCGCCAGATGCTCGAGGAGACGAAGCCGTCGTCATTCGCCGACTTGCTGCAAATTTCAGGGTTATCCCACGGCACCGGCGTTTGGCTCGGCAACGCGCAGGAGCTGATCAAGAACGGTACGTGCACGATCAAGACGGTTATCGGCTGCCGCGACGACATCATGCTGTACCTGATCTATAAAGGCAACATGGACGCCTCGCTGGCGTTCAAGATAACCGAGAGCGTGCGCAAAGGCAAAGGGCTGACGCCGGAGTGGATCGAGGAGATGAAGCGATGCGGGGTGCCGCAATGGTATATCGATTCCTGCCTGCGCATCGAGTACATGTTCCCGAAGGCGCACGCCTCGGCATACGTCATCTCCGCCGTGCGGACCGCTTACTTCAAGCTGTATCATCCGATCGAATATTACGCGACTTACTATAGCGTACGCGCGGCCGATTTCGACGCGGAGCTGTTCTGCCAAGGGTATGACGCGATCCTGAAAATGCTGGTCGAGATCGAAAACAAAGGCTTCCAGGCGACGACGAAGGAGAAGAGCATGATCTCCATCCTCGAGATGGGGCTGGAGATGACGGCGCGCGGCTTCAAGTTCAAGCCGATC
>Ga0206106_100317_pt1 | contig 53157 bp, 54 predicted proteins | sample 1B1ome_FD_148677 | JGI IMG/M metagenome (GOLD analysis project Ga0206106, IMG submission 148677) | Enriched microbial communities from leaf-cutter ant dump, University of Wisconsin, Madison, United States - 1B110A | ecosystem: Environmental > Terrestrial > Nest > Insects nest > Nest dump | place... | reverse complement strand
AGGATTTAAAACAAGAATATTGGCAAAAATAACAACCCTTACGACTATTCAATATTTGAATAAATTTGTGTTTAACAGGAATATCAATAACCTGAAAATTAATATCGTCTAATAATGCACTACGGGTAAGAATAAACTACCTTTAATATAGTGTTTAGAGTGTTTTGTTTAAAATGGTTATGCATAACACTTTCTATTGGCGCAATGATTTCGATGGGCGGAAACTTGCAATTAAATAATACAGCACAAAAATCATCGAAAATCGGATCACGGAAGGAACTGCAATTTCTCCCGTGAAAAAGATAAATCCTAAAAGCACCAACAATCCAATTCCCAAAAAGGAAATTCCCAATTTCACAGGCATGGAAAGTTTGGGGGTGTCCAAAGCAAACGCCATAGCCCAAGCCAATCCAAAGGCAAAAGCATAATACAAATTAATGCCAACCCCTCCGTAACTACTTAGAAAATGATTGAATAAAAAACCCAAACCGGTTCCTAAAACCAAAAAAACAAATGCTTTTTTCATTTTTTAAATATAGAACAAAGATAAAGATTTGAAACGTATTCCCTGAAATGATTATCTTTGAAGTCCCACGAATTTAATATATGGAAAACGAAAAATACACCCCAAAAAATAAAGTCAGAATTGTAACCGCCGCCTCTCTTTTCGATGGACACGATGTTGCCATCAACATTATGCGGCGCATTATCCAAAGCACAGGTTGCGAGGTAATCCATTTAGGACACGACAAATCCGTTTCAGAAGTTGTAAATACCGCCATTCAGGAAGATGCCAATGCCATTGCCATTACATCTTATCAAGGAGGGCACAACGAATATTTCAGGTATATTTATGATCTTCTGCGAGAAAAAAAATCTCCACAAATAAAAATATTTGGTGGAGGAGGTGGTGTTATTCTTCCTTCCGAAATTAAAGATTTAATGGATTACGGAATCAACCGAATCTATTCTCCCGACGATGGAAGAACAATGGGCTTCCAAGGAATGATTAACGATATGGTGCGGAAATCCGACTTTCCTACCGGCGAAAAAATAAGCGTTGCCGATGTGGAAAACATCACTTTCGAAGATACCATTAGCATTTCTCATTTGATTTCTGCGGTAGAAAATTTCTCCGAAGAAAAACAAGATGTGATAGAAGCTATCGATAAAAAAGCCGAAAAACTATCCATTCCCATTGTTGGAATTACAGGAACCGGAGGTGCCGGAAAATCATCGCTTACCGATGAATTGGTGCGTCGGTTTTTACGCTCCAATCCCGAGCGAAAAATAGCCATTATTTCCATAGATCCGTCCAAGAAAAAAACAGGCGGTGCCCTTTTGGGAGATCGTATTCGGATGAATTCTATTAACGATCCTCGTGTTTATATGCGTTCAATGGCCACGCGTGTAAGCAATGTGTCGGTTTCTCCTCATGTGCATTCCGCATTGAATGTTTTAAAAATAGCACAGCCCGATCTTATTATTTTAGAAACTTCAGGTATTGGGCAATCGGGCTCCGAAGTTTCCGAAATTGCGGATGTTTCCATGTATGTTATGACTCCCGAATATGGAGCTTCTACGCAATTGGAGAAAATCGATATGTTGGATTATGCGGATTTGGTGGTCTTAAACAAATTCGATAAACGCGGTGCGCTCGATGCTTTACGCGCTGTAAGGAAACAATACCAGCGAAATCATGCGATTTTCGATAAACCACTCGAAGAAATGCCCGTTTTTGCTACAAAAGCCTCTCAATTTAACGATCACGGAACTACCGAATTGTTCAATGCGATGGTAAAAAAGGTAAATGAAAAATTCTCCGAAAATCCTTTGGATTTATATACCGAACAAAATGTAACCGATGAAGTCGTTATCATTCCGCCGCGCAGAGTTCGTTATCTTTCCGAGATTGTAGAAAACAATAAACAGTACGATGCAGAAGTAGAAGAACAATCGAAGTTGGCAAGAAAACTTTATCATATCGAAGGAGTAAAAGAGTGGTTAAAAGAAGATGTTTTAGAAGAAGAATACCAAAAGACTAAAAAAGTTTTAAAACAGGAAAATATAGATTTCCTCGAAAAATGGGAAGAAACAAAACGCTCTCTTCAGGAAGATAATTTTTCGTATATGGTTCGCGGAAAAGCCATTCAGGTAAAGACTTGGACGGAATCGCTTTCGCATTTAAAAATACCCAAAATAGCACTTCCCAAATACCACGATTGGGGCGATTTAATTCGCTGGAAAGGTCAGGAAAATCTTCCCGGAAGTTTTCCCTACACCGCCGGAATTTATCCTTTTAAAAGAACCGGCGAAGATCCCACGCGGATGTTTGCAGGAGAGGGCGGTCCCGAGAGAACCAACCGAAGATTTCATTATGTGTCGCAAGATATGGCAGCCAAAAGGCTTTCCACCGCTTTCGATTCGGTAACGCTTTACGGCCAAGATCCCGATTTTCCGCCCGATGTTTATGGTAAAATTGGAAATGCGGGAGTTTCCATCGCCACTTTGGACGATGCCAAAAAACTCTATTCCGGTTTCGATTTGATTAATAAACTGACTTCGGTTTCTATGACGATTAACGGACCGGCTCCCATGTTGCTTGCGTTTTTTATGAATGCAGCCATCGACCAGAATGTAGAAAAATACATTGTGGAAAATCATTTAGAGGAAAAAGTAGAAGCCAAATTGCGCGAGAAATTCGACGATAAAAACCTTCCACGACCAAAATATAACGGAGAACTTCCTTCCGGAAATAATGGTTTGGGCTTGAAATTATTGGGAATTACCGGAGACGAAATTTTAGATAAAGAAACTTACGATAAAATAAAAGCAGATACAATTTCCAAAGTACGGGGAACGGTTCAGGCAGATATTTTAAAAGAAGATCAGGCACAAAACACCTGTATTTTCTCCACCGAATTCGCCTTGCGCTTGATGGGAGATGTACAGGAATATTTTATAGAACATAAGGTGCGCAATTTTTATTCCGTTTCCATCTCGGGTTATCATATCGCCGAAGCGGGCGCCAATCCTATTTCTCAGTTGGCTTTCACTTTGTCGAACGGATTTACTTATGTGGAATATTATTTGGCAAGAGGAATGGACATCAACGATTTTGCACCCAATCTTTCTTTCTTCTTTTCCAATGGAGTAGATCCCGAATATTCGGTAATTGGTCGCGTAGCTCGCAGAATTTGGGCTAAAGCGATGAAATATAAATACGGCGCAAACGAAAGAAGCCAGATGTTGAAGTACCATATCCAAACTTCCGGGCGATCTTTGCACGCGCAGGAAATCAGTTTTAATGATATCCGAACTACTTTGCAAGCTTTGTATGCCATTTACGACAATTGTAATTCACTGCATACCAATGCATACGACGAAGCCATTACCACACCTACGGAGGAATCTGTGCGTCGCGCAATGGCTATCCAGTTGATTATCAATAAAGAATTGGGACTTGCAAAAAATGAAAATCCGTTGCAAGGTTCTTTTATCATAGAAGAATTAACCGATTTGGTGGAAGAAGCGGTATATGCAGTTTTCGACAAAATTACCGAAAGAGGTGGTGTTTTGGGCGCAATGGAAACCATGTATCAAAGAACGCAGATTCAGGAAGAATCTTTGTATTATGAGTGGCAAAAACAAAGTGGCGAATATCCTATTATTGGGGTCAACACTTTTTTGGGTAAAGATGGCTCGCCTACGATTATGCCAAAAGAAGTCATCCGCTCTACGGACGAGGAGAAAAAAGAACAAATAGAAAACGTAAAAAATTTCCACAAGGTAAATCAAGATAAAACCGATGAAGCGCTGAGAAAACTTCAATATGCAGCGGTAAATCAAGAAAACCTTTTCGAAGTGATGATGGAAGCGGCAAAAGTTTGTTCTTTGGGGCAAATTACCAATGCTCTGTTTGAAGTCGGTGGAAAATATAGAAGAAATATGTAACAACCACGCGGAATACCGCGATTTATAATAAAACTATGGATTTTTTAATTACCGGAATCGGGATTTTTTGGCTGATATTTTTTTTAATTTTAATCATTATTTTGCCGCTATGGGCGCTTTTCGATTTATTAAGATCGAATTTTGAAGACAATATCATCAAGTTAATTTGGACAATTGTCATTCTTTTTGCACCGGTCATCGGCTCTATGTTGTATTTTAGCATCGGAGTAAAACAAAAAGAAAAGTATAAAATTCGGAAGCAGTAACGACTTTATTGAAGTTAGCTTTGCTGAAGTTTTTCCAAAAAAGGATAAATCTTCCCAAAATCTTTTTTCCATTTTTTTCGCGCCATTATAAAGCAGGTGCAGGTAAAATAGAATAACAAAACCGCAAACGAGATTACTATCATGCCCATTGTGGTTTCGGAATTTGTATTCCCTTGAAGTAAAGAAGTGAGCGATTGATTAAAATTTTTCCAATGAGAAATATTAATAAACGCCATGATAAGTCCTATTGTGCTTAAAGGAGCCATTAGCCATTGATAATGTAGCGAAATGCGGTTGTTGGGGAATTTCTTTTGGATTTTGTGAATGCTGCGCATTTCTTTTAAAGAATAAAGCATAAATCCCACATAAATAAGCGCAAAAGCAATAAGAAAATAAGTGAGTGAAAACGGAGGGCTTAGCAAAAGTAACAAGAAAGTTAATAAAGTAAGCCCAAGAGAAAGTGCTATTGCTCTTCCCCAAAAATATCGATTTTGCTTTTTGGACAATTCTATCATGAGTGGAGTAATATCGTCCAAACTATAGAAAGGTTTATAAACCATATTTAAGTCGCTGCCCCATTTTCTTTTGGTTTTTCTGAAAGCCTCTTCAAAAGAGAGATTTTCTTCCCTCATCAAATGTTCCACTTGTTCGTTCATGTGGTCGTACACTTCCGCGGCGACATCCAGCGAAAGCTTTTTATCCAAAAGATATTGTATGATTTTATGTTGTTGTTCTTTTATGAGCATATTTTAAAGAGCTTTGATTTGTGTTTTAATTTTGCGAAAACTTTGTAGACTTTTGTAAAATCTAAGGTTGAGGAAAATTCCCCATCCAAAGAAAATAAAAAGAGCAATTCCTTTTAAAATTGTATAGGAAGAAACAACATCGGATACTGAATAAAAAGATTTTACAAAATCGGTTCCCAGCCATAAATGGAGAAAATAAAGACAACTGCAATACAATAACAAGTCTATGTCTTTACCAAAACCTTCATAAATAGAGGTTTTAAAAGTGTTGTATGGTTTTTTATAAAGTTTTGAATAGCTGAACATTTTAATAAAATACATAATAACTGCAGTAAATAACGGTAAAGAATAAACAATTATAAAACTTGTTTTAAACTGAGAAAAAGGCAGATGTTTTCCTAAAAACATGAAACAAATTGCGGTGATGAGCGCGACCAAAAAAGCAATTTGTAATAGTTTAACCTCGATTTCCATTTTTGTCCGCCGCTCCAAAAGGGTAATTTTTCCATTCTCTGTTCGGTTGAGCACATGCCAAGGATAGGTTTCTTTAAGGTCTTTTTTCCAAAGAAGTTTTACTTCAGGAAAAGCTTCCTCAAAGGACATTTCCTTTTGCATAAGGTTTTCTATTTGCTCCTGAAAATGGTCTTCAACTTCGAGTAATAAATCAAAAGGAAGATTTTTTGAGAAGAGGTAATTCCGTATTTTATTTTGTTCCGATTGTGATAACATTCCTTGAAATTAAACATTAAAAATGGCACTCAAATTCCCGATAAAAGATTTCATTTCTGCTTCTTTTTTCTCTTGTTGCTTTGTGCCTTTTTGGGTTAAAAAATAATATTTCCGGTCTCTTCCGTTTACTTTTTGCAACTCGGAGTAAATCATTCCATCGTCTTCCAACTTGTGTAAAATAGGGTAAAGCGCACCTTCTGTAATTTCCAGCTCGCCTTTGGTAAGCTCTTTTGCATGTTTCGTCATCTGGTAGCCATACATTTTCACTTCTTTGGAGAGAAGTTGCAGAATAATATTTTCGAGCGTTCCTTTATATAATTTATTGTTCTTTTTTCCCATACCTATATTTCTTAGGTATACAAATTTATATATAATTTTCTTAGGTATCAAAATTTATTTTCTTTTAATAAAAACGAAAAAAACGGCGAGTAAAAGTTTTTCCCGTGAAAAGAGTATCTTTGTAAAGAATGGAAACCGAAAAAATTATTTTAGGAATAGACCCCGGAACCACCATTATGGGATTTGGGATTATTTCTGTTTTTAAGAAAAAGATGGAATTGATTTCCATGCACGAACTTTTGCTGAAAAAATATCCCAATCACCCCACCAAACTAAAATATATTTTCGATAAAACGCTTGCACTTATCGACGAATATCATCCGGATGAGGTGGCATTGGAAGCGCCATTTTACGGGAAAAATGTACAATCTATGCTCAAGTTGGGGCGAGCACAAGGTGTGGCGATGGCAGCAAGTTTGTATCGGGATGTTCCGATTACGGAATATTCGCCCAAAAAAATAAAAATGGCGATTACCGGAAATGGAAATGCCAGCAAGGAAATGGTGGCGGGAATGTTGAAAAACCTCTTTCATTTAAAAGAATTTCCCACGCGATATCTCGATGCTTCAGATGGTTTGGCAGTGGCGGTTTGTCATCATTTTAATAATGGAAATCTCTCGGAAGAAAAATCCTACACAGGCTGGGAAAGTTTTTTAAAACAAAATCCCGATCGGGTAAAATAAAAGTGATTAATGTATTTTTATCGCGAAATTACGGTCGATGTTTTTCGTGGTTTCGTACACAGAACCGCACATTCTTCCCGATAAATTGTAATTTCCTTTGGGCACTACAATAATATTGTCGCCTTTCGCAGGAACAGGCAATTGAAAGTTTTGCGCGCCCTCGATTTTAAAAATCATATTGCAGGCAGATTCGTTTATTACTTTTAGCGTGGCATTGGCTTTATGCGAATCTACATCGAACATTTCGTTCAGGATATTTACGGTGTTTCCTTTCTTTTCCTTTTCATATTTTTCCATCAATTCGTTGAATTCCTCCGTATTGTCCAGATATCCCAAAGTTTCGTAATCGTGTACTTTTTTCTGTAAAGATTTTATTTGCTGAAGTAAATCGAGTTTTTGTTGGGCGTACGAAATTTCGGTACTGTTGGGATTTTTCTTTATAAAATTTTCAAGTTGTTCGGTTGTGTTTAAATCCAAAACTTGCGAAAACAAATGATTATTGAAAGATATGAGGAAAAAGAAGAATGCGGCAAGAAATTTAATTTCGATGTGTTTTTTGAGAAACATTTTTTAAATTTTAAATCTAAGATAAGTAATTTTTTTCCCTTGATTGGAAAACATTTCTTCGTAGTAAGTTTTAATTTTCCGCAGATGAAAGTTATCTTCTTCAAATTCCGGAGCGCCATAAATGTCGTGGTGCGAAACTTCTACTTCGTATCCGGCAGCTTGCAAAATACCCAAAGTGTATCCGTGTAAAAATTCCGAATCGGTTTTCAGGTGCACCGTTCCACCGCTTTTTAGGATTTTTTTGTATTTGTTTAAAAAATCGGGGTGGGTAAGTCGGTGTTTGGTTCTTCGGAATTTTATCTGGGGATCGGGAAAAGTAATCCAGATTTCATCTATTTCGCCGGCTTCAAAAAACAAGTCGATTAACTCGATTTGTGTTCTTAAAAAAGCCACATTATGCATTTGGTTTTCCACTGCTTCTTTTGCACCAAACCAAAGGCGAGCGCCCTTAATATCCACGCCAATAAAATTTTTATGAGGATAAGATTTTGCCATTCCCACAGTGTATTCTCCCTTTCCGCAGCCTAATTCCAATAGGATGGGATGTTCGTTTTTAAAGAAATTTTTTCGCCAATTTCCCTTCATGGAGTAACCCGAAAAAGCTTCTTCTCTTGTGGGTTGAAAAACGTTGGGTAATATTTTGTTTTCGTTGAATCTCCTGATTTTATTCTTTCCCAATTTCTAAATTTTTGGCAAAAATAAATATTTTTATTGGACTACTTCCTCCAAGCGGGAAGTTTGCAGCCGCCGGAGGTAAACCGGTAAATATTTGTTGATGGAAATTTCCGCTAAAACAAATTTATTCTCTCTTAAAACCGGACCTAAATTATCTGAAATATAAACGAATTGCAGAAAATTGTCGATTAAATTTTCAGGAATTTTCTTTTCGGTAAAATATTCGTCGCCAAAGAATTTTCGCATACTTTCCACTCCTTTCTGCATGGTTTCGTAGGTTTGCAGTCTTTCTTGTCTTTTTCTTTCTCCCGAAATAATGTCGAATAAACTTTGTATGCCCAATCCTATTCCGCCATTTTGAAAATCTACAATAGACGATCGCGAAGGCATGTCCGGATTTTTAGGTTCGGGAAGCCCAATCTTTTCGGCGAGAATTATTTTTTTGCTGGGTGGTAAAGTAAGAACATCTCTTTTTAAATTTCCTGTGGGTCGGAAGCCGTTGATAACCACTTCCGGAATATCGTAATAAGCAAGATCTAATTTTATCAGCATATTTTTTCGTTCGAGCAATTGTCGGGTAAGTTCAATATCACGGCGTTCGGTAAAAATAGAGGTAAAACGGATGATATCGCCCACTCGTGCAGGAAGCGAAAAGTTTCCCTGATAGTTTGCAATTACGGTTTTTTGCGTCCGTAAATTGGTAACATACACTTGGTTAAGATATAAAATGGAATTATCGGGGGTATAAATCTTTCCATTAAATTCTTGTGCATTCGCCAAAGAAATGAGAAAGATAAATAAGATTCCAAAAAACTTCTTCATTCTGTTTACAAAGTTAGCTAATATATAACTTTCTGCTCAAGGATTTCGGGAATCTGAGGTTAAATAATGTTAAAAATAAATCTGATTTAGAACCGCGCCACCAATCCCCAATGTACTTTTGTATCTTGAAAGCGAATAGGATTTCCAAAGGGATTTCCACTGGAAATTTGGAAACTCATAACTCCGATGGGCAGCCGATAATTGAAGCCCAAACCAAAACTATACATATTGCTGCGGAGATCGGAAAAGGAATTTTTTAATGTGGCAAGTTGTATGAAAGCATCGAAGAAAGCCTGATCTCCAATAAGATAGCGATATTCTCCGCCGATGAAAGCATAAAAATCGGCAATAAGCGATTTTTCATTGAATCCACGAAGGGAATTCCAACCGCCGAAGCGAAGAAGCTCGTTTTCCAAAAACGAAGATTCGGAATGAATAAGCGCAGATTCTCCTTTTAAATTGATAAAATGATTTCCCGCCAAATGGAAATTATTTTCCACAAAAAGAAAATAAGCCGTTTGATTGGCGGAGGAAGGTTTGTCGTTTTGATAATTGGTTTTTAATACATCGGCTTCTAATCTTAATTTTCTTTTGTTTACAAATAGTTCGATTTCAGATGGTTGTGTGAATTCATACCAAATACCAATTCCCTTTTTATTGTAATCTTGCGCGGATAAATAATCGTCGGCCAAAACGGAAGAAACTTCCAAATTGGCACGGATTCCTATTTTCTGGCGAAGAGAAAAATTATAATACAATGAAGGTTGAAATTTTACATTGGCATACAAAGTATCTTGCCGATAAATATTTACTTTTCCATTGAAACCCACATTGGAATTGAACAAATAAGGAATATCGGTTTCCAAATCAAAAGTCTGTCCTTTGTCGGGATTTCGTTGCCAGTAAAGAGCGATTTTTTCGAAACCATTGAACATATTTTCCAGAGAAACATTTAAAGTTCCGTTCAGTTGAAATTTATCCGTTTGGTCGTTTCCAAAACCAATAACTCCATCGAAAGTGCTGGTTTTTCGCTTGTTCAGATAAAGATAAACAGTGGTAGAATCTTTGGTAAAAAGAGTTTGAGGACTTCGGTTTTCCGATACAAAAGAATGATGTTGTATATTTTGGCGAATGCGCTGGATGTTGGTTTCGTTATAAGGTTTTCCCAGAAATTCTTTTTCTAAATTCCTCACAAATCTTTTCGGGACTTTTTCGTAATTTTTAATTTCAAACCGATCGATATTTCTTTTTTCAATAGGAAGCAGCGAGAGATGAAGTAAAATGGTGTCGTTTTTCATTCCCAAGTATCGCGATTGTATTCTATTGAAAGTAAAACCTTTATCTTTATAAAAATCATTAATTTTCTGTTTTAAAGAATCGATTTTTTTTACAAAAAAATCTTCCGAAGGATTAAAGTTTTGTTTTAAAGTATCGGAAAGTTGAATGTAACCTTCATTGTAGTTTTTTCCTTTGTTGTAAGTGATTTTTGTGGTGTTTCCTTCCTTTTCTACTTGTTGCAATTGGGTGAAATAATAACCATTTTGACTTAAAGAATCTAGAAATTTAACCGCTTGTGCAGAATCTACCACCACTTTTTTTGCTTGGGTTTCGCTGTCTATCAGCCAATATTCTTTATTCTGAGCAAATAGAATTTGCGCAAAAAAAAGAAGAAGGAAAATAGAAAACTGTTTCAAAAAACACCGATTTTAAAAATAAAATATCTGAATGGCAGTTAAGCCATTTACAAATTAATTCATATTGGAATAGCGACGAAGAAGATTTTCGTATAAATTTTGGGGTAAAATCCACTTTAACGGAACCGCCATTTTTTGGATGAATTTTCCATAATAATAATGGGCTTTCCAATGATTTTTATTCAGCAACTGTAAAATAAATTCAGCCACTTTCTCCGGAGGACAACCATTTTCCACTTCAAGGTTCATCATGCGGTATACTTTATCAAAAATCTTTTCATAAGGAGAAGAAATCTTTGTGCGTATTCTTCCTTCCGCAATATCCGTTTTTACATCGCCCAAATGCAGGCAAGTCGCTTCAATATTCCAAGGGCGAACTTCATAGCGAAGCGCTTCTGTTACTTTATCTATCGCAGATTTGGAGGCGGAATAAAACCCGCGAAAAGGCAATCCCATTTCGCTCCCGATGCTGGAGATATTAATAATTCTTCCCGATTTTTGCTTTCTCATATAAGGCAGCACCGCGCGAATCATCTGAATAGAACCTACCAAATTTACATCGATCAATCGGTGGATATCTTCTTTTGTTGTATCTTCCACCGCGCCTACCATTCCCACGCCGGCATTGTTAATCAATAAATCAATAGAGGAGTGGCGTTGGTAAATTTCCTCAACCGCTTTTTTTATTTGTTGTTCTTCGGTAATATCCACCGAAAGGCTTTCGAAATCCGGATGATCAACAGTATTGCGACTAAAGCCATAAACGCGATGTCCTTCTTTTGCCAAGCTTTTAGCCAAAGCAAAACCAATTCCTTTCGAAGCTCCTGTAACAATTATAATCATAAATTAAATATCGGATTTTTATTTTTGAAGTTTATTTGTTTTTTACCACTTTGGAAAAATCTTTCCAGAAATCGGGATAAGATTTTTCTACAGCTTGCGGATCGTCGAATTCTATTTCATGTAACAAAGAAAAAGGCGCAAAAGCCATTGCCATACGATGATCGTGATAAGTTTTGATCAATATTCTTTCGGGCAAAGGAATTTCTTTTACCCAACGAATACTATTTTCGTTAATGGCAGTTTCGCAACCGATTTTTTGTAACTCGTTTTGCAGCGCCACCAATCGATCGGTTTCTTTTACCTTTAAAGTTTCCAAACCTTGTAAGTGGAAAGGAATTTTTAAAGCCGCTGCGGTAACACAAACCGTCTGAGCAAGATCGGGGCAATTGTTCATGTTTAAAAATAGGTTTTCGGGATAATTAAAATCCTCGATAGGAGAAAGTTTTATTTCTGTTTCCGAAATCCATTGGGTTTCGATTCCGAAAAAATCCCGATAAATTTCTATGGCTCGGAAATCGGCTTGAAGGGATTTTTGTTTAAAATTTTTCAGAAAAATACTCTTGCGTCCCAAAGCAGCCAAAGAATAAAAGTAAGAAGCAGAAGACCAATCGCTTTCGATGGTAAATTCGGTTGCCGGAATATGATTTGTCGGATGAATTTGTATTTCATTTCGCACCAAAACAGCTCGAATTCCTACTTGATTTAAAATTTCAATGGTCATCAATAAATAAGGTAAAGAAGTGATTTTGCCTTCCAAAAGGATTGTTAAACCATGTTCAAGGCGCGCGCCAATCAACATTAAAGAGGAAATAAATTGGCTGCTGATATTTGCAGGAATGGTTACTTCCTTTTTGATGATTTTTTTTCCTTTAACTCTTAGCGGAGGAAAACCTTCTTTTTCCAGATATTCTATATCGGCATCTAATTGGCGAAGGGCGTTTACCAAAGGATAAATGGGGCGTTGTTTCATTCTTGAAGAGCCGGTTAAGACAACTTCTTTTCCTTCTTGAATGGAAAAATAGGAAGTTAAAAACCGCATCGAAGTTCCGGCGTGATTTATATCTATGGTGTTGGAAGTGCTTGCCAAAGCATTTATTAAAACCGATGAATCTTCGGAATTGGAAATATTTTTTAAAGCGATATTTCCATAAAGTTTCTGAAGAATCAATAATCGATTGGTTTCGCTTTTAGAACCTGAAATTTCTATTGTTTGGTTATCTGACAATTCTCCTTTAGAAATTTTTGAAAATAATTTTAGGTTGTTGGTGTGTCTTTCTTTGTCGCGCTGGGTTTTCAATTGTAATTTGTTTTTAAAAGCTTCTCCCAAATTGGTTCCGGTTTGGTTGGCCAGGCATAAAGTTACGAAGAGTACATCTGCCAGCTCTTCTCCCAAATCTTTGTTTTTATCCGATTCTTTTTCCGATTGTTCTCCGTAGCGTCGCGCGATAATGCGAGCCACTTCTCCCACTTCTTCCGTAAGCATGGCCATATTGGTAAGCTCATTGAAATAACGAACGCCAATGGTTTTAATCCAAGAATCTACTTGTTTTTGCAATTTTTCTATTTCTTCCATAATATTTATTGGTAAGCTCCTATTGTGGGAGAGTGGGTGCGGTCGGTATTTGTAAAATCTTTAGGAACCTGTTGAGCGATTGTTGTATTTCCTTTTCCTTTGGCGGGGGAATCTTCACTCACGCGGAGATTCATTTTTTCAATATAAGGATGAATGAATTTAGGATCTTCATTTTGTATCGAAGCTATAATTTTCGGATTGTTGTCGAAACTGAATTTTGCATAGGAAGAATCGTAATTTAAAAGACAATTCTGAATAAGGTAATTTAAATTTAAATCGTTTTCAGCATCCAAAACAAGCGCATTCGATCTGGGAGAATACAATAAAGTATTTTGAAGAACTAAATTTAATTCCCCCGAAGTTCCCTCATAAGTGTCGCTGGCATAAAGCACATCGGCGGTAGCGCCCGAAAGCGACCAATAATTGGCAAGAGTAGAATGTATCAATTGATAATCTCCACCTCCGAAAATACCGATGGAAGCACTTCCGGCGTTATTCATTATTAAATTTTCAGCTTGCAGTCGAGCATTAATTCCCTGAATGCCATAAGTTTGAAAAGTGTGAATAATGGTATTCTTTAAATATGCATCGGCTTTTTCGAGGCGAAGCCCCACAATTCCTCCCATTAATTTGGCATAATCCATTTGGATTTCAGCGCCTTCCAAAGCATCGATTCCATTCCAATTGGCGGGAAGCGTATCGTAACGCAAATCGTTTCGGTCTCCTCTAAAAATCACAGGATTTTCCAAATCTCCGTTCGCGATGAGTTTAGAGTTTTTTAAAATTTTCAACCCCGAATTTTTATGAAAATATACACGTGTTCCTTTTTCAATGCTTAAAGTTTTACCTTCAGCCAAAGTAAGATTGCCAAAAATAACTTTTGCTTTGTCGTTTTTCCAAATGGTGTTTTCGGTAATTATTTTGGGTTGTGCAGCAGTGCTGATATAAAATTCGGCATCTTCTACCACCGAAAATAAGGTTACTTTTTGTTCCCCAGAAGAAGTTTGGAACAGAATATCGTCTTCTGCAATAGCACTGGGAGCGTTAATTTTCGGGGCGATTTCTATAAAAATGTACAAACTGTCTTTGGCGCGCAGGGGAACATCGTAAAAATCTACACCGGCTTTCCCATCTACATTGATGCGGTAAAGAGATTGGGCACCTCTCGCCAAAGAAATTCGGGGAATGGTAACATTGTTATTTTCGGTATTATAAACTTTTACGGCGTAAGTTTCCGAACGCACTTGGTTGAAAACCGTATCGCAAAATACGGTATCGGTAGAAAAAGCAAGTTTTGCCACGCCGGAGCTGAAGTTGATATCCTCGCTACAGGAAAATAAAAAAATGAAGAGCCAAAAAAAAGCTCCCGATAATATTTTTAGTTTCATTGTCTCAGTTATAAATTCAAATATAAATAATTTAAAAACAAAAATGTTTTTGTTATTTGTAAAAATAATTTTAATTTTGCAGTCCAAATTAAGAGAATAATGAAAAAAGGAATTCATCCAGAGAATTATAGATTGGTTGCTTTTAAAGATATGAGTAATGATGAGGTTTTCATTACCAAATCTACAGCAGAAACCAGAGATACAATAGAGATAGACGGAGTAGAATATCCATTGGTAAAGTTGGAAATCTCAAGTGCCTCTCACCCATTTTATACAGGTAAAATGAAACTTGTAGATACTGCAGGTAGAGTGGATAAATTCATGAACAAATACAAAAAGTTCGCAAAAAAATAAGTAGAAACAATTTTTGTTTTCATAGCGTGGCCCTTCGCAAATGCGAGGGCTTTTTTTGTATTTTTGTAGAATTAAAACAAATAAAATGTTGCAATTAGTGTTCTCCGATGCCCAATATTGGGAAAACTTTTTACCTCTTACTTATACCCGGCCGGTTGCTGATATGCGTGTGGGGATTTTAACTTTCAGGGAAAGGTGGGAAAAATTGTTGAATAAAAAAGAAAGTTTTTTTATTACCGAAGAATATTTACATGCAAAATATGCCCAACCTAAAAGTGGAGAAGCACTGGTAATTGTTCCCAATTTTCTTCCTTCGGAGGGAGTTTTAAACCAAATAAAAAATTTAAAAATAGGCGAGGCTTTGGTTTATGAAAATGAAATAATAGCCTCTCGTATTTCTTCGTTGGAAGGTTTTTCTTTGGCTCATATAGAAAACACGATTGATATTGAGGAGTCTCTTGTTTTTTTCAAGCGTCCGTGGGATTTATTTTCTTATAATGATAAAGCCATTCGTTTCGATTTCGATTTGGTAACAAAAGGAAGAAAGAGCCAGCCGATTCCGCCGACCACTTTTGTAAAAGGAAATAAAGAAGATGTTTTTATTGAAGAAGGCGTAGATATAGATTTTTCTTTTTTGAACACAAAAGACGGTCCTGTTTATATCGGGAAAAATGCAAAAATAATGGAAAATGTTTCCATCAAAGGGCCGGTAGCGATTTGTGATCATGTGTTGGTGAAATTTGGAACACAGATTTCAGGAGCTTCCACTTTTGGACCTCATTGTAAAATTTGTGGAGAAGCCGGCGATGTGGTAATGTTTGGCTATTCCAGCAAAGCGCACGGTGGTTATTTAGGAAATTCGGTGATTGGCGAATGGTGCAATATGGGGGCGGGAACCAATGCTTCCAATTTAAAGAACAATTATTCCCTTATAAAAATGTGGTCTTATAAAGATCAGAATTATATAGACACCCATTTGCAATTTTGCGGTACTATAATGGGAGATCACGGAAAAACAGCGATAAATACACGCTTAAATTCCGGAACAGTAGTTGGGGTGGCGGCGAATATTTTTAAACCGGAATTTCCGCCACATTTGGTAAATAATTTTTCATGGGGCGGAAATGAAGAAGATCCAAAATTTTTTTTAGAAAAAGCTTATGAAACCGCCAAAGTTATGATGGCTCGGCGAAATATTACACTTACCGAAGCCGATAAATCGATTTTAAAATATATTTACGAAAATTTTTAGCGAAGTTTTCTTAAAAGAAAAACCGATGAAAAGAGACAAATTTTTCCATCGGTAGATTTTTTCACCAAAGAGTTTTTCTCTCGGGAAGTGATTCTTATTCGGCCATTTTTATAAAATGAGCGGCTTCCTCTTTTCCCCAGTTGGGAGAAAGGGCTGTTTCGGGAGAATATTCGTCGAATTGTTTCAATGCTTTTTTAAACAATTCTAATCCTTTTTTCTTATCACCACCGAAGTTTTCGGGAGTGAAATAAGCATCTTCTGCTTTTAGTAAAGTAATCCGTGGATTTTCAGGATCCAGTTTTTCCGCTTTTTGAAGCGCCTCTTCTGCCAGCGGACCTTCGGTAGCATACGTTACCACCGGATTTATCATTAATTTAAGCGTATGAATCATTTTGGAGAGAATGTAAATTTCGGCATTGTCGGCTGAAATTGCAGTTGCTTTATCCAGATAAGTTTGGGCAAGCTCTGCGGCGGATTCCAACTCATCCATTTTACCCATTTGCATGGCAATTCTTCCTTTTTGAATAGTGGAAAGAGAAGCATAATAATAAGGCAGCCATTTTGTTTTTTCCTTTTCGCCAATGCGGAGGAAATCATTGGATAAAGCGGTAAGAGAATCGGGATTATTGGTGTTTTCCAGTTCGTGAATTTTTTTTGTCATAGTGCTTTCATAAGCGCTTTGTGCAAAGACTAAACCGGTGCAAAGCAATAAAATAAGGCTAAAAATAAATCGTTTCATAATGTAATTTTTTAAAGGTTTTATAAATTTTTGTTGGTACGAAGGTATTTTACTCCATAGGAAAAAAATAATAATTGTTCCTAAAGTGTAGATTTTTATGGCTGAGTTGTTTATAGGTTGTTGTCAATCGCTTCTTGGGTTTTGTCAATTCCGAAACTGAATAAAGCGCCCACATAAACAAAGCGCGGAGAAGAAGGCAAAATAGGAGCGCTGCGAAGACCATCCATGGAAAATCGATAGCCGTAAATGTTTTTTGTTCCTAAAATATTGCTGATGCCCGCCACGAAAATAGTAAAAGACTTGGCATCTTTTTTTCCGATATTGGGCAAATAATTGACACTGAAATTGAGTGCATTGTAATTTTTTACCCTTCCTTTTTTCAGTAATTTGTTGATTCCGTTTTCGGAAATAATATCGTAGTATGGCCTGCCGGAAGTAAAAGTATAGGAAAAATTAAATCCGGTTTTCCAATTTTCCACAAATTTCTTGGCAACTACCGATAGGTTGTGTGTCGCCGCAAAATCGGGAGAAAGAAGGGAGGGATAATTCAAAAATTCTCTCTTGGAATCTAAATACGAATAAGAAACCCAATAGTCGATATTTCGGAGCGATTTTTTGTCGCGCCAGAAGAATTCAAATCCTTGGGCATAACCATTTCCGTAAGAATCCTGCGTTTTTGGTTGATAAAGAGAAGTTGAGGTTTTTACCAAAGCATTGTATTTTTTATAGAAAGCCTCGAATCTTAAACTGCGACCATTTTCGTTTCTTGTGATTTGAAAAATATAATGAGAAGCTTTTGTAAAAGGTTGAGAAAAATCTTTTGTAAGATATTGGGTTTCGGGAGTTTGGTAAAAGATGCCATAAGCCAGCGAAGTAGTCCAGTAACGGGATAAACGATAAGCAGCCGCCAAACGTGGAGCCAAATTCCAGCGGTGAAGAAAGGAAGAATTTTCTGCCCGAAGTCCCACAGATGCCGAAAAATTCCGGTGAAAAGCAAAGATTCCTTCGGCAAAAAAAGCGGTAGTGAAATTATTAATGTCGGTGTGCGAGGATGGATTTTCGAAAAACGAAAAAGTGTTTTTATCTACTTCCGATAGTAGTTCGTAGCCTACTTTCAGTTGGCTTGCTTTTGCAATTTTTGTTTCCAAAACTACTTTATTATTAAAATAAGTTCCCTTATTATCGATGTTGATGATTCCTATTGTGTTCCCATCATTTACAATCCCAATTGCCAAATGATTGATGTTTTTGCTAAAAGAAGCGCCGGCTTCTAATTTATATTTCCCGAAATTTTGTTTAAAATTTAAACTATGAAAAGTATTATCGCCTTTAATTTTAGGTTCTTCTTTGTCGTAATTGGGTTCTAAACTTTGCTGAGAAATCGCCAGAGAATTGGTGTCGAAACTTCCATAATATTTTAATAAACCATCCGATTTTGTTTTAATTCTGAAATTTCCATTCACAGAAATGCTGCGCGGAGATTGGATAAAATCTGTATGAAAAGGAAGTAAATGAGTAGCCAAACTCAAGTCTGAAATATTGGCTTCAACACCAAAACTTGTGGTTTTAGTAGGGTTTAAACTTTGATAATTACCCTCCAGACTAAAAGGAAAAATGCTGAAAGAATAGGAACTTTGCTCCGGCATGTCCACACTTTCCAATAACAAAACGGAGGAAAGCGCCTGCCCATATAAAGCCGAATATCCACCGGTAGAAAACACACTTCCTTTGAAAATAGAGGTGTTGAAGCGCTCCCTTCCCGGCAAGCCGGGAACCGAACTTGTAAAATAATGGTTGACCAAATTGCCGTCAATAAAAAATTTGGTTTCTGCACCTGTGCCGCCTCTCACGAAAAGCCCTTCGCTCTCTCCGGCGTTTTGTACACCGGGAAGGAATTTATATCCGGTAGAAGTTTGGGCATCGGTGCCTGCAGTGGTGTAAATATCTAATGGGGAAAGAACCGCCGAAGATCTGTTTCTATCGCTCACTTCCATTCTTCCGGCGGTAATAACCAAAGCATTAATCTCGGTTACATCGTCTTTCATTTCAATATTTACCACCATAGAAGAACCGGAAATGTTTATTTCTTTGTTTATTTCCCGATAATCGGGGTGGGTAAAGGTTAATCGATGCATTCCGGTTTCTGTGGTAGTGAAAGTGAAATTTCCGTTGGCGTCGCTGGTGGCACCGTCATAGGTGTTTTGTAAAGTAATATTTACATCTTTTATTCCGCGGTTTTTAGAGCTCACTTTTCCCGAAATAGTGGTTTGGCAATATAATATTGCAGAGAAGCAAATGCAGAAAAAACAGAAAATTTTAGAGCTTGTCGAGATCATTAGAAGAAATTTTGAGTCAAAAATAGGAGGGGCGTGGTTTTGATAAAAATAAAGATGACCGAAAGGTTCCATTTTAATACTGAGTGGCATTTCTTGCCCACTGAAAATTGATCTGTAAAAGTGTTTTTTAATTGTTAGACAATAGCTTTTGTTAAATGGAGTACAAAACGCTATATTAATAGTTGTTGAAGGTGGTTTGTCTTTTTTTGAAACAGGAGTAAAAAACTTTTTTCAATTTAAAAAAAAAGCATACCTTTGCACACCCGAAAAGGGTAAATTATGTTTAATCGTAAACGATAAATTGTGAATACATTAAGTTACAAAACAGTATCGGCAAACAAGGCTACCGCTAATAAAGAATGGGTTGTGGTAGACGCTGCCGGGCAACCATTAGGACGTTTTGCGTCGAAAGTTGCCAAGATTTTGAGAGGTAAGCACAAAACAAACTTTACACCTCATGCAGATTGCGGTGATAATGTAATTGTTTTGAATGCTGAGAAAGTTGCACTTTCAGGAGATAAGTGGGCAGATAAGAAATATATTTGGCACACGGGATATCCCGGTGGACAAAGATCAATTACTGCTGAAAATTTGAAAACCAAAGACAGCACCAAAGTGATTGAGAAGGCTGTAAGAGGAATGTTGCCTAAAAATAAATTAGGAAATGCCATCTTCAAAAACCTTTTTGTTTATGAAGGAGAAGCGCATCAGCATGAAGCTCAACAACCTAAGGAACTAAATATAAGTGAATTTAAATAAAAGAATATGTCCACAATTCATAAAATAGGAAGAAGAAAATCATCTGTAGCCAGAGTGTACGTTACACCCGGCACAGGAAATATTACCGTAAACGGAAAAGAAGCGAAAGAATATTTTTGTACCGACATGTTGGTGTACAAACTCAACCAACCTTTCCTTCTTACCGAAACTTCTGGACAATACGATGTAAAAGTAAATGTTTCCGGAGGTGGAGTTACAGGACAAGCAGAAGCTATTCGTTTGGGAGTTTCCAGAGCGCTTTGCGATATCAATGCAGAATTCAGAGCTGCCCTAAAACCCGAAGGACTTCTTACAAGAGACCCCAGAATGGTCGAAAGAAAGAAACCCGGACAAAAGAAAGCGAGAAAAAAATATCAATTCTCCAAACGTTAATATTTTATTTCAGAAGGGGAAGTTTCCAAAAATATATTTTAAACTCCCGTTCTTCAAACCAATTAAAAAGCCGTTTAGTTTAGCATCCAAACACTTCTCCCGTTCTACGAAGTCGTTGATTGCAATTAGCGGAAAGTAAACTAAAAAAACAAAAGAAAATGGCAAAAGCAAATGTTAAAGACCTATTAGAAGCAGGCGTACATTTCGGTCACATGACCAGAAAGTGGAATCCCAATATGGCTCCATACATCTTCATGGAGAAAAACGGTATTCACATTGTCGATTTACATAAAACAGTTGTAAAACTGGACGAAGCAAGCAGAGCTTTAGAAAAAATTGCAAGCGCAGGTAGAAAGATCCTTTTTGTGGCGACTAAAAAACAAGCCAAAGAAGTAGTTTCTAAATATGCAGGAGAACTCAATATGCCTTACATTACCGAAAGATGGCCCGGAGGAATGCTAACCAACTTCGTAACCATCCGTAAAGCGGTAAAGAAAATGAAGGCGATTGACAAAATGAAAAAAGACGGAACTTTTGATACTTTATCCAAGAAAGAGAAGTTGCAAATTACCCGCCAAAGAGCAAAATTGGAGCGCGACTTAGGTTCCATTGCCGATATGGTGAGATTACCTTCAGCTATCTTTGTAGTAGATATCATGAGAGAGCACATTGCTGTAACCGAAGCAAGAAAATTGAACATTCCGGTATTTGGAATTGTAGATACCAATTCCGATCCCAGAAAAGTAGATTTCGTAATTCCCGGAAACGACGATGCTTCCCGCTCTATCGACATGATTCTTAGCGTAGTTTCCGATGCTATAAAAGAAGGACAAGCACATCGCCAGGAAGAAAAAGAGAAAAAATCTCAGGAAGAAGAAAAAGTTTCTGCCGATTCCGATAGCGACTTCGATGTAGATTAATTTTGACTTAATAATGATCATAGTAAATCGGTTCCGAATTTCGGAACCGATTTTTTTAATTAATTTTTTTATAAGAGATTATTTTTTGGAGTGCCCCAAAGTCAATTCAATATCTCCGTTTAGCAATTTGGAAGAGTAATAAGGCGCATTGCAAATTTTTCCCGAAAACTTATAAGTCCCTTTCGGAACGAGAATATGTTCCTTTTTTCCGGGTGCAACCGTTAAAGTATAAACCCTTTTACCCGTAATTTTCATGATAACCGGGCATTCGGAAGTATTTATCATAGAAACTAAAGCTTCGGTACTGTTTGGATTGCTGTTGAAAAGATGATTTAAAATCCGTTCGTCCTCGGTTTCCTTCCGGCGTAATAATTTACTCACCGCCGAGTTTTTAGGAGTTGCTGATGCGGTTGTCTTTTTTATAGCAGGAGTAGCTACAGGCTGACTTTTCGTATTTTTTTGGAGCAAATCGATCAACTTTCTTTTCAGAACAGGTATTTTAGGATCCGTAGGATTGTTTTTTATAAAAGTGGCAATTACCTTCATGTCGTTACTTTGTTCCGCTTGCTCTGCTGTAACGCTTTGTGCATAGGCGATAAAAAGTATTGGCATAAAAAGCAAAACGAGAATTTTCTTGAGCATAAAGAATCGTTTGTGGGGTAAAGTTAATTAAATTTTAAACATTGCAAATGGCTTTTAAAATTCTATCAATTTCCTTATCTTTGCAAATCTAAAAATCAAGCATTTAAATCTTATAAAAAACAATTTTTATTATGTATAAAATTTCAGCAGCTGATGTATCCAAACTTCGCGGAATCACAGGTTCAGGAATGATGGATTGTAAAAAATCTTTGGTAGAAGCCGAAGGAGATTTTGATAAAGCCATTGAAATCCTTAGAAAAAAAGGTCAGAAAGTAGCCGCCAAAAGAGCCGATAGAGAAAGCTCTGAAGGTGCAGTAATTGCAAAAGTAAATGAAGACCATACTTTGGGCGCAATTATCAGTTTGAATTGTGAAACCGACTTTGTAGCCAAAAACGACGATTTTGTAGAATTCGCTTACGAGTTGGCAGAAATTGCCCTTACTTGTGCTTCTAAAGAAGAATTGTTGGAAACTGATTTTCACGGAATGACGGTTGCTGAAAAATTGGTAGAACAAACCGGTGTGATTGGAGAAAAAATTGAAATAGGTGCTTTTAAAAGAGCCGACGGACCTTTTGTGGAAGCCTACATCCATACCGGAAACAAAATTGCGGCTTTGGCTACGTTATCTGCTAATGTAGAGGGTGCTGAAGAAGCCGCCCACAACGTGGCGATGCAAGTGGCGGCCATGAATCCTATCGCTTTGGATGAAACTCAGGTTTCTCAGGAAACCATCGATAAGGAACTTGAAATTGAAAAAGAATTGTTGATAAAAGAAGGAAAACCCGAAAATATTATCGACAATATCTTGAAAGGTAAAATACAAAAGTTCTATAAAGAAAATACTTTGGTTCACCAAGAGTACATCAAGGAGAGCAAAGTTTCCGTAGCCGATTATGTGAAAAAAGTAAGCGCCGACCTAAAAGTAGTAGGTTTTGAGAGAGTTGCTTTGGTATAATTAGATAGAACAATATACGATGTGAAAGTCCTTCCGGCGCAGCCGGAAGGACTTTTTTTGAGAGAGATTCTCCATGTCGATTTTGAAACTTTCCTGTTGTGGTGTGTAAAATAAATTGGATATAGAAAAAAGGCACCCTTAAATAAAAGGACGCCTTTCGACAAGCATAAATTAAACTAACTAAATATGAGATTTTAGTAGGTTTCTTTATATCTGTTATGTAACAGATTATTTATGCATCATGCATAAACAATTTCTTCCATTTGGCTACCGTGTTTCGGCTTAAACTAAAGTGATGGGCCGTTTGTGTATTGTTGAGTCGATATTTTTTTTGATATTCCAAAATTTTTAAAATTACTTTTTTACTGTACGATTTATGTCTGCTGTTGATTTCTGTAATTTTTTTATTGCGGGAACCAAACAATTTGGCATTGATTTCAAGAATATCCAATTCCGTTATTTCTTTTTTCGACAGAAAGGAATGTACAAGTTGCTTCTTCTCAGGGAATTTCTTGAGCACCATATCGGTATAAATCCGTTTGTAATTAGGCTTAGTCTCTGTCATTTCTTTAGGTTTTATTCGATTCTATAATGATTCTTTTTTGTTTCCGCTATACATCCCTCCGTCAAAATAAGGAGATTGAGTATCGGTTACAAATAGCACTAATTCCGATCGTTTATTCGTTCTGAAAATTATAGCTTCATCTTGTATAAAAAGACTTTCTCCTTTGGATAAATTTATGCTTTCATTTACAGTAATCCCTCCCTGAAATACATATAACAAGCAACCATAATTCGCTCCGAATTTTTCGGGTAAAGTATAAGTGTGTGAAGGTGTTGCCAACATATCGTATATCCAAATATCGCTACTGAGTTGAAGCTCTGTTTTTTCTTTATCGGGCGAAGCTATTAGTCGCCAATTGTCTTTACTGTGTACCGTTTCCAATTCTTGAAAAACCACTTCGGGGACAGAATCTTTTTTACCCGGACGGATGAATATCTGCAAACCCTCTTGCTCATTTATAATCGCTTCTTCGTGATAAAATAATTTTCCGGCTTTCATCAGCATTAACCTCTGGGGCGTAATCCATTCGGAAAACCCCTCAGAGTCGGTATGTTTCACTTTACCATAACGAAAATAAGATAAAATATCATCGTTTACGTGCGGATGCATTTTTATCGCAACTCCACCCTGTATGTGTGCTGGTCTATACGGCCAATGCTGAAATAGCCTGTGTCGTTTTCGGTGAGTTCGAGCCCGGGATATAGGATAGAAATATGACTGTTCCCGACTTTCTTTGAATTGTCTATTTTCTTTAGCATATTATTGTTTGGAGGATTAAAATATATAAATTGAATTTATTTTCTATTTTAAAATTGAAGTATATATTCTCATTTGTTTTGCCAGCCAGTAATCTTGGATAACTATATCCAAGACATTTTCTTTCTCAAAAAACAAAGTCATTTCTCTACGGAAAAACCAATTTCCGGAAAGCCTGTACAACCAAACATCGAAATCGGAGTGATACAGGTTGTGTCCCATAATTTCTTTTACTTCCTTTTTGTTTTTGTCATTGAGGAGCTCTATTAGCTCTTGGGGCTTTAGGAGTATTTTTTTATCCATTTGTATAGGGTGGTTTTGGGAATTTTATATTCTTCTATCACTTGCTTTTTGGCCATTTTTTTTGAATTAATTTGTTCCAATACGAAATCAATAATTTCTTTGGTATAGATGCTTTTGCGAAACTTCGGAAGGCTTGTTTTTTTCTTTTTAGTAGAGCCGGGAGGTGCATACAATATCAAATGTTGGCTGTAAATTCTGAAAAAGTCGTATTCCAAAAGTTTACTCCATCTTAAAAGAACTTCTGCATCTAAGCTTTTGGCTTGGTACATTTCCTCTATTTTCTCTTCGGGACATTTCATAAAGTTACAGATGCGGGACATTTCTATCCCGCTTTCTGTAACGGCACTTTCAATCATTTTTCCGATATGGATGTTTTTGAAGTTCATCATTTGTGTTGTTGGGCTCTCTTTTGTGTCATTGGAAATTGGATTTTTTTGCGATTCTCATTTTTTTTGATACCTGTCAGGTTTTGAAAACCTGACAGGTATGCGGTAAATTCTGAAAAAGTCGTATTCCAACAGTTTGCTCCATCTTAAAAGAACTCCCGTATCTAAGCTTTTGGCTTGGTACATTTCCTCTATTTCCTTTTCGGGACATTTCATAAAGTTACAGATGCGGGACATTTCTATCCCGCTATCTGTAACGGCACTTTCAATCATTTTCCCGATATGAATTTTTTTGAAAATTCATTATTTGTGTTTATTGGGCTTTCGTTTCATTTATCATTTGTGTAATTGGGCTTTTTACGGTTTCCAGAAGCTCCAAACTTTCCCGTTGAAAACGGCAAGTTGCTTTGCCTCGGTATCGTAAACCATCATGCCCGGTGCAGGAGAAAGGATGTTCTCGTGTGGACTGGCTACTTTGGGTAAAACCATGGCTTTATCATCATCTTCCAATACCAAAATCCCGTCGGTTTCTGTAGGTTCGCCAATTCCTACTTTTGAATCGTCTTCTTCTGTCTTTCCAGTTTGTATTGACAAATTGGCTTGGCCAATGGTTTCTTCCGTTCCGTCATCTTCGCTCAGATTCACCCAGACTCCACCGTCTTTCAGGTATTTTATTTTATGATCTTCTATATCATAAATAATCGTTCCCTCTTCGGTGATTTCACTTTTGTCCTCTACATAAGGCAAAATCAATCCACGGTTTTCGGTGTCAGCAAATTCAAGTGATACCGATTTATTGCTTACATCTTCTTTACCAATCGCGATTTGTGCTTGGAGCGAAATTGCTATTGTAAATGTTAATATGGTGATTATTTTTTTCATTGTTGTTATATTTTTAATTAAAGTTGATTAATCCTCATCAGATGGCGGACAAGTTTGTTGTGAAATACAATACCAACCGAAGGTTGCTCCATCATCTATCGAAGTGTACATTTTCATACATTTATTGGTCGTGTCGTAAACCATCATTCCTTCTACAAATTCTGTGAAGCCTACTGGATTTCCGGTTAGATTGTTAAATGCCACACGGTTCGGCACAAAGCCTTTGGTTGGGGATTCCAAAGCTAACCAACCGCCTTTGCGTACCATTGGCCATTGGTCACTATTATTTTCTCCGGCTCTGCCTAAGGAAGTGATTCCTACGTTGGTACTGAGTGCATTTCCATCATCGAAAATTCCCGGCTTGTAACAATATGGAGGTGTACAGATTGAAATACCCACTACTACCGGCGTACCGGCTGGAGAATAACATTCTGCAGCTGAGTCGTAGATAAATGGCCAGTAAGTACCTTCTCCTACCTGAGTTGGGTCATCGACAAGATAATCCTCGTCGTCGGAATTAGGCACCGTAAACCATTTTAACTCTGTATTATCCGGTAATTCCGAATGAGGCAATGCTGTAAGGTCAACAGTTGTTGCAGGGCAATTGTTGCTTACCACTACTACTTTAGCACTCGGGCTATAACAATCTACTCCTGTTATCGAGTGAAATACAGCATAATAATTGGTAGGAGTTGATGTGGCAGTTACAACATCAGGGCTTTTTACTAAAGTAGTATCATCAATCGGAGTAGCTGTAGTGTGCCATTCTAATTGAGTATTGTCGGGTAGCGTTCCTGCAAACATATTGTCAAGGTTTACAGTTGTACCGCTTATAGTAGCTTCGCCTAACACAGGTGCCACGTCGCCGGCTGTACACTCTGCTTCCTCTACGGTGATGTAGGCGGTTGCAGTAGTGCAAGACGTTGAATTATTTATATCACATATTTGATACTCAACTTCGTAGTTTCCCGGTACTACGCCGGGACCTACCGAAATAGTTCCATCACTATTTAGCGTAAAACCACTGGGTACGGACACTCCAGATACCATAACATTAGATGTTGTAGCCGCTCCTCCATTGAAAGTATCGTTTTCTAATACCGTTGGAGTAGTACTACCTTGGTCTGTGGTATAGTGATCATCATTTGCTTCTGTGTCTGCTGTGGCAAAAACTGATTTTATAAAAACTCCGGAATCAAAAAGTTCATCTGATACATCAGCTATGGCTATCTTAAAAGTATAAATTTCACCCGGAATTAGATCCGTAATATCAAAAGTAATGGCTTTGGTTATACCATCAAGTTGTACCGCAACCGGTCTTGGATAAGCCTCATTGTTTATAAAAAGCTGAGATTGTTCATTAGCATTAACAGTATTAATACTTGTAGGCTCTCCATTGGGTAGTTTAGCCAAGTTTTGTGTACCTGAAATTCCAGGCCCTGAAACAAAAAAACCAAAGACATCATTATATTCAGTTCCAACAAACTCAGGATACTCTTTTGATCCAAATTGATACGTTATACTTAATTTGGTTGCGGTATTAGCTATTTTTACATTAAAAGAATACGATACAACATCATAAGTTTCATCCGCTGCCAATCTTTGAAGATCACTGTCATATTGAGGATCATAAGATATAGCACCACCACCACTACCAAAATCTAAAATATTTTGATTGCTTCCCGTCCCAAAAAACACTCCCTGATCTATCTCTAATCCAGCAGCATATCCTCCCTGGAAAAGAGCTATCTGTAGGTTTCTATTTCCATGATGAAGAGTACCACCTGTTATGGTTACTCCCGGACCTGCTAATCGGGAGTTTATTTGTGAATTGGTAGGACCAGGCGTATAAGTGACTACAGTTTGTCCCAATGTCATCATATTGAAACTCATCAGTATCAGAAACGATAAAGATAGTTTGTGTAATTTATTTATTTTTTTCATTGTATTTTATGTTTTAGTTAATTTCAGGTGCTACATCACCGGCTGTGCATTCGACTTCTTCCACCGTGATATATGCAGTCGCCGTATCACATTCCAGGTTTTCTTCGGTAGGATAAACAGCATCGCAGATTTGGTACAAGACTTCGTATGTACCAGGTTCCACATTTGAGCCTACTGAAATAGTTCCATTATTGTTTAACGTAAAACCATTAGGTACACTTACGCCAGATACGTTTACGTTTGACGTATTTGCTGTACCACCATTATAAGTATCATTTTCCAATACTGATGGCGTAGTAGTTCCTTGATCTACCGTATAGTAATCATCATTAGCTATGATATCTGCAGTTGCGATGATAGAGTTTTGTTTGACGAAAACACCACAATCATATCGTCCATCAAATGTATCAGCCACAGCTATCTTAAACCTATAAGTTTCTCCGGGAGTTAATCTCGTAATCCCAAACGTAATCGACTTGGTTAATCCATTAAACTGTACAGCTACAGGAAAAGGACCAGGATTAGTATTACGATTAATATAAGTTCCCCATCCCCCAAAACTTGTATTAGTAGTATGACCGTTTTTGACATATAAGTCTGACTGACTTCCGTCAAAACCAAGATCCGGAACAAGCAATGGATTAAAAGCCTCAATACCTCTTATACCATAATTTACTTTATTTACAGTAGTAGGGTTTCCATTGGGGAGCTTGGCAAGGTTTTCCGTACCATTAATCCCCGGACCGGAAATAAAGAAACCGAAAACATCATTATACCGAGTTCCGACATAATCCGGATATTCTTCCGAACCAAACTGATATGTAATGCTAAGTTTAGTTGCATTATTGGCTATTTTCACATCAAAAGAATAAGATACCACATCATAGATTGCATTAGATTCAATCGCTACAAGGTCAGGATCATAATATCCTGTCTGGTACATTCCTTGAACCCAATCATTATTTGCTAATTTATTATTTGTACTTCCCAAAAGGTTGTAGTTACGACCTGTTCCAAAAAAAACAACCCCATCTTGTTCCAATCCGGCTGCTAATCCACCATCAAAAAGTGCTATCTGTTGATTTCTATCTCCATGATGAAGAGTTCCGCCCGATATGCTAACCCCAGGACCTTCCAAGGCAGCATTTATTTCGGAATTGGAAGGTCCACTTTCATAATTCACAAGAGTTTGCGCTTGCACTTTTGTACTCTCAAAGGTTAGGAATGCAGTTAAGAGGAGGGAACTGTAAAAAAGTTCTCTAATAGTTTTTATCATATTTTGTGTTTTTTGGTTTAAAGGTTATAAGAGTATTTTTTCAAAATAGTTAATTACAACGGCAAATATGTTATAAAAATGGTAGAACCAGAATCTGTTTGATAAGTTACATTTCCTGTTCTGGAACACCCCGTTTCAACAGAAATTTCATCTCCTTCATTAAGGATTACACCTCTCGAAATAGATGTTGTTCCTGTTGCGTCTACCCATCTATCTCCTATTAGCGATGATTTTATAAATTCTCCTGTTTTTAAAGTAGCACGACATCCAGATCTATCATTACCACTTAACTCAGGTATATTTCTATATTTAACATATGTTTGAACGCTATAAACCCCATTTTTTTTCGCTCTATAAGTTGTATTGTTTACCTTTTCTATATAGTCCGTATAAATCTTATTGGGAGTTCCTTCAAAAGCCAAAGGTCTTGATACATTATCCGCATTTCGAGTAACTATATTTGTATTTGTGTCGTATAATACAAAAGAGCTAGTTGGAGGGAGACTGCTTTTCTTAATTACTCCGTTGTTATCCACTACCAGCACTTTGTCGTCTGTAGTCCCATTAGGGATAGCTCTAAGACGTATCGTACCCGATACATCCAATTTTTCTGTAGGTGATTGATTTCCTATTCCCATGTTTCCATATCCTCCAAAAGTGATGTTATAGCCTTCAGTGCCGGTTCCAATATTGGTATCTTTAGTCAAGACACCCCCTAATTGGATGTTGTCTCCTGTTTTGGTTAGACCATTATTAGCTGTTACATTAAGTCCAGAAGTTAAAGCCGACATAGGCACCTTTTTTCCGGTTCCGTCATCTTTTAATAGCATGAATCTATCGGTATCTGCAATTACTGTTTCATTAGGAACTGTTCTAAAACGTACGTTCCCACCTACATCTAATTTTTCTGTAGGATCACTCATCCCTACTCCCAAATTCCCACCATCAGTCAATATCGTTCTCAATATCCCGTCACTTCCGGCAAATGTTGCAATGGGGTTTGTTTCGACATTATTTCGAAGAGTAAGTGCGCCCCCGTCTAACCAAGCCGTTCCTATGATGACTTTTTCGGTAAAATGCCCACTTCCTGCTACATCCAATTTCTGAGTGGGAGAGGTTGTTCCAACACCTATATTTCCTGTTCCGCTAAAGGTCATGTTGTTACCGGCTGTTGCTATATTGGTGTTTTGAAGAAGTGTTCCGCCCAATTGTATATTATCTCCTGTTTTGGTAAGCCCGTTATTGGCAGTGAGGAGAGGGGTTACTCCAGATTCAGAGGTAGAAAGTTTCACCCATATATTTCCATCAAAATAATAATAGCCTACAGTTGTTACGTTAACTGTTTTTGGCATGGATGGTACGGTGCCCGGAGTACCTGTAACATATACAATTGCTCCTGTTTGATCTGTTGAATAAAGAGCATCTTTGGCATTTAATCGTAGTTTAGTAATTCGTGGCGCTATTAGTCCGTCTATTCTTGTCAAATCAGTGGGAGATGCCACTATGTCTAAAGTCGCATGTGGCGTATCTGTATTAATTCCGACTTGAGAATATGCAAGTATTCCCGAAAGCAATAAAGCTGAAATAAAAATCTTTTTCATTTTCTACTGATAAGTTTTTAGATTATCATTAAGAGGTTAAAACTGAATTTTAAAATCCCGACAAAGTAAACGTATAGTCGATTTTTATTAAAAAAAAGCACCCCCCAATCACACCTCTATATTATATGAATATGAAAAAGAGTAAGATAATCACATTTATAAGCCCTGAAGCCAAGCTAAAAGATCTGTTTCTGGAGAGATATTGAGTTTTTTACGAAGATTATATCGATTGTTTTCGACAGTTTTTACTGCTTTAAAAGTGTAACTAGCGATTTCTTTGGTCGTAAATCCAAGGTATATGTAAGCACAAAAGGTGAGTTCCGAAACTTTTAGATTGGGAGATTCTTCTAATAATCTCAATCTAAATTCGGGATAAACCTCCTGAAACCTTGTCCAAAAATTTGGATGATTGTCTTTTGCCATTTCTATAATTTCTTCAAAAGAATCATTTATTTTTCTTTTAAGTATTTCCGTCTCTCTGCTTTTTAATTTTAACTGTTTTGATGATGCTATTTCAACATTTTTTCTTTTCTTTTTCTCCCGAAAGTAGTAAAAGCTAATAAAGAGTATTATGCAAAATATTGGTATGGAAAAAGCGACAAATCGTCTTACTACTTTTTGTCTTTCTGATTTTTGTTGTTCCATCAACAATTTTAGCGCATATGAGGTTTCTTTTTGAGTTTTAATCTTCTGTTTCTCCAATTCTTCAGTGTAAATATTTAAATATTCCTGTTCTTTTGCAAAATCTCCTTTTTCGTGGTATATATCAGCCAATACTCGATAAATAATTTGAGTATAAGGAGAATTGGAATTATAAGATTTTAACTCTTGTAGTGCTTTTAAATAATAATCTATCGCTTTCTGATACTTGTCATTATAGTAATAATAATTTCCTAATTCTTCAAAATAGGCATCCATAGGATAATTATCCTCATTTTCTTGTTTTAACTTCATACTAAGATCTAAAGTTGCTCGGGCAGAATCCATCTTATGGTCAATAATAAGGCTTTGGGCTTTCTGCAAATAGGAAAGTGATAAATTTTTACAAACTTCTTCTATCGGAAACCTTTTTTGAATTACAATTGATTTGTTAACGTATTTATATAAGGAATCGGTAGAATTATTTTCCATCCCATAAGCAATCCCAATTTTTTCGTACGCATTTGCAAGTTTTAATCCTAATTTACTGTTGGTTATAGGCGAAGATGAAAGTGGTTTGATTATTTTAGAGGCTTCATTTCTGGCAAGTTCATATAATCCTAAATCGGTATAAATTTGTGCCCTAATATCGTATATATCTAACTCCATTTCATAATCTTTCTTTATGTAGTCTTCATTCAATGCCTGATTAGTATATGCTAAACTTTCTTTATACAGACCTAAATTAAAATATAAAACAGATAGCAAATTGTAAGATTTGCAAAACATTTCAGAATCGTCATATTCCTCTGCTATATTTAAGCATTTAAAGGCATAATTTAAGGATTCTTGGTAGTCATAGCTCTCTTTTAATTGCTCAGCTTTAGTATAATAAAGATTAAATTCTTCTGTATTTTGATTCTTTTGGCATGAGATAATATGCAGAATGAATACAATTGAGAAAGAATAATAGATTTTTTTTGTAAAAAACACCATAAGTATATTATTTTAGTATTGACATTTAAATACGGCTAAGTTGTTTGGTTAATACATACTTTACTGAATCCTTTTTTTATTCCATTGAATCTAAACCTTACCAAAAAGTCCTTTTAACCAAACATAAAAATAATCTTTTGAATCTAATCCCGGTACATACTTTTGTGATTGGATTGTTCTGTAAGAGCGAAAAGTAGAGTTAGCTATTTCTTTGGTTGAAAAATTTAAATATATATAAGCCAATAAAGTTAGTTCACGAGAATTTAGATTAGAATAATTCTCTGTAAGGATTAGCGTGAACTGCGGAGAATAAAGTTGAAGTTTTTCTAAAAAAGACGGACTGTTTTTTTGTGCTTCTTCTACCACTTCTTCTAAAGATATTGGGAATTGTTGTTCCTGTGCATCGAGATCTTCATTTTTGGGGTTAACTATGCTCTCTTTTTCTTTCTGGGTTCTCTTTTTGAAGTAAAAAATAAAAATTATCACAACAAAAAAACAAACTATAATCAGTATGATAAGAGGTTGCTTTCCGTCTGTAAATATGTTTTTTTCGTGTTGTCTTTCGTTTTGCAAGATTAAATTAACGGCAGATTGAATAATCTGGAATATAAAAAATAAGCTGAGGTATATCAATTTTAATCGGATTCCCGTATTAAAGTTAAAACTCATTTTCCCTAATAATTTAAGGTTTTTAATAAAAATGAGGTCTAAGTTCATTATTGGGAAGGTTGTTAGCTTAAGCAAATAGACTGGAATGCATTCAAGCGACTCAATCTAATATAAAGCTTAAATTGGTAAAATAAAACAATATTACGAATATACACATTTTCAGAATAGAAACATATAAAATCAAGTCAATAGCATCCTAAAAAAATTGAAAATTATTTAGGACACAATTGACTTATATTTGCAATGATAACAAAAATGGAAAACTTACAGCAGCCTATCTTAAATTAAATTTCTCTACAAAAGAAACAGCAGCGTTTACTTTTTCATCAATAAGAACCATTCAAAACCGAAGATATAGGCTGAGGAAAAAACTCAATCTCGATAAAAAATTAGATATTGCAATTTGGATTCAAAAATTATAGAGGTAAATTTTCATGCATCAGAGAAGATAAGAAATCCATATCAAAATATTTTTCACCCTTCATCAAGGTTAGGGACGCATATAGTTGGAATGATGTTTAGAAATGAATTAACAATCCACATACGATTGTACTGTTTTTTCAGGATAGTAATAAAAAGTTGGCATAAAAAAGATAGGCATCCCTACGGGAATTCTTTCAACTAAACCAGCTAATAAAATGGGTGGTTTTTTAATATACATTAGAGTTGTTGAGGGCTATTTTTTGTGTTCCATAAATACTCCGTTATTATCCTATGAGAAAAATAGGTGTTTTTTTAACTTTTCGAAACCACCTATATATAAATTCTTCAAAGCTTTGGCAGCATGCAGGAAATATTTTATGGATTTCATTAACCCGACAGGTTTTCAAAATCTGTTAGGTTGGTAATGAGAAGTTTAAAGATAAACTAATATTCGGTTCGGTTTAAACATCATTTCAACTGAATTTAGGAGGATGATAAATTGTAACCAAAAATTAAAAGGATTTCAAATTGCACTTCCCGATTCAAAATTGTAAATTTGCAAAGAAAGAGCTATGCCTATTCAAGACAAAATTTTGGAAACGGCCATCACTTTCGATGATGTGCTTTTGGTGCCTTCCTATTCCGAAGTTTTACCCAGCCAAGTTAGTTTACACTCCCGTTTAACCGATAAAATCACGTTAAAAGTTCCCATCGTTTCTGCAGCAATGGATACCGTTACCGAGGCAAGTTTGGCCATTGCTTTGGCGCGTGTGGGCGGTTTGGGATTTATTCATAAAAACATGCCGATAGAAATGCAGGCGGAGCAGGTAAATACCGTAAAACGCTCGGAAAATGGTATGATTTCCGATCCGGTAACATTGTCCAAAGAACATACCCTCGGAGCTGCCAAGGAACTTATGGCGCACTACAAAATCTCCGGATTGCCCGTGGTGGATGAGAACAATAAACTTCTGGGCATCATCACCAATCGGGATGTAAAATATCAGGAAGATTTAGATCGAAAAGTAGCCGAATTTATGACAACCGAAAATCTCGTGGTTTCGGATAAATCTACCACATTGGAAAAAGCAAAAGAGATATTGCTTCAAAATAGAGTGGAAAAACTCCCCATTGTAGATCAGGATTACAAATTGGTGGGACTTATTACCATAAAAGACATCGACAATCAGATGGAATATCCACAAGCCAATAAAGATGCCCGAGGCAGATTATTGGTAGGAGCCGGCGTTGGAGTAGGAGAAGATACGATGGACAGAGTGGCGGCGCTTATTAAAGCGGGTGTAGATATTATCGCGGTAGATTCTGCTCACGGACATTCCAAAGGAGTGATAGACAAAGTGAGAGAAATAAGAAAAGCCTATCCCGATTTAGATATTGTGGGAGGAAATATCGTTACGGCAGAAGCTGCCAAAGCTTTGGTGGAAGCGGGTGCCAACGCGCTGAAAGTAGGTGTGGGACCGGGTTCCATTTGTACTACACGCGTAGTGGCAGGGGTGGGAGTTCCTCAACTTTCTGCGATTGCCAATGTGTACGATTATGCGTCTAAACATAATATTGCCATTATTGCCGATGGTGGAATTAAACTATCAGGCGATATTGTTAAAGCCATTGCCTGTGGAGCTTCGGCTGTTATGTTGGGCTCGCTCCTTGCAGGAACCGAAGAGGCACCGGGAGAAGAAATTTTATTCCAAGGAAGAAAATTTAAATCTTATCAGGGAATGGGTTCTTTAGCTGCGATGAAACGCGGTGGAAAAGAAAGGTACTTCCAAAGTGAAGCCAAAAAATTTGTACCCGAAGGGATTGAAGGTCGTGTGCCGTTTAAAGGAAAGTTAGAGGAAGTGATCTTCCAGTTGTGTGGTGGATTGCGCGCTGGAATGGGATATTGCGGGGCAAAGGATGTTACAGTGCTTCAGAAGGAATCTAAAATGGTGAAAATTACCGGAGCAGGCTTAAAGGAATCCCATCCGCATGATGTGAATATTACCCAGGAAGCTCCTAATTATTCAATTTAAAAAAGAATATAAATTGTATAAAATTAAATAAGGTGGATTTTCAAAATCCACCTTATTTATTGTTTATAAAAATCGGAATAGTATTTTCGTTATTTCGAACTCAAATTTAATTTAGCCTTTGTATTTACCCATATTGATAAACTTCTCCTGACGGAGTTTTTTTAATTCATCACCGCTGAATTTCTTCAAGGATTTCAGATTGCTTTTAATTGTTTTCTTGGTGTTTTTATATGTGGTTTCGGGATCGTAATGTGCACCACCAAGAGGTTCTTCTATAATTCCGTCGATTATTTCTTCTTTCAGCATATCTTCGGCGGTAAGTTTCATGGCTTGGGCGGCAACTTCCTTGTATTCCCAGCTTCTCCATAATATGGCGGAGCAGTTTTCGGGAGAAATAACCGAATACCAACTGTTTTCCAGCATATAAACTTTGTTTCCCACGCCAATTCCTAAAGCGCCGCCACTGGCTCCTTCGCCTATAATAATCGTAATGATAGGAACGGTCATCCTACACATTTCGAAAATGTTGCGTGCAATAGCTTCGCCTTGTCCGCGTTCTTCGGCTTCCAATCCGGGATAAGCTCCGGGAGTATCTACAAAAGTAATAATGGGAATATTGAATTTCTCGGCCAGCTTCATCAAACGCAAAGCCTTGCGGTAACCTTCGGGATTGGACATCCCGAAACGTCTTTTTTGGCGTTCCTTGGTAGTCCTTCCTTTTTGGGTGCCAATAATCATTACACTTTGCCCGTCGATAGTGGCCAATCCTCCTACCATAGCATCATCATCGGCATAGTTTCTATCGCCATGAAGTTCTAAAAAACTTCCCGGGTCTGTAACACCGCTGATGAAATCTAATGCATAGGGACGGTTGGGATGTCGGGATAATTGAACTTTCTGCCAAGCAGTAAGGTTTCCATAGATTCTTTTCTTTTCTTCTATGATTTTATCTTCAATTTGGCTGCAGGCCAGTTTCATATCTATGCCGCTTTCTTCTCCCACTAATGAGCATTTTTCATATTGCTCCATCAATTCTTCTATGGGCTTTTCAAATTCTAAATATTCCATTTTGTTTTGAATTCAGTAGGTTCAAATTTAAGGATTTTTTTGACTTACTTTTTTATAAAGTCGAAATTGCATGGTTAATTCTCGCTAAACATTCTTCTTTCCCCATAATTTCCATCATGTGAGGAACATCCGGACCTTTCAATTCTCCTACTAAAGCAAGGCGTAGCGGCATCATGATTTTTCCCATTCCCAAGTTATTTTTCTCTGCAAAACCGTGGAGGGAATCTTTAATTTCTTCTGCATTAAAAATTGTATTTTCCAAGACTGAAATTAAATCTTTCATAATTTGTGAAGTATCTTCTTTCCAAGCTTTTTTGGTGGCTTTTTCATTGTAACTTTCGGGGGCATGAAAGAAGAAAACACCTTCGTTATAAATATCCCGAATAAAAGAGGCGCGCTCTTTTAGCAGTCCAATAATTTCTTTGGCTTTGGAATCGGAAGTTTCAATATTGTTTTCAGAAAGCAACTTTTTAAATTCGGGAAGAATATCTTCCTCCGACTTTTGTTGTAAATATTGTTGGTTGAACCATTTTGCTTTTTCTACGTTAAATCGAGCGCCGGCTTTATGAACTTTGTTTAAATCGAATTCCTCGGCCATTTCTTTCAAGCTCAAAATTTCTTTATCATCAGCCGGAGACCAACCCAGTAAAGCTACCATATTGATGACGGCTTCGGGGAAATATCCCGATTCGCGATAACCTTTGGAAATATTTCCGGTGGCGGGATCTTTATAATCTAAAGGAAAAACAGGAAATCCGAATTTATCGCCGTCACGCTTGCTCAATTTTCCTTTTCCTTCGGGTTTTAAAATGAGAGAAAGATGAGCAAATTGTGGTGCTTCCCAACCCATAGCTTCATACAGAAGTACATGAAGCGCCATAGAAGGCAACCATTCTTCGCCACGAATTACATGGCTGATTTCCATTTCGTGGTCGTCTATAATATTGGCAAAATGGTAAGTGGGCATTCCGTCGTTTTTCACCAAAACCTTATCATCCAGCGTGTTGGTGTTTACATTGAAATTTCCACGGATGATATCGTTTAAACTTAGAGTTCTGTCGAAAGGCATTTTAAATCGTATCACATACGGAGTTTTGTCTTTCAAAAGTTTTTCTACTTCTTCTTTATCCAAAGAAATGCTGTTGCGAAGTTCATTTCGTGTTTTGTAATTGTAGGCAAAAACTTCCCCTCTGGCTTCATATTCTGCCCGAATTTTATCGAGTTCTTCGGGGGTATCAAAGGCAATGTAGGCGGAATTGGTTTTTAAAATTTCAGCAGTATATTGATCGTATATTTCGCGGCGCTCCGATTGGCGATAGGGACCATAATTCCCTCCTTTTTCCGGACTTTCGTCGGGTTCTAAACCTAACCATTTAAGAGATTCCATTAAATATTCTTCAGCTCCAGGAACAAATCTTTGGGTATCGGTATCTTCAATGCGAAGGACAAAATCTCCTCCGTGATGTTTGGCAAAAAGATAGTCGTACAAAGCGGTTCGGACTCCTCCTAAATGTAAAGGACCAGTGGGGCTGGGGGCAAAACGCACGCGTATTTTCTTCATTCTAAAAATTTAATGCAAAGTTACAAAATAGCGATTTGAATAGATAAAGAATACTTATTCAAATTAAATAAGTTTGAGCTGAAAAATATCGAAGGTTTATTTTGATATTTATTAAAAAATCACTTCTTCGGAAAATTTAAAATGGTTTTTCGCAAAATTTCCACACATTCCATCAATTGGTCTTTTGTCATAACCAAAGGTGGTGCAAGGCGAATGATATTGCCGTGGGTGGGTTTAGCGATCAGTCCATTTTCTTTAAGAGCCAGGCAGATTTCCCAAGCGGTAGAACTTTCGGGGGTATCATTAATCAGAATGGCATTTAGCAATCCTTTTCCTCTGACTTTGGTAACGAGAGGGCTTTCTTCTATTAATTTATTGATTTCTGCTCGGAAAATATTTCCCAATTCGTAGGCTTTTTCGGCTAAATTTTCCTCGATAATTACATCCAGTGCAGCTATAGAAACAGCGCAGGCCAAAGGATTTCCTCCATAAGTGGAGCCGTGTTGTCCTGGTTTTAATACATTCATAATGTTGTCGTTTGCTAAAACAGCAGAAACGGGATACATTCCTCCGGAAAGGGCTTTTCCAAGAATCAAAATATTGGGCTGCACATTTTCATAATTGCAGGCGAGTAATTTTCCGGTTCGGGCAATTCCGGTTTGTACTTCATCAGCCAAAAACAGAGCATTGTATTTTTTGCAAAGAACTTTACATTTACTTAAATAACCTTCATCCGGAACAAAAACGCCGGCTTCTCCTTGTATGGGTTCTACAAGAAATGCTGCCACATCATTTTTATTTTCTTCTAAAACTTTTTCCAAAGCTTCGGTGTCATTGTAAGGTATTTGGATAAAGCCGGGAGTGTAAGGTCCATAATTATCACGCGCTTCGGAATCTACAGAAAAAGAAACAATAGTAGTGGTTCTTCCGTGAAAGTTGTTGTTGCAAACGATAATTTTTGCTTGTCCTTTTTCCACACCTTTTACTTCATAAGCCCATTTTCGTGCAATTTTTATGGCGGTTTCCACAGCTTCGGCACCCGAATTCATGGGAAGTACTTTATCGAAACCAAAAAGAGAAGTGATTTTTTTCTCGAATAATCCCAATTGGTTATTGTAAAAAGCACGGGAAGTTAAACTAAGCACTTCGGCTTGATGGGTAAGTGCTTTTAGAATTTTAGGATGAGAATGTCCTTGATTAACAGCGGAATAAGCGGATAAAAAATCGTAATAACGCTTTCCTTCTACATCCCAAACAAAAACACCTTCTCCCTTGGCAAGAACCACAGGTAGTGGGTGGTAGTTGTGTGCGCCGTATTTGTTTTCTAAATCGATATAATAAGCGGTGTCTTTTATTTCTGACATGAATTTGAGTTTATAAATTGAGATTAAATATGATGTTTTGCACTACAAAAAAAGCTGCCCGAAGCAACTTTTTTGTAAGATATATTTTTTAAAAAAGATTTTCATAACTGGGATCCATTTTGAAATCATCCATAAATTTCGTGGTGTAATTTCCAGCGATAAAATCTTCATTATCTAATAATTGTCTATGGAAAGGAATGGTGGTTTTTACACCGTCCACATAAAACTCTTCCAAAGCTCTCTTCATTTTTGCAATAGCTTCTTCTCTTGTTTGAGCGGTTGCAATTAGTTTGGCAATCATGGAATCGTAATTGGGTGGAATTACATATCCTGCATAAACATGGGTGTCTACACGAATTCCATGACCTCCGGGAATGTTGAGTTCCATAATTTTTCCGGGCGAAGGTCTGAAATTATTATAAGGATCTTCTGCATTAATTCTACATTCTATGGCGTGCAGTTTTGGATAATGATTGCTTCCTGAAATGGGATTTCCCGCAGCAAGTAGGATTTGTTCTCGGATTAAATCGTAATCCACAATCACCTGCTCGGTAATGGGATGTTCTACCTGAATACGGGTGTTCATTTCCATGAAATAGAAATTTCTATTTTTATCTACCAAAAACTCAATGGTTCCTACGCCTTCGTATCCGATATATTCGGCTGCTCTTACAGCTGCGGCTCCCATTTTTTCGCGAAGTTCGGGAGTCATAAAAGGAGAAGGAGTTTCCTCGATTAATTTCTGGTGTCGTCGTTGAATAGAGCAATCTCTTTCGGAAAGATGACAGGCTTTTCCATTTTGGTCTCCGGCAATTTGTATTTCAATGTGGCGCGGTTCTTCGACAAATTTTTCCATGTACATAGCTCCGTTTCCAAAAGCGGCTTCGGCTTCTTGGGTTGCAGATTCCCAGTTTTTCTTTAAATCTTTTTCCGACCAGATTTCCCGCATCCCTTTTCCACCACCACCAGCGGTAGCTTTTATCATGACAGGATAGCCGATTTCTTTTGCTATTTTTTGAGCTTCTTCAAAGGATTTTATAATACCATCAGATCCCGGAACGCAAGGAATACCGGCAGCTTTCATCGTAGCTTTTGCGGAGGCTTTATCTCCCATCCTGTCGATTTGCTCAGGAGTTGCTCCTATAAATTTCATTCCGTTTTCGGCACAGATTCTGGAAAAGTTGGCGTTCTCGGAAAGAAATCCGTATCCCGGATGTATGGCATCTGCATTGGTGATTTCGGCAGCAGCAATAATATTGGGAATGTTTAAGTAAGAATCTTTGCTAGGGGGAGGTCCTATACAAACAGCTTCATCGGCAAAACGTACAGGAAGGCTGTCTTTATCGGCTGTGCTATATACGGCAACGGTTTGGATACCCATTTCTTTGGCCGTACGCAGGATTCTCATTGCAATTTCTCCGCGGTTGGCGATTAGTATTTTTTTAAGCATCTTTTAAAGATTTAAAATAAAATTAGAGGCGAGGATGTTAGTAAATGAATAATAACGGTGCTGCGACTAATTTATGTTAAGAGGGATCTACGAGAAATAATGGTTGATCGTATTCTACAGGAGTAGCATCATCGACTAAGATTTTCACGATTTTTCCGCTTATTTCGGATTCTATTTCATTGAACAGCTTCATAGCTTCAATTACACAAACGGAATCTCCGGTTTTTATGGTGTCTCCTACATTTACAAATACGGGTTTGTCTGGAGAGGGTTTGCGATAGAAAGTTCCAATCATGGGAGACTTTATGGCCACAAACTTACTTTCGTCTTCTGCGAGATTTTCTGCAGGAGCGGAAGGTGTGGGAGCGGGAGTTGTAGCTGCAGGAGCTTGAACTACCTGTGCAGGAACAGATTGAGGAATATAAGCAATAGATTCGTTTTCAGAGTTCGATGATTTAATGGTAATTTCAAAATCTTTGGTTTTATATTTTACCTCAGCCACCCCACTTTTAGAAACAAATTTGATAAGGTTCTGTATTTCTTTAATATCCATAATTAAGTTTTTTTAATCTTTCAAATATACAAAATAAACGGAAAAACCATTCTACTTCTTTTCAATAGAATGGTTTTTGATGTTGAGCCAAAAACTAAGCGGTTTATCTTAGTTCTCGTCAGTTTCTTGTACTTCTTTTTCTAAAACTACTTTTCCGCGGTAGTATAGTTTTCCTTCGAACCAGTGAGCTCTGTGATACAAGTGGTGCTCTCCGGTGGTAGCATCTTTAACCAATTGAGGAACTACAGCTTTGTAGTGAGTTCTTCTTTTATCTCTTCTGGTAGATGACTGTCTTCTTTTAGGATGTGCCATTGTTTAATAGTTTTTGTCTTGATGACTATTTAAAATTATTCTTTGTCTTTCAATTGTTGTAGCGCGCTCCAGCGAGGATCTATTTCTGAAGTGTCTTTTTCCTTGGGGCTGTATTGCTCCAATAATTGCAAAGATTCTTCCGAAACATTGGGAGAAATTTTTTTCATCGGGATGGCAAGTGATACTGCTTCGTAAATTAGTTGTGCAATATTAAAGTCCATTTCGTTGTGCGGGATAATGATAATTTCATCATTATCGTCGTTAAAAGTATCTCCAAATTTCACTTGAATTTCAATTTCTGTATTTAGAGGATACTCAAATTCTTCTGAACTTATATCGCAAACCAAATCGACGGTTCCTGAAATTTTAATTTTAAATTCCAAAAACGTAGTATGCTTGTCCAAAGTTACATCTGCCTTTAGTTTCGCATGATCGAATTCCTGTTCTGCGCCAAATAATTGAAAGAACTCCTGTTCTATATCAAAATCAAAATTGTGTTTTCCGTTCTTTAAACCGGCAAATTTGATTTTATAATTTCTAATATCTTCCATAAAATGGGTTTGCAAATTTAAAACTATTTATGAAAATTACAAAGAAAGATTGAGCTTTTATTTTAATGATTCGGTTCTTGGTGATGAAGATGTGCTAATTTTTCGGGCTGTAAACGATTTTCATAAAGTTCTTGATATTCGGTTCTGTTTTTAAAAATTTTTATTCCGGTAAAAATAGCTTCTTCAAAAGAAGTAGCGTCTGCCATGTTTTTTCCTGCGATATCATAAGCTACACCGTGATCCGGCGAAGTACGAACAACAGGTAAATTGGCCGAATAATTAACTCCATTTTCATAGGCCAGTGTTTTGAAGGGAGTTAAACCTTGGTCGTGATACATGGCGAGCACGGCATCGTAAGATTTCAATTTGGCGGGTTGAAAAAAGCTATCGGCAGGAAACGGACCAAAAGCCAAAATGCCTTCCCCGAACAATTGTTGAATGGCAGGATTTAGAATTTCTATTTCTTCTTTTCCGATGCTGCCGCCATCGCCGGCGTGTGGATTTAATCCTAAAACTGCAATTTTTGGTTTCTGAATGCAAAAATCTTCTTTTAATGTTTTGTTCAAACTGCGGATTTGTGCCATTATTTTTTCTTGAGTAATGTGCGAAACCACTTGGGAAACGGGAATGTGGTGTGTGGAAACCGCCACGCGCAAATCGTCGTTTACCATCAACATAAGTGCGTTTGCATTAAATTTACTTTCCAAATATTCTGTGTGTCCGGTATAATGAAATCCGTGTTTTATCATTTCATCTTTATTGATAGGAGCGGTTACCAGAACATCTATTTCTTTTCGGGCCAAAGCTTCGGTGGCAGCTTCTAAAGATTGAATGGCAAGAAGTGAGGAAGCTTCTGTAGGTGTTCCGAAATCGATATTTATATTTTCCTGAGTAAGATTAATGATATTGATTTCGTTGGTTTTGGCTTGCCCGACTTCGTTTATGATATTATAGTTTTGGTTGATTTTGAATACTTTTTTTTGGTAGGAAAAAAGCTTGGAAGAACCAAAAATAATGGGAGTAAAAAAGTTTAAAATGGATTTATCCATCAAGGTTTTTATGATAATCTCCGGACCAATACCGTTGAAATCCCCTATGGATATTCCAATTCGTATTTTGTGCAGTTTTGCCGTCATTTTTTTGTTATATTTGAATTCACAAATTTAGTATTTTTTTTAGGACCATGTTTACGGGAATTATAGAAACCATCGGGACGGTAAAGAGCATTGAGCAGGAGGGAAGCAACACGCATTATGAAATACAATCTTCTTTTACCAACGAATTGAAAATAGACCAAAGTGTGTCCCATGATGGTTGCTGCCTTACAGTAGTGGCGGTGAAAAATGAAAACTATATTGTAACGGCCGTAAAAGAAACGTTAGCGATTACCAATCTGAAGAATTGGAAAGTCGGGACTAAAGTGAATTTGGAACGTTGTATGCAAATGAACGGGCGTTTGGATGGGCATATTGTGCAAGGACATGTAGATCAAACAGCAATTTTAAATTCCATAACCGATGAAAATGGAAGTCATTTGCTTACTTTTCAGTACGACGAAAAAAAATATACAACGGTGGATAAAGGTTCCATTGCTGTTAATGGAATCAGCTTAACTGTGGTAAATAGTAAAAAAGGCGAATTTTCCGTAGCTGTAATTCCTTATACTTGGGAAAATACAAACTTATGCGAGTTGAAAATAGGGGATAAAGTAAATCTGGAATTCGATATTATTGGGAAATATGTTGCCAAATTAATGCACTCTTAGCATGCCGATAGCCAAAAGAAGTATCAGTTTACAATATAAGATTTTCTTGGGAATCATTATCGTTGCCATTATGAGTATCGGGTCTATTACTTTGATTTCTTATTTGGTGATTCGGAAAGCGGCGCAGCGCCAAAATCAAATTTCTTTACAAGATAAAGCCACAGTGCTTTTTACTTCTTTGGATTATGCCATCGATCATTCCAAGGCGAATAAAGATAATATTCGTCTGGTTTTAAAAAACAAGCTTCAGGAAATTGCAGATATCAACAAACTCGATATTATTCTGTACGACATTCATGGGCGATATTTGGTTTCCAATCGCGATGATGATTTAATTCTTCAAAAGAAAATCCCGATAGATGTTTTGGGTAAAATCACCAACAGCGACAATGGAAGTTACGATTTTCAATTTTACGATGAAAGCCGCGATGCCACGGTTACTTCTTCCTATCGCATTTTGCGCGACAGCAATTACGATACTTTGGCTATTGCCTATTTTCCATCGTATTTTAATAACAATCAGTTTGTCGATATTTTCAATCGGTACATTAAATTTATCATTTTAATCAATATTTTGGCGGTTATACTTTCAGCGCTTATCAGTTGGCGTATTTCGAAGAAAATCACCAAAACCATTTCTTCCATTTCACAAAAAATAGCAAACGAAGGATACGATTTAAAACCCATTCGCTATGCAGAGCAGGACGAACTCAGCATATTGGTGGGTGCTTACAACCGAATGATTTACCAATTGCGCGAACAATCCGAATTAAAAGCACAAGTAGAACGCGAAATAGCTTGGCGCGAAATGGCCAAACAAGTAGCACACGAGGTGAAAAATCCACTTACACCTATGAAATTGAGCATTCAGAATTTTGAAAGAAAATTCGATCGCGAAGATCCCAAGTTGGAAGAAAAAGTAAAAAAACTAAGTTCCACTATGGTAGATCAAATTGATTTAATTGCACAAGTGGCGAATGCATTTTCTGTTTTTGCAAAACTTCCCGAAAGAAAAGATGTGATTTTCGACATTACCGCAGAAATGAAACAAATCGTGAATATTTTCAATAAAAACGATATTTTTCTTCATCAGGAAGACACGAAGATTTTGATGAAATTCGACAAAATTTACCTCACCCGAATTATGACGAATTTAATTACCAATGCCCAGCAAGCCGTTGTAGAAGGAAGAAAATCGATCATCGAAATCACAGTAAAAAAAATATCCAAAAGCAAAATACGCATTGTGATAGAAGACAATGGTTGTGGCGTTCCACATAAAAAACAAGAGCGAATTTTCGAGCCAAATTTCACCACCAAAAGCAGCGGAACCGGTTTGGGATTAACCATGGTAAAAAAGATGATAGAAGAATATCGCGGTTCTATTTCGGTTTATTCCGAAGAAAATGTAGGAAGCCGATTTACCATTGTTTTACCTTTAGGAATGGATGGAAGATTTTAAGTTTAAACAATTTATAATTCAGCAAAATCGCCGTGTATTCAGAGTAGGAACCGACGGCGTACTATTGGGAGCTTTGGCAAGCGCTTCAAATGCCCAATCGGGATTGGAAGTGGGATCGGGAACAGGCGTTGTTTCGTTAATGTTGGTACAAAGATATCCTTCTCTTCGCGTTACTGCTTTGGATATTTCCCAAGAAGCGGCGGCATTATCGCAGCAGAATTTTAATCATTCTCCATTTTCCAATCGGTTAAAAGCTGTCCAAACGGATTTTTTAGATTTTAAAACCCATGAAAAATTCGATTTTATTTTCAGCAATCCGCCTTATTTTAATGCTAAAGAATCTAAAGACTTTACCGCGCGTCAGCAAGTAAATTTAAATTTTCGGCAACTAATAGAAGGCACTCGAAAGTTGATGGCGGAAGATGGAATTTTTTCTGTAATTCTTCCGCAGGAAAGTGCAACTGAGCTTGTAGATTTTGCACGGAAAAACGATTTCAATCTGGTGAGAAAAATAGATGTTTTCGGGATAGAAAACGGAAAAGTGAAAAGAAATGTTTTAGAATTTTCCTTACATCATTATCCTTTTATAAAGGAAAAATTTGTGATAGAAAGCCGCCCACGAGTTTATTCGGAGCAATACAAGAAAGCTACGAGCGAATTTCACCCGATGTTTTAATTTATAAAAGCGAATTGAGAATTTATTTATTCAAATAATTCGGCGGTTTGCAAAACTCCTACGCTTCCGTTTTCGCAACGAATGGCTTTTCCCGGATAATTTTGAATCATGTGATAATCGTGTGTTGCCATTAAAACTGCACAATTATTTTGGCTTGAAATAGATTTTAGAAGCATCATAATTTCATTGGAAGTTTCGGGATCTAAATTTCCTGTTGGTTCGTCTGCCAAAATCAATTCCGGATGATTTAATAAAGCGCGTGCAATGGCTATTCTTTGTTGTTCGCCACCGGAAAGTTGGTGGGGCATTTTATGCTTTTTGGTGTTCATGCCCACGCTTTTTAGCACTTCTTCTATTCGGTTGTCCATCAATAATTTATCTTTCCAACCAGTGGCGCGAAGTACAAATTTTAAATTTTTTTCTACCGTGCGATCGGTCAATAATTGGAAATCTTGAAAAACAATTCCTAGTTTTCTCCGAAGTGGCGGAATGTCGGAAGTGCGAAGTGTAAGCAAATCGAAATCGACCACTTTTCCGCGACCATAATTTAAAGGAAGGTTGCCATAAAGAACTTTTAGTAAAGAACTTTTTCCCGATCCTGTTTTTCCAATTATGTAGCAAAATTCTCCTCTTTTCAAATTAAAGGTTACGTCGGAGAGTACGGTAAATCCTTTTTGTACTATTTTGGCGTTTTCCAGAGAAATTACATCTTCATTTAAGGGCATATCGGCTTTGTTTTAAAATTCGCAAGTTTTCAATGGATAAAAGTACGAAAATGTTTCAGAATAATATTTAGAAAAAACAAAAATGCTTAGGATTTTTCCTAAGCACTTTCAAAATCTATTATTAATAGAAATTATCTTTTAGCTCTCGAAACGCTAACAGTTAATCTCTTTCTGCCTTTAGCTCTTCTTGCAGCCAAAACTCTTCTTCCATTCGGCGTTGACATTCTTTCTCTGAAACCGTGTTTGTTTCTCTTCTTTCTTTGCGATGGCTGGTAGGTTCTTTTCATTACTTCTAGTATTTAGGGTAATAATCTAATTCTTAATTTTTCAGGTTGCAAAGATAGATAATTTTTTTGAACACCCAAAAACAATTCTTATTTTTAATTACACTTTTCACTTTATACCTTTGCAAATTAAATTTAAATCTTATTCATGTTTTCAAATCAAGAATTATCCGAAATAAAAAACCTTCTGTCTCGGAAACCTAAAATAGTTATTCTCACTCACCAAAACCCCGATGGAGATGCCATAGGATCTAGTTTAGGTTTGCAGCACGCCTTGCGAAACCGAGGTTTGGAAGCGGAAATTATTGTTCCCAATGATTTTCCCAAATTCTTGAAATGGATGCCTGAAGCAAGAAAAATAACTGTTGCGGAATATAAATATAAAAAAGCATTCGAGATATTTCAACAAGCAGAACTGATTTTTTGTTTGGATTTTAATAGTTCCTCCAGAATTGGACGCATAGGAAATTGGCTCGATAAAAGTAAGGCCACCACAATCCTTATCGATCACCATCAAATGCCGGAACATTTCGATTATGTTTATTCCGATACTTCCCTGCCGGCAACCGGCCAAATGGTTTATCATTTTCTTTCCGCAATGGGTTGGGAAGATGCCATTACCAAGGAAAGTGCAGAATGTTTATACACCGGAATAATGACGGATACCGGAGGTTTTCGGTTTCGTTCCACCAGCGCAAATACACACAGAATAACTGCAAATCTGATTGAGAAAGGAGCCGATCCGGCTTTTATTTCTTCGGAAACGTGGGATAGAAATTCGGTGGCGCGACTTCATTTGCTGGCTTTGGTTTTAGGACGAATAGAAGTAACCAAAGATGGAGAAGTAGCCATTCTGTGGCTTACAAGAGATGAATTGGAATCTTTTGGATATGAAAAAGGCGCCACAGAAGGTTTTGTAAATTATGGTTTAAGTATCTTGGGAACGAAAATATCGGCTTTCTTTATGGAAGATATTCGGGAAGATTTTATAAAAATTTCTTTTCGCTCCAAAGATGATGTGGATGTCAATAGCTTTGCTAGAAAATATTTTAATGGCGGCGGGCACATCAACGCAGCGGGAGGTCGCTCGGAACTTTCCATGCAAGAAACCTTAGCGAAGTTTAAAGAAATTGTTTTGGAGGAAGAGTTTTAAGATTTAAATGTTGTTTTAAATTAATTCTTCACAGATAATTTCGGTACAAATTTTCGGTTTTTCCAATTGTCCTTGGTGACCGCAATCCAGCATATAAGCGCGGATGTTTTCTCTTTTGGGCAGGTTTTCTATAATTTGTTTTGCATCGGCGGCGGTATCGTGTTTTCCGGTGATGAAAAGAATTTTACAATTCAGGTTTTCCAATACATTTTTCCTGTCGGGGCGTTCCATCATTCCTTTTACCGAAGCCAAAGCACCTTCGGGGGAAGTTTCTAACGCAATGTTTTTGGCAAAATCGATTTGCGGTTGTAGTTTTTCGCGATCGTTAGGTCCAAAAAGCGAAGAAACTCCCGCGTAAACATACTTTCGGAATTCTTCTTTTATAATTCTAAAAGATTTGCTGCGGGTTTCTTTTTTCTCTTCAGAATCGGGGAAATAAGTGGAGAAAAACAAAGTGAGGGATTTTAAATCTTCCCCGAAGATTTCCGCGTAAGCCAACGAAACGTAACCGCCCATGGAATGCCCCACCAAATGAAAATGAGAAACGCCGATTTCATCCAGAGTTTCTTTTAACAATTTGGCCATCAACTCCATTGTTTGCACTTCGGCAACTATGGGTTGGTTTCCGTGTCCGGGGAGATTTACGCGAATTAAAGTAAATTTCTCTTCTAATTCGGGCAGCATTTCTTTCCAGATTTCCACACTTTCTAAAAAGCCGTGCACCAGCACCATAGTGTTTTTTCCCGCTCCCGATTTTATATAATTTAGCATTTTTTGTATTTAAAAATTTATTGCACCAATTCTTTAAATAATCGCTCGAAAGTACGATCCAGATTATCCGTTTTTCCCGGATGTGGCCGTGAAGTTTGTATAGAAGAACTCCTCACAGCAGTGAGCCAACGAAAACGTTCGGGAATGTTTAAAGTGGAAATCGGATTGCGCATTTCCGTGCCTAAAGCTACTTTCTGAAAGCTTTCTATGTTTTCCAATACCTCCTCGTAATCGATGTTGGGTTGCATGGCGGCAAATTTTTCTTTACAAATTTTAAATTCCATGCGAATGTAATTTTCTTTTTTGGAGAAAAGTACCAATCCTATATTGAAAAACTCTTCGCGTTCTACTTTCGGAACGAAGCGGATAACGGCGTATTCGTATATTTTATCCTTGGGCATTTTTGGCTTCATTTAAAAAGTTAACAGAATGTTCTAATCGCGTTTTCATAAAGTTGAAATACACTTCGCGGATTTCGTTGGGCGTTTCGTCGGCATCGTTCCATTGCAACCATTCTTCGGGAATTTTATTTACCAATTCGCGAAAGAAATTATCGGTCAAAATGTCGCGGGCAAATACATCGGCAGCTTCCAATTCGGTGGCTTGTTTCAGCAAAACATGTTCTTTTATATAAGGAAAAGGACTTAATGCGTGTTTCTCGAAATTTTGCCAAGCGTGATGAAAATAAAAGCTGGCGCCATTATCGATTAACCAAAGTTCTTTGTGCCACATCAGCAGATTGGTATTTTTAAAAGTTCGGTCCACATTGGTAATAAAAGCGTCTAACCAAACGATTTTGGAAGCGAGGAAAGCATCGATTTTCATATAAGGATCGTAAGCCAAAGCTCCCGAAAGATAATGCAAACCAAGATTTAAACCTTTGCTGGCTTTCAATAAATCTTGAATTTCTTCGTCGCCTTCGGTTCTGCCAAAATATTCGTCGAGGTGCACAAAAACCAATTCCGGAATCGGAAGTTTCAATTCTTTGGCGATCATGCCGCCCAGGAATTCGGAAATTAAAGCTTTTACTCCATGTCCTGCTCCCCGGAATTTTATTACATATTTAAAATCGTCATCGGCTTCTGCCAATGCCGGAAGCGAGCCGCCTTCTCGCAAAGGAAGCACATAACGCATCACGGTAACCGTTCGTAAATCTTGCATAAAGCAAAAATAAGGAAAATAAATGCTTCGTAAAATTTTAGGGTAAATTATCAGTAAATAGGGTTTTAAATAGAGAAATAAAAAGTAAAAATTGGTTTTTATTATTAATTTTTTATATTTGGAGTAATTAAAAGCATCAAATATGAAAAAAAGATTACTATTTACCCTTTTTGTGTTATTTAGCATCTTAAGTTGCAGACAAGAGTTTAACTTTCAGACTTATCAGATGGAGGGTAACAGTTCTTATCAGTTTACCAAGGACAATGTAGTAACTAAAAAATTAGTTAAATCCGATTTAGAATCCAGAGTATTAATAAAGCAGCAAGTTGCTTTGGTAGGAGAATTTTTAAAAAGTGGAGGCAAAAAACCTATCTTACTGGCAACGAAAACAACAAATAGTATTCCTATAGGCACGAACAACAATGATATAGATATCTATACCGATGTTTTTGAAGAAGTAACCTTTCGGGATGCAAAATATTATTCTTTCCTCATTTTAGAGGGAGATGAATATGGTAATGAGAGAAAATTGGTGATAAAAGCAGTAAACGATGAACCCATTGAGAAATATATAGTGAAATATAAAAGAATAAATGGGCTGGCAATAGATCCCGATTCTTTTGAATTAGAAAAAATTCAGGAGAAAACAGAAACCTATCCTACCTTAGGTGCTAATGCATCACCTACCGGAAATATTAATCGTGAAGCTGTGGTAATGTCTATTAATTCATTTCAAAATGGATGTACTATATGGACAATAACTTCATTTGAATGTGGTTATGAGAAACATCATACAAATGGACAATTCTGTACTACGTATGGGAAGTATATGCCAATGGATATTGTTTCAGCGTCTTATGATCCGTCATGTAATTCTGGTGGCGGAGGTGGCGGAGGAGGAGACACGGGGGATGGCGGAGACACAGGTGGCGGTATCCCGTCTCCGGGTCCCGGAAATAGTCAGAACAATACCCCTCCTGTGATTACAATCCCTTCCGATGCGCCTCTCTATATTATTCAAATGCCGAAAACAGGAATGGACAAAAACCCTCCGATTATTAACCCTTTGAATCTTTCTTCGGAAGAGATTACACAGATTAATAGCAATAACGAAGTGCGCAGGGGAATTTTTCAATATCTGGCAGATAACGGCGAATATCCCTTTTTAACATTAACTCCCTATTTCGCAACTATAGAAGCTCAGAATTTTGCGAAATTCACTTTGCAGTTTTTTGAAGATAATCCTGAAACTACTTGGGAGGAATTTGAAAATTGGTTTATGGGTGATAAAGAAGGACGGGATGGAGAGTATGTGAGCGAAGATTTGATTGAGTATGAGACTCCGGTTATACAGCAATCTTTGCCCACACTTCAACAATGGTATTCAAGTTTTCCCAAAATAGAGGAAAATGGCTATTGGAAACCAATGGATTCTCCTCTAGTTTATCAAATGGTTGGTGGTACTTTATATACAAGTCATTTAAATGATACGAATGGAAGTTATCAAAATGCTTGTGCAATAAGAGGTTCTAGAGGGTTATTATATTCAGGTATTACGATACCCATTATTAGAAAAGGGCAACAACAACTAACACAGAAAGGAGGTGATGGGAAGAATTATATATTAGCAGCAACAACGTTTCTAAAATATATGAAAGATACTTTTGGAGATACACCATATAAATTGGAGGGTGCGGACGCAAATAATCCTACCAAAGTAGCAAATCTCTTAAAGGGTAAAAATGGTATTTATGTAATCGAAAATGCAAACCCAGGGCCAACTAGTCAGGGGGGAGCGGGATATTCTGGTCATGTTGATGCGATAGTGAACGGGATCTGCATTTCAGGTGCATATACACAACCAAAAGGTGGTGTAAAATCAATAAGAGTATGGGTTCTAAATTAAAAATATATGAAAAAAATAGTATTCATATTATTAATTTGTTTATTGTCTTCTTGTACCATTTCAAAGAATTTAGAAACGGAAAGAAGAAATTGGAATTTTAAAAATTGGAAACAAGAGTACAAAGATAGGGCATTCTATCTCTGTGTATTAAATGGATTTGAAAATAATAAGTTAGAAAAAGATTTAATAAAAAGTGACAGATCTTTTTATAGTCCTTTGGGGATGGCAATATTTGATGAATCATTATATCCAATAATTAACCAAGAAGTAAATAAGATTAGATTGGATTCAATTAATTTAAGTGGAACGTATCCTGAAGATTTAAAAGTATTATATGAAAAAAGAGAAGTTTTGGGACATTGTTTAAATTTTTATAAAAGTAAAGAATTAAATGACTTAGCTAAAAAAGAAAAGAAAAAGTGGAATAGAATACCAAATATTTTGGAAAGAATACAAGAGAAAACACCTACATATTAAGCTACTTTACAAGTCCTTCTCGCTGACACAAGCATATCGCTCGTGCCAGCAAAGTAAAAAAATAAAAAGAACACGAGCAGAATACTCGCGCCAGCGGGGGCATTTTCAAGATAATCCTCCTGCACCTATAGATTATATTGATATATGGATACTGGATTAATATATGCAAAACAACCTTCAAGAATGAGGAATACTGTTTTTAGATATTGTGTTGTCTTTTCTATGTTGTTGTTTTGTTTTTCGTGTAGTTTACATAAAGAGAAGTTTTCTTATCCGCATCAGTACAAAAACGAAAAACAGTCTTGGATAGATGCGTATAAATATAACGCTTTTTGGGGGTGCGTAAATGCCGGATTAGGAAATGATAGTTTAAGACTTATTCTAAAAAGAAAGGATTTATATTACCCATATTCGGAAATAACTTTTCATTATGTTGATGAAGCGAGAGACAAAGGGCGGGGGATTATTGAAAAATTACCTCTCCCTTACATAAAAATAGATATTGGAGATGAAGAGTTTTATGAAGGGAAAAACTATATATCGCTTACCTGTCTAAATTATTATGAAAGTAGAGATTTGGAAAAAACAGCCCAAAAAGCATACAAGGAGTTTATTAAACAGAGGAAAAAAGAAGAATCTGAATTGTGAAATACTACCAATGTCATTAAAAGAATATACTTTAAAATTTTGGTAGTATCTCACAAACTGTGTAAGTTGAAAAGTTATTCTGAAAAATTTTGAGCAATTACAAGCTCAAAAAATTTTTCGGGGATAACTTTTTTATTAACTTTAAATATTACATAGTTATGACAGAC
>Ga0206106_100315_pt1 | contig 53314 bp, 35 predicted proteins | sample 1B1ome_FD_148677 | JGI IMG/M metagenome (GOLD analysis project Ga0206106, IMG submission 148677) | Enriched microbial communities from leaf-cutter ant dump, University of Wisconsin, Madison, United States - 1B110A | ecosystem: Environmental > Terrestrial > Nest > Insects nest > Nest dump | place... | reverse complement strand
TTCCTATTTGTTCGATTTTCTCCTTAATACGCATTTCAATTTCAGACAGTATGACCCAACTATCAGAATAAGTAAAGCCAGAAATATTACTTTGTTGTCTAACAAAATCGCTCAAATTATTTAACGCCTCCTCTTTGATAGTACAAGCCTGTGTTTTTTGTTCATTTTCACCCTTCGAAAACAGCAAAATATTTGTATCCACTGTAGCGGTATCAAATAATTTTTGCCCTGCAAAATCAATAAGTAAAATCGGGTTTGTTTTTTCTGCTAGAAACTTACGGGTACTTTCTCCATAGCCTGCCCGCATCCATTTATTGGAAGTAATAAAAATTAAATGGCCATGTTTCCTCAATAGATTTTGCCCTTTTTCATAAAACAGAGAGTAAATATCGCCTGTACGGGCATAAGTAGTATATCCGATGCTTTGCAAAGCATCGGCATCTTTTCCCATTTTTTGGAGCTGTATATAAGGAGGATTGCCGATAATTACATCAAAGCCAATATAATTCCCATCGTTATCAAGTACTTCAGGGAATTCAAAACGCCATTCAAAAGCATTCTCATAAATCTTATTGGTTTCGATATGCTCTTTTTCCTCTTGTATTTTTTTGAGCTTCTCAACCGCTTTTTCAAAGTCTTTTGAAAGTTTTTTATTAGCCTTTTCACCCCATTGCTTTTGTACATTGATTTCAGTGGCCAGTTTATCTACAACTGCCCGGGCTGAACTTATTTTCTTTTTAAACGGACTATCAATTTCACTTTTGAAATCAAACTTAATAGCTTCAATCAACTGCTCCATTTCTCTTTTTTCCTGCTTAGTATGGGCGTTCATATAGGTATCAACAGCCAACCTGTAGCTATTAATATCCCATTTGCTTTTTCGGAGAGCTGGCGTAAGGTCTGCATCCAATGAAAAACGACTAATTAGTGAGTTGCCATTTTTTATATTAATATCAATATTAGGTAAAGTTTCAAGCTCTGTTTCATTTTTATAGTAAGCATTCTTTAACAGTTCTATCCATAGTCTTAACCGACAGATTTTTACCGAGTTAGGATTGATATCTACTCCAAATAGACATTTTTCAATAATAGTTTCCTTTTCATGGAATAAAGTTTCCTGTACTCGTTGACTTTCTTTGTTATTAGGTTTATAATCAAGCAGTTTCCCATCTTCATCAGTAACGATCAGTTCATCATTTTCAACTTCTACATTGTAATCTCGTAATGATCGTCCGTTTTTGTCTAGTATTAAACCTAACTCCCACTTAATAGCTATAAGCTCATTTAAGGCAGAAACAAGGAAATGACCGGACCCTACTGCCGGGTCACAAATCTTTATTTCATTAATAATATCTGCAGCTTCTTTTTTATCTGATATTTTATTGAATAATTCAGTTAAGTCTTGACATTCCCAGCCTTTAACCTCCCTGAACTTTTGAAGCACAGCCCGTCTCAACGCTTCTCTGCACATATACATTGTAATCACGCCCGGGGTATAAAAGCTTCCATCTTTGTAGCCATTGATTTTTTCAAAAATCAACCCTAAAACCGAAGCATTTATTAATGTTTTATTTTCTTCTTGTATGTCTTCTGACCCTTCACTACTAAAATCATATGCATTTAGAAAATCGAATAAATACTCCAAGCAAGCTAACTCTCCTATGCGTTTCTTCCCTTGTTCATCTTTTAAAACCGTTGACGATAGAATAGGTATTTTTTTGTTGCCTTTAAGATTGCTGATAAATAGTGTTTGATGTTCTAGTTCTGTGGGTTCAAATAGAGAGCTATTTAAGTAAGGAATCTTAGAGAAGAGTTGCTTTACATCTTCGTCTCTGTCTTCATACTTACGAGCGAGGACCTGGAAGAATAAACTATTTAATTCGTCAAAATTTCTTATTTTTTGAAGGGTTAAAAAGCTATAACTTTTGTCGCCTTTGTGATAGGTAATTAGTTGTGCCTCGAGCAATTTTAGAAATAAGATACGGTTGATCCATGTAATGTTTAATGTGAGACCAATATTAAACAAACGTTCATGAGTATTGTTACCATACAAACCTGGCTTATCAACCCTGTTAAGCTTGTCCAGTGTATCTACTTGTACGATAGTTTCTTCAAGTAATGTGCCGGAATTCCTTTTGCCTTCTGCATTACGCTCAATTACTCGCTTGCCGTCTGTTTTAGCTTCTGAAAGTCCAATAATATGCAATAACTCTGCATAAAAGTTTTTATCAAGGGAATTACTGTCATTGCTAAAGGGTAATTTTAAGAGATGTTCTGGTGAGAAAATTTTAAATAAAACGATTAACTGGTTATCATCTTGACTATCTGTATTTTCTATTATTTTTCTGTAATCCCGGATGTCAAAATAGCAAACTTCGATATCCTGTATAATGTTTTCAATATATGGTTTTGCTATCTCTGTATAGAAAAAATCTGTTGAAGTACTGGTCAGCTTCCTAGCTTCAAATTTTTCGAACTCTTTGACGATAGCTTTATTACGAGTTACAAGGCGCTCAAAAACGCTAACATCAAATATATACCATTCGTAAACATTGGTAATGATAAGATGCTTTATATTATGGTTTTTCTCCTTAATTCGTTCACGTAAGAAATATAATACTAATTCCTGAATAGCTTTTGTGTTTAAATTATTACGGGAAACCATCTCATATCTATTGCTTTCCTTTTTTGCCTCTATGATTACGCCAACAGGAGTTTTCGCCGTATCCCCATTGTGTATTACCATATCGTTTCTCCCTTTGGTGTTTATATAATGTTTGTTTTTATAATATACGTCTTTGAAGAAATCGGAAATCAGGTTTTTCTGAAACTCCTCAGATTCATTATCATTGATTCTATCAAGTAAATTTTTAATAGAACTCTTAAACAGTTCAATGTTTTTTCTAGTTGGCTTTACTTTTAAGTATGCTTTATTCAACGCGGCCCGTGGCGTAATTAATTTAGTCATAAATTATTTCACTTTTAAACACATCATAGTTTTAAAACCATAATACAATGAAGTACTCTCCATATCTTGGAAAGTACTCATTCAAAAGTAAGAAACATTTGTTAGTTTTCTATAGTTAAAATACAGTTCAATAAGTATGGGTCTATGTGCTTTAAGTTCAACCTCTAGATATATTGACAAGAGATATGGAAAATCGGCAGGGAAAAGAGAACCGAATTTGAATCAAGGCAAAGTCATTTGCTATTGGCGAACTGATAAAAGAGGAGCGTAAGCAAGCGCAATTGACACAGGAACAACTTGCGGAGAAAATCGGTGCCAAGAAGAGTTTTATATCAAGAATTGAAAACGGGCATAGCGATATTCAGCTTTCTACGCTCTATAGACTCATTGAGTACGGGCTGGGACGAAAGCTAAACCTCACGATTCAGTAAGCAGCGGGCGAATCGTACAGATAGCTAAATCCTATCCACCCATCTCATCATCCTTCCCACCAACTCCTCCGTACCACTACTAAACCTCACTAACTTACTGTCTTCCTGTGATTGGTAAAGCTGAATATACTGCTGAATAAAACCCAGCGGATCGCTGACAATCAAAGCAGACAAAACCTCCGGCCCATGATGAGCCACTAACTGTCTGGCTATCTCATAGCCCACACCATAAAAAACTTCGTCAAATTCAGTAGTAAACCCGATATTATACAGTTGCTGATAATTGACTTTCGGGTCGTTATAGGCCTGGTACAAAACGGTTTCCAGGAGATAAAAGCTGGTGCGGATGCGGTCGCTGTTTTTCTTTTCATTGGCTTTCTGCGTTTGGGAAAACGGTTTGGTGCTGTTGATCTTGCTGTAATCTCCTACAAAGCTGGCGGAGCCTTCGGCCCAGAGGTCGTACAGGATAGCGTAGGTGGCTTTTTCGTTATAGGTGGGTTTGTCGCCTGTTATGATTCGTTTTCTTAGTGGATAACCCGCACTCTGTACACTGTGGTATAGTTCATGGGCTATTAGCACTTTCAGACCTTCCAGGTCATTGCCAATGTTTTGCAGGGCCACGTTAAAGGTGGGGTCGTCGCCCTGTGTAAAGCCCAATGAGCTGCCTCCGATCAAAAAGCAGGCCCGGGCATTGAGCCGCAGAGAGTCAGGGGTGTAAGGTTCAATAAGCCGGGCCACGTCTGCACTGAATGCCGAGGGGTTCTGGGAAATGGTTTTTAATAGTTCATGCAGCTCCGGAAGCACGGCCTTGGCTTTGTTCCAGTTATAAGGATCATTGCCTTTCACACTGCCGGTTTCAATGACTTCTTTTAAGGTGGATTTAAATACGGAGCTGTCTGCGCCGCTGTGCCCTTTCACCTTTTGGATGAGCTGCTGGTTACCGTACAGATTGGCGGTTTCGGTTAATTGCTGCTCTGTGACCGTCTTGCCGCTTAAAAGCCGGGCAATGGCTGAAGCACTTTCGAGGTCTGCATTTACGGTGATTTTTTGTGCAGATACGGTTAAACTTAGAAACAGGAAAAAAAGTAAGGTTTTAAAATGAATCATGTCGGCTGGTTATTATCAGTGCAAAAATAGAGAAGACTTCTATTTTTTGGGTGACTTTTTCGGTAATTAAGGCAGCAGACTACTCCGATAAACCGGGCTAATTTTCTGGCAGAGGCCTCATTTTCCCATTCTATTTTTTGGGGCTATGGAAATGTTCAGGTATTTTTAAGCGGTGATTTCAAGGTAGATAAAACCATCAGATGCCGGAGGTTCCTGATCTGCCTTTTGCTTCAGATCACCCGGCGGTTTCAATGAATATTATTTCTTGAATGCATATGAACAAACGTATTTTTTACCTATTATGCTGCGTTTCCCTGGCGGCGTCCGCCCAAAATGCAAAAGACTCGCTGTTAGTGGTGGGTAAGGACTGGAAAACGGAAAAGATAGCTAAAGGGGTGGTATGGAAACAGGGGCATTTTACCGATCTGTTTGATAGTGAACAGGAAATCAACTATGTGGAAGTGGATCTTAAAAAGCTGGGCAAACGGGTACACCTGGCGGCTGATCCTGAGGTGCTTAAAACTACGGGCGCCTTTGCCGAAGAAAACCGGGCTTTGGTAGCCATCAACGGCGGCTTTTTTGATGTGAAAAACGGTGGTGCGGTAGATTATATCAAAGTAGACGGGAAAGTGGTCAACCCTACGCGGAACAAATCAGCCCGGGCGAATGCTGTATTGACCCTTCATAAGAAAAAGATAAGCATCCAAGCCGCCACTCCGGAAAATATAGAGCAGTCAACGGCAGAAAATGTAATGCTTTCCGGGCCGTTGCTGGTTTTGAACGGAAACAGTATTGCTCTTGACAGCAATCCTTTTAATTCTAACCGGCATCCGAGAACGGCCATTGCTGTCCAAAAGAACCATAAGCTGATTTTGATGGTGGTGGATGGGAGAAATAGCCTGGCTCACGGTATGTCGCTGCCGGAACTAGCCCGGGTAATGACATGGCTGGGGGCAAAAGAGGCCATGAATTTAGACGGGGGAGGAAGCAGTGCGCTGTATATTAAAGGGAAGGATATTGTTAGCTATCCATCTGATAATAAGAAGTTTGACCATGAAGGGCAGCGAAAGGTGGCCAATATTGTTTATTTGAGGTGATGTCTCATCGTTTCCCTGTCTTTAAGCGCTCATCTACCGGCAGTTCGAGAAATTCAACAATCTCCACTTTCCCAAAGTCTTTGTACAAAGGATTTAACAGGATGTTGTATTCCAGTGGCACAATGGTGGACGGAACTTTCAGAGCAAAAAAGTCCCTGCTTTTGGCCAGATCGGAAAACATCCGGGTGGTGTCACGCGAATAAGGGTATTGATTCCAGCCGTGGGGGAGAACATCAGGCTCCCTGATCTCGAATTCATCCGGGAACGCAATTTTAGCTACCAGGATTTCTTTGGGCAGAAGGGCGATATTTTCAGAGTGAACATAATATTCCAAAAGAGCAAGGGAGATGTTTTCCGAGCAATAGACCGTGCGGGTTCCGGCCTCGTTCCATCGGCCGCCTACCTTTTCGGCTCCTATGCCCGTTAATGTGGCGTCTTTGTATTTCAGGTTAGCTACACGAAAAACAACCATCAGCTGTACACATTATACTGGATGCGGATGATTTCGTTTTCTACCAGCTCAAAGCCTAAACTGCTGTCCAGCAAGTCAAACGGCTTTTTATAGCCCAACGCTTTGGACGGCAGGGTCAGCCATTTTTTGAAATCTTCCGGCGAGTCAAAAACCTCAAAGCCCAGTCCGAACAGGCGGGATATTTCGTATATCCTTTCCGAAGTTTCCCTGCTGTAGATGCTTTTCTTCTGCATACTGCTAATAGAGCCGGGTAAAACGGGCTCAAGCTCCTTTTCAGTAGCTCCGATGGCTTGTATCAGCTGCTTCCATTCCTCCTTTTTTACACCGGTACGGATTCTGTCGATTAATTCCAGCTGGTAACCCGGCGTACTGTTTACGTTAAATACTACCCAGGTAGGCGAAAACTTAGGCATTCTGCCCCTGGAAGGAGTTTTGAGAGGGGTGTCAGATGCGGTTTTCATAACTAAATGTATATTTACTATCGATTGAATGTAAATTTACAATTATTTTCTGGAAGTTGCCTGATTAATTTCTAAATATCTCTATTTTAAACTATAGCATTAAGTCTGTCTCTCGGTAATTATTTAAAACATGATAAATGTAATTGCATCCAAAAGAGAAAATCTTTGGAAGGGAGAGAGTATTTTGCTATTCAGCTTCAATCAGACGAAATTAAGTTTAACATTTCACAAACTACCAGCAGACATTGTGCCACCTTAAAGAGATGTTGGATGTCTAACACCTTTGATGAAGCTACCTGTAAGATGATGATAGGTAAACAGATGCCTAGCTCAATCATTAAACAAGAGTGTTAGCCTTATTCTTATGTTAATGAGGATACTGGTGAAGAAGTAATGATCAGTTTCAGGAATGCATTCGTACCTATTGAATCCGGAGAAAGGAAAATAGTTGGAGAGGCTCTTGAAGCTTGTCCAACCCAGCCAACCAAAATCTCTCCTATATAATATGTATTTGTTTGGGTAGGTTTAGTTATAAATGTATAGTAAGCTAACCAACCAATATTTGTATAAAGAGTAGTTGTTTTGGTTAGCTCCCTTTTTTCTTTCTCTGGATATTTTTGTTTGCCAAACCATATCTAAGTTCCTTGTAATTAGTTTTACTATCGTATTTGTTTTATTCCAAAAAGATTATTACCTTTATTCAAAATAAACCATTAATAATTCTACTCTAATAGGTTATTCCGAGTGATTTATTTTAAGGCAGTGGTGCGGGAATTAGATTAATGAATTTCTGGACTATAGTGTTTAGACCACCTATTCAAATCGTACTAACATTAAAAATTTTATAAAATGAAACAGACAGTAATGACACTTGCTATTGTTGGGACAATTCTGGCAATTCTGGCTTTCTCAAACTCTGATGACAAACCAATTGGGGCAATTGGAGATGTGAAATATTCCGTTTTACCACCTTATAAGTTTAGAGAAGAAAATGGTAAGGGTTGGGTTTTAATGGATAATAACATTCCATTACAAGGCTCTAACTTAAATACAAAGCATGGAATAACATCATTACCTGATGCAAGAGGTCTTTTTATTCGCAGTTTAAATTTGAAAAGAAATGATGATAAAGCTGACCCATATTCAAAAGAAAACAATAATACTGAAAGGCAAATGGGCGATTTTCAAACCGATGCATTTAAATTACACCGACATTCTATAGCAGGAAAACTTTTAGAGGCTAGTGGAGGAATAGGATTTTATGGGTATGGATTCGAGTCAAACTCAAGACAATCTACGAGAAATTACTCAACAACTGAGGATGGGGGAAATGAATCACGTCCTAAAAACATAGCACTATATACATATATAAAAATCAATTAATGAAATGAAAAACCTAGCAAATTATTTTGTGTTTTTTATTATCTTATCGCTTGGTAATGTAGTAAATGCTCAAACTACAGTTAATAGATTTAAAACCTTTGATATTAGAAATTCTTCTTGTGAAGTTTTAAATTCAATTAATGTAGAGCTTGGAAAGCCCCCTCACAATAACGCTTTTTTATCGCTAAAGAAAGCCGAGCAGTCTAATTATCCGCTTCAAACAAAAAGCGACGTTGATAGATATATATATGATTTTAACTTAACACTTGACAACACCAGAAAGCGTTATGAGTCGCAAGAGTTTCTTTTGAAAACAAGAAAAGAATTCTGGAAGTATGGTTTGAGTGTTTTAGGGAATTATGGACAAGCATTGCCCACTAAACATATGACAAATTTCTTAACCCCTGCAATACAGCAAGGGTACGAACTTTATATCGATAATGAAATACAAAAAGTTATTGAGGAGCACAAGGGAGATATTGATAAAATTATAAAAGATCGCATAAATCTTTTATATTCAAATGGACAAAATGTAACTACAACATCGGATGAAGAAGCATTTAGAAGAATGTTTGAAATGGCACACGCTGACATTCCTGCATTAGATAGAGAGCATTACGGAATTTTCGTTAAAGAATTAGTGAAAAGGGCTTACGGTTTTATAGCCGAAAACAGAGACCAAATTGAACTTTTAGATTTAAGAACAACCCAACAATATGAAACTGTAAAGCAACAAGTAGATTCTAAGATTGAAGGGTTTCAAAAACAGATTACCAATGATATGAATACAAAATTCAAAGAATTGGGAAACTCAATAGCGGAATTAGTGGAAAACCAAGCAGCAATATTTAAAACATTAGATAACATTCAAGTAAGGGTAAAGACCAACGAAGTCAAAATCGCTGATTTAGAAAAAAGAATGCTTGCTTTAGGGAATAATGTTGTTCACTTAAGAGCTGTTCAGGAAGAGCATAGTAAGCTAATTGCTCAAAACTCATTTCAGATTGATATTCTAAGCGGATATGTATTTCAAAACCTCAATACTACCCAAAAAATTGATGCACTTAATAAAGGAGATTTTGATAACTTATTCAAAACAAATGAAGATAAGATTATAAAGCAACAAATACTTGATGAACTAAAGGATATTAAAACCAAAGAAACAATAATTAGCGTTTCAAGTGATATAGAAAATTATTCAAAAGCGGTTTATAGTGGACTTGTAAACACAGGAATACTTAAAGAAAAGACGGCTCAAAATGTTGGCAAATTTATTCATGGGGTTTCTATAGCAACGGGGCTTGCAAGAGTCTTAGCACAGGATTACTCAGGAGCAATAAGTATTATATCTGGTTTAGGCGGATTATTTGGAGGCGAACCTAAGCCAAGCCCTGAGATGCAAATGCTTACTCAAATGCATCAAGCCATGATTGACGGTTTTAATGGAATAGACCAGCATTTAAGTATAATCGAAACTAAATTGGATACACTTTCAAGCATAACTGTAAATATGTATAAAACAATGGCTTTGTCATTTCAATACACGGGAAATCACTTGGAACGAATTAACCGAAAGAATGACTATTTATTAAACCATAGCTCATATCTAATATTTAATGACTATAAAAACTGTTTAGACCAGATAAAGGCTTGGAAAGAGAATGCAATTACATTTGAAACATACTCGGATATAACAAAGAACTTTAACCCTGTATGCAGAAAATGTATGGATGGATTAAATGATTTTTTAGCAGGCGAAGAAATTCAAGTACCTTTTTTTCTTTCAGCAAATCCAAATTATAGAAATATTGATGTAATAGACCGTGAAATCAATGAAGTTTATAAACCTACTAAACAATTATTTTCTTTATTCTACGACCTTTCCTCCCCAAAGCCAATTCACGCATTAATGTTCCCTTTTTCCTTAACAAATGATGCTAATAAGCCGCTCTATTATTTAAATAAAGTGGACAGTTTAAAAGAAATTGAAAGCGAAACTGTTTTTAAAGAATATTACAACTATGGACTAATTAATGAGTTCACAAATAATTTAATCACTTTCTCACCATTTTACGTAGTGCAAGGTAATAGTTCTGATTTTAAGCCACAATCAATTAAAGAATATTTAATCAATAATAGCTCTAATCGAAACAACCAAACACTACACGAGAACCGTTTGCTTAAAACACTCAATTTAATTCAACATTCTATTGTTCAACAATCGCTTATGTCTGGAAATTTAATGCTTGACCCAATTCGTTCAACTCTATTTGCTTTTTCTACTGATGAGGCGGCAAAAGATTTATCAATTAAAGTATTAAACAATAATAAACTGTTGGCAACGAATTTTGCAATTTATTTAATAAATCAGAGTTTAGATTTTTCAGACACACTTAAAGCTAAACGGCTTTTTATTAACGCCTCAACGCATAGTAAATCATTAGATAGTTTAAATTCGCTTGTAACATTGTATGATATTAAGTTTAAAGTTGATTCTAATAGCAAAAAACTTCAATTAATTTTTAACAGAAAAGGACAGGAAATTAATATAATTTGCCCAGACTTTACAACTATTTTGGAAAGCAAAATGATAAATTCTGATGCTATTTATTCTCTACTTGACAGTAGACAGAAAATAAATTCAAAACTTATAGATTTAACATTTACTAGAAACTTTCAGGTAGCAGACTCTATGAATGAAAAGTTCAAGTATTACTATGTCACGACCCTAAAATAGTCTAAAGATCTTGTAATAAGTCAAATATATCCAAGTATTTTTAATATAATTTTTGCTTTTTCATTCTTTAAGCAGACTCACAAGGTCTGCTTTCTTATTCACTTAAATCAAATACTCGTATGAAAATCGAAATTGCAAAGCGTGAACACGCCAAGATTGAGATTGGCTTACAGGGGCCGAGTGGCTAGGGAAAACTCACAGTGCTTTACTATTGGCTCATGGTAACTAACGATTGGTCTAAAATTGTAGTCATTCACACCGAAAGCAGATCTTCAAGTCTTTACTCACATCTTGGAGAATTTAACATCATTGATTTTAAACCTCCGTACAGTCCAGAAAGGTACATTGAAGCCATTGATCTTTGTATCAGACAAAAAATGCAGGCCATTATCATTGATAGCATCTCTATGGAGTGGGAGTATATCTCAGATGCCTATTCCCAGCTTACGGGTAACTCTTATACCAACTGGGCAAGATTTACTCCAAGGCATCAGAAATTCATTCAGGTAATCCTGTTATGAGCTTACCCTGATGTTTGAACTGGATATAAAGCATAATGCCGTCACCACCAAAGATAGAACAGGTCTGTTTTCAGTTAGATTACCCTTTTAGATCATAGAAGATATTGGCAGAGAGATTCTGAACTGGTGTCAGACAGGGGAAATCGTAGTAAGAGAGTGCCGAGTGAAATCTGAAACAGTTTTGGGTCAAAAACCGACTCCACATTTTGTATATCCATGGAGTTGCGTGTTTTATATATCTCGAGGATTGTGAAAATATAATTACCTGAAAACTAAAACTTAATAGGTTTTCGAAATTTTGTACAGTTTCGTATATTCGGGAGTTAGCAGCAAGCAATCAGCGACACCCAACAATGACAAAATGAACATAGAATATAGCTTTGACAAACGACCAACGGTCGACCAAATTATTGAACTTTACGATAATGCGGGTTTGCCAAGACCAACAAACGACAAGGAACGGATACAAAAAATGTTTGACAATTCTAATCTTATCGTTACTGCCTGGTGCAATGATTTATTAGTTGGAGTGTCACGTTCCATTACGGATTGGGTTTGGGCTTGTTATCTTATCAACAGAGCAGAATGGAAATGACGCCAATAGAAATTTTCAACAAATGGTTTAACGAACATTTGAAAGCGACTAATGTTAGTATTCCGACGACCTGTTGCTTATCAACCACTGGAACAGATGGTTTCCCAAATGCAAGATTCGTTTCACTAAAAGGAATTATAGAAAACAACTTGGTTGTAACAGGAACTTTATAACAAGTTATTGCCAAACCTGGCTTACAGATAAAAAAAGAGAGCTACGAAACGTAACTCTCTTAAAGTGAAGTGGTCCCACCTGGGCTCGAACCAGGGACCACCTGATTATGAGTCAGGTGCTCTAACCAACTGAGCTATAGGACCAAATTGCGATGAAGCAATTTTAATATTTCAGAACCAGTGTCCATCCCGATCTGAATCGGGATGCTCTAACCAACAGAGCTATAGGACCCATTGAAATCAGCAGATACTGCTTTTCTCAAAAGTGATGCAAAGGTAGAAAAATGATTTAAACCGGGCAATAGGCGATTCAATATTTTTATGGGGAGGGTATATTTCTTCCAACTTACCATTTATCACGGGTATCCGGCGTTTAATCATTTATTTTTAGCTGCCACTGGTTTTTATAGGTAATATTGGAAACCTTTTTAACCAGGTTACCTATGGATGAAAATATTATTCAAATCGAAAATCTTTCGTTTGGCTTTTCTCCGAAAAAGCAGATTCTTAAAAACATTAACCTGACCGTGCCTAAAGGCAGCATTTATGGGTTTATAGGAGCCAACGGTGCCGGAAAATCCACCACCATGCGCGTGATCTTAGGCGTTTACCCTGAGGTTAACCATACGGTTAAGGTGTTTGGGGAGCCCATTGAAACTGCCTATCCTGAAACTTTCCATAAGATGGGAACGCTGATTGACTATCCGGCTTTTTATGACCACCTGAGCGGTATGGACAATCTCCGCACGCTGGCCACACTCCGGGGGCTTCGCCGGGAAAACATCAGCGAAGCGCTGAAGCTGGTGGGCATGTGGGATGCCCGCTTCATTAAAATGAAAAAATACTCCCTGGGTATGAAACAGCGGCTGGCCATTGCTATGGCTTTGCTGGGGAAACCACAACTGCTGATACTCGACGAACCCGTTAACGGATTAGACCCTAACGGCATGGTAGAAATAAGACAGCTGCTGGTGGATCTCAATCAAAAAACCGGTACTACCCTGTTTATATCCAGCCACCTGCTTCAGGAGCTTGAAAAAATGGTAACCCACCTGGCCATCATTGCCGACGGGGAGGTGAAGTTCCAGGGAAGTAAGGAAGAATTGAGCAACCGTTACGGTTTCGATAAAGTGGAAATTAAACTCAAAAATGCCCCCGATTTTTTGAAATATACAGACCAGGCCAGGCTGATGGATGAGAGTACCCTGGAAGTCGGCACCAGCGACATCGATACGATAGCCCGTATAAACCGTACGCTCATCGAAAACGGAGCGGAGGTTTACCGGATAAGCAGGGTAGAGAGCTTTGAAAAATGGTTTATGGAAATCACGAAAAAGAATTAAGTTATGTTCAATAGTTTACGAATAGCTACCCGCACCGAGTGGATAAAAATAAAGGGCCTGGGACTGATCTGGGCCGGGGCCGGACTGGCGCTCATTCTCCCTCTGATGAAATTCGCCGGAAAAATTTTCGGGCCACGGATACCCGGCCTTCAGAAAACAGGCATTTCTCTGTTTGAAGATGCGTTATCAGCTGATACCGGGGCTTTTGCCAAGTTTTTTATCATCCTGTTTATTGTGGTGGCTACCAACCGCATCTGCCAGATAGATCATAAAAACGGAGGCTGGCTACTGATGGAAACCCAGCCGGTAAAGAAATTAAATATATATTTAGCTAAATATTTAAATATTATATTCCTGACTTTTATTTCTATTTTCTTTTTCTTCTTTTTCACCGTTCTGTTTACTGCCTTAGGGCAATGGCTTTTTGGTGAAACGGAGGCAAAATGGGCATTGAGCTTTACCTGGCTGCTGCAGGATTTCCTGAAACTGTTTATCTCTTCTCTGGGAATATCCAGCTTCATGCTGTTTGTATCGATGGTTTTCCAGGGTTATATCTGGCCTTTTATAATCGGTATACTGGGCCTGGTGCTTAACCTGGTGTCCTTCATCCGGAAGGAGTTTTACCCGTTTTCCCCCTTACACACCGAGCAGCTGGCATTCACTCAGGATATCCGGAGCCTGAATACCTTCCTGGGCTTTTCGGAGGTGCTCAGTATTTTCTGGACCATCAGTTTTATTATCATCGGTTACCTTTGGTACAGTCAGAAGAGCTTCAAGAGGGCATTTGTTTTTGATACGAAGGCAAGAATAAGAACCGCCCTTTTACTGGTTATACTGGGTGGAGTATACTATATCATTCAAAAGCCGAAGCAAGTGACCCCGCTTGCCGCTACCTCACTGTCAGGGAAGCTGGAAGGAACAGACCTTCCTAAAGAACTTTACCTGATCGAACCGGAGTTTAACCAAACCCTGGCCACTATTCCGCTGGTAGATGGAGAATTCACCTGGAGCAGCCCTGATGAGCTTCCGCTGGGTTTTTATAAACTGGTTTCTGATGACCGCTCTGTAAACACCGGCCTCTTTTTGGGCAAGGGCGATTTTTACAAATTTGAACTCTTCCGGGGGCCTTCAGGAGATATAAGTTTTGTCAAAACTAACCGGAAAGCGGAGCTGGTACTGCAAAGCATGCCATTTGGCCTTGAAATTTCCTACTTCCAGCAGCTTTTTCAGGATAAGCCGCAGGAGTATTATAAGGAAATGGATAAAGCCTGGAAAAGGTCTTTGCAGAAATTGACGAGTTTCCGTACCGCAGAGAATTACACGGTGGCGGATGACTTCGTGCTGTTTAAGCGGCAGGACATGGCTGTTAATTTTCTAAAAGCAGCGAATAGCTTTCACGAAGCTAATGCGAATGAAGAGAAAGCCTATAAGGAACTGGTGACCCGACTCGAAAAAGAGCTGGAGAACCCGTCAGAGCTGACACTGGCCAACCCCAATTACCTGGCGTTTAAGCTAAGTTCTTTTGCTCCCGAAGGAACCCATGCCGACAGTGCTGTATGGGCAGGCGTAACGGCACTGGAAAACGGCCGGATGAAAGACAAGCTCCTCAGCTATCGGGTAGCGACCTCGATGGAAAAACTTCCTGACTTCCAGGCCCGGCAACAACTGATTAATCAATATTCCGGTGCGTTTTCTGACCCGAGATACACTGCGAAATTAGAGCAGGTACTGTCGGAGCAGCAGGTGAGTCTGAAAGGCCTGCCTTTCCCCGGTATCTCTTTTCAGGATGTTGACCATGACTCCAAAACGATCAAAGACTTCAAGGGGAAATACGTGATCATAGAACTATGGTCAAAAGAATCTGAAGGGTCGCGAGCGGTGTTTAAAGACATGGCCGCCCGGTATTATTGGTACCGGAACCTGGCTTTTGCGTCGGTGAATGTAGATTTTGATGAAGAAGGCTGGAGAAATTACCTCAAAGAAGAACACAAGGAGAACAGAAACCTGCAGGAGTACTGGCTCAACGAAGGGGCAGCGTTTGTGAAGGAAGCCAAAATCAGGAAACTACCCCACTACATCGTTGTGGATGACAAAGGGCTGATCCATGATTTCAATGCTCCCGCTCCGGATAAGCCGGAATTTCAGACTCTTTTGAAGTCCGTCTTATGAAATTAGATTTTTATAAACCTAAAAACAACCTACTGAAGCAGTATATAGAAGGATATTACTTTATTTCGGAAGACAAAAAATCCTCCCCGATAAAATACTATACATTTCCTAATAACTTCTGCATTCTTTCGGTCAATCAAAATGCAAAGGTGAGCTTCAAAGAAAAAGCATATTGTATTTCAGTTTCAGAAACGGAAAATATTATTGCCGATATTGTGGTCAGATATACGGAACCCATAGAAGTGGTTTACGAAAATGCAGTTGATGAAATTACGTTTTACTTTAAACCGCTTGGCATCCATCATTTTATGGATAACCCCACTATTTTCAAACAATCATCCATCACCAACTTTGTTCCTTTTGCCGATTTTGAAGCGCAACTGCGATTGATTTTTAACCAACCGGATAGAGATGTTCAAATCGGATTATTGGAAAATTACTGGCTGTCAAAATTTGAAATGAAAGATTTGACACTGATGGAGCAAATTCTGGCAGACATAGAATCGGATTTGAAAATTGAAGACATCGCATTGAAACATAAAATTTCAAGAAAACACATCAACTCACTGTTTTTAAAACACATTGGCAAACCACCATCAGAATACCGTAAAATTTACCGCTTCCGGAATTCACTTCTGGAATACAAAAAGAGCAGAAATCTTACACAGATTTCTCACGAAAGCCTTTTTTACGATCAATCTCATTTCATTAAAGATTTTAAGGCATTAACCAGGGTAAGTCCCGGTAAATTCTTTAAAACCGTAGATATAGGAAAAGAAAATATCTGGCTTTTTGTTTAACCGGTAACATTTTTACAATTCTGAAAAGAAGAACCTGTCTACTTTTGTACCCTAATTATAGGAACAGGTGATAAAAAATATATTCTACGTCATTATTTTGTTTTATGGGAATTCTTTATCCGCACAGAATAATTGCAACTGTGAGGTAGCTCTCGAAAGGTTAATTACTACAATAGAACGTGATTATCCGGGCTTTAAGGAAAAAACGGAAGAATTCACCGAACTATACAGGAATCACAAAACTGCATCTCTTGCAAAGTCTGAAATCACCGGTAACCAGGATTGTATCAGGGTGCTTAATGAATATGCTTCATTTTTTAGGGATGAGCATATATACATTGAAGCAAAGAGTGAAAATAAGCAGGAAACAACCGGAGCAGATGACCCAAACCAGCATAAACCGGAGATGGATGCAAAAATGTTGGTTTCAAACATATTCTATATCAAAATGTCCAGTTTTAAATATGAAAATATTGCTCCGGTAAACGAATTGATTGCGAAAAATAAAAAGCATATTGAAAAATCAAAGGCTCTGATTATCGATGTAAGAGATAATTTTGGAGGTACCGATGATGTCTACCAACCCTTATTGCCGTACATTTTAACCAATCCGTTGCGGATCATGAATGTAGAATTTCTATCCACCCCAACCCTGATTAACGGCCTACGGGATTATGCTTTACAAAATGTACATAAAGATTCGTTAAAAGCCGTACAACAGATCGAAGAGGATTTAAAAGAATACAAAGAAAATCTGGGCCGGTTTGTACTGTATGACGGGAAGAAAGTCACGACAGATACCATCAAGCTCCACTCAAAAAGTCCGAAGCAAATTATTATTTTAGCCAATAAGAATGTAGCCAGTGCGGGTGAGAATTTTCTGTTTTCGGCGCGTCAGAGCAAAAAAGTAAAAATTTTAGGAACGCTGTCAATGGGTGTATTGGATTATGGTTCTATCAGGGAATTTAAATTGGAATGTGATAATTACACATTATACCTGCCCACTTATCGTTCGGCGAGGCTTCCGGATTATCCGATTGACAACATAGGCATTCAGCCGGATGTTTATTTGGATGAAACGGTTAACGATTGGCTGGACTTTGCCATAAAATACATCAATGAGTAACATTTGCAGGACTAATTATAAATACGAATAAAAAATGAAAATAAACAACCTGCTGCTTTTATATATCAGCTTGATAATAAGTACACCACTGTTTGCACAACAAAAATTAGACGCTTATTTTGAGCATCTTTCCGCCAACCGGAAGTTTATGGGAAGCGTAGCCATTTCTTTTAAGGATAGTATTATTTACACAAAATCTGTGGGGTTTGCTGATGCGGATAGCGGAAAAGAAATCAACAAAGACACCAAAACCAGGATGGGTTCGATAACTAAAACCTACACGGCAGTTCTGGTTCTGAAGGCTGTGGAAGAAGGGCGGATTAAGTTAGACGATAAACTCAGCTCTTTTTATCCGCAGGTAAAAAATGCAGACAAAATAACCATAGAACAGTTATTAAAACATCGCAGCGGGATTTTTAACTTTACTGAAATTCCCGGAGAGAACCAGTGGGAACAGACTTTTCATACAGAAGAAGAGTTTATCGGTTTCTTTGTAAATGAAAAAAGCAATTTCGACCCCAACACCGATTATGAATACAGCAATACCAATTACGCATTGTTGGGTTTTATCCTTCAAAAAATCTACGGGAAATCATTTGCCGCAATCCTGGAAGAAAAAATCTGCCGTCCGCTTCATCTGAAGAATACGTATTTCTCCGCAGAAACAGACGAAACAAAGAATGAGGCTTTATCGTACAATATTCAGAATAAATTCATACAAAATGCTAAAGTTAATTTCTCCAATCACCCTGCCAGCGGAGGAATGGTTTCTACTGCCATCGAATTAAATGTTTTTTTATCTGCTTTGTTCAACGGAAAGTTGATTTCTGAAAAGAGTCTGGAATTGATGCTTCCTACAAACAAAGGCGAATATGGTATGGGTATAGAGAAGCTCCCGTTTAGCAGTCCGGAGGGCTTCGCACACAGTGGAAGAATCGAGAATTACTTTTCGGAATACTGGTATTTCCCAAAAGAGAAATTGGGAATTGTAACGCTGTCAAATGCCATTAATATTTATACAGAAGATATTCAAACAACCATGTTGCAATTTGCTTACGGAAACGCACCTGAATTGCCCGATTTTAAACGAACAAACGACCTTTCGGAAAAAGAGTTTGAAGAAATAGCGGGGACTTATCGCGAAAAAGAGAAAGGTTATACCGTTACCATTTCGTCAGATGGCCAAAATGCGATGTTTCAGAATGCAACGGCAGGTCAGATGTATTTCCCGATTGAGTATAAAGGAAATAACAGGTTTGAGTACGAGGAAATCAAACTGGAATTTTTACCTGCATCAAAAGAATTGAAATTACAACAAGGGAGTATTAAAGAGCATTACATTAAACTTCCTGAATAAAAATGAGGCCCTCTGGGATATAGAGTCTCCCGACTTTTTATTAATTTGAGTCGGTTTAATTTCTTGGGCATGAATAAACAGCATTACAGCAGGCGCTTCTTCCTGAAGTCGTCGGCTGCTTTTACCGCTCTGGCCGCTCTGCCGGCAGGGGTAAAAGCTTTTTACGTAGACGTGGAAAATGTGGTTCTGCCACCCCGGCAGATGCTTCCGCTGAAAGTAAAGGTAAATAAGCAGGAGTATGAGGTGCTGGCTGACAGCCGGACCACCCTGCTCGACCTCCTTCGTGAAAACCTGGGCCTTACCGGATCCAAAAAAGGATGTGACCACGGGCAGTGCGGCGCGTGTACCGTGCATATCAACGGTGAGCGGGCGCTTTCCTGCCTTACCCTGGCTGCTATGGTGCCCGGGCAGGAGGTAACCACCATTGAAGGGCTGGCCGACGGGGATCATCTTCACCCTATGCAGCAGGCGTTTATTGAGTGTGACGGCTTCCAGTGCGGGTATTGCACACCCGGCCAGATCATGTCGGCTGTAGCTTGTGTGAAAGAGGGGCACACCGGTTCCGTGGAGGAGATCAAGGAGTTTATGAGCGGAAATCTTTGCCGCTGTGGTGCGTATAACGGTATAGTTCAGTCCATTCAAAAAGTTGCTGCCCGATGAGACCCTTTGCATTTCATAAAGTGAATAACGCGGCGGAAGCCCTGAAAGATAAGAAAGCGGAAACGCAGTTTATTGCCGGCGGCACTAACCTGGTAGACCTGATGAAGAAGCACATTGCCCAGCCGGAGGCGTTGCTGGATGTGTCTGCCGCTTTATCCAAAGACATTTCCGTATCAGGCAAAGGCCTTCTGATAGGGGCCATGGCCCGGAATACCGACCTGACCCTGAACAAAGATATCCTGGCACGCTACCCGCTGGTGGCCCGTGCCGTACTGGCCGGAGCTTCACCCCAGATCAGGAATATGGCCAGTGTGGGCGGGAACCTGCTGCAACGCACGCGGTGCCCGTATTTTTACGATGTGAGCAGCCCCTGCAATAAACGCAGGCCGGACAGCGGCTGCGGCGCCCTGAACGGTGCTGAGCGGATGAGCGCCATTGTGGGCTATAATGAGCAGTGTGTAGCCGTGCATCCTTCTGACCTGTGCGTGGCCCTGGCAGCGCTGGATGCAGAGGTGAAAATAATGACCCCGGATAAGAAAGAGAAAAGCCTGCCTTTCCGCGACTTTCATAAGCTGCCGGAAGCCACCCCCTGGAAGGACAATACCCTCCCGGAAAATGCGCTGATCACGCAGGTGTATATCCCTGAGAACCCTTTTAACAGGCATTTTGCCTACCTGAAGCTGCGGGACCGGACCTCCTATGCCTTTGCCCTGGTTTCGGTGGCGGCGGCATTGCACCTGGAGAATGGGAAGATTAAGGCGGCCCGGCTGGCCTCGGGCGGGGTGGCGCATAAACCCTGGCGCTGGTATGAGGCGGAGGAGTTTCTGAAAGGGAAAACGCCTTCGGCGGAGGTGTTTGCCGGAGCGGCAGAACGGGTAGTGAAAGGGATAAAGCCCCTGGCCGGAAATGCCTATAAAGTACCGATGCTGAAAGGAGCCGTGGAAACGGCCTTGCAAAATTGTATAACCCAGGAGAGCTATAAACAGTGAGTCATGAGCAGTTAGCTATTAGTAGTTAGCTATTAGTAGTTAGCTATTAGTGGTTAGCTATTAGTAGTTAGCTATTAGTAGTTAGCTATTAGTAGTTAGACACGTCAGGCGGGCATTACCCGGCTGTAAGCCATCCGCTCCTATAAATCTAACAGCTAACAGCTAATTTCTAACAACTAAATTTTAGACCTAATGAAAATAACAGATACATATTGGGCGCCCCAACCCGCAGACGGGCGGGTGGAAGCCCGGGAGAAAGTGACCGGCAGAGGGAAATATGCGGCCGAGTATCCGGTGGAGGAAGTATGCTACGGCGCGTTTGCGGTAAGCACGGTAGCGGCCGGGAAGCTGAAATCGGTAAAAGTGGAGAAAGCAAAAGAGGCGGAGGGTGTGATAGAAATCCTGACCCATCTGAACAAGCCGGTGGTTCCGGGCCTTTCCGATGAAACGAAAATACGGGAATCCAGGCTGGGACTGGCCGTTTTTCATACCGACAAGGTCTTTTTCAAAGGTCAGCCGATAGCGCTGGTGGTGGCCCGCACGCTGGAAGAAGCCACCTATGCTGCTTCGCTGGTAGAAGGGGAGTATGAACAGGAGCCGTTTGAGGTAGATTTTGACCAGGTACGGAAAAAGACGGCGCTCACCCCGGCCGGAAGGGAAAGGGGGAGCATGGAGGCCTGGACTCACGCTGCCGCTACCGTGGAAGCCGAGTATACCATAGCGGCGGAAATCCATAACCCCATGGAGATGCATGCCACCATTGCCCACTGGGTGGCGGCTGACCGCCTGAGGCTGTACGATAAAAACCAGGGGGTAAATAATGTACAGCGGACCGTCGGGCGGGTTTTTGACCTCCCGGCTGAAAATATTGAAGTATTCAGTGAGTTTGTGGGGGGCGGCTTCGGCTCGGGACTGCGGGTGTGGTCAAATACCCTGGCGGCGGCAATGGCCGCTAAAATGGTGAACCGCCCGGTGAAGCTGATGCTTACCCGTTCGCAGATGTTTACGCTGACGGGCTACCGGCCGGCGTCCTGGCAGAAAGTAAAGCTGGGGGCCGATAAGGAGGGCCGCTTCCTCGGAGGCTGGCACCAGGCCATGAACGGCACATCTACCTACGAGAATTTTAATGAAGGGATTACCCGGGTGACCCGCCTGATTTATCATATCCCTAACCTGAAGACCGAAGGGGCGGTGGTGCCGCTGAACCTCAGCAGCCCCACCTGGATGCGGGGGCCGGGCGACTGCACCGGGGATTTTGCCATAGAAAGTGCCATTGATGAGCTGAGCTATGTGCTGAACATGGATCCCGTGGCGTTGCGCCTGAAGAATACGGCTATTGATAAGCATCCCGACAGCGGCCTGCCCTGGTCTACCAATTACATGAATGAGTGTATAGAAACCGGGGCGCGGATGATCGGGTGGGAAAAACGGCCCCCGAAGCCTTTGCAGCTGATTGACGGCGGCTGGGTTACGGGTTATGGTATGGCCGTAGGTGCGTGGAATGCCGGAAGGGGCAATGCCAGCGCGGGCATTGTGATGCAGAAAGACGGCAGCGTAGCCGTTCGTACCGCCATGACCGACATCGGCACCGGTACGGGCACCGGCATGCAGAACATAGCGCACGAGGTAACAGGTATCCCTAAAAACAAAATTACGGTAGAGCTGGGGCATTCCAGCCTGCCTGCGGCACCCAGCCAGGGCGGCAGTACCGGGCTTTCTTCCCTGAGTGGCGCCGTGGTGGCCGTCAGCAATGACCTCAAAACCCGGCTGGCAGAGTATGCCGCAGCCATCAACCCGGCGTTTCAGGGCCTTAAAACCGACGAGGTTCAGCTGACCGACAAGGGCATAGCTCTCAAATCCAACGCCAATACCGTGGTTACCTACATGCAAATATGGGAAAAGAACGGTTTGACTACACTCGAGCTGGAAGCCAGCTCGGGGCCGGGAGAAGAGCGGCAGAAATTTGCTTTCTGCTCTACGGCGGCTCATTTTGTGAAGTTGCGTGTTCACCGTCGCACCGGCCGGGTGAAGATCGAAAAATACGTTTGTGTGGCCGACGGTGGCAAGATCATTAACGCCCAGGCGGCGGCAAACCAGATGTCGGGTGCGGTAGCGGGCGGCATAGGCATGGCCCTGATGGAAGAAATGGTGATTGACGCCCGGGTGGGCGGGTTGATTGCTGATGACCTGGCCGGGTACCACTTTGCAGTAAATGCCGATGCCCCGCTTATTGAAGTGGCGTTTATTGACAAGCCTGATGTGAATATCAACCCTTCCGGCGCCAAAGGTCTCGGAGAGGTGGGGATCATCGGCGCGGCAGCAGCCATCACCAATGCCATTTATAATGCTACGGGGAAACGGCTGCGGGATCTGCCGGTTACGCCGGATAAAATTATTGCATAATAGTAAACAGTTCGAGAGCCAAATGCATCTCGCAGCTGCGCTGGCAAACTTCGCGCTCGTTTGTGCTCGATGTGGCAAGTCGCCTTTGTCCCTTGTCAGTTCGAGCGTAGTCGAGAACCTGGAACAAACGAACATGATAATGCAAAGTTTACGAACAAAGTTCCCGAAAACAGAGCGCCTCTCGACAGCTACGCTGGCAAGTCTCGGGCTATCACCCTAACTTGTGCTCGAGGTGACAATGGCACCACATTGGTCAATATCCCGGCACAAACAATCACGGAAGTGAAGTTGGTCAGCTTAGCTACGGCAGGCGCTCCAGTAGAGAACGGTACACATTTAGGTGAGTACCTGAACTTTGTCTCCGGAGCCGTTAAATTCACAGATCATCTCGTTCTCGCCTCCTCATCCGTTACCGTGGGCCTGCGGGTATTGAATCTGGAATTCCCCAGGTTATACGTCAAAGTCAACTGGGCTTTCCGGGCTCCCCACCAATGGTAAAACTCATTGCTGATGATGTCTTTCCGCCTGAAAACCAGGTATTGGCGGTAGGTGTCAAAAATATCAAGGAAGGCCAGCTTTACGCCCAGGTTTCCCTGGAGCCAGGTTTTCTGAACACTCAGGTCAATGTTATGCATGGGCCGGATAATATAGAGACTGTTGCCCGTCTGCGATTCATAATTGACCAGGAGATTCAGCACCGTATTGCGGGGGAGCGAAAAGGTCTGGTTAAGGCGGGTAACGTAATTGTACACATTGAGGTCAAAAACTTCGTTCAGGTAAGGCGTTTTTTCTTTGTTGTAATACCCTGAAAACTGGTAGCTCAGCTTCCACCAGGGAGTGATAGTGACCGGGAAGCTGATGACCACATTGGCAAAGTTCTTTTGGGGAAAGTTGGCCCCCAGGAAAGCCATTTCATTGGTTAATGAATCGTACATCGGGTAACGGGCCAGCACATCCCGTTCTTTACCCAGATGGGTTTCTATCCGGAACTGCCGGTAACGATAGCTGACCGCGAGCTGGGTTCTTGCTGCCGGTAAAAGATAGGGATTGCCGATCCAGTAATTAAACACGCTGAAATAAAACCGGAAAGGGTTTAACTGGGTAAAATTAGGCCGGGTGAGCCGGCTGGAAAAAGAAAAGGTGATGTCCTGGTGAGGGTTGATCGTATAAACGGCACTGAGGGAGGGCAGCCATTTGGTATAGCGGTTATGCACGACGGAGTCGAGCGAAACGGATCGGGAAACCGACCGGGTATGCTCCGCCCGTAAACCGCCGTTGAGTGTCAGCTTCTCCCAGGTGCCGGTAAAAGCCAGGTAAAAAGCCCGGATCTTTTCGGTATATTCAAAAACATTGCTCCGGGCCGGGTCATAGATCAGCGATTCGCTACCGGGGTTCCATACATCAAACCGGAGATGATTGGCGGAAACGGAGTTCACGGTTTTGATCCCGCCCTCCACCGTCCAGTTTTTCAGTTTTTGCGACAGGTCGGCCTGCAGGCTGTGGATCAGGAAACGGTTCTTTAAATCCGACTCCCAGTAGTCGATCCGGCTTCCGTCTGTCCTATTCGTGTTAAGGAAATCATCGTTTTGTACGTTACGAACAGCCAGGCGGTTCGCCAGCAGGTCCAGTTGAAAGTTTTTCAGCTTTAGTGCATAATCCAGGGTCAGAGCCAGGTTTTTTTGCTCATAATGAAGCGGATTCGTGTTTAAGTAGTGAAACGCGGTGTCTTTTTTGTTCTGAGCCAGGGTCAGAATATCCCCCCGGCGCTCCCGGTCATTATCCGGACGATAGTATCTTACCAGGGCCCGCAGGTTATTTTTGGAGTCAATAGCATATTCGAGGCCGGTTTGCAGGTTGTAATTATTCCGGCCGTTAGCCTGGTACAGCCGGGTGGTCATGAAACGGGTATCGGGCAGATGCTGAAAAGCAGCATACCGGTAGATGGTTTTACCGCCTGCGTAATTGAATGTGGCAAAAGCCTGCAGCGGATGCCGGTTAAGCGCCAGGTTCAGGTTCTGATAGGTGCCCGTCAGCTCATTTTGTTCTAGCTGGCCGCTATAACCGGCCGTCCAGCCGGTACGGGTAGTTTTCTTTAACCGGATGTCGATAATGGCTTTAAATTCGCCGTCGTACCGGGCCGGGGGATTGGTGATCAGTTCTAAGGACAAAACCCTTTCCGGAGATAAGCCCTGCAGGTAAGAGACCAGCTCGGGGCCGTTCAGGTGCAAAGGCTTGCCGTCGATAAATACTTCCGGTGATACCCCGTTGGCCATGAGGATTGCGTTTTCGCTGCTCACCATCAGCCCGGGAATCCGCTTCAGGGTTTCCAGCACATGGGGCGTAGTGGTCAGCTCCGGGTTCCCGGCTATCCTGAACACGGTATTTCCGGCGCTGCTGGTGAAAGAAGGGACGGCCGACCGGACCACCACGGCATCCAGGAGGGTGGCGCCGGGCGACAGGTAGATGGACTCAAGCTCCACGGACGCCTTGCCCGGCTGAAGAACGATTGTCCGGCTTTCAAATCCTACAGCGGCTATCCGGAGGGTGACCTGAGAGGTATCCTGAAGTTCAAGCTGAAACCTTCCCAGTGAGTCGGTGATGGTCAGCAGGCGGATGCTGCTGTCTGCGGGGGAAACCCGGTAAATATAGGCGGAGGAGAGGGGCTCCCGGTTTTCAACATTGCTTACGATACCCCGTACCGAGGTCTGTGAAAAAGCGGTTACCGTACCGAACAGGAAGAGAAGGAAGAGTTTCATGAAAATAATTTTTGCACAAAACTATCCGGGCCTGATTCCACTGTAGTTCTTATTTCGGAATTCAGAAGTTCCGATTTATAAATCAGCACGCTGCTCCCTGTATTTTAGCGGGGTTGTATTTTTGAGTTTTTTAAATGCGGTGAAGAAGGCCGACTTGGAATTGAAGCCTACCTCGTAACCGATCTCTTCGATTTTGATGTGCGGCTCCCGGAGGATCCTTTCCGCGGCTTCGTTGATCCGGTATTCATTGATGAAGGTGGAAAAGCTTTTTCCCAGGTTATCGTTCAATACCTGTGAAAGCTGGTGGGCGGGAATATTGAGCTTTTGGGCCAGGTTATTGAGCTTCAGTTCCGGATCCCGGTAAAGATTGGCGGCTGTGATCGTATTTTCCAGGCGGTTAATGATAGGCTGGGCATCCTTCTCTGCTATTTTCTTGTTCTGGTATTTGTCGGTTTCTTCCTGCTTCTCCAGCTTTCTTTTGTTAATGACCATAAAGAGGGAAATGTACAGGATGAAGGAATACATGATGGCACCCAGGATATAGGAGCCGGGTATCCAGTTCAGAATGGCCAGTATATAGGCCAGAACGATGAGGAAATTGCCGATAACTACAGAAGTAACCAGGGGCTTTTTTACGGCCTCCTTCCGGTTTTTCCACAAGACAAACAGCGTTATGAGCTGGAAAACCAGCCATTCGCCGTAAATAATATACGGAATAATTACCCGGTTCCAGGCCTCGGGATGATGCTGGTAGGGAAAAGCGGCTCCTCCGGCTATCACCAGGAAAAGCAACAGGCCCAGCATCACTAACCATGCCCTTGGGATCCGCTCGTACGGGGTAAAGCTGGCGCGGGTGTAGCAATAGAGGGCAGGGCCGATGAATAAACAGGCAGAAAGCCCGATCTGCAGGTAGATATGGAGTAAGCAGATACTGAAATAAAGGAAAACCGACTTGCCGATCCGGATAGAAAGCATCAGCAGCAAAAGCGCCAGGAAGATGCCGGCGACGGATTTGTCTTTCCGGTTGAAAAATAAATAGATCGCCAGGATCAACCCGTTTAAGGTACCCGCCGCGCTCAGGAGGAACAATATTTCAGTACTGGTTTTCACAACGGATCATTTAAGCGCAAATATAGGGGAAATAGCTGTAAAAAGAGGCCGTTTTCAGCTTCATGCGGATGGACCCGGATTTTGATGACGAACGCAGGGCCGGAGACTGGTCGGGACGGTAGAATTAACATATTGGTAACTCCGGGATTTATTTCGGAGATCAATAAAAATCCATAATTTTGAGCCACCGAAAACCGTAAAACAATGGTATTAAGAAAAGCCCTGGAAAGTGAGCTGCCCGCCATCTGGGAAATCATTCAGTATGCGATAGAACGCCGCCGGCTCGACGGCAGCCAACAATGGCAGGACGGCTACCCTAACCCGGACTCCATCCGTGCAGATTTTGAAAAAGGCTATTCGTATGTAGTGGAAGAAGACGGCGTTTTGCTGGCTTACGGCGCCATCATCTTTGATGTGGAACCGGCCTATAACGATATTGAAGGCCAATGGCTGACCGACGGCGCATACGTGGGCGTTCACCGGGTAGCGGCTTCTCCATTGGCTAAGGGCAAGGGAGTGGCTACGTTTTTCTTCACCGAGCTGGAAAACCTAGCCAGGGCAAACGGGATATTCAGCATTAAGGTAGATACCAATTTTGATAACGGCCCCATGCTGCACATCCTGGATAAGCTGGGCTACACCTACTGCGGTGAAGTGTATTTCAGGGGCAGTGCGAGGCGGGCTTTTGAGAAGGTGATCAGTGCCTGAAGCCTCTTTACCCGTTCAGTATTTTTAGCACCCGTGCAGCATGCAGGAAGCATGCTTACGGCCTGATCAGCTTTTCACCGTCTTCTCCTTTCTGGTAAATCCGGATGTAATCCACGTACATATCCGCTTCAAAACCATTTCCGGCATTCAGGCCCGTGATCTGGTCGATATTGGCGTTACCGCTGATTCCGGTGTACGTACCTCCCACGGCCAGGTTCAGCAAAACGTAGAAGGGTTTGTTAAAATAGGATACCGCATTGTTGGCATTGACCCGGTGATTAAAGCGATAGTAGGGCGCCCGGTCAGGAAAGCGGTCAAGGTCTACATAGATGCTGATATAATCTTTATCCCAGATGAGGGTGTAAAGGTGAAAATCGGTGTCCTGGAGGCTGTAAGGCAGCGTGCTTTTGCCGCTTTCGGAGCGGAGCCCGGCGTTATTGGGGCCCCAGTGGCAGGCGGTTCCGAGGTACCTGTCCTGGGTGCCTGCGCTGATGCCATCTTTATGGCCCATTTCCATGATATCAATTTCGCCGCAGGAGGGCCACTGGGCTACGTCATTGTCATTGCCTTTCATCCAGAACGCCGGCCACAGCCCGTTGGCGGTAGACGGTAGCTTGATCCGGGCATCTATCCGGCCGTATTGAAAGGCCACTTTCTTCATCGTATTCAGCCTTGCGGAGGTAAAATACCGGTTGCCGTGGTTTTCTTTTCTGGCCGTAATGACCAGGCAGGATCTGCCGGACAGCGGCTCTTCGGCTATCCGCAGGTTGTCTTTGGTATAGGCCTGGTATTCATTGTTCTGCGGGTTTTCCACCAGCTCAATATTCCAGGCTTTTTCATCCAGGGCGGACCCCGTGAATTGCTCTTCCCAGACCAGCTGGTAGCTGTTATCTTCTTCCTTTGCAGGGGGATTAGTTCCAGGGTTGTCTGGCCGGTTTTCCTGCGGAGACGGATCAGAACAGGCCAGGCCGGGAAGAATGCTCAGGAGAGCCAGGATATTTTTCAGGTTTTTCATGATGATGCGATTTCAGGGTTTGGCCGTATACCGGGTCAGGGCCTCAGCATACCTCCGGCCCAGCTCTCTCAGGGAGGCCGTATCAAAATGGGTGTAGTCGCCCACATGATTTAACCCGGCCGAAGAAACACAGGTAATGTAGCTGTGGCGGCAGGCCAGCTCATGCAGCACTTCGTTAATTTTTCTTCTTCCTTCGTGATGATTTCCTTCGTGCGGAAAAATACCCAGCTCACCCACTATGACCGGTATGCTCCCCGGAGTTATTCCGAGGTCATGATGCAGGTTTTCCATCAGCTTTTCGAAGTCGGTCCGGTAGGTGGTGGTGCGCTGAGGCTGGGTGTCTGACTCCCCCTGATGCCAGAGGATGGCTTTTATTTTGCCCGACCGGAGGGCTTCCGTAGCATGGGCTATGGCTTCATCGTAAGGCCGTTTCCCGGTGGCGGGGTCCACCGCTCCGGCTTTCCAGGCACTGATGGAAGTTCCGCCTATGGCACAGGGAATCAGGCCGATGCGGTTCCGGGAAGAAGGGAGAAGGGTCATGGCAAATGAAGCTGCAAGCCCGGTTCCGGCCGCAGGTTTATCAAAATGAATGGGCTCCCGGGCCGGTTGCCATTGCCGCCCGGCATTCAGTACGAGGATGCTGTCGCCGTTTAGGACGTAATCGTCCGGCGCTCCCCTGCCTGCCATGTTGGATTGCCCGATAAGAAGGTAGAGGTCGAGGTTATCTGGTTTTTCCTGGGAGTAGGTAAGTGTACCTCCAGACAAGACAACTAAAAATAGCAGAACAATGTTTTTCATAAGCGTATATAATTAGTTGTTAGTGATTGGTTTGTGAGGTTTACTCTTTGAGGTCGTTTAAGTTACCAATCTGTATTCTATAACTCAGGTTTCAATACTTTTTGTTATTTCATTTGTGTTCGGTTCTCGAGAGCTTCGCTCGCAAACTTCGCGTTTCCGTGCTCGTTTGTGCTTGGTTCTCGAGAGCTTCGCTTGCAAACTACGCGCTCCCGCGCTCGTTTGTGCTCGGTTCTCGACTACGCTCGAACTGACAGATAGCATCCGACTCTGTCAGTTCGAGCGTAGTCGAGAACCGCGACCCTTCCGCCGGCTTAGCTTTGTTTACTCTATCTTATTTCTGTACATATCTTTTTCCCGCTGGTACACCCGCACGTAATCCACTTCAAAGGTTTGCGGGAAAAGGGAGTCGTCCACTCCTTTTTTGCCGCCCAGGTTTCCGCCGATGGCCAGGTTCAGGATGAGGTGAAAAGGACGGTTGTACGGCCAGGATTCCCAGCCTTCGCCGTCGTTTTTGTAGGTAAACATCAGCCGGTCGTCATAAAACACCTTGTACTGCTCCCTGTCCCATTCCAGGGTGTAGGTATGGAAGGCAGTGGTCAGCGTGGGATCGCCGATGATGCCCTTTTTCTGCGTTTTTTTGGTATGGTTATACCAGGAAGTGTGCGTGGTGCTGAACACCGTGTCCGGTGATGAGCCTACGTGCTCCATGATATCTATTTCGCCGCTTTTGGGCCATGTACCGTATTCGTTTTCAGTAGAAAGCATCCAGATGGCCGGCCAGGTGCCGTTTCCTTTGGGTACTTTGGCGCGCACCTCGATCCGGCCGTAGAGCCAGTCGCCCTTGTACTTGGTCATTAACCTTCCCGACGAGTAGTTTTTGCCGGAGGTGGGCTCTTTCCGGGCTGTGATTTTCAGGGTGCCGTCGCTCACATAGGTGTTTTTCTCGTTCGCAATGGTGTACCACTGTAGTTCGTTATTGCCCCAGCCGTAGCTGTTTCCGCGGGTGTCGTAGGTCCATTTAGAGCCGTTGGGCAGGCCGGTATAGTCAAACTCATCGCTCCACACCAGCTTCCAGTCGTTTCCGGGCTTGAGCCGGTCAAAGTGTTCGATGATCCGGTAGCGGTTATCGTGCAGCTCTTTCATGCCTTTCATGAGGGCCGGGTAGTAGTCGTACTCGTTGTTCACGATGCCCTTGTTGGAGTCGATATTCGAGGGGTCTACCCCTTTGGCGGTAGGGTCGTTATCCTGGTACTTGAAGAAGTGCCAGCCCACGCAGGAGCGCGATTCCAGGAGCTCCAGGCAAAAGTGCTGGTAGGCGGCGGCTTTGTCGGCCTGGGTTTTTACTGTGAAGCCCGCGCCGGTAGTATTGGCCAGACCGGCATCCATGGCTTTGGTGTAGAATTCGGTGATCATGAAAGGCTTGCCGGCGTACATGGCCCACTGCTGCATCCTGTTTTTTTCGGGCGTCCATACGCCGTAATAATTCAGGGAAACGATGTCGCAATACTTCCCGGCCGCCTTAATCACCGGGATGATGTTCTTGGCCCCGCCGTGCAGCCGGCTGCCCAGGAACAGGTGATTGGGCAGGTATTTTTTGATGGCCGAGGAAACGATGCGGTAGTAAGTTTCGGTCACGTAGCCGGCAAAGTCGGCCCGGTCGGCATCGGTGATCTCGCTTTCAGTCTTCCGGCGGGCTTTCAGCCATGCGGCGGCGGCCAGGTAGCCGGGATCCTGTTTGTTTTCCAGGCTGAGATAGCCTTCCAGGTTTTTGAGGCCGATGGGCAGCTCGTTATCGGAAAACACGCCGAACAGGTTGGGATCGTTTTTATAGGGGATCAGCTGCCGGGCGTGCTCATCGCAGAATTTTTCAAATTCAGGGTCAAAGGCAAAGATGGTCTGGTTCGGGTAGCCGATGTTGCCCGGAAGCTGGTAGGTCCCGCCTCTTTTTTTACCGTAGCTGCTCATGAAGTTCAGGTTAGGCGTGTAGGAGAAGCGGTGACCGGTTTTTTCATTGTTTTTAATGATCATCTCATTTTCGCTCCAGGAACCGGCTCCGTTAAAGCCGAACTTCTGGAGGGAATCCACCGTGGCGCTCAGCCAGTTTTCTTTTGTTTTATATTTTTCTTTCAGATGACGGGCATTTCTTTCGGAGCCGCCGGGTCTGAGGGAGTTGATGGTGACCTGGATGTTCCGGTTTCCTTCCGGGTCAATGACCCACCAGCGGCCATTGATATAGGCCGTGCGGAAATACCCCGTGGCCTTTTCTGGGGCATCGGTTATGCTGCCGTATGGATTCAACGAAGGGGTGCTGCCGGGGGTAAAGCCGGTCAGGTTCTTCACAATCCGCGTTTCGTACATCCGCCATTCGGTGTTCGGATTCCCCGAAACCCAGGGTTTGGCTTCCACCTGTAGGGGAACGTAGTTCCGGTTTTCCTGGGCGGTGGCAGTCAGGGCGCCTAATGCCAGTAGTAAAGTCAGACTTGTAGTTTTCATCTGTAAAAATTTTAGCTGTTAGAAATTAGCTATTAGCTGTTAGATTATTTATCGTCGCCGATAGGCTAATTTCTAACTGCTAATTTCTAATTACTCACAGTTTAGTTAATCTTTAAAATCTTTATCGCGTTCAGAATCGTATTTCCTTTCCGGCTTTTAAAACCAATCGTCAGGCCTTCGCCGGAAACATCGGTTATAAACTTCTTGATCACGGCGCGGTGTAAGCCGGCCTCTGCCGCCGGAGAATAGCCGTCAAGTACTTTCACCCGGTTAACAGAAACGTCCATTACCCCTTCCTCTGTTTTCTCCCGGAGGGTGTCGTTCCCCAGGTTGTAGGGCAGGGCCTCTTCGTTTTCCGGGGTGGAAAGATCGGCCCAATAGAGGTAGACGGCATATTTTCCGGGAGGCACGTCGGCCTTGAACGTTTCAATGCCCACCCGCTGGGTCTGGAAAATGGGGTCGAGCGAGGTGCCCAGTACATTGACCTCTGCCGCCGGGAGCGTGCCGAAGCGGGTTTTAGGCCGCAGGGCTTCTCCACCGGTGAATCCCCAGCTACCGGTTTCGTAGGGCTTCTCCGGTATCCAGAGGGTGGCGGTTTCTTTTTCTTCAACGTACCGCCGGGTACCCATCAGCACATGGATCTCCCGGAAGTCCGAAGATAAAACGGCGGGATAGAGTGTAAAATTGACCCGGAGGACGTCGCTTATATTTTCCTTTTCCAGCCGGGCTTCCAAATGATTATTCCCGTGGGTAAAAGGAATTTCCACGGTGCCTGTACCGTCTGTAATTTCCACGTCCGCTATTTTTTTGCCGTTATGAAATACCGTTACCGGGCTGCGGTTGGAATAGATTTTTACGGGCTGGAGGCATAGGCCGGGAGAAGAGGCGGTTCCGGCCCGGTTTAGCCAGTCGGCCGAAGCGATTTTCACCAGGGGCTCTTTCAGTAGCCGGGCCTGGTAGAGGTAATAGGTGTTCTTCGGCGTGCGATCTGTTTCCGTAATCCCTTTGCTGTTGATATGCGGTACGGCATTTTTGCGCAGCTCGGAATGGAAATCGTTCAGATTCCACAGCGCCGCCGCGGCGATGAAATCCGATTTCAGGATGGACTTCAGGTAATGTTCATGGTACAGGTCGCCGTATTCCACGCTGAAATCAAACCTTTCCGGGTGAAAGCTGTGGATGCGCGAATCCACATCGGCCCCGTATTCTGAAATGAGGGTAGGCTTGTGCGGATATTTCTCCCGGTAATTCAGAAGATACCGGTCAAAGTCTTCCACCCGGTCGCTGTACCAGCCCTGGTATAGGTTCCACCCGATAATCATGGGAACCTCAAAGAGCCCGGCATCTTCATACGCTTTCATGGAGCCGTGAAAGGCCACCATGGTGTAGCGGGAAGGGTCCAGCTCCCGGATTTTGCCTTCAATGGCGCGGGCCTGCCGGTTCACTTCCTGGCAGTAGGGGAGGTAGGCTTCTTCGGTGGCCTTGTAGGGTGGGCGGAGCATGACCTCGTTCATGTACGACCACATGACCAGCGAAGGATGATTAAAGTTCTGCCGGACCATCTCTTCGGCCATGAACACGGAATTATCCAGGAAGGCCTGTGTTTCGGTGATGGCGTTCACAATGGGGATTTCCACTGAAGCCACGATACCCAGCTGATCACACATTTCCAGGATGAGGGGATCCTGGGGATAGTGGGATATTCTCAGGAAATTGCCGCCCATGGCTTTCAGCAAGCGGATGTCGCGGATATGGAAGGCGTCATCCAGGGCGTTGCCTTTTTCTTTGTAGTCCTGGTGGCGGTTGGTGCCAATCAGCTTCACGGGCTGATCGTTCAGGAAGAAACCTTTAGTGGCGTCAAAACGGAACCACCGTAAGCCGAAGGTATGGGTGGCTTCTTCCCAGATCCGGTCGGTTTTTTTATCTTTTACGGTGGTTTTTACACGGTATAGCTGCGGAGTTTCTATGGACCACAACTGCGGATCGCGAAGGGTCTGGGCAGAGGTGACCCGCCTGCCGGTTTGGTTAGGCTCCAGCAGAACGGTGATCTCTCTGCGGCCGGCTTCTTTCCCGTCCGGACTTTGAATACGGTGCTCGATGACCACCTCCTGCCGTACAGAGGTTTTATTATTCAGTACGGTTTCGATCTCAGTATCGGCGCTTGTCCGGCTTACTTTGGGGGTACGGATGTACACCCCGGAAGAGGCCATGTCTTGCGGTGAAATATGTACTTTTTCTCTTACGTCAAGGTATACATCCCGGTAAATGCCACCAAAAAAGGTGAAATCGGCGCTCAGGGGCGGGATGGAGACGTCGTGCGCATTGTTCACCCGGATGCTGATCTCGTTGCTTTCCCCGAATTTCAGGAAGGGCGTGATATCAAAGCTGAAACGGGTGTAGCCGCCTTTGTGCTGCCCCGCATGCTGCCGGTTGATGTAGACGTCGGTGACCTGGTTGGCCCCTTCGAAACAGATGTATACCGATTTGTTTTTATAGGCTGCCGGGATGTGGGTGGTTTTGGTGTAAACGCCGGTACCGCGGAAAAAACCGGGCTGGTCGTCCAGCACATCGCGGTCGTTCCAGGTATGCGGGAAGGAGACGATTTCAGAGTCACCGTTTTCTTCCGTATGAAATGCCCAGGCCTCATTGATGGTGAATTTCTGGGCATGAATGCGGCCGGCAAGCAGCATGGACAGGAGGAGGATGTATTTTACTCTTAAAGAGGTTTTCATGTTTTATTCGTTGAGAAAGAGGGAAGGTTTTGAAATATTTCGGTCATGAAGGGTTAATCTGGTAAGTTTGGGTGTTGTTGTCAGTTCGAGCGTAGTCGAGAACCGGGCGTAGTCGGGAGCCGGGCGTAGTCGGGAACCGGATAGACTTCGTACTACTTTGTCTACTGGTGTCCCGGCTGGTACTTTTCGCTGTCATATCAAGCATAGTCGAGATGAGCATATCGCCCGGTTCTCGACTACGCCCGGTTCTCGACTACGCCCGGTTCTCGACTACGCCCGGTTCTCGACTACGCTCGGTTCTCGACTACGCTCGGTTCTCGACTACGCTCGAACTGACAGAGGACATCATACTGGCCAAATTAAATCTCAATCTGATCCCCAAATTAATAACCCGTAGTCTGCGGGAAGTTCTCCGGGCCCATCGCATCGATCTGGTCCTGCGGAATAGGCCAGTTCACATGGAAGGGCTTCACGTTAAACCGCACCAGCACGTCGTTATCCGAACCGTTAAAATCGATGTAGTAATCCGGATTCGGACCAAAGGCCTTGTCCCGGCCGTCGCCCACCCCGTAGCTTCCGGCATTGTACGGTACGGCACTGCCCGGGTACTTGGTGAAGTCGCCGGCGTACCGGGTCATCTGGGTGTACCATATACCGTTTCTTTTCAGGAAATCCCAGCGCCGGCCTTCAAAGGCCAGCTCGCGGGCATGCTCGTCTCTCACCATTTCAAAGGTTACCGGGGTAGTCACCGCAGGGTTACCGGCCCGCTGCCAGGTTTTGTTATAGAAGTACTGGGCTTTGGCCTGGTTCCCTGTTTTTACGGCGGCTTCGGCAGCCAGCAGGTAGGATTCGGCCAGGCGGAATACCATCACGTCTTTGTAGCTCACCGGGCCGTCGGCATCGATCAGCTTGTCCCATTTGTCATACATCTTGATGGAAGAAGGCAGCAGGTTCCGCCGGTCTATCTTGGTATTGGTGGCGGCGAATATATCTCTGCCGTAGATTACCGAGCCTATCGCCACCTTCACCGGTGCATCAGTGGTGTTAGACGTGGTGCGGTATTCGCGCCCGGTCTGGGCATCTACTTTGGTTTCTGCTACCGGGATGGTGATCAGCTTGTTCGGGTTCTGGTAGGTGTAATCCACTTTGTAATAAGCGGTAAGGCGCTTGTCGTTTTTGGGATACAGCGACATCAGGTAGCTGTTCGGATACGCCAGGCCCCATTGCCTTCCCAGGTTTTCTTCGTTATACTTGACCAGCACACCGTTCACCATTTTATGCGTATAGTCGGTTTCTGCCATGATGTTGATGTACTGCGAACCCAGGCGGTGCCCTTCGCCGCCGCCCCGTTCCAGCGAGAAGTTAAGCGAGAACAGGGTTTCACTGAGGTTATAAAAGTCCTTGCGGTCAAAGATATCTTTGGGGTCATTGACCAGGCTGTGCGCCTTGTTGTTTTCAATGGCCTCCACCTGCCGGATCACCTCTTCCCAGTTGCCGGTCCAGGCAGAGATCAGCGCTTTCATGTGGCGGGCGGCATCCTGGGTGAGGCGGCCGTCCTGCCGGTCAGCCACGGGCAGACCTTCTATGGCTTTGTCGATATCGGAGATCATGAGCCGGAAAACATCGGCGCTGTCAGCCGGAGTGTAGGTAATGCCGTCCATATTTTCTTTGGTTACCGGCTCCGTGCTCAGGTAAAGGCGGGAGAAGCGCGACCACAGGCCATAGTAGCTGTAGGCTCTCCAGAAGTAGGCCTCAGCCACGGCACGGGTGGTTTGCTCCCCGAAATTGCTGCCGAAATAGATGATCTCATTGGCCCGGCCGATGAGGTAATACCGGTGCGTCCAGAACGGGCTGTAGATCAGGCTCCGGATGTTGGAGGTCGGGCCGGGCGACGTAAACCGGCACAGGTTGGCGTCATCGCCGGTGGTAAAAACGCTGAGATCGGTGTTTCTTTCGCCCCAGATGTGGGTGCCCAGGAAACCGTTGGCATTGCCTTTCCGGCTCAGCCCTCTTTCGTAGGAGTACATCGACTCGGCCATTTTTTCTATCCCTTCCGGGGTTTCAAAAAGGGTGGCCGTAGTAAAGGTGGTTTCGGAAACCTCGGTCAGGTAGTCTTTGCATGATGATGTGATCAGTGCAAGCCCCAGGATATAGATAAGATATTGTTTCATTTGTTTCTGTAGTTTGGGTTGTTAAAAGCTCACATTCAGACCCAGTACGAAAGTACGGGGCTCGGGATAGCTGCCCGGCTCTTTTTCAGGACTGTACGATTTGTAATCGGTGATCGTGAAAATGTTGGTGGCCGTGGCATAGATCCGCGCCCTTGTAGCCTTTATTCCTGATAATACCTTGTTTGAAAAGGAATAGCCCAGGGTAGCCGTCCGTAAACGGAAGTAGGACGCATCCTGCAGCGCTAACAGCCCCATATAAGGCACGGAGGCCGTAAACTGGGGCCGCGGAGCCGTGTTAGACGGGTTTTGCTCCGTCCAGTAATCTACCTTGATACCGTTCTTTTTACCGTTCAGGCTACCGCCCTCGTTGAAGCCGTAGAGATACGGATTGCTCTTGGTCACGCCCTGCACGGTATAGAACTCGGCCTGTGCATCAAAGTTTTTATACCTTACCGAAGTATTGAAAGTGGCGTACCAGTCGGGCATGAGGTTATACACCTTGCGGTCGTCTACGGTGATCTGGCCGTCGCCGTTGTAATCCAGGATTTTGATGTCGCCTGGCTTAGGCTGGGCATCGCCCGGCAGGTACTGGTGCGGCTCGGCGGTTTCGCCCTGCTGCCAGATACCGGCAAACACGTAGTTGTAGGTCACATTGATCGGCTGGCCGATAAACCAGTTGTTCGTCAGGTCGTTGATCGGGGTGCCGTTTTCATCGGTGCGGCCGTCGATCCGTACAATCTCGCTTTTCTGGGTAGAAAAGGTAGCACCCAGGTTCCAGTCCACGTTTTTGTTCCGGATCACGTCGCCGTTCAGGGTCAGCTCAAAGCCGGAGCTTTTGGTTTCTCCCAGGTTATCCCACATGGTGTTATAGCCGGTAATGGAAGGAACGGTGCGCTGGATAAGCAGGTCTTTGGTCCGGGTATTGTAGTATTCCAGGGTACCGCGTATCCGGCTCCGGAGCACGGCAAAATCAAGGCCGTAGTTCAGCGAGCCGGTGGTTTCCCACTTCAGGTCCTGGTTGATCAGCTGGCTGGAGGGCAGGTAGCCGATACTCAGCTGATCGCCGAACAGGTATTCGTAAGAGGAAGAGAGGCCGAGGGTCCGGTAGGCCGGAATGGCCCAGTTCCCTACCACCCCGTAGCTTACCCGGGCTTTAAGCTCGTTCAGCCAGTGCACATCTTTCAGGAAGCTTTCTTCGTTGATCCGCCAGGCCAGGGCCATGGAGGGGAAGTTGGCCCACTTGTTGTCGCTGCCGAATACCGATGCCCCGTCGCGGCGCACTGAAGCGGTCAGGAGGTAACGGTCCAGCAGGCTGTACTGTACCCGGCCTGCCCATGACATAGAGCGCGTTCTGTTGATGGAGCGGATGGCCCCGGATATCTCTGCATCACCGGCCACATTCCAGTCGAAAATGTCGGTGGTGGAATTGATAAAGTTCATGCCGGTGGTTTTCTGCAGGTCTTCCTCAAAAGCGTGAATGAGGGTGGCCGTCAGCCGATGATGGGTACTGACAAAAGGTACGGTATAATTCACTACATTTTCTATCAGGAACGAGTTCCGGTTAAAGGAGGTCACCTGTCCGGTACCGGTAGAAGAAGGGTACAGCTTGGTGCGGTAATTACCGGTTTCACGGCTGTTGGTTCTCAGGTTGGCATTGATGCGGTACGAAAAGTTTTTGAACGGCTTGAAGGTGATGTTAGACGCCAGGGTGAGGTAGTCGTCCAGCTGCGAGCTCTTGTACTCGCGCACACGCCAGAGCGGGTTGATATCGCCCGAGGTAGTAGATTCTCTCAGCAGGTTGCCGTCTGCATCATAGGCCTGAGCCAGCTGCGGCATGGTCAGGATCCCGTTAAAGTTGGCATCTACGCTGTTGATCTCGGCTTTGCTAAACGACATATTGACACCAACATCCACCCATCTGGCCGGTGAATAGTCTACATTAGACCGGAAATTTCCCCGGCGGAATCCCGAGCCCTGAACGATACCGTTCTGGTCAAAATACCCCGCTGCCAGGGCATATTTTACATTTTTAGCCCCGCCGCGAAGGCTCACATCGTATTTCTGCTGGGGGGCATTGGTCAGCATCAGGTCTTCCCAGTTGACGTATTTTCCGTTCTGGTAGGCGTCATACATGATGGCGTCATCGATGACGGCCTGGTAGTTGATGTTATCCGGTGTACCCACTCCGCTGGTACCTTCGGTGTATTTGGCCCAGAACCGGAGCTTCGCAAATTCTTCGGGAGAATACAGGTCGAAATTCCGTTTGTAATCCTGGAAGCCTGTATAGGCCGAAACATCCACGGTGGTCTTTCCTTCCTTTCCTCTTTTGGTAGTGACCAGTATTACCCCGTTAGAGGCCCGTGAACCGTAAATGGCCTGGGAGGATGCATCTTTCAGCACTTCTATGGAAGCCACATCGTTCGGGTTCAGGTCATTGATATGCGGTACGATCATGCCGTCAACGATAAAAAGCGGGGTCTGGCCGCCGCTGAGCGAACGCACGCCCCGCACCAGGATGCGTGAGGCCCCGCCCGGAGCCGAGTTATCCAGTGTAACGTTCAGACCGGCCGCCTGTCCGCGGAGCATTTCGGTGACATTGGCCGCCGGGAATTTCTCCAGGTTTTCCGATTTGATGGAGGCTACCGAACCGGTAAGATCGCTTTTCCGGGTGACGCCGTAGCCGATCACCACTATTTCATCCAGCACCTCGGTGTTTTCGTTTAGGATAATGGTAAGAGCAGTCCGGCCGTTCAGGGCTTCGGTGACTGCCTCGTAGCCTACATACGTAAACCGCAGGGATGCATTGGGCGAAGAAACCTGCAGGGTAAACCGGCCGTTGACGTCGGTCAGCGTAGCTTTCCCGCTGGCCACTTCGGTGACGGAAACGCCGATGAGAGGTTCTCCTCCTTCCGACTGAACGGTCCCTGAAACCGCCGGGTTCTGAGCGGAAAGGGTAAAGGGGAAGAACAGAAGCAGTACATACAGTATGTACAGGTGTTTTGTAAGGTTGTTCATGTTTGATAGATTAAGGTTGACCTTTTACAAAATTGAGAAATGTAAAAAGGAAAGGATAGGCCGATAAATCATATTTACAAAAGAATAGTCTTTGAATAAATATATTTATTGATTGGATAATAATAGGATAGATTTGGACGATATTTCCATGTCCGGCCCCTGGTTTGATTAATTTTGAATTATTTCAGTACTTTCCGGTACTATTCTGTTATTTTTCCTTTATATGAAATAGCTGTTAGAAGTTAGATATTAGAATTTAGACAGACCTGCGGTACGCTGCTTCGGCTAACAGCTAATGGCTAATTTCTAACAGCGGTTCGTTGCCCGATTAAAATTTTGTGCAAATGAAAGTTCGTGTTACCTTATTTCTTTTGGGCCTGCTTCTTTTTAACCGGGCAGCGGGACAGAGCCTTTTCTTTGAGCATCTCGGTGTCAGAGACGGACTTTCACAGTTTACCGTTCATGACTTCTACCAGGACGAGTTCGGGCAGATGTGGATTGCCACCAGTGACGGTCTGAACCGTTACGACGGCAGCAAGACAGAGGCCTTCAAACCTGTGGTGGGAGATACCACCGGCCTCTTCGGAAACAATATTCAAAGGGTGATCGGCAACGGGAAGGGTAAGCTCTACCTCCAGTGCCAGTCGGGCCTGCTGGAGTACGACCTGCGTACCCAGAAGTTCAAAACACTGATGCGTTACGGGATAAACAATATTGCCTATGCGAACGGCAAAGTGTGGATAGCCAGCGGCAGCACCCTGAAATATTACGATGAAGCCACCGGTACCGTGAAAAACTACAAAAGCTTCCCGGCCTCGGTGCAGATCAGAACCCTCCTGGAAACTACAGACGGCACGCTGCACGTGGGTACCAACACCGGGCTGCTGGCCCTGGACCGGAACGGAAGGGAATTTAAGCTCATGGATGAGGTATTTGTGGTCTGCCTCTACGAAGACCGGAATAAAAGTGTGTGGATGGGCACCCTGGAAGACGGGCTTTTCCGGATCAACTCCCGGAACGAGGTCGTCAGCTACCGGCACGATCCCCGTAACCCGGCTTCGGTGTCGGATAATTTTATCCGGGCCATCTGCCAGGACGACCTGGGCGGCTACTGGATCGGAACTTTCAAAGGACTGGATTACTTTAACCCGGAGACTAAAACGTTCCGGAATTTCCGGCATTCGATCGTGGAAAGTAATTCTTTAAGCGACCTTTCGGTATGGTGTATCCGGAAAGACAGCCAGGGCTCGCTCTGGATCGGTACGTTTTTCGGCGGCGTCAATATTTTTAACCCTGAATTTTCGTTTAACCGCTTTTACCGGCCTACGGGTACCGATGCGGGACCGAACAGCGCCATTATCGGGAAGGTGGCGGAAGACAGTAAGGGAAACCTCTGGATCTGCTCGGATTATGGCGGGCTGAATTATTATGATGTTTCCAAAAATACATTCCGTCATTTCAGGAGCGAGCCCGGAAACCCCAGTACTCCCTCTTCTAACACACTGAAAGACCTGCTGCTGGATGAAGCCCGCCAGACGCTGTGGATCGGCTCTCACCTGGGCGGTCTGGACAGGCTGGATCTGCGCACCCACCGGATCCAGAGGGTAGCGCTGAACTCCGGGAACCGGAATATTGATAAATATGTACGAACCATCAGCCGCTACGGTAACCTGCTGCTCCTGGGTACGCACGACGGCATCCAGCTGTACAACCCGGAAACCGGTGAGCTGAAGCCCCTGCTGGAGCCCGGCCATGAGCTGGGGAAGGGCCAGGTGTGGGACATGATGATTGACAGCCAGGAGGTGCTCTGGTTTTCGGTGCGCAGCGCTATAGGCCGGTATGACCTGAAGAGCCGGAAGCTCCTGCCTGTGCCCGGAAACCTGGTGCTGAATTCTGCCGTGTTTTTTGAAGACCATGAAAACCAGGTGTGGATCGGCAGCGCGGGCAAGGGCCTCTTTCGCTGGGACCGGAAAAGCAGCGCGCCGGAGCATTTTCATACCGGAAACTCAGATCTTGCCGATAACTATATCCTGGATATAGCAGAATCTGCCACGGGGTATATCCTGATCAGCACGAACAGCGGGCTGTCAAGGTTTGAATCTTCCAAAAGAGCCTTTTACAATTACCGGAACCACCAGTTTTTCCCTTTTGAAGCCTTAAATGAAAAAAGCCTGTATGTCAATAAGAATGGGGAGATCATCCTGAGCAGCCTCTCGGGCATGATGATCATTTCTGAAAAAGACCTGCTGTACCATCCTAAGCCTTACCAGATTCTTCTGACCTCGCTGAGCGTAAATAATAAGCCGGTCAGGCCCGGTGACAGCGAAAGCATCCTGAAAAGCTCCATCACCACCACGGACACGCTGGTGCTGAGTGAAAGCCATTCGGTGATTTCTTTTGATTTTGCCATTACCAATTATATCAAGGCGCTGAAATCGGAGATCCAGTATAAGCTGGAGGGCTTTGATGATAACTGGATAGAGGCGCAGGCCTTTAACAATATCACCTATACCAACCTGGGCCCGGGCACGTATCACCTGAAAATACGCAGCATTTATTCAGCCACGGGTGCCGAAATGGCCGCGGCCGGCCTTACGCTGATCGTGAAGCCCCGGTTTTACAAGGCCTGGTATGCCTGGCTGTTTTATGCGCTGGTGCTGGCGGGGGTATTGTACCTGTTTTATTCGCAGGTGAGGCTGAAAGACTCGCTGCGGAATGCCGATATCCAGTCGCGGCACGCCGAAGAGGTCAACCAGTCGAAGCTGCGCTTCTTCATGAACGTTTCGCACGAGATCCGCACGCCGGTGACCCTCATCATGGCCCAGCTGGATATGCTGCTCAACTCGGCCGGCAGTATTCCGCCCACGGTGCAGGGCAAACTGCAGAACGTCCGCAGAAACGCCGCCAACCTCAAAAAGCTGATCAATGAGCTGCTGGATTTCAAGAAGCAGGAGGAGGGGTTGGTGCGCTTAAAGGTGACCCGCCAGGATATTGTGAAATACCTGCACCACATTTTTGTTTCTTTCCAGGATTACGGTAATTCATTGAATATTAATACCTCTTTTTTAAGTACGGAAGAGAAGATAGAGGCCTGGTTTGACACCGCCCAGATGGATAAGGTCTTTTATAACCTGTTGTCGAATGCCTTTAAGTTTACGCCCCCGTCAGGCTCCATCTCACTGATTATCAAAAGGAGTGTCGATGCCGTGGAAATTACGGTGGAAGATACGGGCGTGGGGATCAGGGAAGAGAGCATCACGCGTATTTTTAACCGGTTTTACCAGGTGCGCGATACGGATTCCTCCATTCAGCCGCTGGATCCCGGAACGGGGATCGGACTGGCGCTGGTAAAAGACATTGTGGAGCAGCACCACGGCACCATCAGTGTGCTGAGCAACTTCGGAAAAGGCACGGCTTTCAAAATTACCCTGCCCCTGGGGAAAGCGCATTTTAACCCGGAAGATTTCCCGGAAAATGCCCTGCAGGAAATCCGGACCGAAAGCGACACCGAAGCAGCCGGGCATGAGGAGAAAAAGAATACCATCCTGATTGTGGAAGACAATGCCGAGCTGAAGAATGTGCTGGTGGAGCTTTTCCTGCCCATGTATAATGTGGTGACGGTTTCCGACGGGGCAGAGGTGATGCAGAAGGTGAAAACCGTTATGCCTGACCTGGTGCTGCTGGATATCATGCTCCCGAATGTTTCAGGAATGGAGATTTGCAAGAAGATCAAATCCGACCTGGCCACGCGGAACATTCCCGTAGTGCTGCTGACAGCGGCTGCAGCACCCGAAAAGAAGCTGGAAGGCCTGCAGATCGGTGCGGATGATTATATTACGAAGCCGTTTGAGTCGCGCGAGCTGATCATCCGCTGCAACAGCCTGATTAATAACCGGATCCTGCTCAAAGATGTGCTGGCCCCGGTATCCGACAAGGTGTATTCCAGCAATAAGCAACACCAGCAGATCATTCACGACGCTACCCAGGTGGTTTTAAAGCACCTCGATAACCCCGAATTCAGCATAGATCAGTTTGCGGCGGAGCTGAACATCAGCCGGAGCTCCCTTTTCACCAAGATCAAGGAGATCACCGGCCAGACACCCAATGACTTTGTGACGGAGATCCGCCTGCGCCGCAGCCTGGTTTTATTGAAGGAGGATAAAGACGAGGCGGTCGGGAATATTGCGTTTTCAGTAGGCTTCAATGACCCCTCGTATTTTATCAAGCAGTTTAAGAAGTTTTACGGGGTTACGCCGGGGCAGTACAGGGTGAGGGGGTAGGAAATTTATAGGTGATAGGGGAACTAATTATCAGGGTAATGGTGTTCTACGGGAAAGTACACAATTTTACCCGCAGGTAATCGCCTGAAGATCATGGATATTAATAGAATAAATAAGGAAACTGTTATCAACTCATTGGCTAAGCTTGTAGCCAATAAGAGATTAGTGCGCTCTTATTTGAAGGGAGAGATTTCTGCTCAAACTTTAACTGAGAATGGCATCCGACTTGCAAAACCGTTATAATTACGTTTTTGACAGCGCAACTGATACCTACCACTTTACTACAAAAAACAACATCTGTTACCGGGTTTCTTTTGTGATTGACCAGACATTTTCTACTCTCTCGGGGCAGGGAATTTCGGGTATTTATCAATTGGTAGTGGAGAAAGCAACAGAAGAGTTGGAACCATTCGACTCAAAAGTTTCCTAAACCATCGAAAGTATTGTAGCAAAATTTTTTCAGAATAGCCATAATTCACTGATTTATATCTGTTCGGAAAAAGGAGGAAAGGCGGAAATCCGCCACAAAGTTTTTTCCAGGTGGTATGAAACCTCTGTTTACCGGGAAACCATTGTAAAAATGGATAATGTAGTCAAAGTAGAGATCGGAGAGGACTCAATTTGTGTTCTGTATACTTCTTTTATGTTTCATAAACAAAATCCCGGATTTGAGACGTTGATAGAAATTTACGGAAGGATAGAGGCGGTGTTGAATGAGGAAAAATGAGATTTGTGTGTATTAATGTGGATACTTTTAAAGTGCCCGGTTCTCAGCTACGCTTGGTTCTCGACTACGCTCGGTTCTCGACTACGCTCGAACTGACAGGTGGCATCCTTACTTGAAGAAGAATACGCACTAGTTTGAATGAATACAAGGAGCGGTTAAAATGTCAGTTCGAGCGTAGTCGAGAACCGAGCGTAGTCGAGAACTAGGCGCAGTCGAGAACCAAGCGTAGTCGAGAACCGAGCGTAGCCCAGAACCGGATAGAGTTGTAGTAACTACAATTATGAATGCTCACCCCATAATCACCTGAATCCCCATCTCCTCCAGCGCCGTAACGCTCTCCCGCGGAGCCAGTGAATCCGTAATCACATAGCGCACTGTTTCCAGGTCGCAGATCTTGGCAATGCCCCTCCGACCGAACTTGGTGTGGTCGGCCAGGATGGCTACCGACTGGGCGGTGCTGATCATTTTCTGGTTCAGGCCGGCTTCGGTGAGGTTGCTGATGGTGAAGCCAAAGTCGAGGTCGATGCCGTCTACTCCAAGGAACAAAATGCCGCATGACACACTTTCCAGCATATATTCCGCAAAATTCCCTGCTACGGAGGAGGAGTTCTGGCGGATCAGTCCACCCAGTTGAAGCACTTCGATATTGGGCTTGTCGGATAGCTCTATGCCTACTTTTAATGCAGGGGTAATTACTGTGACAGGGTGGGCCGGGTTCAGTTGCCGGGCAAATTCAAAGATGGTGGTGCCGGAGCCCAGCATCAGGGAGTCGTTTTCGCCGATGATGGATAGGGCCGCGCGACCGATTCGCTGTTTTTCGTGGCTGTTGATATGCTGCTTCTCGTGAATGGGCCTTTCTATGGCATAGGGGTTATTCAGGGCGGCGCCGCCGTGGGTTCTGAAAAGCAGGTTTTTTTCTTCCAGCATTTTCAGGTCTTTCCGGAGGGTTACGCCTGAAACCTCCAGGTGGTCACAAAGATCCTGTATGTTAATATTTCCTTTGCTCTGTAGTTCTGCCAGTATATACTGATGCCTTTCGGTGATCGTCATGCTGTGTATTTGAAATAAAATGAAAGCAATTATAAGTTAAAAAATCGACTTTTTTACCGCTTTACATGATTAAATCATTAATTATTTCATTTGAATATTATCAAATGATTAAAAAAGATTAAAAAATGTTTCATTTTGTTTTGTTTTCTTTTGTTTTGTGCTTTCATTTGTAGTGAAAATAAAATAGATCATCTTTTGTGTTGGAATATTTCTATTTTCTGAGCGGGTCGTCCGGCCTTTGAAACGGCGGCTTTACAGGGAAAGAACAGGACATCCGGAGGTGACGTTCACACAAATGGAGAATGTTATCAATTAACCTTAATTTTTTTATTTTATGATGAACTCTTTATTAAAACGAAAAAGCTTTCACCCGCCGAAAGTTATTCTGGTTTTGATATGCATCTTATCCTGTTTTTCAGGCGCATTCGCACAGAACCGGATCTCCGGCGTGGTTACGGATGAAAAAAATGAGCCCGTGATCGGGGCAAACGTGGTGGTGAAGGGAACCAACACCGCTGCCATGACCGATGTAAACGGTAAGTTCCAGCTGGCCGCGAAAGAAGGAGATGTGCTGCTGGTTTCCTTTATCGGCTATATCAGCCGGGAAGTAGCCATCACCAACCAGAGTAACCTCACCATTATTCTCGAAGAAGATACCCAGTCGCTGGAAGAAGTGGTGGTAGTAGGGTACGGTACTCAAAAGAAAGTAAACCTGACCGGGGCCGTGTCGGCTATAGGGGGTGAGCAACTGGAAAGACGGCCCATTATTTCCACTTCCAATGCCCTGCAGGGGGTAGCGCCCGGGGTTACGGTAACCTCGCAAACGGGTTCTCCCGGTGCAGACGGCGGCCAGATCCGGATACGGGGAATCAACTCGTTCGGGGGATCCGACAGTAACCCCCTGGTGCTGATTGATGGTGTGCCCGGCCTGATTAACCAGATCGATATCAACCTCATTGAATCTATTTCTGTGCTGAAAGATGCCGCATCTGCCGCTATTTATGGTTCACGGGCAGCTAACGGGGTGATCCTGATCACTACCAAAAGAGCGGCTGCCGGTAAGATGGAAGTGAATTACCGCGATTACGTGGGCTGGCAGTCGGCCACCAATGTACCGAAAGTGACGGACGGGCTGACCTACATGCGGGTTTTTAACGAAGCCAACATGAATGATAACGGCTATGCGCTTTACAGCGACCAGGCCATTGAAGATTTCAGACAGAAATTTGCGGCCGATCCGGATAATTTCGATTGGCAGAAGGCCATTCTGAACGGCTCAGGCTTTACCCAGAACCATTTTGTATCCCTATCGGCCAACACCGATAAGATCAGGATCATGCCTTCTTTCAGCTACATCAGCCATGACGGTATCATCAAAAATACCGGGTACGAACGCTATATCCTGCGAAACAATATGGATGTTAAGGTGAACGACAAGCTGTCGCTGAAAATGGATATGTCTTACACCAAAGGCGACCGGCTGCAGATAGCCAATGAGGGAACCATCTGGAACTACCTGGGGCGTATGCCAACCAATATTCCTATTCGAAGAAACGGGCTGTGGTCAGAAGGATGGGTGAATATCAACCCTGTAGCTAATATCGAAGCCGGAGGAAACCGGAAAGCCAATACGATGGAACTTCAGGGAAATTTCAGCGCTACCTATACTCCTGTTTCCTGGTTGAGCCTGACAGGTAGAGTGGCACCAAGATACAGAACCACCAATACACATAATTTTATCAAAAGCATCATGACTTATAATGATGATGGCAGTGAAGCGGGGGCGGCCAATACATTTACTGAGCTGACCGAAACGGCTTACCGGTATAATTTTGGTAACTATCAGTTCCTGGCATCAGCGTTTAAAAGCTGGGGTAAGCATAATTTCAGTGTTTTGGGTGGTGCCTCACGCGAAACATATGACGAAAAATACCTGATGGGCTACCGGAGAGACTTTACCTATGATACTTATGAAGTGCTGACCGCCGGAGCCGATAACGAGACCCGAGATAACGACGGAACCCAGGCTCAATGGCTACTGATGTCTACTTTCGGGAGACTAAATTATGACTTCAATAACCGATACCTGTTTGAAGCCAATATCCGTTATGATGGAACTTCAAGGTTTATTAAGGCCAACCGCTGGGCAGCATTCCCTTCATTTTCTGCCGGCTGGCGGATTTCGGAAGAGACCTTCATGCAGGATTTGAGACATATCTTTAACCAGTTGAAGCTGAGAGCCTCATGGGGTAAGCTGGGTAACCAGAATATCGGTAGTTCGTATTATCCTTTTGCAGAAACCTTAGCCATAGGAAGTATTTCCATGGCCGAAAAAGTATACCAGCTGGTTACCCTGAATACCATGTCTAACCCGGACCTGAAATGGGAAGAAACCACCATGAAGGGCATTGGTCTGGATGCTACCCTGTTCAACAAGTTCTCGATCACCGCCGACTGGTACGATAAGATGACCGACGGTATCCTGCTTACACTGTACACTTCGCAGCTGACCGGCTTGAATGCGCCTTACCAGAACGCAGCAAAAGTAAGTAACAAAGGATGGGAGCTGGGTCTGAACTATGATGACAACTGGGGCGACTTCAAGTTGGGTGTAGGCTTCAATATCTCGGATGTTAAAAACAAAATTGTGGATATGAAAGGCCAGACTTCAGGAACACTGCTAAGACAGCAAGAAGGCTACGCCGTGAATTCTGTTTTTGGTCTTGTGGCTGACGGACTGTACCAGAACCAGGCGGAAATCGATGCCGGCCCTACACAGTTCGGTACCCTGAAGCCGGGGGATATCCGGTATAAGGACATTGCCGGAGCCTTCGATTCGGCCGGGAACCCGATTCCAGACGGTAAAATCACCGACGACGATAAAGTGGTGATCGGAAGTACCATTCCCCGGTATACCTATGGGGCAAACCTTGACCTGGGCTGGAAAGGACTGAGCCTGAATCTCTTCCTGCAAGGTGTAGGAAAAGCAGACGGCTACCTTAACTCGCATTATGTTATTCCTACCATCAATTCAAGCTCTATCAAACCCTGGCAGCTGGATTACTGGACACCTGAAAATACCGATGCTTCACTGCCCCGTTTGTCGACTACTTCAGCTAACAATACCCAGAACTCATCATTTTGGATGAAAGACGCGTCTTATTTGCGGCTTAAAAATATCCAGTTGGGCTATTCTTTGCCTAAAAACCTGATCAGTAAGTTAGGATTAAACAAAGCGCTTATTTATGTGAACGGTCAGAATATTCTTACTCTTACTAAATTCTGGCAGGGATATGATCCGGAAATCGGATATGATGCAGGGGCTTCTGACGGAGTCTCTCTAGGAGGGGGGAATTACTATCCCCAGGTAAAAGTTTATTCCATCGGGCTTGACATTAAATTCTAAACAGAACATGAAAAAGATAACTATAATTATTTCGCTTGTATTCGCTTTCACGTCCTGTGAACTGGATAGATTTCCGATGAACGGACCTACGACAGGCACTTTCCCCGCTACACAACAGGAAGCGGAAATGGGATTGCTTGGAGCCTATAAAGCACTTACCCTTCTTGACGCTGCTTCTACGCCCATTTTGCACGTGATGGATAACATCACGGACATCGGCTATGCCCGGCCGGGGGTAAACTATACCTCACCGATTACCAGTTCTGTTACCACTACCAATGCATTGACGATCAAGCCGTGGGAATATCACTATAAGACAATTGCCCGGTGTCATTCGGTATTGGATAACCTGGAGACCATCAAAACCGGTATGTCAGACGCTGCCTATGGCCAGCTTGACGCAGAGCTGAGGGTGATTCGTGCCTATGCCTATTCACAGCTGATCGAACTGTATGGTGATGTGCCTTTGGTGACACACGGGCTTAAGCTGGGGGAAACTGATGTACCACGCACGCCTAAAAGTGAAATTCAGAAATGGATCATTGATGAAATGACTGCGGTGGCAGATAAGTTGCCGGTGTCGCAGTCGGCTTACGGTAATGTACGGGCAGGAAGCGTGGCAGCTTATATGCTCAAAGCGCGGGTGGCACTTTACAGCAGGCAATACACGGTGGCAGCGGAAGCAGCCGCAAAAGCCATACAGCTTTCACAAGGGGTGTATGAGTTGACACCGTTTGATGCCACAAAGGCCTTTGCCAACAAAACACATGTGGAGGGAGAGCCAGAAAGTGCCAATATTTTTGGATACGAAGGATACAAGTCGAGTAAAGAATGGATATGGGTAGCAGAATACAATAAGTCGATCAGTGGAAATACCCATAACCAGGGGTACTATATGGGCTCCCGGCTTGCCAAAGGGGTTTGTTATTGGGGACCCACCCAGAACCTTATTGATTCCTTCCAGGCTATAGATGGTCTGCCCATTGACCAGTCTCCTCTATATGATGCGGAGAAACCTTTTGTTAACCGTGATCCACGCCTGGATATGTATTGTGTACGGCCGCATTCCCGTTTACTGGGCATTCAGTTTGAACCCCATTCCAGCTTTGCCCGGGTTAATAATTACTGGCCTGTACTGAACGGCCAGAGCAGTACCCCTTCTCAGGTGGCCAATACCGACGCTACCAATGCTTTCCGGTCTTTCAGCGGGTATTTGTGGAGAAAGCACCAGGATATTTCTGATTATGCTACGAATTCGGTTTCCGGAGTGTCGGATCTGAACTGTGGTATTTTCCGTTTTGCCGAGCTTCTCCTGATCTATGCTGAGGCTAAAATAGAAGCCAATGATATCGATGCTTCGGTTTATGAAGCTATTAATAAAATAAGAAGAAGAGCGGGGATGCCTGATCTGAAAACCGGACTTACCCAGGCCGAAATGAGAACGGCGCTCCGTTATGAGAGGAAAGTAGAACTGGCAAATGACGGATTAAGGTGGTATGACATCAGAAGATGGGGAATTGCCCAGGAGGTAATGAACGGGGTACTGTACCTGAACAGAGCGGCTGATCCCTGGAAAAAAGAAGTGCTGGTAAAAATTGATGAAAATTATTCACCAATATACAACCAGGCCGAAGCACTCAAATATTTCAATACTCAGGAAGTAGTTTATAAAACTAATAAAGACGAATACTGGCCGATTCCGCTCGCGGAAATGAATGCGAATAAGAATCTGACACAGAATCCGGGGTATTAATAGTTTCTTAAGAGGGTTTGCCCGGTTTATACGGGCAAACCCGTTATTTAAACAGAAGTATCGATGAAGAAGATGGCTGTATTAGTGTTGTTTTTTGTTTTCTCCTGCAGTATATATGCACAGGAAGCGTATGTAAAACCCCGGCTGGAGAACAAAGACTCCTGGTCGATGATTATGATTCCCGATCCGCAGAATTATGTCAAATGGACCAGGAATCAGCCCGTTTTTGACCTGATGATGGCCTGGATAGAGGAAAACCTGGACAGTCTGAATGTGAAAATGGTGGTTTGTACCGGCGACCTGGTGGAACTGGATGATATTATCATTCCGGGAATTGACGGGAATACGTCTGCTCCGCGCCAATGGGAATATATTTCTAATGCTTTCAAACGGCTGGACGGGAAAGTACCCTACCTGGCTGCATCCGGCAACCATGACTATTCCATTAATAAAGACGGAGAAAGAACCACCCGCTACAATGAGTTTTTTTCGGCGGATAAAAACTTTCTGAATACCAAATACCTGGTGCAGAATACCCGTAATGTGCAGGATATGCATACGCTGGAAAACTCAGTGCTGGAACTGAAGTCCCTTAATGGAAAAGATTACCTGTTTATGACTGTGGAGTATGCTCCGAGAGATACCGTAATCAGTTGGGCTAAACGGGTGGCCGGCCTGGAACAATATAAAAACCACCGGATCGTGCTGGTGACGCATGCTTACCTGAACACCAAAAATGAGCGTACCACGGGCCAGAATCAATGGTTTATGTACCAGCCCTATTACGTAGATAAAGTAGTGGAGAAATCACACCGGATTCCCCTGCCGCAGTCGAATAACGGGCAGGAGATCTGGGAGAAACTGGTTTACCCGTCTGTGAATTTCTCGATGGTGTTGTGCGGACATATTTCAGGGGAAGGATACAGAACCGATAAGAACAAAGCCGGGAAAAATGTTCACCAGATGCTTTTTGATGCGCAGAGCTATGGTGGCGGGCACCGGGACGGAAACGGCGGCGACGGCTGGCTGAGAATCATGGAATTTCTTCCTGATAACAAAACGGTGAAAGTGAAGACTTTCTCTCCTTTATTTGCCATTTCTCCCACCACGCAGCAATATGCCTGGAAGAGAGATGCCAAAAATGAATTTACGATGACACTGGACTAATAACCTATGAAGATAAATAACGCATACACAGGTATTAAACCTGACACCCGCCGGTGGCTCATCATAGCCGTGGTCTTCCTGGCCATCGTTTTTAATTACATGGACCGCCAGCTGGTGTCTATCCTGAAACCCATGCTGAAAACCGAGTTTTCACTGAACGATGAAGGGTATGCGGTAATCGTCAACATTTTTACGATTTGTTATGCAGCCATGTATCCTGTTACGGGATGGATGGTTGATAAGTTCGGTGAGAAGATGGTGATGTTCTACGGCATCATTGTATGGTCGCTGGCCTGTCTGGGCGGCGGCCTTTCTTCCACCGTAAAGCAGTTCAGCTTTTTCCGGGGCATGCTGGGCATGGCTGAGCCTACTAATTTCCCGGCCCAGATAAAGGTGGTGACCGTCTGGTTTCCCGGCAAGCTCCGGGCCACGGCCAACAGCTTCTGCGTGGCCGGCAGCAGCATCGGCGCAATCATTGCGCCACCGCTGATCGCCTGGCTGGCCATTACCTATAACTGGAAAGTAGCCTTTATCGTCCTGGGTATAGCCGGGCTTTTCATTGCGCTGCTCTGGAAACTGGTGTATAGGGAGCCGCCCGCGGAAATCCGGGAACAGCAGGAAAATAAGCAGGAAGCAGGGGTTCAGTTCCGCTGGGCGGAACTATGGAAGACCCGCAGCCTCTGGGGGGTGATCCTGATCCGCTTTGTGAGTGACCCCGTCTGGTATTTCTGCCTGTTCTGGCTGCCGGGTTACCTGCAGGAAGAATCGGGCCTTACCCTGGCACAGGTGGGCATGTTCGGCTGGATCCCTTTCCTGGTGGCCGACCTCGGGGCTATCGGTACTTCGGCATGGTCGGACCGCCTGGTGCGAAAGGGCATGGAGCCTCTGCGCGCCCGGAAGATCATGCTGACCACGGTGGCGGTGCTTGCGCCTCTTTGCGCGGTAACGCCGTATTTGTCGGGGCCGTGGGTGACCATCCTGCTCTTCAGCCTGATTGCAGTGGCCTGCCTGAGCTGGCTGTTCTCGCTGAGCGTGGTAATTGCGGAGGCGTTTCCGGTGGCGAATGTGGCCAGTGTGCTGGGCATTGCCGGAGGCTTTGGGGCGGTGGGAGCGGTGCTGTTTAACTATTTTGTAGGACAAATGATGGGTACCATGGGTACCGAAAAGATATTCCTGACCATGGCGGTGATGCATCCGCTGGCAGTGCTGCTGCTGTGGGGGATGGTGCGGAAGGAGCGGCCGGGGGTGAGGTAGGGTTTTAGGTGGGGTAATCTTGCTCGGTTCTCGGGAGCTTCGCTCGCAAACTTCGCACTCTCGTGCTCGTTTGTGCTCGAACTTCCA
>Ga0206106_100313_pt1 | contig 53712 bp, 55 predicted proteins | sample 1B1ome_FD_148677 | JGI IMG/M metagenome (GOLD analysis project Ga0206106, IMG submission 148677) | Enriched microbial communities from leaf-cutter ant dump, University of Wisconsin, Madison, United States - 1B110A | ecosystem: Environmental > Terrestrial > Nest > Insects nest > Nest dump | place... | reverse complement strand
TCTATAATTTGCCATTGAGCATCAGTTACGTCTGTTGGGTACATGTTTTTTATGTTTAGTACCACAAAGAAATGTACTAACTAACTATACTGGTGCTTTTTCTTTGCTTTTTTAAACAGGCTCTTAGTATGCGGCTTAGCATTACGTCATTGTTTAATTCGGATAAGACTTCACAATTTCTTTCAGCTCATTCAGCTTCATCAGGGCTTCCACGGGGGTCAGCGTATTGATGTCCACTTCGGACAAGACAGTTTTCACCTTACTAAGATCCTCGGAAAGTCCTTCAAAGATGTTGAGCTGATAGCTTTGAACCGGCATTTTTTTAATCCGCTCCCGCATCCTGCTGTCGCTTTGTTTTTCTTCCAGCCCGGAGAGGATATCGGTAGCCCTGTCAATCAATGCAGGCGGCATGCCGGCCATCCTGGCCACCTGAATACCAAAGCTGTGGCGGCTTCCGCCGGGAGCTAATTTGCGCAGAAAAATCACTTTATTGCCGGTTTCCTTATGGGTGATATGATAATTCTTCACACCCTCTAATTTATGCTCCAGTTCGTTCAGCTCATGATAGTGGGTTGCAAAAAGCGTTTTGGGTTTATGCTGGTGTTTGTGGATATATTCCACGATGGACCAGGCTATGGAAATACCATCGTAGGTGCTGGTTCCGCGACCGATTTCATCAAGAATAATCAGGCTGCGACTACTGATATTATTGACGATGCTGGCGGTTTCATTCATTTCCACCATAAAAGTGGATTCTCCGCCGCTCAGGTTATCCGAAGCGCCAACACGGGTAAAGATTTTATCGGTCAACCCGATGCGAGCTTCGCGTGCCGGCACATAGCTGCCGATATGCGCCATTAATGTGATCAACGCTGTTTGGCGTAGCAAAGCCGATTTACCGCTCATATTCGGACCGGTAAGGATAATAATTTGCTGATCGGTTTTATCTAAGAAAATATCATTGGCGATATAGCTTTCGCCGGAAGTCAGGCCTTGTTCAATCACCGGGTGCCGGCCATCTTTAATATGAATATCCATATCATCGGTAACCTGTGGCCGGCAATATTGATGTTGCAGGGCACAGGCGGCGAAGCTCAGTAAACAATCAATTTTTGCGATGGCACGGGCATTCTGCTGCATAGCCTGCAGAGCAGTCTGTATCTTATCCATCACCTCATTATAGACCTGCTGTTCTATGGCCACAATTTTATCTTCAGCGCCCAGAATTTTTTCTTCATATTCTTTTAATGTAGGCGTGATATACCGTTCCGCATTGGTCAGCGTTTGTTTGCGGATCCATTCCGGCGGCACTTTATCCTTATGGGTATGTGTTACTTCCAGATAGTAGCCGAACACATTATTAAAGGCCACTTTCAGCGAGGGGATACCCGTGCGTTTGCTTTCCGTTTGCTGAATCTGCAGCAGGTATTCTTTTCCGCTGAAAGCAATTTGTCTCAGGGCGTCCAATTCTTCATGTACACCTTCTTTAATGACATTTCCCTTATTCAGCAATACCGGAGGATCGTCCTGAATATGCCGGTTAATCAGCTCCTGGATGTCGTGGCAGGGCTGTATGGCTTCCGTTAAACGTACAATATTGTTTTGCTCCGTGTCATTTGTCTGGTTACGCCTGCTGCATGTCTCCTTAATAGCTGCTCCCTGTTGCAGGCTCCGGCTCAGTTGAATCAGTTCGCGGGGATTGATCTTTTTTAAAGGAATTTTTGAAATCAGCCGTTCCATGTCGCCGATCTGCTTCAGATTTTTGCGTAACTCCTGCGCCAGATCCTGTTCCCGGATAAAGATACTGACACTATTCAGCCGGTCTTCAATTTGCTGCAGGTCATTTAAGGGAAAAATGATCCAGCGCTTCAGCATACGGGCGCCCATGGGCGTAATGGTTTGATCAATGGCCTGCAGCAGTGTTTGTCCGTTTTCCACCGCACTGCTCAGCAATTCTAAGTTGCGAATGGTAAAGCGATCCATCCAAAGGAAATCCGTTGCCGTAATACGCTGTAGCGTAGTGATATGCTGCAAGTGCGGATGTTCGGTTTCTTTCAGATAATGCAAGGCGGCGCCGGCGGCTATGGTGGCCGCCTGCCAGGTTTCTATACCGAATCCTTTCAGGGACAGGGTGTCAAAATGCCGGAGCAGGGTTTCGTAACCGTAATGATGCTGAAAGACCCAGTCTTCTGCCGGGAAGATGTAATATTTCTGATCTAATTCTTCCTTAAAAAAACGTTGCCGTCCTTTTGCAATGAGTACTTCAGAGGGTTGGAAGCTTTGCAGTAGCTTGTCCATATATTCTAAGTTGCCCTCCGCAACAAAAAACTCACCGGTTGAAATATCCAGGAATGCAATGCCATGTGTATTGTCGCCGAGGTGTAGCGCTGCCAGGAAATTATTGCTTTTATTTTCTAACAGTTTGTCGTTCAGCGCCACGCCCGGTGTAACTAATTCTGTAACGCCTCTTTTCACAATACCCTTTGCCTGTTTGGGATCTTCCAGCTGATCGCAGATAGCCACACGATAGCCTGCCTTCACTAACTTATGCAGGTAGGTTTCCAAGGAATGATGCGGGAAGCCGGCCAGCTCAATGTATGATGCAGCGCCGTTTGCCCTTTTAGTGAGCGTAATGCCTAAAACCTTAGCGGCAATAACGGCATCATTTTCAAATGTTTCATAAAAATCGCCTACACGAAATAAAAGAATGGCATCGGGATACCGGCTTTTTATTTCGCGGTGTTGTTTCATTAACGGTGTTTCCGCGCTTTTCTTTGCCATAATTACAATCCCTCAAATGTAGCACTCTGCATCCGGATCGTAAAAAAGCATTCATCCACATTGTGGAAAAGTATTTTACATCCTGCTGCGATTGGAACCCTAAAGCCAGGAATTAATTCGGTTCTTCGTCATTTTGTGTGAAAATGAAAAATGAGTAGCTGAAAACATAATATTGGCTTAATCTTATTTTCAAACCACATAGATACATAGTATTTGTGTAGCATTAGAGGAAAAATGGATTTTAATATTTGAGAATAGCATAGCAATTTCATCGAAGATGAAATTCTTTGTGTTCCTCATCTTTTCCTGTCAATTCGCTATTTAAAATAGTGTATCTATCATAACAACCTATGTTTCTATGTGGTTAAAATTTAAAAGTTCAAACAAGTTGAAAAGATATATACTCAATAACAGCAACAGCTATTAAACTGTTGCCGTAAAGATTTATTGATTTCCTGTTGTATGGCTTCAATTCTACCGTTTTTGATGAAGAGTCATTAATTCATAGCCGGCAGATATAATTCCGTAATCCTTGCCTATTTTTACAGCATATTATCCTGCTTTGAAGCATTTAAAAAAGATGCGCTATTATACCGAGCCGCTGACCCGTTCTGAAACGGCTTTTTTATTAAGAAAGAAAAACCGGGAACTGACCTTGTTCCGATCGGCTATCCGAACCCTACTGATATTTGCCGTGATTGTACCGCTGATAGGCGGCATCCTGTTTGAGCTTTCCGCACAAAAGGAAGCGCAGCATCCCAACCTGCAGGATCCGCCGGAAGAAGGCAGCTTTCTTTATTTCGTGGTGGCATTTGTAGTGTTGTTGTTATTGATCAGCTTAGCTGCTTATTTAGTATTTAATGCTTCGCTGAAAAAGCTGTTGCTGGATTTGAAGCACAAGACCAAGATCATTGAGCAGGCCGAAGTAACCGCAAAAAAATACATGCGGCAAAACAATACCTGTCATTTATATATCAAATCGCCTACGCGGTTGAGCATACAGGTGAAGCCGGAAGATTTTGCCCTGTTTCGGCAAGGTGATGAGATCAATATTGAATACAGCTTTCATGCCAAAGTGTATTTCGGCTATTTTTAATCTTCCGCATTCATGCTCCGGATTATTTTTTCGATATAATCTGCGGCTTTGAGCATGCGACTGCCGTACCAACTGAACATTTCTCCGTCCACTAACAGCAGCCGGGATGCCGGCAAAACAGCTTGTAGCTCCGCCAGGTGTTTTTTCCCGAAAGGGTAGGGCTCGGAGGAAAGCAATACGAGCTCAGGATTCCGCCGGCGAATATCCTCAACAGTAGTTTCGGGATAACGCGACTGGTCTTCAAAAACATTGTTCCAGCCGCTAACTTCCAGCATGTCATGAATAAAAGTGTCTTTTCCAACGGCCATAAAGGGGTCTTTCCAGATCAGGTAAGCTACCTGTTTGGGTACGGAATTTATCCTTTTTAATTCATCAAAACGGATACTTATTGCTTCAGCCATCTTTACCGCTGTTTCCATTTTTCCAGTAAGCGCTCCAACCGTACGGATCATCTGCAGCGCATCGGGGATGTGGAGTATATCGCTGACATATACCTCGGTAAAAGCCTGCAATGCTTCAATCTGTTCCCGTGTATTTTCTTCTTTATTGGCAATTATCAAATCGGGGTGCAGCGCTTTGATTTGATCTATATGCAGTGTTTTGGTACCGCCGACACGGGTTTTTGTCCGGAACCATTCCGCCGGATGCACACAAAATTTAGTGATACCGACTACTTCGCTATCCAATCCCAGATCGTATAATAACTCGGTTTGGGAAGGTACCAGCGATATGATGCGTTCCGGGAATTTCATGGATTAATCCATTTGCCTGAAATAAAACAATAACAGGATACACAGGAATAAATGCAGGGGAACCTGGGGAAAAAGGATATCGCCTAATGCCGTGCGCAGCAAGCCGTCTGCGCCGAAAAATTGTAGCGAAATATTGGCAATGGTGAGTACGATAAAAGCCACGGCAGCCCATTTTTTCAAAAAATTGGCACCGATCCAAAAGACCGTATAGCCCAACAGGATAACCGGTCGCCACCAATAGACTTTAGGGAGCGAGGTATCGCCCAACCAGTTCCAGGCTTCAAACAGCGTGAGCCCGATCAGGAATAACGACAATAAAGGGAAGATTACCGGCGGGCGCCGGAATATCCGGTACAACAAACTGGGTTGTTTATTCATGATTACTGGGGATATAACATTCGGTAATTCACACTTACTTTTCCTTTGGAGATATCATCCAATTTCTTTTTCAATAATCGCTTTTTCAGCGGAGGCAGATGATCAATGAAGAGTTTGCCGTCAATATGGTCATATTCATGCAGGATCACGCGGGCGGTTACGCCATGAAATTCTTCGGTATGCGGCTGAAAATTTTCATCTAAATAAGATAGTTTTACTTTAGCGCCCCGCATCACATCTTCCCTGATTTTCGGAATGCTCAGGCATCCTTCGTTATACGCCCAGGGTGTGCCATTTTCCTCAATCTTATGTGCATTGATAAAAACCTTTTTTACAGGCTGCTCATCCGGAAAATCCCGGTGATCCTGCTCATCAAAACCTTCTACAATCTGCACCGTATCCACAACGAACAGCCGGATCGGGCGATTAATCTGAGGAGCGGCAAGCCCCACGCCATTACTGTTGTACATGGTTTCCCACATCTGTTCAATAAGGCTGCTTAACTCCGGATAATCCGGTGTGATATCTTCACATTTTTTCCTCAAAACCGGGTGGCCGTATGCCACAATTGGTAAAATCATGTTGCCAAAAAATCATCTTAATGAATCGGCAAAGGTAGGCATTTCAGGAAAAATGAAGCTCTGACAGCAGCCATTTCTTAAAATGCCTTTGGAAATTTTAAGCCCTGATACCATTTTCCTGAAAATACAGAATGAAATAAACAGTAGTATTGCACTTATTTTTCTGCTCAATACCTGTATGATGTTTGCTTATAAAAAGTTGCTTTATTGCATTTCGATTGCAGGACTTATCCTGACCATGACGTCCTGTTCGCCGGAGGATGCAGATATTAAGACATGGGTTGATGCGCAATTAGCAGACATGCCCGGCGTACAGGCAAGGGTTTCAAAAGGCATAGTTACCCTGACCGGTGAATTTCCCGATGAGCATACCCGAAAGGAAACTGAAGCCGATGTAAAGACCGTAACGGGGGTAAGGTCGGTGATCAATGAGACCGGAGTGAAACATGATGAATGAGGAGCAATGTTCTGTGAACAACTACGGGAAATAACCATTCCTGTCCATCCTGTTGGTGTGCTGCGCTGTTTGACATTCCTTTTATTCCGGGAAAATTTTACCCGGATTAAGAATATGATTCGGATCGAAAAGCGCTTTAATGCCCCGCATCAGTGCAAGTTGGGTATCGTCGAAAGCTATGGGCATATAATTCCGCTGTACATAACCAATGCCATGTTCGCCGGAGATGGTGCCTTTTTTGCGTACTACAAATTCAAAAATCTCCCGGATACCTTTAGGCACATCCTGTTCCCATGCGGCATCCGAAAGCGCTCCTTTAATGATATTGACATGGAGATTGCCATCGCCGGCATGGCCGTAGCAAACCGATTGGAAACCGTATTTCCGCCCGGTATCCTTAACCATTTTCAATAAAGCCGGCAATTCATATCGCGGCACTACCGTGTCTTCTTCCTTGTACACCGAATTGGATTTTACGGCATGACCCATACAGCGGCGCAGTTGCCATAAGGCTTCCCGTTGCTGATGATCGTCGGCATAAAGGATATTTCCGCATTCAAAATCTTTTACTACGGCAGCTATTTTTTCCGCTTCCTCCGCCAGCATTGTATCCTGTTGCCCGTCTAACTCAATAAGCAGCAAAGCCTGCACATCCGGATCAATATTTATATGCACATCAGGCACATATTTCAGCGCCCAGTCAATGGCATCCCGTTCCATAAATTCTAATGCGGATGGCGTGTGCCCCGACCGGAAAACCGCACTGACGGCCTCGCAGGCCTTTTCGGCGGAAGGAAATGACACCAATAGCAGCACCTGATGTGCGGGAGCCGGTATCAGCCGGAGCACAGCCTTGGTAATAATACCCAGCGTACCTTCACTGCCGGTGATTAATTGCGTAAGATTATAACCGGTTGCATTTTTTAAAGTATTGGCGCCGGTCCAGATAACGGAGCCATCGGGCAGCACCACTTCTAAGTTCAGTACAAAATCCTTTGTAACGCCATACTTTACCGCTCTTGCCCCGCCGGCGTTTTCGGCAATATTGCCTCCTATAAAGCAAGAGCCGCGGCTGCTGGGGTCGGGTGGATAATACAGTCCTTTTTCCAGGACGGCATCCTGTAAAACCTGGGTGATTACGCCTGCTTCAACGGTAACCTGGAGGTTGTTTTCATCAATATGTACGATCCGGTTCAGTCTTTCGGTGGACAATGCAATACCCTGGTGAACGCTTAAAGCGCCACCGCTCAAACCCGTTCGGGCGCCTACGGGAGTCAGCGGAATTTTATATTGGTTGCACAGCATCATGATGCGGGATATTGCTTCGGCATTGGCCGGTTTCACTACGCATTGCGGTGGGAAACAAAGGTCTTCCGTTTCGTCCTGTCCGTATTGCTGCAATACTTCCGGATGGGTAAATACAAATTCTTCTCCGCAAATAGCGGTCAACTGCTGCATCCATTCGGGTCTCATATCAATTTTATTATATACATAATAAGGGTTTTTCCGATAAAAACTTTCCCAGTATAGGGCTTCAAATTTCCTTTAAAAAATCCGGAATGACCAATCTTAATTAAGTCAACATGCAAAATGCAAAATTTAAAACAGCATTCATAGAAGCCCCGTTGATAAACATTGCCAATCTTTTGAAGATTGGCAATGTTGGGCAGGCTTTGACGGCGTGATGTAGTTTTTTGAAAATAAACATCCTGAAAATATTTACATGTAAATAATAGAGCGTGTTAACAGATGTTGTATATTTGATGCTTGCTGAACAACCGGGCAAATCGGATTTTTAATTAAAAAAACAATATAAAAATGGATGCACAAAAAGTTGACCTGTTTATCATGACCAATGGTAAATATTTTGAAAGCCATCAGTTGCTTCATATCAGAGAAAGGCTGCTGCAAATGGATGATTCCAAATGGGGCATTCTTCAGACGCTTCAGTTTAAAGACCCGACAACAATCCTGATCGTTTCGCTGCTTGGCGGCGGTTTGGGCATTGATCGCTTTATGATCGGCGATACGGGTCTTGGTGTGGGAAAACTGCTGACATGCGGCGGTTTCGGAATTTGGACCATCATTGACTGGTTCCTGATCATGGGTGTTACAAGAGAAAAAAATCTGGCACAATTGCAACAGGTTCTATATTAAAATGACTTTTAGCCGCAATAAATTATATACCGTTTTACTGACAGCCTGTACGGCGGGATATGCCTGGATTTTCTTCAGTTTTGACAGGATGCAATCCGGCAGTCGCGCTCCTGATGTTTGTCTGATGAAGCAGATTGTCCACATCCCCTGTCCTTCCTGCGGTTCCAGCAGAGCCGTGCTGGCATTAGTACAGGGTCATGTATTGCAGTCCGTATCCATAAATCCCTTTGGCCTTATCATAGCCCTGATTATGCTGATTGCGCCGGTCTGGATTTTATGGGATATTGCAGGCAGGAAACATTCCTTTTTGCACTTTTACAGGCAAGTAGAAAAATTACTGAAGCAACCGGCACTGGCGCTGCCGCTTATCCTGTTCGTATTGATAAATTGGGTTTGGAATATCACCAAAGGATTATGATCCGAAGTGTTGCATTTACATACCGGCCCGGAGAGCATGAGGCGGAAAAGGCTTCCAACAGTTATCTGATGTCTATGGTGGCCTTAGTGGCCGGCCTTCCATTGCCTATCATCAACCTGCTGGCTACTTTCTTTTTCTTTGTTGCCAACAGAAAGGATAGAATAACCAGGTATTCATCTCATGACCGATAAGCGGTCTGTGCAAAATGTTTAGTATGGCGGCACAAAATATGTGCATATAATTATTTGAAGCTTTATAATTTTTTCTGCAATTTCGCCAACAGGCAAATCATATTGTTGTATTAATTAAGAAACGCAGGTGAAGAAAAAAACTTCCTATATTTATTCTATTATCGGCATTGCGCTGGTGTTATTTTTATTGGGTACGATAGGATGGTTGTTTATAAACGGCATTGCACTGAGCAATTTTGCTAAGGAAAATGTGCAGTTGCAGATTGTTATGCACGACAATACCCGCCCGGAAATGGCTAAACGTTTAGAAGACATCCTTCGGAAACAACCTTTTATTTCCAAAGTACATTATATCAGCAAAGAAGACGCTTTGGAAAAATATGTAAGGGAAAAAGGAGAGGATCCTATGCTGTTTCTTACCGATAATCCCCTGTATATTTCTATTGATGTGAACCTGAAACCGCGGTATGTCGTCCAGGACAGTATCAACAAAATTCAACAATTCATCCAGCAAAGCAATATTGTCAGAGAAGTGGTGTATGATAGAACGGTGGTGAGTTCTCTGGATCAAAATCTTCGGAAGATCGGTATCATCCTCGGCATTATCGCCATTATCCTGTTTATTGCCGTGGTGTTTATTATTGACAATACCGTACGGTTGGCGATGTTCAGCAACCGGCATCTGGTTAAAACCATGCAGATGGTAGGCGCTACACGCCGTTTTATTGCCCGGCCATTTATCAATCAGGCGATCGTATCCGGCTTTATCAGTGCGGCTATAGCCGTGATGTGTATATTGGCATTGATTTATTTTTCCCAACAACTGATCCCTGAGCTTGCCGCTATGCAAAATATTTATTCGCTGGCAGCACTTATAGCCGGCATGGTAGCGCTCGGCGTGTTCATCTCCGTATTCAGCACCTATCGTTCGGTAATAAAATATCTCAAGATGAAAGTGGATCAATTGTATTAAGTTTGCTTTTTAAAAAATAAACTACTGAAGTTAAATTATAAACTATGGCGCATTCCAAACCCAACAAATCTTCTGCCGGAAATTCCAACCGGTCCGGCATGTTTTATTTTGGCAAGCAAAATTATTACTGGATGTTTGCCGGACTGGCATTGATTATTTTGGGTCTTATTCTCATGGCCGGAGGCGGTAGTGATGACCCCAATGTGTATAATGAAAAGGAATTATTCAGCTTCAGAAGAATCACACTTGCGCCTGTTCTGATGGTGATCGGCTTTGTTTTTGAGGTGGTAGCTATTATGCGCAAACCCAAATCGGGAGAATAGCCGATGCGTGATGAAGGACAGGTAAGTGAGGATACTCCCGCGCTTATGAGATGGTGAACGGTTTATTAAGATGAGGACGTTCATATATCCGGTCATTTCGACCTGGTTGTATACAAAATAAAAAAATACAATATTTGCAAACGGAATCTTTATTTTTTCCGTCTTAATTCATGCAGCTTACTGCATCGCTTCTTAATTTTGCGTTTTACAAACAATCAATACAATTATGAATTCAAAAATTTTCTCCCTGCTGCTTACAGTTGTAATGGCAGGAACAGTTGGCTATGCCCAAAACGTCACAACACCAAAAAATTTGCGTTCCGCTACCACTGAAGGGCATAAAACTACTGCCTTAACCATAAATCCGGCAGCTAAAAAATCAGATGCTAAGGTTACACCCGCTAAAAAATCAGCCACTACAATAGCGCCGGAGTCCAGGCTGAAGGCTCAACCTAAGGCAAAAGCGACTGCTGCTCAACCGGTCTCAGCCGTACCCGGTAACCGCAAGATCAGCCGGGCAAAATAACCGAAGCCGATACCGGCTTTTTATTCTACGCATTTATTTTCAACCCATATAAAGAAGATAAACGCAGGAAATATAAAAGCCTCCGGGCATTGTCTTTTTAAATTCTTTTTATATAACACTAAATTTCATATAAACCGAACATGATGGTGCGGAGGTGGCATAAAAAACGAAAATGCCACATCATATAAGCTCCATCATACCATATTAAAAATAAATATTTTCTGATGAAAAAGATTGTACTCTTATTAGCCGGTATAATGCTGAGCCAGTATATGCAGGCCCAGGTGACCGACAATTGCAGCGATGCCGCTCCGCTTGCGCTGTCTGCCGGCGTATCACAAACGGTTAGTGGCACCACGGTAGGTGCCACGGATGACGGCACGGAAGGCGCTCCAATGGTATGGATAGCCTTTACCACACCCGGCGGCACCTGCAATTACAGTGTCACCGTTGATTATTGCAGTAGCCCGACAATGCTGCTGTACTATGGTAATTTAGGCGATATCTGCGGCCCCACAGCTACCTATATAGAGCCAACAGAATCCATAACCTGCTCCTCCTCGTTAAATGAAACCCGTACTTTTACCGGTCTTACTCCTAATACCACTTATACTATGCCGATAGTAGGCTATTATGATGATGGCTTGGGCAATATCAATGAAGACGGGCCTTTTCAGATCAGCATTGTGGCCAATACCTCTTGTGCGCCTCCGAATGATGCATGTGGCAGCACCTCACCCACCACTTTAAATAATGGTGGTACGGCGGTATTTATGGGTACCACAACGGGCGCAATAATGAATGGAAGTGAGCAAGCGCCTACTGTATGGGAAGCTGTAACGCTGCCTGCAACAGGTCCGGGTTGTACTTATGATATTAATATTTCCTATTGTGGAACACCTACGCCCCAGACGGTATATTACACCATTATAGTTGATGACTGTGCCGAGGGTACCGGCTATAGCGGTGATTTTTCTACCGAAACGTTTTGCAGTGATGACAATTCCGTGATATCCTTTTACGGAATTCCTCCGGGAACTTATTATATTCCCATACTGGGAGCGTATGATGATGGCATGGGCAATGTGAATGCAGCCGGCAACTACAGTATTTCCGTGAGCGCTACCAGCAGTTGCGGTACTTCCAATGACCTATGCAGCAATGTAACACCACTGAATCTTACGGCAGGCGTTACACAAACCGTTACCGGTACCACAGTAGGTGCCAATATGGATGCAGGAGAAGATTATCCTTTAGTATGGGAAGCCTTTACTACACCTTCGGGATCCAATTGCACCTATAGTGTAAATGTATCTTATTGCAACAGCCCGACAGCGCTGGTACTCTATGGCAACTTAGCCAATTCCTGCGGTACAGGTGCCTTATACCTTGCCCCCGGCCCTTTACAACCTTGTACTTCAGGCTCCAATAGTTCTATGGTATTTTCCGGTCTGGCTCCTGGAACCACTTATTATCTGCCTGTTTTAGGTTATTATGACGACGGTGTGAATATCAATCCGGAGGGCAGCTATTCCATTGACCTTACGGTTGAAGAAACCTGTGCACCGCCAAACGATATCTGTGGGGATGTAAGCCCGGTTACCTTGCAAAGCAATATAACCCAAACTTTCACCGGCACGACGGTCGGCGCAGAGATAAACGGCAATGAGACTATTGCCCCCGAAGTCTGGGAAGCCTTTACACTCCCCGGCGGCTCTTCCGCCTGCACCTACACGGTTGTCCTGTCGCTTTGCGGAACCAACCCGGCTTCCATATATTATGAGAACCTATACACGTCCTGCGATATGACCAGCTTTCTGGAAGGCGTAGCAGCCGACTGTACCGATGGTAACTATATACTGACATTTGAAAATGTGCCGCCCGGTACCTATTATTATCCTGTAGTGGGTGCCTATCAAGGCAATCCGGCAGGACCTTATACCATGACCGTAACCGCCAGCGCTCCGGTACCGCCTGCGCCTACCGTCTCCACTTCCGGCAGTACCGAATTTTGTGAAGGCGGCAGCGTAACGCTGACTTCCAGCGCATCTTCCGGAAACTTATGGAGCACGGGAGCTACAACATCTTCCATTACCGTTAACCAGAGCGGCAGCTATACCGTTTCCGTGAGCAGCACAGGATGCCCTTCTGCTCCTTCCGCTCCGGTAGGGGTAACCGTTAACCCGGCTGCAACCGTTGATGCGATCAACGTAACTCAGGGTGATGACGGTTATGTAAGCGCCCTCGCCGTAAATCCTCAAAATGTATCCACTTATGTATGGAATTTTGGTGATGCCACAGGTGATATTCCCGGTACTAATCCCCAGGATCACACTTATACCGCCAATGGCAATTATATCGTTACCCTGACCGTAGGTAATGAATGCGGCGATAATTCCACTAATCTCACCATCTTAGTAGAAAGCGTTCCGCCTATCGGCATAGCTAATCTGGATATGGAAGCGCAGCAGTTGCGACTATTCCCGAACCCCGGTTCCGGCGTATTACAACTGGATAATAAGGGGCAGCTTCATATCCACAGTCTGGCAGTGTATGATCTCACCGGCAAAGTGCTTTTCCAGCGCAATGTACAGGATAGCGATCATTATAATTTAGATCTTTCCCACTTGTCCTCCGGAAGCTATCTGCTGAAGATAGATACGGATCAGGGTACGCTTAACCGGAAATTTGAAATTATCCGGTAAGCACAACAGGTGCATTTGATAAAACAAAGGCGCTTCCCCAACCGGAAGCGCCTTTGTTTTATTGTTTGAAATTGAAACGGCTGGCACCGCGGTTTCGCTATACTATTCAAAGAGAAGCGTTAGTACAGTGTCTTCGTTTTTTTGAAACGGGTTAAAACCCGTGTTTCTATTGATAATGTTTGGGATTCATATGGACGGTTATCAATTGCCATCGGCTTTAGCCGGTGGGATATGGAATGGCGGATTCACCTTTTATGAAACGGGTTAAAACCCGTTTCTATTGATAACATCCGGAATGATGCGGACTGTATCAATTGCCACAGGTTTTAACCTGTGGATATAGGGCTTTGATTGCATGCCGAAACCGCCTGAGCATGATGAACATGAGCTATAATTCATAATCCATAATCCAAAATCCAAAATCCAAAATTCACAACTGCCCCCGTGCCCGGCGTTTGTAATTTATGTGAGGGTATCAATAGCTGCGGAGCTTACATCTAAAAAAATAATTTATGGATATACAAAATTAAATACTAATTTTATGTACCGAAAGGCTGGTGACGCCTCCCGTTTATAGTTACCCAATTACGGATAAAAACAAGACAGTTCAGCACAAGCCTTCCGGAAACCGGATATTAATATTTGATTGGTTCATAGCCGGGAATGATATTTTGGATAACCTGTTAATTCCATACCCAATGAATGCATTTCTCAATGAGGAGATGCTGCGGTTGCATCATCTCATTCGTACTAAAAGCACCGGAACACCACAACAATTAGCTAAGAAATTAGGTTGCTCCCAAAGCACACTTTACGAAAAGATAAAGCAGCTCAAAGATATCGGGCTGCCGATAGTATATTGCCAGGCGCGGCAATGCTACGAATACGCCTGCGAGGTAGCCGTTAACTTCCAGCTGATCATTGACGGGGAAACCCTGAAACAAATTACAGGAGGGGCGGGCTTATTAACAAGCGATTACCAAAATAATTTTGCCACTCCGAAAAAACCGGAGTGAGCCGGTTCACCTTTGTGCCGTATTTGCAAACACTGCGGGCTTTACTCCTTAATCAGCCCAAAGAAAAAATTAAAAAAAGGACGTTGGCAGGTTTTCGATAACTGCTGTGGGATTACAATATACAGCCACACTGCTATGCAGTAAATATGGAACTGTACGCTTAAACCCATGCGCGGAAAGGGGTGTTTTTATAATTAACATTATCAATTAAAAAAATGGAAAATTTAGCATCAAAGAAGTTTGAAATTCTTACGGCTGATAGCCTGAGACATATTGCAGGAGGAGAACTGGCCAATACAGGGCCTGGTAAACACAGAACCGGGAAGACAAGAATTGTAAATGGTGTAACTCAAGAAGAATGGCAAGATCATTCCGCCGATAATACTGATCCCAAAACTCGTCATACGACATACCAAAATTTGGGTGATCCATATTGGGTATAACAGATGTGAACTGAAGAGGCTGCTCAACGCTTTTTAGGCAGCCTCTTTTAGGTGTTTTTTTGACCAGCACTATTCCATTCCATTATGATATGTGGATGTTCATTTGATAGTCTAACAGACAAGATACCCTGTATATATTAACATATACTTACCTAATTACAATGATTTTTAAATACCAATACGAGTTATGAAACCAATCGTTTTCATAATCCTGCTCTTAGGAAATTTCACTCCTAGCAAGGGAAAGGAGCTTACGGCTCTGTATTATCAACACATCAATAATGCCGAAGGTAAAATCATAGCAAACGAGTGGGCTGCTGCTATTGATTTATATGAAGCAATATCGGCAGATCAATTAAAAATGCCTGATTTGTACAACTACGCTATGCTATGTTTTCATACAGGGCAACAAAGTAAAAAATTAGCTGATCTGTATATAGAAATGTACCGGAAGGGATTTCCCGACAGTCTTCTGAACAATAAAACATTTGCTCCTGCCTTCAACTCAGAGGCCGTTATCCAGGCTAAAAAAACCATGCAGGCAGAGCGAAACAGATTATTAGAAAAGTTTATAGGAAACACTAAAAGATTATATACTTTGTATCAAAGAGATCAGGCTATTTTCACCTACAGGGTGGAGCATAATATGATGAAGTTAAATGATTCGCTTGCTGTATTAAACAATGAAAACATACATGCGTTTCTGCGGTTTGTTACTGATAAAGGATTTCCGTCTGAGGACAATATCGGCTTCGTAGCATACGATAATCCTTTTTATTCCGTGATCCCGCTCCATTGCTTCCAAACCTGCGACTCGAACCTGAGACAAAAAATGAAAATCGTCCTTGCCCAAGCTTTGTCAGACAATAAAATAAGACCTGAACAAATGCTCCTTTTTAGAGAACTATGTTCAGAATATGATGATGGGGACACCGGTAACTCCCTATTTGCGGTTTTAGATTGTAACCTTTATGAAATTGAAAATGATGCGCCCATTTTACAACAGATAGACCACTTTAGAAGTACCATATATTTATGTAGCCTGAACGAATTCAGGCAAAAAATTCTTTATAAATATCAAAACCCCGGTCAGCCATTCTATCTGCCAGTTGATTTAATGTACCTTTCATCTGATAAAATGACACTCAAAGACAAGAACCATTTTTTAGAAGGTCGAAAGCTGCTATTTAAAGAGGTGCCGGATTGCATGATAAATTAAAGGTTATGGCTTGTATTATTCTATCCCGTGAAGATGATTATTCTGCGGATCTGGTATATTTTTGGTTATTAAAAAACGGTTCGCTTCCATTTAGAATAAATATTAACAGGCCTTTTTCCATTAAAGCTACTAAAAATGATTATCGTATAATAGATAACAAATCAAAGAAAGAAGTTGAAGTGAGTAAGATAAGGTCTGCATATTGCATGTCTGGTCAAGTTTTTGACATCAGTCAACTATCAGCCAGCACAGTTCGTGAACAAACTCTCCGCATTAATAAAAATGAGCAGTATAAGTTTATTTGTTATTTATTAGGTCAAATTCCTTCTCTTAGGTTAGTCGGCCAATTAAATTATAGCGAATTCAATTTCAATAAACTAACTGTACTAAAAAGCGCACAAGAAGTAAATTTACAGGTTCCTTTAAACGCTGTTGTCACTTCAAAAAAGCAACTGTGGGAGTTAAAGGAAAAATGGTTAAATATCATTGGAAAAAATATTGATTTAAGTCTTGAAATATTTACAAATGATTATTTTTCATTAGGGCAGAGAACGATCGAATTTACAAGTAAAATGATTGAAGAATTACCCGATGAGTTTGGCATAACCTATATTCAACAGGCTATACAAAAAGAGTTTGAGATTAGATCAATCTTTTTTGCAGATCATTTCTACTCAATAGCCATTTTCCCTAACAGTAGTAATGATATTGACTGGCGAGGAATACATGCCTGCGATAATTTTCGCATGGTACCATACCAACTCCCCAATATAATAGAGAATAGATTGAGAATTTTGTGCCATCGCTTAGGATTAAATTATGGAGCTATAGATATTATTAAGGCTACATCGGGAGAGTATGTATTTTTAGAAGTGAATCCATACGGACAATATGGTTTTGTTTCTAAAATAGGCGATTATTATTTAGAAAAGAAAATAGCTGGCTACTTAAAATGAAACTGAAAACTATATTGGAAAAGACTACTATTGAAGTAATTCCAGCAACTTTTCTTTTTATTGAGTTAATTGAATCTAAAAATAAATATTTTAATAACCCTTATGTGCCTATTGAAAAAATACAAAACAACAAATCAAAAATCCGTAAATTCAATAAACCCATATCCAGATTATATTGAAATTCTTATATACTAACTAATATGTCACCCAACATTCCTTTTTTTCTTTTTCAAAATTGTATTATCACGAAAGGAGCAAGCCGTTATGCTATTTATGATTTACAGATGAAAGATATTATTTGTGTTCCTTTGTCTTTAGGAAGACTTATTGAATCCTTTCAGGGTTTTACATTAGATTCATTAAGAAGCATGCACAAAATCAACGACCATAAATCCATAGAAGATTTTTTTAAAATGTTATTAATCAGGAAAAAAATTTATTTGTCAAACGACATTCATTTATTTCCACGTCTTACAGAAGAGTTTGATAGTTTTTCATTGATATCAAATGCTATTATAGAAATATCTGAATTAACCATTAGTGTATTTAGTAAAATTGTTAATGAACTTACCGAGATGAATTGCGTTGCGTGTGAGTTAAGGTATTTCAGAACTCTCGGCTTAGTTGAAATTAAAAATACCATCGACTTTTTCATCGGATCTACCGTTACTGATATTCAGATCGCTTTCAAGTACAATCATAATATTTCATTTAGTGATTTATTTTTATTTTTATCAGATCATAATTTACTAACCCATGTATTGATTTATGATGTACCTCAAGATCTGATTAATCTCAATAAGGCACTATACACGCAAATAATCCTTTTGGAAGACAAGTGGTTGAACACACATCAATGTGGTGTTATTGCTCAAAATCAGTTTGTTGTGAATGTTGCATTCTTTTCAGAATCCCTTCACCACAATACCTGCCTTAACCGCAAGATAGCTATAGATGCGAAAGGCAATATAAAAAATTGCCCGAGCATGAAAGAAAGCTTTGGCAATATTAAAGATACCACGTTGGAAGAAGCTATTAACATGCCCGGTTTTAAGAAATACTGGAATATTAAAAAAGACGAAATCACGAAATGCAAAGACTGTGAGTTCCGTCATGTTTGTACCGATTGCAGAGCCTATTTAGACAACCCGGATGATTGCTATTCCGCCCCGCTTAAATGCGGCTACAATCCCTACACCTGCGAGTGGGAGGAGTGGAGCGCTAACCCGCTGAAGCAAAAAGCGATTGATTATTATGGAATGAGAGAGCTGGTGGAAAATGAAAAGAGAAAAATGAAAAATGAAAAGAGAAAAGAGAAATTGACAGACAAATAAAAAGGGGAAAATGAAAAACAGGAAAGAGAATATTGCATTTAATAAAAGTGTAAGTTTTTCAATCAGGATTATCAGGCTTTACAAATACTTATGTGAACAGAAAAAAGAGTACGTATTGAGCAAGCAGCTTTTAAGGAGTGGTACGGCTATCGGAGCGCTGATAAGTGAAAGTGAATTTGCTCAATCTAAAGCAGATTTATCAACAAGCTACACATCGCAGTAAAAGAAGCCAATGAATCCAAATATTGGCTGTTGCTGTTATGTGAAACGGATTTTATAACTAAAGCAGAATATGATTCTTTAAAAAATGACAACGAAGAGCTGTTGAGGCTTTTAGTTTCAAGCATCAAAACTGCCAAAAACAACAACAGATAATTTTTCACTTTTCATTTTTCATTCTTCATTAAAAAAAGTTGCGTTTTTCCTTTTACAAACAGCTTGATTTCATGGACTGCGGCGCTACCTGCCTGCGTATGGTAGCTAAGCAGTATGGCCGGGAGTACAGCATCAATAAGCTGCGGCGTATTTGCGAAATCGGCAAGCAGGGCGTGAGCCTCTATGCCATTAGTCATGCGGCAGAGCAAATCGGCTTTAATACGCTTGGCGTAAAAATAAAGATAGAAGACCTCAGGGAAGCGCCGCTGCCCTGTATTCTGCACTGGAGAAATACGCACTTTGTCGTGCTGCACCAAATTCATCCAAAATCAATAATCCAAAATCCAAAATTTACAATAGCCGATCCTGCCACTGACGGCATCATGAAAATTGATGCCGAAACCTTTAGGCAATGCTGGATTGGTGATGCCGGCAATGAGGGTGTGGCCCTGCTACTGGAACCTGCGCCGGCCTTCAGCAAAAACGAAGAGGAATATGCCGATGAAAAAGAAAATTTCCAAAAGATAACCTGGGGTAAATTGTGGGGTTATCTCGCCCAGCACAAGGGCTATTTCTTCCAGATTATATTGGGGCTGCTGGCAGCCAGCCTCTTCCAGTTGCTTATCCCTTTTATCACGCAGGGCATTGTGGACAAGGGCGTGAACCTGCAGGATATTTCATTTGTCTATATCGCACTCATTGCACAGTTTGTATTATTGCTTGCCCGCACGGTGGTCGAATTTTCACGGCAGGGGTTATTGCTGTATATCAGCGCTAAAGTCAATCTTTCCCTGCTTACCGATTTCTGGAAAAAGCTGATGCGCCTGCCCATCGCTTATTTTGATACCAAGCAGGCGGGCGATATTATGCAGCGCATCGGCGACCAGCACCGTATCGAACGCTTCCTTACCGGCAACAGCATCAATATCATTTTTTCATTGGTAAACCTGCTGGTCTATTCTGCGGTCATGCTCTTTTACAGCATTCCGGTATTTTTCATTTTTGCCATTGGCAGTACGCTTTATTTATTATGGATTGCCCTGTTCCTGAAGCAGAGAAGAAAGCTCAATTACCGGCAGTTTGCTTTGGCATCGCGGGAAAACAGCGCTACGATGGAGCTGGTATATGGCATGCAGGAGATCAAGCTGCATAATGCGGAAACGCCTTTTCGCTGGAACTGGGAGAAGATGCAGCGCGGCTTATTCGGCATCAGCTTTAAAAACCTTACCCTCAGCCAGATGCAGCAGGCCGGCGCTTTATTCATTAACCAGGGAAAAGATTTGCTGATAACCGGCATAGTGGCCACCTTAGTGATCAAAGGGCAACTGACATTAGGCGCTATGCTGGCCATTCAATACATTTTAGGTGCACTCAACAGCCCTGTACAACAGATCACCGGCTTTATCCAGGATTTTCAGGATGCCAAAATCTCTTTGGAACGATTAAATGAAATACATGCGGAAAAAGATGAGCCGCAAATAGTGAATAATGAACAACGAATAATGAATAATAAAGAAGAAATAGGCATTGATATTAAGAACTTATCCTTCGGCTATTTATCCGGTGATGATGAAAAAGTGCTCAAAAATATCAACCTGAAGATACCGGCAGGGAAGGTAACGGCAATAGTAGGGATGAGCGGCAGCGGTAAAACAACCCTGCTTAAAATCCTGCAGAAATATTATGATGATAAGTATAAAGGTGAAATTACAGTCACCTTCGGCAGGCCTGATGGCGCAGAGCAGGTAAAAGAACTGAAAGCCATTGTTCCGGCAGTATGGCGCAGCATAGTGGGAAGCGTTATGCAGGACGGTTATATCTTCAACCAGACCATTGGTGAAAATATAGCTGTGGGCATGGAAGAAACCGATAAACCGCAATTAGAATCTGCAGCAAAGATGGCCAATATTGACGCCTTCATAAATGAGCTGCCTTTAGGGTTCAATACCAAAATCGGAATGGAAGGTAATGGTATCAGTATGGGGCAAAGACAACGTATCCTGATAGCAAGAGCCGTATATAAAAATCCGGAATTGTTGCTTTTTGACGAGGCCACCAATTCCTTAGATGCCAATAATGAAAAAGTAATCCTGGAAAATCTCCATGAATTCTTCCAGGGTAAAACGGTGGTCGTTGTAGCCCACAGGCTAAGCACGGTAAAAAATGCCGACAATATAGTCGTGCTGCACCAGGGAGCAATTGCAGAAGAAGGCAGCCATACCGTGCTGACGGCTTTAAAAGGAAAATATTACGAACTGGTAAAAAATCAATTGGAACTGGGAGGGGGGTGATTGTGGATTATGGATTATGGATTTTGGATTTTGGATTGTAGATTATGAATGATTAATTTTGGATTAACCCACATAATTAAATCATGAAAGGAAATTTAATAAAAAACAAGTCGTTTCAATTTTCACGGGATATTATCAATCTTTATCAACAGCTCAAAGAGGAAAAAGAGTTTGTTATTTCTAAACAATTACTACGTGCCGCTACGAGTATTGGCGCTAATGTAGTGGAAAGTGAAGCCGCCCAATCTGCTGCCGACTTTATTTCAAAATTAAGCATTGCGTCTAAAGAAGCAAGAGCAACAAGATACTGGTTGCTGCTCTTGCAGGAAAGCAACCTGACCACTATAAGCACAATACCATACATTAGCGAGATTGACAGTATCATCAGGATACTCACCTCAATCATCAAAACAACCCGGGAGCGTCATCAAAAACCCCAAACCCCAAACCCAAAATCCAAAATTCAAAATCCAAAATTAAAAAATTGATCAAGCTCAACGCACTGGCACGATACGGCACATTGATCACCTGCATGATGCTTGCGGGTATCGGGGCGCTTACGTGGATAATTAAATACCCCGAAATTATTACAACACAGGCGACATTAACAGGCGTGCATACGCCCAAGCCCATTGTGCCGCATGTAAACGGAAGAATTATCCGGCTGTTCAAAAGCAATAAGGACAGCGTTTCAACAGGAGATATCATTGGCTGCATGGAAACAATTGCAGACTGGCAGGAAGTGCTCAAGCTGTCAAAAAGCATAGACGAATTATGCAACCGCCTGGCTAAAGATGATGAAACAGACATCCGCGTAATGATGCAGGAACTCTATACCAATCTCGGAGAGCTCCAACCGGCTTACCAGGCATTTAAGCAATCGTATATCAGCTATGCCGTTTTAAGCTTAAACGGCTACTCCCAAAAGAAGAAGGCTTTTTTACAGGTGGATAATGCTATTATAGATCAAACGGAGTCAGCAATAATTGACCAGGAAAATCTGTACCGGAAAGATCTGTCTATCAACGAAAATAATTTAGCAAAAAATAAAAAGCTGCTGGAGCATGATGTAATTTCCCAGGAAGAATATGATCGCCTGATCAGCGAAAACATCGGGAAAAAGATGGGACTGCCTCAAATGCAATCCGGTATTCTTGGAATAGCAACTCAAAAAAACGGCATTAGAAAAGAAATATTAGAGATCAATAATCAGTTGGCTACACAAAAAATGCTTTTTCATGAAGCAGCATTTAACTTCAAAAATACCGTAGATGACTGGAAAAGCAAATACCTCATCACCGCATCGGTTTCGGGCAGGCTGTCCTTTACTCAGTTTATACAGGAAAACCAGCAATTAGAAGCCGGAAAGATAATTGCTTATGTCAATCCGCCTAATAGTAGCTATTACTTACAGACAACTATACCTCAACAGAATTTTGGTAAGGTAAAAAAAGGACAAAAAGTGCTGCTTAAATTCCCGGCATTTCAATGGCAGGAATATGGAGCAGTGTATGGGCAGGTTGATTATGTATCGCCAGTCGCTAATGACAGCGGCTATGTAGCCAGCATCATACTTCCCGCTGGGTTAATAACGAATTATAAAAAAGAAATTAATTTCCATGAAGGGCTGAAAGCTGATGCGGAGATTATTACAAAAGATATGCGGCTTGCCCAACGTTTTTATTACGATATTATTAAGAATATTAAACATTAACACTCGCGCCCACCGTGGTCGGTGTCCTCACCGGCCACATGTGGGTAAGGACAAAACAGCCCGCCGTGGTCGGTGTCTTCACCGACCACATGTGGCCGGCAATAGAAAATCTGGAATGCACTTTTAAACACCCCTATCTAAAAAATTCTATGAGATTGTCGTCATTCCTATCCTTTTCCCTTCTGAAATATACCTTGCTGCTCATGAGCCTGCTTGCCATCAGATCTTTGTCCTGGTCGCAGGATTCGGTATGGACTTTAGAAAGCTGTATTCGGTATGCAAAGGACAACAACCTTTCTATCCGGGAAAACAAAATAAATGAACGCATTGCAAAAATGCAGGTAGAGCAGAGCAGGTTATCCATGCTGCCATCGGTAAGCCTTTCCACTGATTACGGTAGCAGCTTCGGCCGTACTATTAACCCGACAAGCAATGAGTTCGAAAATTCAACCTATCAGTATGCCGGGCTTAGCGGCGGAAGCAGCATTACTTTATTCGGTTGGTTTCAAAGCTGGCATCAGCTAAAAAAGCGTAGGCTGGAGGCGGGCGTCGCCACAGCAGATCGGGAACAATCGGAGTATAATACCGCTTTAAGTGTCGTCGCAGCATATCTGAATGTCTTACTTACTAAGGAGCAAATTAAAATAAGCGAAGCTCAGTTGCTCGTTAGCAGGCAAAACATTCAAAAGACCAGCGAGCTGCGCATGGCCGGGAAAAGCAATGGATTAGATGCTTCAAAAATGAAAACCCAACTGATGCAGGACAGTACTGCTTATTTAAGCGCTATGCTTGCCTGTAAGCAATCAATCATCCTGCTTAAATCAATACTTAACTTAGATTTCAATTTGCCGTTTGAAGTGGCCGGCAATACCGATACGGTCATTCCTGTACATGACCTGCTTTCCTTAGATCCCGAGGCCATCTTCACAACTGCCCTCAGCCGGCAGGCCATTATCAGGGGTGATGAGCTGAGGTTAGAAGCGGCGAGAGAAGAGTTCATCATCAATAAAAGAAGAGCGTACCCTTCGGTAAGCTTCGGTTATTCATTTGGTACAAATTATTCCTCCTCTTTTTATGAACCCTTGCCTGACGGAACGGTACGGTTAATGAACTGGCGCAAGCAATTGGGCAACAATATTTCCAATTCTATTTATATGAGCATCAGCATTCCCGTTTTTAATGGTTTAAGTAACAGGTTTTCCGTAAAGCAGGCTCTGTTCAATATACAGCAGGGCGAACTCAAACAGGAAGAAAATACATTGCAGTTGAAGCAGGATATTTATAAAGCATGGAATGACGTCGTGGCGGCATTACAGGTGTATCACGCTGCGAAAAGCACGACCGTATCGGCAACTATGGGATACGATTATGCTCAGCAACGTTATGATTTAGGACTGATTTCCGCATCCGACTTAGTGCTGGCCCAAAAAGACAGGAACTCCGCCATGTTTGATGAGTTGTCCAAAAAATATGACCTGCTGTTCAAGCTGAAAATTATACAATACTATCAGGGCGATCCTGCAGTGAAATAGGATTTTACTAAGGCTCATTTCAATATGTCGCATGAGCAAAATTTATTGAAACAAAAGTCAACGCCTCGTGCTTCCCTGAATCGTAGAATGCGCTTTAAAAATTTAATTACCTTTGGCGTTAGTAACGTAAGGCAGAATGATAATTTCATTTGGAAATAAAGAAACGGAGCAAATTTGGAACGGAACAATTTCTAAAAAACTACCGGGAGAAATTCAGGAAACTGCACGTAGAAAATTAAGAATGTTGGATAATTCTTGTGATATGGCAGATTTGAGAATTCCTCCTTCTAACCGTTTGGAAAAATTAAAAGGTAATTTGAAAAACTTTTACAGCATCAGGATAAACAACCAATGGAGAATTATTTTTAAATGGAAAAATGCCAACGCTTTTGAAGTTGAAATTGTTGATTATCATTAAAAACTAAAAATGGATAAGCTGAAAAACATAACACCGGGAGAGATATTGTCAGAGGAGTTCCTGATTCCCCTCAACATCTCACAATACAGGCTGGCAAAAGATTTAGGCATTCCTCAAACCCGGATTTCGGAAATTGTGAAAGGTAACCGCAGTATTACGGCTGATACTGCTTTGAGACTGAGCAGGTATTTCGGAAATTCCGCTAAATTCTGGTTGGGGTTACAGGATGATTACGATATTGAAAACGAATTGCGCACCAACCCCGATGTCTTTAAACAGGTTGACCGGTCTGAAGCAGTAAACGGTCTCTGACCGCATAGCATACCAACAAACTAATGACCACTCATCATCCCGCAACTGATTTACAATACGGCAATCAGCTCCGTAACAATCTTTGCCAGCAGCGGCGCAGCCTCACCGGCCGCCGCTAATACTTCTTCTAATGTGATCTTTTCTGTTTGGTCGCCGCCGCCGAGATCGGTTATGATGCTTGCGGCAAAAACCTGCATACCGCCGTGAACAGCCACAATCACTTCAGGAACCGTGCTCATTCCCACGGCATCGCCGCCGATAACATGCAGCCAGCGATATTCGGCAGGCGTTTCAAACGTAGGTCCCTGTAAACCGACATACACGCCTTCCTTTATGCTGATGTTGTTTTCCCGGGCTATAACCCTGGCCCTTTCCAATAAATCTTTGGTATATGGCTCACCCATATCCGGGAAGCGAAGACCTAAGCGGTCATCATTCGGGCCGCGCAGAGGATGTTCCGGGAAAAGGTTGATATGATCGGTGATCAGCATAATATCGCCTACCTTAAACTCCGGGTTCATGCCGCCGGCAGCATTGGAAACGATCAGTGTCTGTACGCCCATAGCCTGCATGACCCTTACCGGGAAAGTAACTGCATCCATATCATAGCCCTCATAATAATGAAACCTGCCGGACATCATCACCACTTCCTTACCACCGGATTTTCCGAACAGCAATTTGCCGGCATGACCCTGTACTGTGGCAACCGGGAAATGGGGAATACTATCGTAAGGCAACCCGGCTTCCACTTTGATATGTTCCGAAAGATCACCTAAACCGCTGCCTAAGATGATGCCGACAGTCGGCTGATGTTTTACCCTGCCTTGAATAAAAGCAGTAGTTTCCTGTATGCGTTCAAATAAGTTCATTGCTTTTGATGGTTTTTAGTAAAATAATTCCGGTAATATCCGGTTAAGACGATCAGGAAGATATTTCATCAAAGGAAATGTCCGAAGCGGGCTTTGCCGGCGGCAGTTCTATGGATTCCTGGTCTGTGGGCAACTCCGCTAAATAGCGTTGTTCAATAGACTCAATAGCAGCCTTTCGTTTCAGCTGAGCCTCTGCTAATTGTTTCATGCTTTTAGCAGCGGCATGCAGCAAAACATTTTTCTCCCGGATACGTGCCAGCATCCGCGCAACTATTGCCAGTAAAACGGCCATCAGTATAATCAGCCCCTGCACCGACCAGGCTACGGCATTCAGCTCAAAATCGGTAAAATCGCCCTGGTGCATGCCTAAGGAAATGAGTGGTTTCAACAAATCGAAAGGCGGCAGCTTGTAGTAAAAGATAGCATACACTATCAGCCCCGCAGCGGCTATCCACAATAATATAGACAGAAAAACAGAAAACCCGCTATGCAGCATTCGCTTATAAGCCGGCTGGTGCAGGGTAGCGACAAGCGGCTCAATCAGCTCCATTTGTTCCTTAACAGATGCTTTCTGATCCTGAAAATCTTTCATCAGGTCTTCATGTAAACGACTATTGGTCATATGAAAAATTATTAGTTCCGGGTAAAATCGAACTCAATATAAAGATTCTCCGGCAAATTTATTTCTAATGCTATATAAAAAGGCAAATTCAGCATTAAAAACAGCAAATTGCTGCTATTCGCAGATGTGAGTGCATTTTATCTCAAACAGAAAAAAATCCACGCCCATATTCTGCTATTCTTACTTACCTTTACGGTTAAGAACTATTATTACCATGTTAGTTAAAGTATTCGGAAGCGCTGTTTACGGCGTTGAGGCCGTCACCATTACCATAGAAGCCGATGTGAGCCAGGGCAGCGGTTACGTGATTGTCGGTCTGCCTGACAATGCCGTTAAAGAAAGTGTCGAACGGATTTTATCGGCTATCAAAAACAATAATTACGAACGTTCCCGCTATAAGATCGTAATCAATATGGCGCCTGCCGATATGAAGAAAGCAGGTTCCGCTTATGATCTGCCTATAGCCATCGGTATTCTTGCGGCTACGGAGCAACTGAACACGCAATTGCTCACCGATTTTATTATCATGGGGGAATTGTCCTTAGACGGTACATTGCAACCCATAAAGGGTGCCCTGCCCATGGTCATCCAGGCAAAGAAAGAGGGCTACCGCGGAATGATTCTGCCCCGGCAAAATGCCCGGGAAGCCGCATTGGTCAGCGATCTGCAAGTGTATGGCCCCGAAAATATCCAGGAAGTGATTGATATCCTGAACGGCAACAGTATGCTTACGCCTATCAAGGTAGATACAAGAGGCGAGTTTTTTGATGCGCAACAATACAATGAGATTGATTTTAATGAGGTACGCGGCCAGGAAAACATAAAACGCGCATTGGAAATTGCAGCGGCGGGAGGCCATAATGCCATCCTGATCGGGCCTCCGGGCGCAGGAAAAACCATGTTAGCCAAACGGCTGCCGACCATTCTGCCTCCGCTTTCCCTTCATGAGGCATTGGAAACTACTAAAATTTATTCTGTAGCCGGCAAGCTGCCGGAACATGCATCATTAGTGGCACAACGCCCTTTTCGTTCACCGCATCATACGGTAAGTGATGTGGCATTGGTGGGCGGCGGCGGCTTCCCGCAGCCGGGCGAAATTTCGCTGGCGCACAATGGTGTATTGTTCCTGGATGAATTGCCCGAATTTAAACGCACCGTTTTAGAAGTTATGCGGCAGCCGATGGAAGAGCGGCGGGTAACCATTTCCCGTGCTAAAATATCTATTGATTTCCCTGCCAATTTTATGCTGATTGCTTCCATGAATCCATGTCCCTGCGGCTATTACAATCATCCTGAAAAAGAATGCTCCTGCTCTCCGCAAACCGTACAACGTTATTTGAATAAAATTTCAGGGCCGCTTCTTGACCGGATAGACCTGCATGTAGAAGTGATACCGGTAAGTTTTTCGGAGTTGTCTTCTTCCCAGCAGTCGGAGTCCAGCGCCCATATCCGGGAGCGGGTCATTGCCGCCCGGAATATCCAGGCTGCACGCTATCAAAGTACGCCGGGTACGTATTGCAATGCCCTGATGAGTAGCCGGCAGCTAAAGGAAATCTGTATTTTAGATAAAGCTTCGGTTAATCTTTTAAAAACCGCTATGGAGCGATTGAATCTTTCTGCAAGAGCCTATGACCGGATATTAAAAGTTTCCAGAACCATTGCCGACCTGGTGGGGAGCGAGGCCATCAGGGCCGAACATGTTGCGGAAGCGATTCAGTATCGCAGCTTAGACCGGGAAGGATGGGCGGGGTGAGGGGGAATTTTGGATTATAAATTTTGGATTGTGGATTGTGAATGGAGTGGTGGTGAAATCCTTATTCGTTAAAGACTTATGAAATAAATGCCGGATCGGGCTTCTTTAAAAAGACAAGTTTTAACTTTGCCGCCCGAAAACCTGTTCGCCTTCTTACGCTGACCAGCATTAAGACTTTTCGTTGTATGTTTTCGGAGTAACTGCTAATCATTTATAATAATCAAACACACATTGGAGTATAAATACTGCAAATACGGGTGGGCTATTTTTAAACAGGTTAAGCCATCATTACTTTCTATTCAATTATACGGGGTAACAACTATTTTTCGGAAAATTTAATTTCAATATTTCCGAAGATTGGGGTGTTTTCCCATTTAAATTCATAAACAAAAACCAAAGAATCGAACTGGATGGCGTGACATCATACAGTAGTATAACGACAAACAATGCTATTACATGGACACCATTTAATCATTTTCAAATAAATAAAAATTTTCTGATGAAAAAAATCGTACTGACTTTAGGATTATTGATCTCTGGTCTTTCCTTATTTGCCCAGGAAGTGGAAACTTACAAGGATGTGGAGGCCAAAAAGGGTGTTACCAAAAATATGGATACGGTGGCCTGGGTGTATAACGGCAATCTCGTGCTGGGTTTGAACGAAGGTATGCTACATAACTGGACGGCAGGTGGTGAGCTGGCTTCGCTGACCTTTAACGGCGTATTTACCGGCAGTCTTACCTATTACCATCGCCGCTCGGTTTGGACCAATACATTAGATGCCACATACGGATTGTTTTATGCCTATTCCAATGATTTTGTTCCCCGCAAGACCGACGACAGGATTGACCTGACCTCCAAATACGGCTACCGGCTGCATCAAACCCGTGATTTTTATTTTGTTTTCCTGGCTAATGCCCGTACCCAGTTCAGCAAAGGCTATAACTATGATTTACCGGAATGGGATACTTTTTCCACGTCAAAATTTTTATCTCCGCTGTATATCACATTCGCGCCGGGTATAGAATACCGGAAGGGGGAGATGCTGAGCCTGTTTATTTCCCCATTGGCATCCCGCAATATTTTTGTAGATAAATATTATACGCTTATGGATCCGGCGGGCGCTTATGGTGTAAAGTATGGCAAAAGCTTCCGCAGCGAACTGGGCGCTTACTGTTCTGCCCGTTTCCAGAAAGATTTTTCCAAAACAATTTCCTATAAAAGCAGGATAGATCTTTACAGTAATTACTTAGCCAAAGACAGCTATGATACCGCCGGTGTATTAGTCAAAGCCGACAATCCCGGCAATATTGATATTATGTGGGATAATTTAATAGGTATAAAAGTGTATAAATACTTTGCCCTCACCTTCGGCCTTACGGCCATTTATGACAATGATCTTCCCTATAAAAATACTTATATTGACGAATCGGGAGTAGAGCAACCTAAGGATGATCCTACATCCGGATTAGGCTGGTGGCAGATGAAGCAAATGTTTACCATCGGATTCAATTATAAATTCTAAATTTGAAGCCTCTGAAAAGAGGCTTTTTTTATTTTATAGAAATAATATGTCTTCTACAAACTACCAGATTAAGCTGCCCCAGTTCGAAGGACCTTTCGATTTGTTATTGTTTTTTATCGAAAGAGATGAAGTGGATATTTACAACATTCCCATCCATAAAATAACGGCGGACTTCCTGGAATATATCCATCAATTAGAAGCGCTTGATATAGAGCTGGCCAGTGAATTTATCCTGTTTGTATCCACGCTGATGCGCATAAAGGCTAAGATGCTGCTGCCACGCCGCGAGTTAGACGAACAGGGCAATGAGATTGATCCCCGCCAGGAATTGGTGGACAAGATCATGGAATACAAACGGTTTAAAGAAGCAGCAGAAACGATGGCGGTGTTAGAAGCCGAAAGGTTGCTGCATCAAAAACGCGGCAATATCAGGAAAGAGCTGGAAAGCCTCGGCCAAAACTATGCCGAAGGCACGGAAGTGCATAGCATCACAACTTATAAACTGATGCAAACCTTCGAAAAAGTGCTGCGCCGTTTTGAAGCAAGGAATAATGCTACCCAGCACGTCGTGATGAAGTATAATTATTCCATGGAAGGACAACGTGATTTTTTAATCCAAAAACTTCAGGCAGAAGGTAAAGCCGCTTTTGAAACGATCTTCATGGCCTGTGAAAATCGCTTACATGCCATCTTCACCTTTCTGGCTATGCTGGAATTGGTACAGCAGCAATTCCTGCAGATACTCACCGGTATCGGCCGCAATAATTTTATTATAGAATGGAATACGGCTATGGAAGCCGATGCAGATCCCGCCTGATCAGGCAATGTGTCCTTTAATAATATCGTCCACCACAGCAGGATCCAGCAGGGTAGTCGTATCGCCAATCTGATCCACCTCGCCGGCTGCAATCTTCCTGAGTATTCTGCGCATAATCTTACCGCTCCGGGTTTTGGGGAGATTTTGTACAAACTGAATTTTATCCGGTTTGGCAATCGGTCCGATAAGCCGGGTTACGGTTTGCAGAATATCCTGCCTTGAAAGTTCTTCATCCTCATGAGGGCTATTGTAAATGATAAAGGCATAGATAGCCTGACCCTTCAGATCATGGGGAAAGCCTACCACAGCGCTTTCCGTAACGCCGGTATGCATATTCAGCGCATTTTCTACCTCGGCGGTACCAATCCGGTGGCCGCTTATATTCACCACATCATCCACCCGTCCGGTAATCCGGTAGAGTCCGTTTTCATCACGCAGGGCGCCATCTCCGGTAAAATACATGCCGGGATAAGTGGAAAAATAGGTTTGCCGGCAGCGCTCATGATTTTGGAAAGTCGTCTTGATAATGCCCGGCCAGGGGCGGCTAATACAAAGGTTGCCGCTTACGCCGTTTCCTTCAATAATATTGCCCTGCTCATCCACTAATACCGGTTGTATGCCGGGCATAGGAAGCGTGGCAAAAGTAGGTTTGGCAGGTGTTACCCCGGCAAGATTGCAGATTAATGTTCCGCTTGTTTCTGTCTGCCACCAGGTATCGGTTATCGGGCATTTGCCTTTCCCGATATTTTTATCGTACCATCTCCAGGCTTCCTCATTGATTGGTTCGCCTACGGAGCCCAGCACTTTCAGTGAGGTTAAACGGTGTTGTTCCACAGGCTCCGTACCTAATCCCATTAAAGCCCGCAAAGCCGTAGGAGGTGTATAGAGTATATTGACATGGTGTTTATCAACTATCTCCCAAAGCCTTCCTGCATCCGGCCAGGTGGGTACGCCTTCGAATATCAGTGCGGTGGCGCCGGCGCATAAAGGTCCGTAAATGATATAGCTGTGTCCGGTTACCCAGCCGATATCTGCAGTGCAGAAATAGACATCGCCGGGCTGGTATTGAAACTGGTTGACAAAAGTATAAGTGGTATAAACCATATAGCCTCCGCAGGCATGCACAACGCCTTTGGGCTTACCGGTAGAGCCGGAAGTGTATAAAATAAACAAAGGATCTGCAGCATCCATTTCTTCCGGCGGACAATCCGGATTGCCCTGCGTTTCCACAAGTTTAATTTCATCTTCCCACCATACATCCCGTCCTTTGATCATGCTGACCGGAGTGCGGGTACGGGTGCAGACTATAACCCGTTTTACAAAGTTGATACCAATCAGGGCATCATCCACTACGGATTTCAGCGGAATATCCTTATTACCCCGGAAATTACCGTCGCAGGTAATGATAAATTCCGCCTGGGCATCATGTAAACGGTCGGCAATGCTTTGTGCGCTGAACCCTGCAAAGATTACGCAATGAATGGCGCCTATCCGGGCGCAGGCCAATACGGCAATGGCCAATTCGGGAATCATACCCATATACAGGCATACGCGGTCTCCTTTTTTAACGCCGTTATTTTTCAGCACATTGGCAAACTGCACCACTTTCCTGTGCAATTCCCGGTAGCTGAGCACACGGTGATGCTCATTCGGATCATTAGGCTCCCAGATAAAGGCCGGCTGGTCTCCGCGGGTTTCGAGATGCCGGTCTAAGCAATTTTCCGTGATATTGAATTTACCGTTGACAAACCAATCAGAATGATAATCATGAAAATCCCAGTCGCAGACGCGATCCCATTTTTTGCGCCATAAAAAATTTTCGGCAATTCCGGCCCAGAAGCCATCCGGGTCTTCTATACTTTTTTGAAAAACCGATTGGTATTGTTCGTATGATGTAATTTGAAAAGGATAAGACATATCGTGCGTTTTTGATCCTCAATAGTACTGTTTTTTTGGAAATGATCAAAGGCTGATTCGTAATTACAAATTTTAAGAAACCGACACGCCAATATAAAACCTGCAATGCAGTACATCAATGCGGAGTGCGAGGAGCGGTGTTTTTACATTCAGAGCAGTAAAAAGTAAAGTAAACGCAATGGCAGATTATACAGATAAGATAGTTTTTTTGACCAAAGAAAAAATTTAAGGAGACAAACCGGAGTACCCAAAAATAATAATTTATATCTTTGCTAAATAAGCAAACGTATAAAAATATGCTTGTAAACCAGACTATCATAACAGACATTAAGGCAATTATTGCCCATTCGAAAGATAATGCCATTCGTGCCGTTGACCACCAGCGAACGCTGATGTACTGGCACATTGGCAAACGTATTTTTGAAGAAGAACAACAAGGAAAAGACCGTGCAGATTACGGGAAATACCTAACTCAATTTATTGCAAAGGAATTAGAACCCGAATTTGGAAGTGGCTTTTCAAAAAGACAAATTGAACTTTTCAGACAGTTTTACCGCACTTTTCCAATTGCGAATACACTGCATTCGCAATTGAGTTGGACACAATACAATTACTCATACGCCTTGATAATCAAGACAAAATAGCGTTTTATATTGCTGAAACCATAAAAAATAATTGGACTTCCCGACAATTAGAAAGACAGGTTTACAGCAGTTTGTACGAACGCCTGTTATTGAGCAATGATAAAGAAAGTGTTTTAGCTGTTGCCCGAAATGAAAAACAGCCTTCCGATGCCAAAGAAATTATCAAAGACCCGATGTATTTAGAATTTTTGGGACTAAAACGCGAAGCATCGTACTACGAAAAGGATTTGGAAAGTGCCGTTATCACACATTTACAGGAATTTTTATTAGAGTTAGGCAATGGATTTTCGTTTGTTGCAAGGCAGAAAAGAATACATCTTGAGGGAGATGAATTTTTTGTGGATTTGGTTTTCTACAACCGCTTACTGCAATGCTTTGTCATTATCGAAATCAAAACTACAAAACTGACACATCAGGACATCGGACAACTTCAAATGTATGTGAACTACTACGACCGAATAGAAAAACTGCCACACGAAAACCCGACAATCGGCATTTTGCTTTGTGCCGATAAAAATGATACGGTAGTTAAATTCACACTTCCCGAAGAACAAAAACAAATCATAGCAAGCCAATACGAACTGTATTTGCCGACAGAAAAACAGTTATTGGAAGAAGTGAAAAAGGAGTTGAAAGATTTTGAAGAAAAAAGAGAAAACACACCCGAATAAATAATTGCCCACGCTCGACCAGATTAAGACTGTCCTTTTTCATTGTTGAATTGACTTAAAATGATTTTTCTTAAATTCTAAATGCAAAATGCAAAAATCACACCCATCACTTAATCATAAAAATCACAGTTCAGACAACTACGCCATCTTGCGGATAAAAAGATTCCGTCTTATTGCCCTAATATCCAGGCGAAGATCAGGGGCGCCACAATAGTGGCATCACTTTCCACAATGAATTTCGGCGTATGAATGTCCAATTTACCCCAGGTAATCTTTTCATTGGGCACTGCGCCGGAATAAGAACCGTAGGAAGTAGTGCTGTCGCTAATCTGGCAGAAGTAAGACCAGAACGGCACATCATGCCATTCGAGATCCTGGTACATCATGGGCACCACGCAAATAGGGAAATCACCCGCAATGCCGCCGCCGATCTGGAAAAAGCCCACACCCTTGCCGCCGCTATTGGCGCGATACCATTCAGTCAGATATACCATATATTCAATACCACTTTTTACGGTATTGGCCTTCAGCTCATTTTTGATCACATAGCTGGCAAAAATATTACCGGTGGTGCTGTCCTCCCATCCCGGCACTATAATAGGAATATTTTTTTCCGCAGCAGCAAGAATCCAGCTGTCTTTAGGATCAATCTCGTAGTATTGCTGCAGGTCGCCGCTTAGCACAACTTTGTAAAGAAATTCATGCGGGAAATACCGTTCTCCTTTCGATTCGGCCTCCTGCCATTGCTTCAGTAAATATTGCTGTAGTCTGCGAAAGGCCTCTTCTTCCGGAATGCAGGTATCGGTTACCCGGTTGTAATGATTTTCCAATAAATCCCATTCTTCCTGCGGGCTTAAATCGCGGTAGTGCGGTACACGTTTATAATGCGAATGTGCCACGAGATTCATCACATCTTCTTCTAAGTTGGCGCCGGTGCAGGAGATGATTTGCACCTTATCCTGGCGGATCATTTCCGCCAGCGAAATACCCAATTCCGCTGTGCTCATGGCGCCGGCTAAGGTAATCATCATTTTGCCACCCTCGGCAAGATGTGCTTCATAACCTTTAGCGGCATCCATTAATGCTGCTGCGTTAAAATGACGATAGTGATGTGCTATAAAATTTGAAACGGGTCCCTTATTCATTTTTTTATTGTTTTTTTATTGCTGACAAAAGTAAATATACAAATTGACAATTAGGAATGAAGTGCATTATTGTTGATGAATAACAAGGTTGCAATTTTCAATAATTTACCATTTGTATTATTGATTTCCAAAACGGAGGGGCATAAAAAAATCCGCATTCTTCTATGCGGATATTTTTAGTGTAGTCTGACCTGGATTCGAACCAAGACTAACTGGACCAAAACCAGTTGTGCTGCCATTACACCATCAGACTGCCTTTCTGTTGATTAACGGGTGGCAAAGGTAAAATTTATTTTCAAAAAAAACAGGCCTGTTGAAAAAAATTTATTGCCATACGAATTTATACAGTACAATGATAATACCGTAAACAAACATAGCAGTCAATACACCGCGTGCAGTCCGGTATTTTTTCTTGTTCAGGAAATAATAAAAAGGAATCAGGTTGGTGATCATAGACAGGGACAGCACCTTGGAGGCCTTATCCACACGCAGATAGTTATGCGTATCAAAAAACATCGTGCAATAGCTTTTGAAATCGCCGTTTCCCCAAAAGAAATACAGCAGCAGCACACCCGTCAGCGGAAAGATCAGCCCGATGAGCAGACCGGCAATGATATGATCCGGACCACGATTTTTCTTTTTTTTATTATCAAGATTGTAGGGAATTTGTCGTAAATCTTCCATGAAAATATACAGTAATAAAATGAATAATAAAATGATTGGTTTTACGGCAATAAAAAATAAATCCAAAAGATTGCTCCGCAAATTTATTTGCTTTTCACGGAAATACCATTTTCCGTTGGATTTTTATTAGCTGTTAGCTGTTAGCTGACTTCTACAATCAAAAATTTAAGGTACTGCGTTCCGGGTACATTCCACAGGATAGGGTGGTCGGCGGCCTGAGTTTGCCAGCACACCTGGCGCAGGGTTTTATGCGCATCCTTTGCAGCATCGGCAATTGTTTGCAGAAATAAATCCGGCGGCACTAAGCTGGTGCAGGAGGCGGTCACTAAAAAACCTCCCGGCTTCAGCAGCTTCATACCCCTGAGATTAATTTCCTTATAACCAGTTACTGCTTTTTGGATATTGCCCCTGCTTTTGGTAAAAGCCGGTGGATCAAGGATCACGGTATCGTATTGTCGGCCTTCTTTGACCCAGGTTTTCAATACATCGAAAGCATTGACCTGCCCAAAGCGGCACAGGTTGTCAAAGCCGTTCAGTACGGCATTATGACGGGCTGTTTCTACAGCGGTTTCCGAGATGTCCAGACCCAGCACGCTTTTGGCGCCGTATTGCGCCGCATGCAGGGAAAAGGTGCCGGTATAACAAAAGGCTTCCAGCACATCGGCATCCTGCACTACCTGCCGGATAGCACGGCGGTTATCCTGCTGGTCGAGAAAATAACCGGTCTTTTGGCCGTTGACCAGATCGACATGAAAGCGCAGGCCGTTTTCATTAATAATAATCCGGGTATCAAAAGGAGCGCTTAAAAAGCCTTTAATTTGCGGAAGGCCCTCTAATTCCCGCACCGGCACGTCATTGCGTTCATAAATTCCCTTAGGTGCAAACAGGCGCTCCAGGGCATTTACAATGGCGGGCTTCCAGCGATCCATGCCTAAGGCCAGGGTTTGCAGTACAAAATAATCATTAAACTTATCAATGATCAGCGCCGGCAAAGCATCGGCTTCGCCAAATACTAAGCGGCAGTTTTCCACGTAGCCCAAGCGTTGCCGGTATGCCCAGGCCTTTTGAATTTTCCTTTCAAAAAACGCTTCGTCTATGTGTTCGTCAGGCTTGCGACTCAGCAGTCTTACCCTGATCTGTGATGCGGGATTGATATAACCTTTTCCTACAAAGGAACCGTTGGAGGAAAATACGGATACGATGTCTCCCGGCTCATAAGCGCCTTCTTCATCACCGATTTCGTTACCGAAAACCCAGGGATGCCCCAGCGCGATACGATTGCTGATCTTTTTCCGGAGAAAGATTTTTGCCATAGCGGCAAAGGTAATGTTTCAGGGCTTTAAGCCGGATAAAAATAAAACCGGCATGTGGTGTTAAGTCAAAAGTAAAAATGCAAAATGATAAAAGTTGATAACCAATGCAATGTAGAGCATACAGGCCGTATTTTTTTACTGGGTGCTTTTTTTGAAACGGATTAAAACCCGTTTCTATTGAAAATGTTTGGAGATTCGGGTTGGATGATTTTTCAATTACTACAGCCTTAGCCTGTGGAATAAAGCATGGAGCATACCTTCTTTTTTTAAAAACCAACTTCTGCAAAAATCAGAAGAACAGGAAGAGTTTTCATTAAAATAAATGTTTATATAAACTACCATTATCGGCAAAAAATAATAAATAAATAGTGTTTTCCTATCGTATATTTGCCGGTATCGGCAGGTTTAATCAATAAAAATGCATTATATTTCAGTAAATGGGTTTGCCCAAAAATGGAATATTCCGGAAAGAACCGCCCGGAATTATTGTGCTACGGGAAAAATAAAAGGAGCTTTCATTACCGGAAAAACCTGGAATATTCCGGAAGATGCGGTACTGCATGAAAAAGGAAATAAGAAGAAATTCAGTAAAAATATTTTGCTTAACTACCTCAAAGAGCAAAAGGAAATGAAGCTCAAAGGGGGCATTTACCACCGTACGCAAATTGATTTGACTTATAATTCAACCCGGATTGAGGGCAGCAAGTTAACCCACGACCAAACCTGGTATATTTTTGAAACCAATACTATTGGGGCATCCCAAGAAAGCATAAATGTGGATGATATCATAGAAACAACGAATCACTTTCGTTGCATTGATTTAATCATTGATAAAGCAAAATCCAAACTAACGGAAGCTGTTATTAAGGAGTTACATTTTCTCCTGAAATCAGGCACATCTGACAACCGAAAAGACTGGTTTAATGTTGGCGAATATAAAAGACTCCCAAACGAAGTTGGAGGCAATGAAACTTGTCCGCCAAAGGAAGTTGCTGCAAAAATGAAAGCATTACTTTCCAATTACCATAGCGTTGAAAAGAAAACTTTTGAGGACATCATCGACTTTCACTATCAATTTGAAATTATTCATCCTTTCCAGGATGGAAATGGTCGTGTCGGTCGGTTGATCATGTTTAAAGAATGTCTTGCCAACAATATTGTACCTTTTATTATTGATGAAAATTTAAAGCTGTTTTATTACAGAGGGCTACAGGAATGGACAAACATCAGAGCATATCTTTTAGATACTTGCCTTATCGATCAGGATAACTATAAAGCTACTCTGCGGTATTTTGAAATAGGGTTTGATTAAACACTATACAAACAAATTCTTCAACAAAAACAGTAACCCGGATATAACCATAACGTATAAAAATCAAAAGCCGCCGTAAACAATAAGTTTACAGCGGCTTTTAAAGTTTATCAATTGTTAGTAATTGATATTAATCATCTGTTATTTCACTTCTTCAAAATCAGCATCTGCAACATTGTCGGAGCCGCTGTTGTTTTCTGCAGATCCTTCCTGTGCCGTTTCAGCGCCTTCGGTGTTGCCCGCGTCCTGACCGGCCTTGTACAACTCTTCAGATGCGGCAGCCCAGGCAGTATTCAATTCCTCGGTAGCCTTGTCAATGGCATCCATATCCTGGTTTTTATGCGCTTCTTTCAATTTGCCCAATGCCGCTTCAATAGCTTCCTTCTTATCGGCGGAAAGCTTGTCGGCATTATCTTTCAGTTGTTTTTCACTGTTGAATATCAGTCCGTCGGCCAGGTTGAGTTTTTCCACCCTTTCCCGTACTTTCTTATCTTCATCTTCATTGGCTTTGGCTTCGGCCTTCATCTTTTCAATCTCTTCTTTGCTCAGACCGCTGCCGGCTTCGATACGGATATTTTGCTGTTTGCCGGTTCCCTTGTCTTTCGCCGTTACGCTCAGGATACCATTGGCATCAATATCAAAAATAACCTCTACCTGCGGTACGCCGCGGGGAGCCGGAGGGATACCATCTAAGATAAACCGGCCTAATGATTTGTTTTGATTGGCCATAGGCCGCTCGCCCTGCAGCACATTGATCTCTACGCTGGGCTGGTTGTCGCTGGCGGTAGAGAATGTTTCCGATTTCTTGGTAGGGATGGTCGTATTGGATTCGATCAGCTTGGTCATTACGCCGCCGTAGGTTTCAATACCTAAAGAAAGCGGGGTAACATCCAGCAGCAATACATCTTTCACATCTCCAGTCAGCACACCGCCCTGAATGGCCGCACCAACAGCCACCACTTCATCGGGGTTAACACTCTTATTGGGCTTTTTCCCAAAGAATTTTTCGACTACTTCCTGGATTTTCGGAATCCGTGTAGATCCGCCAACCAGGATAACTTCGTCAACTTCGGAAGCCTGCATGCCGGCATCTTTCAATGCTTTGCGGCAGGGTTCTAAGGTGCGCTCCACTAAACTGTCGGCTAACTGTTCGAATTTAGCGCGGCTCAGCTTGCGTACTAAGTGCTGCGGCACACCGTCAATAGCGGTGATATAGGGTAGGTTGATCTCCGTTTCCTGCGAGGAGCTGAGTTCGATTTTGGCTTTTTCGGCAGCTTCTTTCAAACGTTGCCATGCCATAGGGTCTTTGTGCAGATCCACGGTGGGCATATCTTTCCGGAATTCATCCGAAAGCCAGTCCATAATAATTTTATCAAAATCGTCACCACCTAAATGGGTATCGCCATTGGTGGATTTTACTTCAAAAACGCCGTCGCCTAACTCTAAGATAGAGATATCGAAAGTACCGCCACCCAGGTCAAATACCGCTATTTTGCTGTCTTTATGCTGCTTGTCCAAGCCATAGGCTAAGGCGGCTGCGGTAGGTTCGTTGATGATACGGCGTACGTTTAACCCGGCAATTTCCCCGGCTTCTTTAGTAGCCTGGCGCTGGGAATCGTTAAAGTAAGCCGGCACGGTAATTACGGCTTCTTTCACTTCCTGGCCCAGAAAATCTTCCGCAGTTTTTTTCATTTTCTGAAGAATCATGGCAGAAATTTCCTGAGGTGTATAAAGACGACCGTCAATATCCACCCGCACGGTATTGTTATCTCCTTTTACGATCTTGTAAGAATTATGGGTCATTTCACCGCTTACTTCATCATAACGGCGGCCCATATATCGCTTAATAGACATGATGGTATTGGCGGGATTGGTAATAGCCTGACGTTTGGCGGGATCACCCACTTTACGTTCTCCGTTTTTTAAGAAGGCTACGATGGAAGGCGTCGTTCTGCGACCTTCATCATTTGATATGACTACAGGCTCATTGCCCTCCATGACGGCTACGCATGAGTTGGTGGTTCCTAAGTCAATTCCGATTATTTTGCTCATATAAGGTTGGTTTTGAAAAAATATAATGTTTGTTGACCAAATAGCACAACATTCATACCATCCAAATAAATAATGATAAAATGTCAGTTTTTTGGCAGATTGTCGGGCGAGTGTAATTTGTAGCGTTAAGTCAAAAGTAAAAAGTAAAAATGCAAAATAGTATGGAACTTATAATCAATTTGATAAGATTTTGAACATGCAGACAATATCTTTTTGACTTTTTACGGAGCGCTGCCACTGGCCGGTTTTTCCCGGAAAACGTCCTTTTCGATGCTCATGCCTTTTTGCAACCATACCGTTTGAATACCCAATTCCTTTGCAGCGGCAATATGCTGGGGACTGTCGTCAATGAATAAGGTATATTCCGGCTGGAGCTGATGCTGCTCTAAGATGAGCCGGAAGGCGGCCTGATCCGGTTTCCGGAGGCCGATACGATGAGAATAATATACTTTGTCAAAAAAAACGCCTAAGCTGTTAAACCCGGTCTGACTTTTCAGGATATTATGAAAACGGGTTTCATGGATACTATTCGTATTGCTCAGCAGGAAGGTGTCGAAATGAATCTGCAATTGTTGCAATATCTGGAGCCGGCGCAGCGGAAAATCCAGCAGCATGGCATTCCAGGCATGGACAATTTGCTCGTCTGTCAGCTCTATATCCGCTATTTGTCGGATACCTTCTATAAAATCTTCCTCCGAAATCCGGCCGGTTTCGAAATCATCAAAAAAAGCGGTTTGCCGCAACTGGCTGTAATGTGTCTTGAAAGTTGTGATACCGATGTCTTCAAATGCGGCTTCCGTGCGTTGATAGTCAATATTCAGCAGTACGCCGCCTAAGTCGAAAATGATATGCCGGATATTTTGGAACATGTGTAGTCTGTGTTGTGAGCAATGGCTATTCGTCTGGTTGCGATATTAGTTCAAATATGAGTTTGGATAACTGTTCAATGTCGCCATTTATTGTTCCCGACATATATCGGCTATAAACATCGTTATTGTCGGGTGGGTTAAGATTGAGAACAAGATTTTTTTCAAGAGCCAATGTCCGTAAAAACTCTCTTTGGGCTCGTCCGTTACCTTCTCTGAATGGGTGCAGAAAGTTGATGGAATCTAAAATTTCTGCAAGTTTGTTTGATAATTGTTGTTTGTCGCCTTCCTTAATTTTGCGGTATTCAGCAATCAAATTGTCAATATACTGAAAAGCAGTATTAAAACGCTCTCCATTAAAAAATGGCTTCCCACTTTTACTGATATTTACCGTTCGGATTTTTCCCGCCCATTCATATACATCCTGAAACAGATAATGATGAATGGTAAGCAAAGAATCAGTGTCTTTGAGTACTATCGGATTTTCATATAATTCCTCTACTCTTTTGGAAACTTTTAAACTTTCATAAACCAACAATACTTTTTCGTCTTCAATATTTGCCAAATTACACAACACACCGTTTTTATCGGTGTATTTGTAATCGGGGTCAATGTATTGATAACTATTTCCCATATAGGGCGTACAGTTTAACTAAAAAATCCGTTTCGGAAACGATGCCCGTTTTCCAATCCAAATACAACTGAATTAACTCTTTTGTTGGCTCAAATCCTTCAAACATATTTGTGCCAATAGCATTTGCAGTTGCTTCAAGCGATGCCAGGGTGGGAAATTTTACGCCCAACATACTCACATTTTCACGGTCAATTTTTAAAGGATTATACATAGTTCCGTTATTTTATTTACACAAATGTAAAGATACAAAATATCGTTTGGTATAGTGAAATAAAAGGAGATTTTAAGTAACAAAAAACGCCTGCTGCTGAAAGCAACAAGCGCTTGAAAAATGGTTTGAAAAGCACAACTACTCCTTGATAAACTTCAAAGCATCGCTATTAGACAATTGAATGAAATAAATGCCTTTTGTAAGCATGCTTATATCTATGCTGCTATTACCTACGTGTAACCATGCCTACTTACAGGTATAATTCCCGGAGGCTTTAACGATATGGGCAGCATCATTTACATTTCTGACGGTTATGTCTGTAAATTGTATTTTAATGGTACCATCTGTATTTACGGTTGCTTTAATTGCTCCCGCAGAGCCATCATAAGAATCAAAACCCTGAACAGTTCCGCCTGTCATACTGGTTTCTAAAACAAACCAGATTTGCACCTTTCCGGCGGCAGGCACACTGCCCCAGGTGTCGTCGTTATTGCTGCCCGTTGTTCCTCTGGCTTCTATTTGATAAGTGCCGGATTCAACAGGCTCTGTCGGGAAATTGATCTTTACAAATTTAGAGGTGTATGTATCGTGCCATTCCCAGGCATAATGACCGTTATTATAGCTTGTTTGGCTACATCCCGTACATACCGTATAAGTCGTGCCATCTACAACAAATGTATTTTCCGTCAGGCTATCTATTGGATTGTTATTATTGTTGTTGTTTGAAGAATTATCGTCTTTTTTGCAACTGCTGAAAATGGCTATAGCCATAAGTGTTGCTGCGTAGATTGCTTTTTTCATTTTTCGCTGTTTTATTATTGTTGTTTTAAAATTTCAAATTGAGGTCGCAATGTTGCCGGCTCGAATGCTTGGTTTAAGGTTTTTTGCCGGCCTTATTGCTGATGCAAATATGCAGGCACAGACGGGTTGCTCCAATACGTTTAATTATGGATTTTTCACTCCATATAAATATGGATATGGCGGGTTTTGGATGTTTTTATTTGCATAATGTTAGGAAGGATTGTCATTTCTCCACTCGCTTCGCTGCGGTCGAAATGGCGGGAAAGACTCCTGCCCGTGGTCTGTCGCTCACAAACCACGAGGATAAAAATAAGTTTGTATATTTATTGCCAATAATGAAGTTTTACGAAAAATATCCGCAATTAAAAGAGCAAGGTTTCTTAGCGCAGGTGCTTACAAATACTGTTTTTTCAACGATGTCGTTGGAGAATCAACAAGTGGTGATGTCGAAAGTGCAAGAGATTGTATTGTCGTTGTTAAAAGAAAGAGCGTTAAAAGACGGACAGTTCTTTTCTAATCAAAATTGTTAATGGTTCGAAGTTTCCTTTGTCAGCTGATTTCATCGTTCATTGTTTTAGATTAAATGCTTAGTAAACCCATTCTTATGGCGTATTTAATAAGCCCTATGGTAGTATGAGCGCCTGTTTTTTGCATCAGGTTAAGACGATGCGTATCAACAGTTTGTTTGCTGATGAACAATTTTTCGGCAATTTCTTTGCTGGTCATTTCTTCGGTAATGAGTTGTAAAACTTCCAGTTCTCTTGCTGTAAGCGGCTTTAGCGCCGATGTTATCTTCTTTTCCTGCTTTACGTTTTCGATGAACAATTTTGTAACCTCTTCATCGTAATGTGTTTTGCCGTTTATTACATTTTCTACAGCTTGCAGAATGGTGTTTTTACCCGAGCTTTTAAGAATGTAGCCCTCGGCTTCGGCATACATGATTTCGCTGATGATTTCAGGCTCATGGTGCATGGTTACAACAATGAGTTTAATATGCGGATATTGCGCCTTGAGGAGCTTTACGAGGTCTATGCCTTTCATGCCGGGCATACCGAGATCGGTAATAATCAAATCTACAGCGGTGTTGGGCAATAGTTCCAGCACTTCGCCGCCCGATGCAGCTTCGGCAACAATGTTGAGCTGCCTGTTTTGTTTCAGAATGAGGTTTAGCCCATCTAAAAACAACTGGTGATCATCAGCCAATAATACGTTGGTTTTACTGCTCATGAGCGAAATTGATATTAAGTTGGGTGCCTTTTCCTTTAGTTGATTGAACGGAGATGTGGCCGTTCAGCAAATCTACACGGGAATAAATGTTTTTCCAACCTAAACCATCGGTATTTAGCGCTTTTTCTACCTCAAATCCTTTTCCGTTGTCGGCTATCTGCATGATTATTAACGGGCCGTTGCTGGTAAAATGAATACCGATAAGGCTGGCGTTGGCATGTTTAATCATGTTGTTGAGCGTTTCCTGCACAATGCGGTAAAGGGCTACGGCTTTTGATTGTGGCAGTTCGGGAAGTTCGTCGTGACCTTGCAACTGAACGCTTACTTTACCACTGTCGTTTATTTTCCGTGCTAATTGTTTTAGTGCAGCATTCAAACCAAGTTCCGAAAGGGCGGCGGGCATAAGGTTGTGCGAAATATGGCGGGTTTCTGCCAAGGCTTCGTCTATCATGTTCATCACATTATCAATGATGGTTTGGTTTTCTGCAGCAGGTTCGCCTATTGCCGAAATATTGAGCTTTGCATTCGACAGCAGATGCCCGATACCATCGTGCAACTCTTTAGCTATGCGTTCCCGTTCTTTTTCTTCGGCCTCCATCACCTCCTTAAAGCGCAATAGCTTTTGGTTGCTTGCTAATTGTTCCTGCTCTGATTTTGCTTTTGCCCGAAAACTGCGATAGAGGGTAAAACCTGTTGCTGCCAATACTGTAGCAATGAGCAACAGCCCCGAAACAATGATTATGGTTTGGTTGCGGGTTTTCAGTTGCAGGCGTTGCACGATAGACTGCTCGTTGAGTAATGAAATTTGCTGGGCATCATTTTGAGCCTTTAGTTCCTTTTGCTGTATGATGTTGTTTTTTTGTTGCAGGTCTAAATCTTTGTTCTGTATTTCTAATTGGTTGCGCTGGTTTTCCAATTGACTGGCGTTAAGCGCCAGGGTTTTGTTTTTCAGATTTAACTGTTGGATGGTGTTTTGCGAAGTAAGAAAATCTATCCGGCTTTGTTTTTTCTCGGTTTCATATTGGGTTTTCAGTTCGTTAATCTGTTTCAGATTTACATCGTTAAGCGTACTGTCTTTATATTTTTCAAACTCAATGAATGCTTTTTTGGCTTCATCGGCTTTGCCTATGGTGGCGTAAAATTGGACTTGTGTACGTTTTAAATCTACCATTTCTACACTCATCTTTTGTTGTTGGACAATATTTTCAGCCAGCTTTAAATCCTCTTCCGCTTCGCTGTACTTCTTTTGCAGCACATTGCGTTTGTGTTTATTGAGGTATAGGGCAAGTTCGGTGTAGGCATCCTGGGTGTCTTTAAAAACATCAATAGCTTTGTTTAACCAGGAGATAGCTTCGTCTGTATTGTTTTCTTTTTGGGCAATGTCCGACAGGTGTTCGTAAACCTGACGTAAATTGCGTTTATCCCCTGTTTTTTCTGACGGAGTAATAGCTTCTAAAAGGTATTTTTTAGCTTCGGCATAATTTTCTTTTGCCATAAGCGCTTTGCCAATATTGGTTTTTTGATTTCCTATTAAAAAAAGATTACCCGATTGCTCGTTCAGTTGCAGCGATTTTTTAAGGTAGATTATCGCATCATCGTATTTGTTGGTGTGAAGGTACATGGCACCTATGGTAGAATATGAATAGGCCAAATCTTCTTCATTGCCTAATTTTTCCCTGATTTTTAACGATTGCAGCGCATAATCTATGCCTGTTTTGTAATCGTTTTGCCTAAAAAAAAGAATACCTAAATTCATCAGTACTTTTCCAACAGATGCTTCATCATTAATTTGTTGGTATAGCTTAATGGCTTGTTGAAAATTGGCTTCTGCTTGTTTGGGTTGGTTTAAACGCTGATAAGTATTGCCCAAATTGTTGTAGGAGTTGGCAATGCCCGGGGTGTCGTTTGCTTTTTGAAAAACGGCCAAAGCCTTGTTGAAGTACGCTAATGAATTGCTGTACCTGCTGGCTCTCCCTTCCAGTTCGCCATATAAGGCATATATGCTGCCTGTGCTTTTGGTAAATTGATGCTGGGTGGCAATTTGCAAGGCCTGTTGCAGCGCCTGCCGGCTTTTTAAAGTGTCGCGAACGATGTCATTTTGCGCATCGGCAAGCAGTTGAGCTACCTGTTGTTGCTCGGCAGAGCGTTGCGCAAAGCATAAGGTACTCATCAATAAAAATAGCGTCGATAATAATTTTTTTAGTAACATAAGGGTTTGGTTTACCCAAAGATAAATTTATTCCTTAATAAGTGTTGGTTTCTTTCATTTTGATACTGCTTTTGTTGTATCGTTATTTCAGGACTGGACAGGTTTAGTGTATTTATACGCCCCAAGAAATAAGATTGTTTCTTAAAATGCATTAATCTTTTATCTTTGCCGCTTTACAAAATAAATATGGAAGACTTAATCATCACCCTAAAACAACAAATTATTGAAGCGCTGAATCTACAGGAGATGAAGCCGGAAGATATTGATGACCACGCTCCGCTGTTTGGCGATGGTTTAGGGTTGGACAGCATTGACTCCTTAGAGCTGATGGTATTGCTGGAACGTAATTACGGCATCAAATTAGAAGATGCAAGGGAAGGCAGAACCGTCTTATCGTCCGTGGCATCCATGGCGGAATACATTCAACAGCACCGCAAGTTTTAACGTATAATACCTCGTTTTTATCGTTGGTCAGATGACACACCTGCCGAAAGAGAGGTGTCAGGGATGTGTAGTGCCGGTATTGTCACTATGGCAATTCCCGTTTTTGAAAGCCCTATTTCCCGTTTTTGAAAGGACTATTATCAAGGTCGCTCTACCTTTGCGCCCAATTTTGTCCAACCTATGGTTCAGCTACGTAACCGTCTTGCTTTCTCTCTTGCTGCATTACTGGCAACTTTCCTTTGTCATGCACAGGCGGATACCGCTATCAATCCATTCCGGCAGGCCGGCATGACAAACGCTCAAAAGCTCATTGCCGGCACCGGTGAAGACCTGATGTCCGGAAATAATGCAGATGAAGCGCAGACGGTCATTTCCGGCTATGGCGAGTTATCTTATCATTATGACACCAAATATAAAAACGGAACGGCATCCTTAGACAGGGGCGTACTGTTTGTAGGTCATCAGTTCAACAACCGCATTGCATTTTTTTCCGAATTAGAAGTGGAAGATGCCAAAATTGAAGGCGGCAAGCTGAATGGCACAATCGGCTTTGAACAGCTTTACCTGAAATTCAGTCTGAATCCCCGAAATTATTTTGTAGCCGGACTGTTTTTACCGCGTATCGGTATCATCAACGAAAATCATCTGCCGGTGAATTATAGCGGCAGCGAGCGTCCTATGGTGGAGCAGTTGATCATCCCGGCAACCTGGCGGGAATTGGGCATCGGCTATTACGGACAGATGAGTACCATGCCGGTTACTTATAGCCTGGCAGTAATCAATGGCGTGAACGCCGGCGGCTTTACTCACGGCAACGGTATCGGAGGTGGTCGTGGCGAAGGACAGCAGGTGAGTGTAAACAACCTGGCGCTGACAGCATCGCTACAGGCTTATATCGGTAATTTTAAATTCCAGGTTTCCGGATATGCAGGAGGCACAATGCCCTTTGCCGCTTACCAGGCAGACAGCCTGAAAGCGCCGAAAGGACTATTTGCAGCGCCCTTATATCTCGGAGAAATCAATGCACAATATAATGCGGGCGGATTTTATGCAAAGGTATTAGGCACTTATGTTGCCTTGCCGATGGCTGATGAAATCAATTCGCTGTTTGCAAACAATACGCCCTCATCCATGTATGGAGCCTATGCCGAAGCCGGATATGACCTGCTGGCTTTAACGAATAATGTGAAAGCAGCAGACCGGCAACTGATCGCTTTTGCCCGCTATGAAAATCTGGATGTCAACAATACCATTCCGGCAAACGGCATTACAGATGGTACTCTGAATCAGTCGCATATTATTGCAGGGCTGAATTATCTGCCGCTGCCGAATGTGGTTATCAAGGCAGATGTCCGGTTTACGCATACAGGGCCGCAGAATAAAGCGCTCTTCCTGAATCCGCCGCCGGTTATGATTCCGTATCAGCAGGACAATATGTTTATTAATATCGGCTTAGGCTATTCTTTTTAAAAATAAATGAAACGAAGGAATTTTATAAAAAACAGTTGTGGTGCCTGTGCTGCTATGGGCATCGGGATGCTGCTCGGCACTTCGTTTCTGGAATCCTGCGGCAGTACCAAACTGGCGCTTACCAAAGCCACTGCAAACAGCGAGGGTAGGGTAAGCCTTCCGCTCTCCGGGCTGCAAAATAATACGGTGCGGATACTGCGTGTGACGGATTATCCTTTTGACATTGCGGTAAAACAATATGAGAGCAGTTACCTGGCGCTCGTGATGCAGTGTACCCATGCCGGTCATCCTTTGGTGAAATCCGGGGAAGGATTTTACTGCACCCTGCATGGCAGCCGCTTTAAAGGCGACGGAAAAGTACAAACCGGGCCGGCATCCAAACCGCTGATGCATTTGCCGGTAGAAGTTCGGGGAGATCAGTTATGGCTTACTTTATTAAAACCTGTTTATTAATTTTTTTAATCCTTTTTTTAATCCTTAAATATCTATTATAACGATGCTGAAAAAAAGCTATCTCGTATTACTTGGCGGCGCTTTAATGACTGCTGCCGTTTTCTCTTCCTGCAACAACAAAGACAAGGAAGACAACACCAATGATTTCACAGAATTAGAAAGCAAGACGCTTTCTTCTTTTGTATCCACATTAGGCACTCCCTTATATGCCCAGTTCCGGGAAAAGGCAAGCAACCTCAACCAAAGCGTAATAACGCTTGCAACCAATCCTACCGAAGCCAACCAGACCGCTGCAAGGGATGCCTGGCGCGAGGTACGGGTATTGTGGGAACAAAGTGAAGGTTTCCTGATCGGCCCGGTTGATGACAATAATTATGATCCTTACATGGATACCTGGCCTACTGACCGCAGTCGCTTAGACAGCCTGTTAAACAGCGAAGCACCTTTAGATGCAGATGCCCTGGCAGGCCTGACCGATACAGAATCGGAAACGGAGTTGACTTTAAGAGGTTTTCACCCTTTGGAATATTTATTGTGGAAAGACGGCGTGAATTATACTGACCGTGAAAAAGAATATATGCAGGGTCTTGCCCAGGACATCCTGAATAATGTAACGAAGCTGAACGCCGACTGGGTGCCTTTCAGCGAAGAATTTATCAATGCCGGACAGGATGGCAGCCGTTATGAAAGCAGGCAGGAAGCGCTGATTGCTTTAGCTGATGCGCTTACCGGAATCTGTGAGGAAGTAGGTGACGGCAAGATGAAAGAACCTTTCGTTGGAGTAGGGGGTACGCCCGATTCCACCATCACGGAATCTCCTTATTCACATAACTCCGTTGCCGATTTCAGAAATAATATTATCGGCGCCCGCAATGTCTATATCTGTAGCTTTAATGGCACAGAGGGCACATCGCTCAGTGATCTGGTAGCAGCCAACAACAAGACATTAGACCAGGATATTTTACAAAAATTTGAGGCGGTTATTAATTCCTTCGATGGTATTACCACCACTTTTGAAAAGGCTATTTACGACCAGCCGAGTGCCGTACAGAATGTGTTGACCTCAATTGAAAATTTAAAAACATCTTTAGAATCGCTTCAGCCTTATCTGCAGACTTACGTAAAAGATTAAAAGGCTGATATTTTTTAAAACGCTCCAATGAGGAAGCTACTCGTAACATCAGGCTTAGCGGTAATTGTTCTGACCGGCATTTTATGCCGCAAGCCTGATGCTGCGTTTCCGGAATCGAATTATGATCCCCGCCTGTCGGGCGGAGCGGCTACGGTATTTAATTCCGGTTCGAAAGCGTTTGGAGAAATGATTTCTGGTATGAGCGCTTACGATCAGTTTGTTCATGAGGTGGGCGATAAAATATTTGAGCAAACCTTTGTTTCCGCACCGGCTCCGCTTTATCCAGGATTAGGGCCGCGTTACAATAACGTGTCCTGCATATCCTGCCATCATAATGACGGAAAAGGTACGCCTACTGCCGGTTTGCCCACATCTTCCCTGCTGACCCGTATCAGTATTCCCGGCGTGGATGCCCATGGTGGTGCCTTAGCTGCCCCGGGTTTCGGCACACAGCTTCAGGATAAAGCCATTGCCGGCTGGACACCGGAAATTAACTTAGGTGTGGAATACAGGGATTCTGTTTTCACCTTTCCCGATGGCACGCAAACGGCGCTGCACCGACCTGTTTATACTATCAACAATCCTTATACGGCATTGCCGGCAGGGTATATGACCTCCGTGCGGCTGGCGCCGCCGGTATTCGGTCTTGGTCTGCTGGAGCTGGTAACCGAAACAGAACTCCTCCGGAATGCAGACCCTGGTGATGCGGACGGCGACGGGATCAGCGGCCGGCCCAATTATGTTTTTAACCCTTTCAGTCGCCAACGTGAAATGGGAAGATATGGTTTGAAAGCCAATACCAGCAGTCTTTTAGTACAGGTGGCCTCGGCTTTTGTGGAGGATATGGGTGTTACCAATTATACTTTCAGAAGCGAAAACTATATGAATACGCCTTCATCCGAGTTGCCGGATGTTTCCGACAGTCTGCTTGATGCCGTTGTCTTTTATATACGCACACTTGCTGTGCCTGCCCGCCGCAATGTGGAGCAGCTCGCTGTTATTCGCGGTGAAAAATTATTTCAGCAAATCAAATGCTCCGGCTGCCATATTCCCACTTTGCAAACCGGCGTGGATATACGGCTGCCGACTTTAAGCAATCAGCGTATTCATCCTTATACCGATCTGTTACTGCATGATATGGGAGAAGGCCTGGCTGATGGCCGGCCTGATTTTGAAGCAGAAGGCAACGAATGGAAAACACCGGCACTTTGGGGCATCGGGTTATTTCCCAAAACAAACGGCACACCGTATTATCTGCATGACGGTCGCGCACGCAGCCTTGTCGAAGCCATTCTATGGCATGGCGGGGAAGCGCAGCAGGCTAAGGATGCCTTTGTGCAGCTTCCCTCATCCGACCGTGATGCTTTAGTAAAATTTTTGGAATCTCTGTAATTGTTTAAAGGCCCGGCATGAATTTTTGGTATTGTTAACTGGTATAGGTTTCAGAAAATTTGACGGGCTGTCCAAAAGGTCAGCCTTTTTTCATTGTATGATTTTTGACTATGTAACCGGGATTATTTGATTTTTTATGCTGTGATGACGAAATACTGTTACGTTTTGAAAAAACGCATGTAAATTTCGCGATATTGGGCTTGTGAAGTCGGGTTTTGTGGAGATACCTGCTCTGTTATCCTTATTGTTACTCATTTCCTCTCCGTTTCGTAGTTTCCAGACTACGTCGCAGCGTGTAGTCGCTTTTGAACACTACGGCAAACCGGGGAACAACCAACAAAACATTCAATGGGTGTACTATGCCACATGGTGAGTAAAACGCCATAAAATACCCCGAAAAAGACTTGAAATACCTACAAAACCATTTTGAATATCAACTCTTGCTTTGATGATATGCAAAACTGAATTTTTACCAACGCTAATTTTATTTTCTACCGGCGAAATATATACCCATTTTTCTAAAACCCCTTATTTTACTGCGTTTGACGAATATCCGTACACTTTAGCTGTGTTTTTATTGGGTTGCTGGGTGGGAGTTTATTAAAGAGTAATTTTTTTATAACACCAAAATCATTAAAACTTGTAACTTTTACAAATTTTAATGATTTTGGTGTTTATCTTTGCACTATGGCAAACTACACCAACCGCAAAGAATATATCAGTAAATTAGAGGCTTACAAAGACCAGGATCTCATAAAAGTAATTAGTGGTTTACGCAGGTCGGGTAAAAGTACTTTGTTGGAAATGTATCGTGAACGGCTGAAAAAACAAGGGGTCAAAAACAATCAAATCGTCTTTCTGAATTTTGAAAATTTTGAACTTCGCCAATTTTTGAACGATTTGAACGGCTTATATTATCACATCATCAACCAATTGGATTTATCAAAACCTTGTTATGTTTTTTTGGACGAAATACAAAACGTAAACGAGTTTGAACGATTGGTGGACGGCTTGTTTGTAAAACCCAATGTGGACGTTTACATCACAGGCTCAAACGCACTTTTACTTTCGGGCGAATTGGCAACTTTGTTGAGTGGACGATACATTGAAATTTCCATTTTACCTTTTTCATTCAATGAATATTTAACTGCACGAAACATTGATATAAGCAATAAATATCTCAATTACGAAACTTTCTTTTTTGAGTATATTAACGAAACATCGTTGCCCAAGGGTGTAGCATTACGGGAAAAAGGGTTCGATAAAATCTACGAATATTTAGAAGCTATTTACAACACCATTATCGAAAAAGATATTACACAACGACATCAAATAAACGACAAACGTGCTTTTGGAAATATCGTAAAATTTGTGGCTTCTAATCTCGGAAATTTACTTTCACCCGGTAATATAGCCAAAACCTTAAAACAAGACGGACAAAGCATACACAACACCACCGTAGAAAGATATTTGGAATACTTAGTGGCAAGTTTTGTGTTTTACAAAGTAAACCGTTTCGACCTCAAAGGCAAAAAACAATTGGCTACACAAGAAAAATATTATTTGGTTGATGCAGGTTTGCTCAACATTTTGACAGGAAAAGAACGCACCACCGACAGAGGACACATTTTAGAAAATGTTGTTTACCTTGAACTCCTTCGCAGAGGCAACAAAATTTGGACAGGCACAAGCCGAAACAGCGAAGTGGACTTTGTATGCAAAACCAAAACAGGGGAGATTGAATATTATCAAGTAGCTTGGCAAATGATTAATGAAACGACAATAGAACGAGAATTTGGAGCATTGAAAAAAATCAATGACAATTACCCGAAATTTCTACTTACCACAGACAGTTTTACCCAAGACCGAAATGGCGTAAAACACCTAAACGTATTTAATTGGCTACTCGACAATAACAGCAAGAAACAATGATAGCCACTGCTTAACAAGGACTTGACGGAGTGCAAGCCATACAGCAAGCCGCCAGGATCAGAAGAACAACCAACAAAACATTCAATGGGTGTACTATGCCACATGGTGAGTAAAAGGCCATAAGATACCCCGAAAAAGACTTGAAATACCTACAAAACCATTTTGAATACCAACTCTTGCTCTGACGATATGCAAAACTGAATTTTTACCAACGCTAATTTTATTTTCTACCGGCGAAATACATGCCCATTTTTCTAAAAGCCCTTATTTTACTGCGTTTGACGAATATCCGTACACTTTAGGTGTGTTTTTATTGGGTTGCTAGGCCCGGGTTATTTTAGGCATGCATAAATTCTCAACTATCCATTATCAATTTTCCATTCTTCCATTCCCCGATTGCCGTAGTATCCGGACGGTCGTTCGATGTAGTCTCTGACTCATATCTTTGATTTCATTAAAACAGGAGCTAATGGCAGCAATCTGATCTCTGACTAAGCACATCAATCAGATGATGCTGTAACGTAGGAAAGCCTGCCTTTAGTTTTCTTTTCCAAAGCCACAATAGTACTTAAGCATATCTGCATTTGTCCGGATAATGCTGTATAAAACCATGAGAAAAGGCTGCTGAAAAGAATCCTTTATTTTTTCACCACAAAATTCATTGTATTA
>Ga0206106_100312_pt1 | contig 53781 bp, 35 predicted proteins | sample 1B1ome_FD_148677 | JGI IMG/M metagenome (GOLD analysis project Ga0206106, IMG submission 148677) | Enriched microbial communities from leaf-cutter ant dump, University of Wisconsin, Madison, United States - 1B110A | ecosystem: Environmental > Terrestrial > Nest > Insects nest > Nest dump | place... | reverse complement strand
GCCTTTTCAACAAAATTAAAAATACGCCCGTGTATTTCTTCAAAATCGATTTCCGAATGGTTCATCGCCCAGATAGTATCGCGAAGCTCTGTTATCGTTTCTTTTGCAAAATCCGCAATTGAGAGCAACTTGTTATTGATCTTCTCATCCGTGATTCTGAAAGCATATTTCAGCGTTTCGACAGCGGAAATGATAAACGTCAGCTGCGCTCCGATATTATCGTGCAGGTCTCTTGAAATCGCAAGACGCTGTTCCTGCAGCTTATTTTGTGTTTCAATAGTCGCGATCGCTTCTTTCAGCTCAAACTCCTGCCGCTGCTGCTTATTTCTCAAACGTAAAGCCCTGACGATCAAAAATCCGATCAATAACCCGGAACTGATTAAAAGCATTAAAACGGTAATGGTAGTTTTTCGCTTTCTTTCCAGCAGCTGATGCTGTAATAACTGCTTTTCCTTTTCAGCAGTTTCAAACTGAATCTGATATTCCACTATTTTAGCATTCGTTTCAATGTTCAGCAGACTATCTCCGAATTCCTGACGACGGTTCGCGAATTTCAACGCATTAAAAAGATCTCCGGCTCCTTCATAGCTTCTTACCAGCATTTTATAATCGTGGAGCATCAGGTTCGTTATTCGCAACCTCTCTGCGATTTCCAATGATTTCAGATACACGACAATTGCACTGTCATATAATTGCTGCTCCAGAAATAAATCTCCCGAATAGGCATAATTATCGGAAATTCCGTACTGATCGTTCAAACGCAGGCGGATCTTCATCGCTTCATCAAAATAATGCTTTGCCTGTTTGTACTTTTTCTGCCGGAGATACAAATCCCCGATATTGTTATAGCTGTACGGTAAACCCACACTATCCAGCGTTACCAGTTTCACATCCACGCCTTTTTTATAATAAAGCAAAGCGCTGTCCTGTTGTGACATCTTTAATTTTATTACTCCGTAATTATTGTAAATACTCTGTAAAGGCCTTTTGAATCCGGACTTTTCAGCAATTAAAAGTCCTTTCAGCATGAACTGCTCCGCACTTTTCAGATCAGTATCCTTCAAACGGAAACCTAACTCTCCATATTCGGAAGCAAGGCTTTCAAAATCATTCAATTCTTCATAAAGCCGGATAGCTGCAAGCGCATATTTCCGGTTCCCCTCATAATCTCCTGCATAATACATTGTCAGAGAGAGAAGACTGTTGGCTTTCGCTTCTGTCGCCTTCTTCTTATTTTCCCTAGCGCTTTTAATGCTCTTCTTCAGCAGGGGAATTATTTCACGGGCTTTTGTCTGTATCGCATTCACTCCTAAGTTCCGGATAGAATCCAGCTGGCGTTCCGTCTGGGATTTTATGAATAGTGGAAAAAATAAGAACAAGAACAGAATGTTCTTCATAAGCAAAAGCAATTAATTAAATAATCCGGTTGTTTTTCGCTTTTTCAATCGCTTCTAATTTATTGTGAACCTGTAATTTAGAATAAATATTTTCGATATGCTTACGGATTGTTCCGGGAGCAAGGCACAGATTATCCGCAATAACATTGTAACTCAATCCTTTACTTAGTTGCTCCAGCACTTCTACTTCTCTCGTGCTCAGCTTAATTCCTTCCGTTGCTTCATTCTCTTTAAAATCCTGCGGATTCCGCAGCAGCTTCAAGGTTTTAAATGCAATCGAAGGGCTCATTGCTGCTCCTCCTTCCAATGTTTCAAGAATTCCTTTATGCAGTTCATCCGGAGAAGTCTCCTTCAGAAGATAACCGTCTGCACCTGCTTTAATTGCATTGAATATATTTTCGTCATTGTCAAAAACAGTAAGGATAAGAATCTTAATCTGAGGATATCTGTTTTTGATCAGTTCTGTTGCTCTGATTCCGTTCATTTCCGGCATTTCAATATCCATCAGAATCAAGTCCACACCATTGTCAAGATCAAGCTTATCCAGCATTAATTTTCCGTTTTCCGCGATAAACTTCACCTTGAACTGGTCAAAAAAAGACAACTTTTCCTGTACGGCTTTAGCTAAAAAATAGTTATCTTCTGCAATTGCTATTCGTACCATTTCCCTCTCTTTTATCCTTTTAACCGTGAAAATTAGCAATATAAATCCAAATAAGCGGATTATTTGCCATACTTTTCTTCAAAAACGGACATCTGTAAATCGAAAATTTCCTTATTCAATCTGGTGCGGGCATCATTCAGGCTTTTTTTATAATTTGTTTCTATCGCAATCTTACCGTCTGCCTGCTTCAGCTTATCATTCAAATCCGTCAGGTACTGATAAAGCAAACGAAGCTTTTCCTTATGCTTTCTTTTTAATCCCCGGATATGAAAGATCAAAGCAGCCACCGTCATTGCCAGCAGTAAAAGCGCAAACATAAAATAGGTTTCTGTCATCCTTCTGTATATTTAAGAGATATCAGCCAAATTTATTTCAGCGAATAGCAAATAAAGTATTAGCTTATCTGCAAAGTTCATACAATAAAAAAAGTACGGCAATACGTATCTTGACGTATTTTCCATTCACGGACAATCATTCTGTTTCCTCATTTGGAAATCTGGCTTACGTCACAAAATAACCCGCCGGATTTTACGTTTATAACAACAATTAATAGCTATGTTTGTAAAACAGATTAAGTTTTATCCTAAATGAGATCCGCATTTCTTTCTTTCATATTTCTGTTTTTTGTTAGCTTGTTGTTCATCACAACAACAAATTCCTGTAAAAAAGAACAGTTTTATTCAAAGGGAAATTTGTCCTTTTCCGTTGATACGGTGGTATTTGATACTATTTTCACAACTATTGGCTCTACCACTCAGAATTTTAAATTCTACAATAACGACAATAAAAAGCTGCTGATTGAGGAGATTGAGCTGATGGGAGGAAAAAATTCTCCTTTCCGGATCAATATTGACGGAATATCAGACATTTTGCATAAAAACATTGAGATGCTGGCAAAAGACAGCCTGTATGGATTTGTGGAAGTAACCCTGGATATAAACAACCAGATCCTTCCTATGATTGTAGAAGATTCAATCCGGTTCCGGACAAATGGAAAAGATCAGTTCCTGAAGCTGGCTGTCTGGGGACAAGATGCTTATTTTCATTATAAGGACCTGAATGAAGGCACCTGGCCGAACGATAAGCCACATGTGGTCTACGGAGCTGCTTACGTCGATTCTTCCAAAACACTTGTCATTCAGAAAAACACAAAAATACATTTGCACAAAAATTCCATGTTGTTCGTTTATAAAGGAACATTGCATATCAATGGGGAAAAAGGAGAAGAAGTACAAATGCTGGGAGACCGCCTTGAGGAATTCTATAAAAATGTTTCCGGTCAGTATTACGGAATCTATCTGCACGAATCACGTCCCTGCACGATCAATTATCTGATCCAGAAGAACGGTTCTTCAGGTATCCATATAACGGGAAACAATCAGTTTAATTCGCCTTCTGATTATAATCTTACCATCAATAATTCCATTCTGACAAACAATGCCAACTACGGTTTTTTCCTTTACGACGGAAGTAAGCTGAAAGCGGAAAACTGCATCATTTCAAAAAATGGCGTTCATTCATTATTTATATTAAGAGGCGCAAGCTTTGATTTCACCCATTGTGATATTGTCGGATACGGATCCAGCAAAAATGCTGCTGTCGGCATCATGAATTACTATGACGGTATTGCCTCGAATATTCCTTTCGGGAATTTCAAAAATACGGTTATCTACGGCCCTCAGAATTACGAAATAGCATTGGACACTATTAATCCGAGTAATACAGTCGGATTGATTAATCTAAGCTTTAACAATTGTGTCATTAAATATAAAGATGGTTCAAATCACTCCATGTTCCAGAACAGTATTTATTTTAATGAAGACCCGAAATTCACATCTACCAGCGAAGGAGATTTCAAACCTCTGTCCGGTTCATCTCTGTCAGACCGCGGCAGCAGCTCCTATGCTCTTCCCTATGATATTGAAGGAACTCCAAGAAATATGAGTGCTCCGGACATAGGTGCTTATGAATTTTAAGAAAGATTATTATTGAATTGTATCAGGCGTTCGCTAAAAACAGCTTTTCTGATATTTTTTCATTCTTTCAAAATTTATAACAATACTTCAGGCTCAAAATTTTATAATTTTACATAAACATACTCAAGTAAAATGCAGCAGCAAGCACGTACACCATTAGCAGAACGAATGCGCCCCCATACATTGGAGGAATATATCGGCCAGTCGCATCTGCTGGATGAAAATGCTTCCTTGCGTGTTGCGCTGAACGCAGGAATGATACCGTCTATGATTCTCTGGGGACCTCCTGGTGTAGGCAAAACAACACTGGCTCGTTTACTGGCCACAACACTCAACAGGGAAATATTCACGCTTTCCGCTATTTCATCGGGTGTAAAGGATGTTCGGGAAATCATACAAAAAGTGGAACAATCCAGTATTTTCTCACAGAACAGCCCGATACTTTTTATTGATGAGATTCATCGCTTCTCCAAATCACAACAGGATTCACTTCTTGGTGCTGTGGAAAAGGGAACTGTAACGCTGATTGGCGCAACAACCGAAAATCCTTCGTTCGAAGTTATTTCCGCTTTGCTTTCCCGGTGTCAGGTATATGTGCTGAAACATCATACCAAAGAAGAATTAACCGAATTATTGAAAAGCGCCATTGAAAAGGATAAATTTCTTTCAGAGAAACAGATCGTTTTAAAAGAAACGGAAGCCTTATTAGCCATTTCAGGAGGAGACGCCCGGAAACTGCTTAATGTTTTTGAGATCATTGTGAATGTCAATACAAATTCACAGGAAGTTATAATTACCAACGAATTGGTTCAGAGGGTTGCGCAAAAATCCTTGGCCATTTACGATAAAGACGGAGAACAACATTATGATATTATCTCCGCTTTCATAAAATCCATCCGGGGAAGTGATCCGAACGGAGCTGTTTATTGGTTAGCACGGATGATTGCAGGAGGTGAAGATCCTAAATTTATTGCACGCCGGTTGATTATTTCTGCCAGCGAAGACATCGGACTGGCGAATCCCAACGCCATGCTTATCGCAAATGCGACCTTTCAGGCAGTTGAAAAGATCGGCTGGCCGGAAAGCCGTATCATCCTGTCGCAATGTGCTATTTACCTTGCCACTTCTCCAAAAGGAAATGCTGCCTATATGGCCATCAGTACGGCACAGTCACTGGTGGAAAAGACAGGAAACCTACAAGTCCCGCTTCATTTAAGAAATGCACCTACTAAGCTGATGAATGAGCTCGGATATGGTGATGGCTATAAATATTCACACGATTATCCCGGGAATTTTGCAGAGCAGGAATTTTTACCCGAAGAAATAAAAGGAACTAACTTTTTTAAACCCGGAAGCAGTAAAAAAGAGTTGGAAACAAAGCAGTTCATCGACTTTCACTGGAAAAACAAATACAAATAATGGCAGCTGTCGCGTATTATCTTTTTGTATATCCGTTATCACTTCTCCCTCTACGGGTTATTTACCTGCTCTCAGATGTACTGTATTTTTTGCTTCTGACGGTTTTCCCCTACCGACGAAAAGTAGTTGACAACAACCTAAGACGAGCCTTTCCGGAAAAAACGGAAAACGAGCTAAAAGCAATCCGAAGGAAATTTTACCGGCATTTTGCCGACTTACTCGCCGAAAGCATAAAAAATCTTTCTGCTCCAAAAAATGAGTTACTGAAACGCATAAAAGTGAGCAATCCCGAAATAATGGAGGGGCTGTATGCCAAAAATAAAAGCGTATTATTGGTTTCCGGCCATTATAACAACTGGGAATGGGTTATTACCTCGTTGAACCTCTTGTTTCCCCATCAGGCTGTAGGAATAGGAATGCCTCTTTCTCAGAAGTTTTGGGACGAAAAAGTCAATAAGCAAAGAGGGCGCTTCGGGATGGTCATCACCCATGCAAAAGAAGTACATGTTGTTTTTAATAATTTATCTGAAAAATGTATCGCAACGCTGATCCTCAGCGATCAGTCGCCGGGCGATACAAAAAGATCTTACTGGATGAATTTCCTTCATCAGCAGACAGCAGTGATTTTCGGCTGCGAGCAACTGGCACATCAGTATAATCACGCCGTTGTGTTTTATCATTTAAAAAAAGTAAAACGCGGATATTATGAGATGACATTACAGACGATTACAGAAAATCCGCAAACTTGCGAATGGGGAGAAATCACAGAAGCACATACGCACCTGCTGGAAAAAGTAATCAGGGAAGAACCTGCTTACTGGTTATGGTCGCATAAGCGCTGGAAAAGAGAACTTCCTGAAGACCCGGAAGCTCTAAAATCAGAACAAAAAAGGAAGTTTGAAGAACGTTTTAAACAAAGCTTATAAATAACGGACTATAAAAATCCAGGAAATTTACTACGTGTAATCATTCTTCATTCAAAATTCAAAGAATGAAAACTTAACGATTGTCCTTTTTCAACCAGCCTTTCCGCTGGAAATAAATGATCATTCCTATGGCGACCAAAATCATAATTCCCCATACAATCCAGTAACCGTTTTTATATTCCAACTCCGGCATGTATCTGAAATTCATACCATACACGCCCACAATAAATGTAAGCGGTATAAAGATGGTGCTGACAACAGTCAACAGGCGCATTACTTCATTCATCCGCTGCTCATTAATGGAGTAATATAAATTTGTCAGCCCTTCCAGGATTTGCTTATTAGCATCTATCTCCTCTAAAATCCACATGCAGGATTCATTGATCTTTGAAAAATACAGGCGATTCTCTTTTTTTATCATGGAAACCTGTAATCGCTGAATCTGGCCACCGACATCTCTCAAGGGAGAAACGATCTTCCGCAGCTGGATCAGTCTTCGCTTCTGGATTTCAATCAGCCTTAAGTACTCACGCATCATTACAGGTGATTTTTTCTTGGCAGATATTAAATGATCCAGTTTTTCAACCTCTTCAATAATAGCTTCCAATGCCTCAAAATAATTCTCCACAATAGCATCCAGCAGCTTGTAAAGCAAAAAATCTGCCCCTTTTATCCGGATCTTTCCTATTTTGTTTTCAATCCGGTGACGTACATCCGGGAAGTGATCCGAGCTTCGTTCCTGGAAGGACAACACATAATTTTCCCCCAGAATAAAAGACAGCTTTTCTTCCGATAAACGGGACTGGTGCTTCTGAGGAAGAACAGATTTGATCTTGAAATACATATAGTTCTCAAATTCTTCCAGCTTTGCTCTCGAAAATTCGCTTTGAATCTCATCTATCAGGTTTTTATCCAAATGGATTGCTTCCAGTAATCCTGAAATATTATCCGAATCTGTAATCCGATGATAATTCAGCCAGTAGATATTTTTATGAGCCACCGCTTTTGGAAAATATTCCCGGAAGAAGGCTTCGTCCCCTTCCTGAAAATGGTATACTTCCGGATTATATTGGTACAATTGACAAGGCTTTACCATGGAAAAAATTTTGATTTTTTAACTTTCTTCGGCAATGATTTCTCAGTGATCAGCATATAAATCTCTTCCCAGGATTTCATTCCCCCGATGTTTCTGTCATCAATATAAATATCCGCCAGTAATTTTCTGGGAACAGATCCGTCGTACTCTTCTTCAGGAAAATTTTTATTTACAGCATAAAATTCCACTCCCTGATCTTTACAAAAATCTATCGCTTCCTGCAGTCTTTTCCCATGCCGGTATGTCCACAAAAGCAAACGGTGCCCGTCATTGTGAAGACGGATCAATACCTCAAAAGCATCTTCCACGGGTTTTCCGATATCAGGATAATTTTCTTCCACCATCGTCCCATCAAAATCTACTGCTATTGTTAATTTTCTCGAGCTCATACTACCGGTTATCATTGATTTTTGCCCTGCATGCGTTTAGGCAGCTTATTTCTTTGATTTAAAAGTATAAAATATTTTGTAGTGAACGAAAAGTTGCGTAAATTTGCACCTCAAAATTCTAACTGTTAATTCCGGTTTATGCAGTTATGTTTCATTCTTTCATTGTCCCGGGATTCAATGAAATACAAGTAAATAAAAAAGCCAGATGGCAGAAAACAAAATTATCGATCAGGGAACACCTGATTTTAACTGGGAAGCACTTGAACTGGATGGTTATTCCAAAATCGAACGTGCTGAATTAAAAGACAAATACGCAGCAACATTGTCTTCTATCAACGAGAAAGAAGTAATTGAAGGTACTGTTGTCGTATTAACAAAAAGAGAAGCGGTAATCAATATCGGCTACAAATCCGAAGGAGTAGTTCCGATTTCTGAATTCCGTTATAACCCTGATTTAAAAGTCGGAGATACAGTTGACGTTTACGTTGATTGTCAGGAAGACAAAACAGGGCAGCTGGTAATTTCGCACCGTACTGCAAGAATGCACAAAGCATGGTTGAAAGTAAATGAAGTGCTTAAAACAGGTGAAGTTATCACAGGTTATGTTAAATGCAGAACCAAAGGTGGTTTAATCGTTGACGTATTCGGTATCGAAGCATTCTTACCGGGCTCTCAGATCGATGTTAAACCAATCCGTGACTACGATATTTACGTAGGTAAAAATATGGAGTTCAAAGTGGTTAAAATCAACCAGGAATTCCGTAACGTAGTTGTTTCTCATAAAGCATTGATCGAAGCTGAATTAGAAGAACAGAAAAAACAAATCATCCTTGGTCTTGAAAAAGGTCAGGTATTGGAAGGAATCGTTAAAAACATCACTTCTTACGGTGTATTCATCGACTTGGGTGGCGTTGACGGACTTATCCATATCACAGACTTGTCCTGGGGCCGCGTAAACCATCCGGAAGAAATCGTTCAATTAGACGAGAAGCTGAAAGTGGTGATCTTAGACTTTGATGATGACAAAAAACGTATCGCTCTTGGTCTGAAACAATTACAGCCACACCCATGGGATTCTTTAGATGGTAATCTTCAGGTTGGTGATAAAGTTTCAGGAAAAGTTGTTGTATTGGCTGACTACGGTGCATTCATCGAAATCGCTCCGGGAGTTGAAGGGCTGATCCACGTTTCTGAAATGTCATGGTCTCAACATTTACGTTCTGCTCAGGATTTCATGAATGTAGGTGATACTGTTGAAGCAGTAATCCTTACGCTGGATCGTGAAGAAAGAAAAATGTCTTTAGGTATCAAACAACTGATGCCGGATCCATGGGCTGACATCGAGTCTAAATACTCTGTAGGAAGCAAGCACAAAGCAAAAGTAAGAAACTTCACTAACTTCGGCGTATTCGTTGAATTGGAAGAAGGTGTTGACGGATTGATCCACATTTCTGACTTGTCCTGGCAAAAGAAAATCAAACATCCATCCGAGTTCTGTAAAATCGGAGAAGAAATGGAAGTTGTTGTATTGGAAATTGACAGAGAAAACCGTCGTATTTCTTTAGGACACAAACAACTGGAAGAAAATCCATGGGATGTTTTTGAATCTGTTTTCACAGAAGGATCTGAGCATCAAGGTACAATTATCGAAACCAAAGATAAATCCGGTATCGTTTCTTTACCTTACGGTGTTGAAGGGATCTGTCCTGCTAAACACCTGAAAAAAGAAGATGGTTCTACAGCAAAAGTGGAAGAAACATTAAACTTTAAAGTAATCGAATTCAATAAAGATGCTAAGAAGATCGTTGTTTCTCACACAAGAACTTTCGAAGATGATGAGCAAAGACCAGCAGCTGCTTCTAAAGCAAAAGCTCCTAATAAAGTAGCTCAAAACATCGAGAAATCTACTTTAGGTGATTTAGATGCTTTAACAGCATTGAAAAAATCAATGGACGAAAATAAATAATTGATTTTCAATCATACGGAAAGCCGGAAGTAATACTTCCGGCTTTTTTATTTTTAATTTACCTGCCAAATTCTCATTACAAAATCAATATTCGTATCGAAATTCGTTTTTATCATTAAATTCGCGGGGATTTCTAATTGATCAATTCTATGCTATATTCTTTACAAAAGCACTTTTTGAGTTTTTATTTTCTGCTATTCAGTTTTACCCTGCTTTCCCAGTCACCTGAAACATTTAGCCAACCCGGCACTTATACATGGACAGTACCTCCTTGTGTCACTTCCATCACTGTAAAAGTATGGGGCGGAGGCGGTGGAGGCGGCGGAACTTCCTCAAGACAGACCGTAACAGATGAAGAAGCCTGCACACAGGGTGGCGGTGGCGGTGGCGGAGGATTTGCCATGAGAACTTATTCTGTAACTCCTGGTGAAACTTATTCCATTGTTGTTGGAGCAGGTGGAAACGGTGGTGTCGGAGCAAATAATACAGCAGTAGCAGGGCTTACAGGTGGGACAAGTACGTTTTCAGGACCTGCAACAACTCCTTTTGGTGCTTTGACAGGATTTGGAGGAACAGGCGGAGGAGGCGCGACAGCATATAATAACAATACCGGGCAGCATCATATTGGTTCTAATGGTACAGGTGGAGCAGGCGGAACCGGAGCAAACGGAACAACGATTTTTACCGGAGGAAACGGCTCTGACGGCAGCCATAGCGCGAGCTGTGCCGACATAAGCGGTGCAGGTGGTGGTGGTGCAGGAACTACAGGAAATGGCCTGAACGGCCAACAGATAGGAGGCTGTCCTCACACGGCGGCAATGACCGGAGGGACGGGAGCAGCTAACGGCGGAGGAAAAGGAGGAAATGGAATAAAAAATAGCATCACAAGCAAGCATAACCAGAATGGAAACGCAGGCTCTTCGTATGGAGGCGGAGGTGGTGGCGCAGGGATACATCTCAATAGCTGGGCTAATCAATGGGTGCTGGCAAACGGCGGAGCAGGTGCCAGCGGAGCTGTCATTATTGAATATGTAACGGATGGAGCGCTTCCCTCTCAACCATCGGTGATTTCAGGAAATACGGTTTTACCTTGTGGTGGCGGAACTGAAAATTATTCGATTGTAAACGAGCCCGGAATTACCTACACCTGGAGCTATTCGGGAAGCGGGACAATTACCGGAAACGGGAATACAGCTACACTTACAGCAACAACAGGCGGAACTATAACCGTCACTCCTGCCGGAGCATGTGGTAACGGCCCTTCAAGAACAATTAATATCACTACTGACATACCTCCAAGTACTCCAGTAAACATTACCGGACCAACCCTGATAGCATGTACAGGAATACAACACACTTATACCGCCAACAATATTCCAAATACTACTTATACGTGGACTTATTCCGGAAACGGAACAATTCAGGGCAACGGTACAAATGAAATCACTTTAGATATCGTTACCGGAGGAACACTTACAGTAACCACTTCCAATTCATGCGGATCAGGAAGTACAAACTCCGTACAGATAACTATTGGTCAGTCCACTTTTACACTTCAGCCTATCCAGGGGAGCACGCTACTTCCATGCGGTGGCGGAACTGAAAATTATTCTGTAAATGCGTTATCAGATGTGACTTATAACTGGAGTTATTCAGGAAATGGAAATATTACCGGGAATGGTACCAACTCAATTACGCTTGATGCAACAACAGGAGGAACACTTACTGTTACAGCTACAAATTCATGCGGAACCGTAAATACGGTTTCGACACAAATAACCATCGACCAATCCACTTTTACACTTCAGCCTATCCAGGGGAACACGCTACTTCCATGCGGTGGTGGAACTGAAAATTATTCTGTAAATGCGTTATCAGATGTGACTTATAACTGGAGTTATTCAGGAAATGGGAATATTACCGGGAATGGTACCAGCTCAATTACGCTTGATGCAACAACAGGAGGAACACTTACTGTTACAGCTACAAATTCATGCGGAACTGTAAATACGGTTTCTACACAAATAACCATCGACCAATCTACTTTCACACTCCAGCCTGTTCAGGGAAATACACTCATTCCTTGCGGTGGCGCAACCGGGAATTATTCGGTAAACTTCGTCGCAGATGTTACCTATAACTGGAGTTATTCAGGAGTCGGAAATATCACAGGAAACGGAACAAATTCGATTACTTTAAACGCCACAAGCGGAGGTGTTTTAACCGTTACCGTGCAAAATAATTGCGGAGATATACAAACCCAATCTATAACCATTACGCTGGACAGCCCTAATACTACCATTAACTTTAGCTTGCCGGCACATCTTTGTAAAAATGACCCCGCCATCACATTAAGTGCTACACCTGCAGGTGGAGAGTTCATCAGCAACAATACGGTTATTACGGTGATCGATCCGTCAGCATTAAATCCCGGTACGTACACAATTACTTACGCAGTATCTGAAAACGGTTGTTTATTCACGGCTAATCAGTCGGTAGAAATCAGACAGCTGCCGGTTCTTTCAAACAATCTTGCGGCAGAATACTGTCACGGAAGTACAGCGGTCAATATCCAGTTTTCTCCTGCCGGAGGAACTGCTTCGGGTGAATATCTAAACGGCACAACACTGAACCTGGAATCTGCTGCTCCAGGTCAACATTCTGTCTCCTATACTTATACCGACTCATACGGTTGCACATCCAGCCGGACAGATACCTATAATATCACTGAGAAAATTTCGCCAGAGATCACATATGAAAAATCATGTAATCATTTAGTGAATTTCCATACCGGAAATGCTGCCTATACTTACTATTGGGATTTTAAAGAAAAAGGTAATTCAGCCACTAAAAATCCGACAGTTCAATTTGATGGAAACGGCACTTATCCTGTTGATGTCACAGTTACTGACAGCAAAGGGTGCTTTATTACCGTCCAACAAGTCATTGAGCTTTCAGAAAATTCATTAGTTGACTTATTAAATATCCCAAATGTCATTACTCCCAACAAAGACGGAGTCAATGAGTTTTTTGAGCTGAACCCTGAGCTTTTTAATTGTGGTGATTTATCAATGCTGATTATCAACCGCTGGGGAAATATCGTTTACCAGATGGATGAGAATTCAATAAAATTTGAAGGAAAAATGTCCGACGGAAAAGAACTTTCCGATGGTGTTTACTTCTACATTATCACATCAGAAAAGTTCGGATGCAAAAACGGTACAGGAGGCCCAAACTGTAACGGAGTTATCAGCATAGTACGATAAGGTCATATTGATCTCAAAAAGCCGGTTCTGTTCTGAACCGGCTTTTTAGTTATATACAACTCTATTTCAGATAATCTTTTATCAATGCCCTCAGGCTTCCGTAGGAATTTTCGAGATAAGCCATCACTTCCGCTTTATCTACCCATTTAACTTCTGTAATTCCTTCCTCCTGCTGAGGCAGCATTCCCGTTTTCTGATCTGTTTTCATCCGGAACCAATGCGTTTTCTTTATAGAATCAGGGCCATACGTGTTATAAGTATGAAAAGTACTTTCCAGTTTTTCAACGATTTCCAGTCCTTTGCAGCCGGTTTCTTCTTCCACTTCACGAAGCGCTGCAGCTTCAATTGTTTCTCCTTTTTCAATCTTTCCTTTTGGCAGATCCCACCTTCCATGGCGTTTAATCAACAGCACCTCTCCTCCGCATTCCACAATTCCTCCGGCCGCCGTAACCTGTTCATAATCTGCAAAGAAACGTTCCATAAGCTGTAAAGGCTTATCCGCGATGATATAAAAATCAGCAGCTTCCGAAGGAACATTCAGGAGTTCAAAAACATACTCTTTCCGGGAAACAGCCAGCTGCTCGAACAAGAAAATACCATTAAAATCGTTAATTTGATTCGAATCAATAAACGACAATGAATTATTTTGAATAAAAACTTTGTACATTTGCGCCATGATAAAAGATGATATAGCACTCAAAGTTGCGGAATTTTTATTACAAATAAAAGCGATCAAGCTACAACCTAATGATCCGTTCACATGGGCATCAGGAATCAAATCCCCTATTTACTGTGACAATAGAAAGACTTTGTCTTATCCAACTGTCAGAACTTTCATCCGCCAGTGTTTCACACAGAAGATCCTTGATACATTCGGAAAGCCGGATATCATCGCGGGAGTTGCTACCGGAGGAATTCCTCACGGTGTTCTGGTAGCGCAGGACCTAGGAGTTCCGTTTGTTTATGTTCGTAGCGCTGCCAAAAAGCACGGTTTGGGAAACATGATCGAAGGTGATTATAAAGAAAATCAGACTGTAGTAGTAATTGAAGACCTGATTTCTACAGGCGGAAGCAGCCTTCAGGCAGTAGATGCATTGAAAGAAGCAGGATTAAATGTAAAGGGCCTTGCAGCTATCTTCACTTATGGCTTTGATATTTCGGTTCAGAATTTTGAAAACGCAAACTGCCGTTTTACAACGCTGACGAATTACGAGTATTTGCTGGATGTTGCTATCGACAAAAAATACATCTCCGCCTCACAGGTAGAAACTTTAAAAGAATGGAAAAACAATCCGGAGGATTGGGCTAAATAAAAAATTATGAAATTAGAAAGTGACAAAGTTATCGTCAATGCAACTGTTCCGGTAATTATCGATTTCCTGAAAAACGCGGAAAACCTTTATGAATTACTTCCCAAAGACAACATTTCCGACTTCAAGGCAGATCCTATCCAATGTTCTTTTAAAGTACAGGGAGGATTCGAAATCTCCTTGGTTCAGAATGGAATTACAGGAAATGTGCTCCATTTAAAATCCGGAGAAAAAACACCTTTTCCTTTCAACCTGGATATCAATCTGAAAGAAATAGACGCAACCCGGACAGAAGGGAATATTGAATTTGACGGAGATGTCAATATGTTTTTGAAAATGCTGGTGGAAAAACCTTTAGGCAACCTTTTCAATTACATGTCCAAAAAGCTGAAAGATAAATATCAATAATTATATCAGAAAAAAGATGCCTTGAGCATCTTTTTTATTTTACCTCATTATTTTTCATCACAGGACTCAATAAAAGAATTTCACTTCTTTTATATCAAAAGAAAACAGCGCATCGTCGATTTCCAGCAGCAGCAAACCATTTTCATCTGTTCCCCGGATTCGGACAACCTTACGCTCTCCGCTGATTTCCGCCTCTGTCCACTCTCCTATTCTCCACATATTGTCAGCATATTCTTTTGAAAGAACAGCATAATCTCCTTTACGGAATTGCTCATATCTACAGTCTATTTTTTCCACCAATTGATATGACAAAGCTTCTAAATCCAGTTCTTTATTCAGCAATTTTGTCATGCTGGTCGCCGCAAAGCTTATTTCTGAATCAAAGCTCTGGTTAACATTCATTCCAATCCCCACAATGCTCGAAATCCAGTCCTTACCGGACAGCTGATTCTCGATCAGTATTCCGGAGATTTTCTTATCTTCAGCCAATAAATCGTTGGGCCACTTTATTTTAGATACAATCCCATGTTGTTCCAGCAGATCTTTAACCGCCAAAGCAACCGCATAGCTCAGAAAATGAGAATTGCCCAAAGTAGCGTATGCATGCTTCAGATAAATGCTGAAAGCGATGTTCTTATAAGGATCGCTGCTCCATGCAGTACCTCTCTGACCTCTCCCGCTTTGCTGATTATATGACAATATTACCGTACCGTGCTGAATATCTCCGGTTTTTATAAGATTGGCAGTATAATTGTTCGTCGAATCTACCTGATCAAGGATCACTAATTTGGATAATAACATATTATTGCACGAATTGGAAAAGTAAAATTAAAATATTAAACTAAATTTGTAGATGGATATAAAAACAAGAATGCACAAAAAAGATAAATCTACTGATTCAAATGCTTTATGTGACTGTATCGTTGAAGGTATGCAGGAGAACAAAGCGAAAGACATTGTCGTCCTGGATCTCCGGCATATTGAAAATGCAGTAACTGATTATTTCATCATCTGTTCCGGTGATTCTACCACACAGGTAGAAGGTATCGGCAGTTCCATTGTAAGAACTTCAAGAAAAGAGCTTCAGCAAAAACCATGGCATCAGGAAGGAAAAAGTAATTCTGAATGGGTGCTGCTCGATTATATTGACGTAGTTGTTCATATTTTTCACAAAGAAACACGTAAATTTTACGATCTGGAAGAATTATGGGCAGATGCAAAAAGAACTGATATTCCTAATCTTGATTAATTCAAATTCCCATGGCGAACTCAAATAATAAGAAAAGTCCGTTCAATTTTTATTGGATATATATTGCGATCATCATTGCTGCGATAGCGATCAATTATATGTACACTGCCACACCGAAAGCATCTGTAAAGCTGCAGACGTTCTACTCACTGGCAGATTCTAACTTTGTAGAAAATGTAGAGCTGGTAAACCGCAGCCGTGTGGACTTCAAGCTGACTAAAGAAGGAGTTGAATTTATACAAGCCAACAAGGATAAATTCAAAGTAATCAATGAATCTCTTGAAAAAGAGCAGCGTTTAAATCCCGGAGGAAGCCCTGAATTCCAGATTGTTATTCCCGACGCATCAAACTTTGTAGCAAACGTTGAAAAAATCAACGAAAAAAACAAAGCTGCAGGAAAAACTCCTATTGATGTAAAACCGGTAGAGGAAGTAGATTATCTGAGAAGCATCATCAACTTCTTACTACCAATCATCGTATTAGTACTTATCTGGATTTTTGTAATGCGAAGAGTTTCCGGCGGTAGCGGAGGCGGCCCGGGCGGGCAGATCTTCAATATTGGAAAATCAAGAGCCCAGGTGTATGAAAAAGGACGTTCCACCAATGTGACATTCAATGATGTTGCAGGGCTTCACGGCGCAAAAGAAGAAATTCAGGAGATTGTTGATTTCCTGAAAAATCCTTCCAAATATACCGAACTGGGAGCTAAAATCCCGAAAGGAGCATTACTGGTAGGACCTCCGGGAACAGGAAAGACTTTGCTGGCAAAAGCTGTTGCCGGAGAAGCAAAAGTTCCTTTTTTCTCCCTTTCCGGATCTGACTTTGTGGAAATGTTTGTCGGTGTAGGAGCTTCACGTGTACGTGATTTGTTCAAACAGGCAAAAGAAAAAGCACCTGCAATTATCTTCATTGACGAGATTGACGCGATTGGCCGCGCCAGAGGCAAGCATAACGGCTTTAACTCTAACGATGAGCGTGAAAATACCTTAAATCAGCTGTTAACAGAAATGGACGGTTTCGGAACAAATTCAGGAATCATTATTCTTGCAGCAACTAACCGTGCGGACGTATTAGACAGCGCACTAATGCGTGCAGGGCGCTTTGACCGCCAGATTTATGTAGATATGCCGGATCTGAACGAACGGAAAGAGATTTTCCTGGTTCACCTGAAACCTTTGAAGCTGGAAGAAAACCTGGATATTGATTTCTTATCCAAACAAACTCCGGGATTCTCCGGGGCAGATATTGCCAACTTGTGTAATGAAGCGGCATTAATTGCAGCAAGAAAACAAAAGACGCATGTTTCCAAGCAGGATTTCTTAGATGCTGTTGACCGGATCATCGGAGGATTAGAGAAAAAAGACAAGATCATTACCAAAGACGAGAAAAAAGCGATTGCATTTCACGAGGCCGGGCATGCAACTACATCTTGGTTATTACAATACGCTCATCCATTGGTAAAAGTAACCATCGTTCCCCGTGGCCGTTCTTTAGGAGCTGCCTGGTATTTACCGGAAGAGCGCCAGATCACTACCACGGAACAATTACTGGATGATATGTGCTCCGCTTTGGGAGGACGTGCTGCAGAGCAATTGATCTTCGGAAAAATTTCTACCGGAGCATTGAGCGATCTGGAAAAAGTAACCAAACAAGCCTATGCGATGGTGAGCATGTATGGTCTGAATAACCGTATCGGGAATATCTCCTATTACGATTCTCAGGGCAGAGATGCCTTCACAAAACCTTATTCCGAAGAAACTGCAAGAACGATCGACGAAGAGGTAAGCAAAATGATCGAGGAGCAATATCAGCGGGCGTTAACCATTCTTTCGGAAAATAAAGACAAGCTGACATTGCTGGCGAACAAATTGCTGGAAAAAGAAGTGATCTTCAAGGAAGATTTAGAGGAAATTTTTGGGAAAAGACAATGGGAGGTTTCCAATGACACAATTGAAAACCTTACCAATACCCAACCTCCGAATTATGAAGGAAACTTACCTCATAATGTAGAAAATCAGAACCCTTCAGATTCTTTTAAAAATACAGAAATTCTGTAAAATCTGGAAAAATACAGAAATTCTGTACTAATAACTCTCTATACAAAAAGCTTTAAGTATCTTTGACCCGTTTTAACACTAAAACGGGTTTTTTATTTTTATTCGTGAGTAACATAGTTGTCAGAACAATATCAGGAGCAATTTTCATTGCCATCATTATCGGAAGCATTTTACTGCCTTCCGCCTGTCTGAACAGCTGTTTGGGAGTTTTCTCCATTTTGGGGCTCTTTGAATATACCCGGCTTTTTCAGGACAAGAATGTAAAGATCAATACCATTTTCCTGCTGATCGCAGGGAGTTCAATTTATCTGCTGCTGCTGCCAGATACGGCTATATTAGCTGAAATACGTTTTGCTGCGATTTTTTTAATCTTCATTATTACCTGGATTGCCGAACTTTGGAGAAAGCAGGAAAATCCTTTGCAGAGCATCGCTTACAGTACATTCGGACTTATTTATTGTATAGTTCCTTTTTCTGTAATGAGTTTTATCAATGCAATACCAACAGCAGGATTCGAATACTCTTTACTTTATTTCTTCCTGATTGTCTGGTCGAACGACACTTTTGCTTATCTGACCGGAAGATTCTTCGGCAGAACGAAGCTGTTTGAACGTATCTCTCCTAAAAAAACGTGGGAAGGAACTTTCGGCGGGCTTATTTTCAGCGGAATTTGTATAATTGTCATCCACTTATTTGTAAATATTGATTTATTATTCTGGCTGATAGCATCTCAGCTGATTGCCATTGGAGCCATACTCGGCGATTTGTTCGAATCACTGATTAAACGAAGCTTAAATGTAAAAGATTCCGGAACTATCATTCCGGGACACGGAGGAATTTTAGACCGTTTCGATGCAGCTATGTTTGCTGCTCCCGTGTTTTTAGTCTGGTTAATTATTTATTTTACACTGTTATGAAAATTCACAGAGAAGGTTATACCATTATTTTAGTTGCCACTTTAATTTTAGGAGGATTATTTGTTGGAAATTATTTCTTGTACAAAGCGATCGATATCCCAGTTATTTTCTGGCTGATCAATTTCGCATTGCTGGTTTTCTTTTACCTGGTTGTACAGTTTTTCCGTGTTCCAAACATTAACGAAACTTATACGGATAACGAAATCGTGTGCCCGGCCGACGGAAAAATTGTAGTGATCGAAGAAGCTGTTGAAACAGAGTATTTCAAGGACAAACGCATCCAGATCTCTATTTTTATGTCCCCGTTAAATGTCCACGCGAACTTTAACCCGATTTCCGGGATCATCAGATACGTGAAGTATCACGCAGGATTATTTTTGGTAGCATGGCATCCGAAATCGAGCACGGATAACGAACGTTCTACTATTGTTATTGAGCATGCATCAGGTCAGGAGGTTTTATTCCGCCAGATTGCGGGAGCTGTAGCCAGAAGAATCTGCTTTTATGTGAAAGAAGGACAAAAAGTTGAGGCAGGACAGGAATTCGGGTTCATTAAATTTGGCTCAAGAATTGATGTCTTTCTTCCGTTAGGAACACAAATTGATGTTAAAATCGGTGATATTGTCAAAGGCCGTTTAACTCGATTAGGTAAATTAAATTAATTATTGTAATTTGGTCACATTAAATTTGAATACTATGAAAAAAGTAATTTTAGCTTTCGCTGTTGCATTGATGTCTGCAACATATACAGTTTCCACATACGCAGCAACAACAAATGTTGTTGAAAAGCATGAGGATGACAAGAAAAAGAAAAAAGCAACTGAAGAAAAAGCTTGTTGTCAGGCAAAACAGGGAACTCACGGTTCTGCTACTTCAGGTGCGGTTTGTCCTGTAACAGGTGCTTCTGCTTCTTCAACAACTGAAAAAGCTTGCTGCCAGAAAGGTGGTACTACAAGCACATCAACAACAAAAACAGCTACAAGCACTAAGAAATAACAATTTCACACACATAAAGAAAAAAGGTTGTCTTCCGACAACCTTTTTATTTTTATATCAACCATGAATGGTTTCTTTCTTTCCGTAATTCCGGATGATCCCGTCTTCAAATTCCAGCCATTCTTTCCACCGGGCATTTACATCACCAACACCATATTGCCGGGCAAAATTCAGAAATACCGTATAGTGATTCGCTTCAGAAATCATCAGCTCTTTGTAAAACTCCGAAAGCTCTTTATCTGATACATTTTCGCTTAGCACACGAAAACGTTCACAGCTTCTAGCTTCAATCAAAGCAGCGAACAATAAACGATCCGTCAATGCCTGTTCGCGGCTCCCGTCTTTTTTCATAAACCGGAACAACTCTCCCACATAATCGTCCTTACGTTCACGATTCAGCTCTAATCCACGCTCTTTAATAATATTGTGGACCATCACACTGTGCTCCATTTCTTCCTGAGCAATGCGCAGCATTTCCGTTACCAGCTCTTCCTTCTCCGAATTAAGAACAACTAACATCATGGCATTAGTCGCCGCTTTATGCTCGCACCAGAAATGATCGGATAAAATTTCCTGAATATTTGACTGGCAAAGCTCTACCCAACGCGGATCTGTACGTAATTTTAACCCTAACATTATTTTTTTTCAAACAAAATTAATATATTCATACATTCTTTTGAAGTTTTTAGATTGTATTTCAAAATTTAACGACTATGAAACTACTGGTGAAACTTACTTTATTGCTCGGATGCAGCATTTTCTTCACTGGCCTTTTCGGGCAGGAAATCCGGCATGCTCATTCTGTTCATCACGGGTTTGTCGAAAATAAGGGGCAATGGGATAAAAATGTTCTCTTTAAATCCAGATTTCCGGGCGGAAACCTATGGATAGAGCAAAACAAGCTTATGTTTCACCTTCAGGACTACTCAAAGCTGCAGTATGCACATTCCAATCCCTCCAGATCCATTGATAATACGAATTTTGAAGAGCATATCGTCAACGTAAATTTCGTTCATTCCAATACAATCACTTCCATTGAAAAAGCTGCTCCTTACAAACATTACTACAACTTTTTCATTGGAAATGACAAAAGCAGATGGCAATCCGATGTAAAATCTTATCCGGAAGCGACTTTAAAAGATCTCTATCCAGGAATTGACCTGAAAATCATCGAAGAGCCTGAACAATTAAAGTATGAGTTCCATGTTGCTCCAAATGCAGATGCCTCACAAATCATTCTGGATATCACGGGGCAAAAAGGTTTAAGCATTGACAAAGAAGGCCAGCTGGTCATTGATACCCGATTGGGGAAAATCATTGAAAATAAACCTTATACCTACCAGATCGTAAACGGAAAAATCAAAGAAATCCCCAATAAATTTAAAATCAGCAATTCACAGGTCACATTTGAGCTTGGAGCATACAACAAGAATCTTCCACTCATCATCGACCCCGTCCTGATTTTTGCGACATACTCAGGCTCTGTTACCGATAATTTCGGAATGACCGCCACGTATGCAAACGACGGTTCTGCTATTTCCGGCGGAACAATCTATGGTAACTCCTACCCGACTCCGGATCCGAACGCGTATGATGTTTCCTCTAATTTTACGGTTGCCAATGTCGGAAACTCTGTCTGCACGGATATTTTTGTTTCCAAATATGCTGCGGACGGAACACAAATGCTTTGGACTACTTTCTTCGGTGGCGGGAATAATAATCAAGGAACAGAAACTGTTCACAGTCTGATTTGTGACAAACAGGACAATGTGTTTTTATTTGGTGCAACTTCCAGCGCTGACATTCCGATTGTCAACGGCTTTCAACCAGTCCATGGTGGCGGGAGTGCGCTGAACATCTCCTATAACGGAACGAATTTTCACAATCAGGGAATTGATATCTATGTTGCTAAATTTAGCAGTAACGGCCATCAGCTGTTAGGTTCTACGTATATCGGAGGAAGTGGAAATGACGGGCTGAGCTATACGGTTACAGGAGCAAGCTCCAGCTATGGATCTGCCAGTGCTTACGATTCTATTACCGTTAACTATGGCGACCAGTTTCGCGGCGAAATCATGCTGGATGAGAATGAAAACTGCCTGATCGCTTCTTCTACCCGTTCAGCCAATTTTCCAACGGTCAATCCTATTCAGGCGACGATCGGTGGCGGGCAGGATGGTGTGATCATCAAACTAAGCAACGACTTATCAGCACTTTTATTCTCCACCTATTTCGGAGGTTCACAAAATGATGCCTGTTATTCCATCAAAGTAGATTCCAGCCAGAACATCCTTGTCAGCGGAGCCACTTCTTCTCCCAATTTACCTGCCACCCCCGGAGCATGGCAAACCAGCTATAATGGTGGAAAAACGGACGGCTTTGTATTAAAGATGCCACCAGCTCTTGACCATATAAGCGCTCTTTCCTATATCGGGACGAATAACCTGGATCAGGCATTCTTTGTGGAAATAGACCGCAGTGATAACGTCTTTCTTCTGGGAGTATCACAAGGCGGACAGTTCCCGGTGATCAATTCCACATACAGCAATGCGAACAGCGGACAGTTCATCATGAAATTAAATTCCAGCCTTTCTGTTGTCGAACACTCTACCATATTCGGAAACGGAAATGGAAAAATTAATATTTCTCCCGCAGCCTTTCTTGTGGATTTTTGCGGAAACATTTATGTCAGCGGTTGGGGTGCCAACATTCTTCAAAGTTCACCTCTAAACGGAATGCCGGTTACCTCCAATGCTTTTCAGGGAAACCCTGCCAATGGATTCGACTTCTACTTAACCGTTTTTAACCGTAATTTTTCGACACAGCTGTACGGAACTTATCTTGGAGGAGCAAATGCCCAGGAACATGTGGACGGAGGTACTTCCCGGTTTGACAAAAATGGGGTCATTTATCAATCCGTTTGCGGTGGATGTGGCGGATACAGCGATTTTCCAACATCTTCCAATGCGTGGTCAAATAACAATTTAAGCTCCAACTGTAATAATATTGTTTTCAAATTTGACTTTGAAATCACACCAAAAGCGGAATTTACAGCTGACCAGACAACAGGCTGCGCTCCTTTAACCATTACTTTTGACAATCATTCCTCTTCCAGCGATCATTATGTATGGGATTTTGGAAACGGTAATTTAGATTCCACTACTTTCAATCCTGTCAAAACATTTGGTACACCGGGAACTTATCAGGTTTATCTCTATGTAACGGATTCCATTTGTGAAGTAACAGATACTGCCGCAATTACCATCAACATCTTGGATTCGCTCCTCAGCGACGTGCAGGACCTGGTCACATTGTGTAAACCAGCTCCGATAAGCATTCCGGCTAACTCTTACGGCCTGGGGACATCCTGGCACTGGTCAAGCAACAACCAGTTTACAGACCAACTGAATAGTAGCCCTTCAGACTCCGTTTTAAATATTACTCCGGCACAGGACGGTTTCTATTATGTCCGGATCTCCAATCCCTATTGCTCTATTATTGATAGTGTAGAGATAAAGTTCCTGAGCACCAGTATCGACCTAACAGGAAAGACAACCGTTTGTCTTCATGATACCACTCATATTTTTGCCATTAGCCAGAATCCCCAGATTCAGCTGACATATAGCTGGGAACCGGCTTCTGCCATTGAATCCCAGGTTTCCGGAAATCATATTATTGTAAGTCCGGACACCTCTATGTACATTTATGTTACTGCCACAACAAACGACGGCTGTATTCATAAGGATTCCATCTGGATTGATGTCAATATGTTTCCTCAGACAACCATTACAGCTTCTGCATCAGAAACGCACGTTTTTAACGGGGAATCCGTGACGTTAACCGCGGAACCTCCAGGCTATTCCTACACATGGACACCGGCAGCAAATGTTGTTTCTCCTAATTCAAGAACAACAGAAGCAAAAATTAATGGAACAACTATCTTTAAAGTAACTGTTTCCGATGGAGGCTTTTGTCCGAAATCAGATACTGTCATTGTTTTCGGACAGGAATATGTTTGTGACAACCCTTTTGTTTATCTTCCTAACGCTTTCACACCTAACGGAGACGGAGAAAATGACATTTTGTATGTTCGTTCTGCGCTGACGCAAAAAGTATTATTGCGTATTTTCAATCGCTGGGGACAAATGGTATTTGAAACAACTGACCAGCACATCGGATGGGACGGAACTTTCAAAGAAAGACCCTGCGACCCGGATGTGTATGATTACTATTTACAGGTGATATGCATAGATCAGCAGGAAAAGATCATTAAAGGGAATGTCACATTGATTCGTTAAAAACTTGCAGGATTTTTCAAACTGTTTTATTTTAGTTGAAATTGATAAATTAAACAATATGAAAAAACTGAAACTGGCATTACTTGTTCTTTGTGTTTCATTCGTATCAGGAATTGCTCTTGCACATAACGGTGAGGAAATCGAAAAACAGGCAAAAGAAAAAACAGAATATCTGGCAAAAGAACTTCAGCTGAGCGAAACTCAAAAGGAAAGTGTATATGAAATTGTTACCGGGATTCTGAAAAAGAATGATGATATCAATCATTCCAAGTTCAGCAGCGAAGAGAAAAAACAGATCTTAGAAGACAACAAAAAAGCAGAAGCAGAAATGCTTAAAAGTATTTTATCAGAGGAGCAATTTGCCCGTTACCAAAAACTAAAAAAATAATCTTTAGATATAACATAGACTGCTATTGGCAGTCTGTGTTTTTTAGAGTATTTCCAAAACATTCATGTTAAATCAAGCTTTTGCGTCTAAAAAACGGATTCTATATATAATTCCTTCCCGGAGAATACAATTGTCTGTCCTTTCTTTTTATTGAACAATTGCTCGCCGATCGGTGATTTTATTGAAATACAAAACACATGTTCATTTCCGAATGTTATTTTCCCTCGCCCGGATCCAGAAAAAATATTACATTTTCTCTAGTGTTATCCCTAAAGCTTTTAAAGCTTTTTCAATAGGAATAGCAAATCCAATGCCTTCGACTCCTATCCCTATCATTTTCTTTTGTACAATTCCAACAATTTCTCCTCTATCATTCAACAGCGGACCTCCGCTGTTACCGGGGCTCACAGACATATTTAACTGAATATATGTTTGATTTTCAATAGAGCGTTTTCCACTAATCATTCCTTTAGAAATACTCTGCCCCAAATCAATATCAGCAGGAGTTCCTATAGTAAATACTTCTGATCCAAGACTAGTTTCCTCCAAAGTAATTGGCAATGCTTTGAAGCTATTCCCCTCAATTTTCAACAATGCAACATCAGCATCAACATTTGAAGTAACAACTTTTGCATTCAACTCAATACCATTGTCAAATTTCACAGAAACTATGTTAGTCCCTTCGACAACATGATTTGCAGTAATAATATAGCCTTTAGAATCAACAATCACTCCACTTCCATGGCCTCTATCTGTGACAATGGTGACACAAGACGGGTTAACTAATTTAATCAATTCACCAAAACTATTAAATTCAGGCAGTTTTAATTTTGAAATAACTATAATCTGTTTCACAGAGTCATTGGATTCACTTTTTAAAACCAAATTAGATTGCTTCGTATTTTTAATCAGTTCATTTAGTTTTCCATTTCTCAGGAAATCAACTAATGAATGCTCAAATGCCATCAGATTATCTGCTCCACTTCCATAATTTGTTCTCGTATGAGAAACTCCCGTATTGGAATATTTTAAGATAACTGTCCCGCTTGACTTATCCAACACCTGCCATTCAATATTCATTTTCAAAGAATTAGCAATTATTCCCGCTTTTGCTTTGTTTTTTTTCTCTTCAACAACATTTACCTGATAAGTCAAAATCTGTGCACCGATAATAAAACGGGGTAACTGTTTCCGTTTTCTATCCTGCTCACCAAATAAAGTTAATCCTGCCGTAGCACTTGTCGGAATACCAGATTTGGACAGAATTTCATAAAATCTCCGGGCAAATGATTCATCTCCGGTTTTAACCGTACCTTCCCACTTTATCGGTTCAGAATGTCCATCATCAAATAGATAAGTTCCGATTCGCTGATTATTATCGAAATTAGCAATGATTTTATCAAAAGCGACAAAAATAGTTGTTGAATCAAATTTATACGAAGGTATATCAGGATTAAGTATAATTCGCGCTTTTTTGTTAAGCTTATAAGGTTTACCGGTTATTGTATCCGACCAAAGCTCATATCCGTCTTCTTCTACTGAAAAAACAATTTTTTTATCTTTCGCTGTTTTTTTCCAATAATAATCTGCAACATAAGGTGTATTTCCAACTTTTTCACCATTTATAAAAACTTTAGCGGAATCTGGCTCAGAAACAATTACATACCGAAACTGCCCGATTGCTGTCGATAATGCAGAAAACAAAAAGAGAACTATCAATAAAATTTTATTCATAATCTGTAAAATAGATTTAAAAGAAATAACCAAATCCCACATTCATGTGAAAAGCACCTTTCACTTTACCAACCTGACTATTCAACTCTACTCGGTCATAATCGTAATACGAAAAATTCCACTGATAGGGAATTCTATATTTAAAGCTCGCTTCATTAAAAATATAAATATTTGCTCCCAAATTAAGATTCGCAAAAAATCTTTTACCTATGCGGGGCTTTATACCAATTGAGAATCCGGGAATAATTTGTAAATATTTAATTTCATCATTAATATCATATTTTGGAATAGCGGACTTATTACCTAAAGGAGGAATCGAATCTCTATAAAAAACAAAAGACTCTGTGAAGCTGAAAACAGATAAACGCACATCTATATACGCATTAACATAAGTATCCATGAAAAATCGCGCAAAAACAGAAACTCGTGGTGACTCTTTGAAAGAATAATCAAATTTTCTTGGGGTGTAATAACTATCAAATTTAAAAAAAGTACCACTTTTAAAACTAAACTTACTGTTCTGAATAACGGGAATACTTCCTTCAATACCAATTCCGAAATGTCGTTTTATCCTGAATGTTGCCGCCAACCGGACACTCATATTGGTATAACCTGTCTGAGTTTCTGAAAAATCAGATTCCAAAGGTAAAACATTAAGCCCTACTCCTGTTTCAAAATAAGTAAACTGACCATAAATAACTGACGAAAACGTTATAAAAATTCCGAGAAAAGCAACAGATAGTTTTTTGTTCATCATAATTATCAACCATTAAAGCAGAACAAATATAAAATAATAACTGAAAATAAAACAAAAAAGGAAGCCGTTCCTGACTTCCTTTACTCCGCTTTTGGCGGAGAGAGAGGGATTCGAACCCCCGGACCCGTGAAGGTCAACGGTTTTCAAGACCGCCGCATTCGACCACTCTGCCATCTCTCCGGGCGCAAAATTAGATAAATATCCCGTTCCTGCAACAGTTTTATCAAAAAAAATAATTCTTTTTCTCAACCACAGAAGATGCATATTGATTTTTAAGCCCTTAAACATCTATTAAAAACACCGTTCCCTTGAGTAAAAAGGGAGCATTCAAAGGAAATCTTTTATTATTTTTGTAGAAATTGGACATTTATGAAATTATTCTGGATTCTATTATTTATAACATTCCCGTTTGCCTTTTTCAGTCAAAAGCAAAATAAGTCTAAGAATGATAAAAAAATTCAGGCTTTCTTCGATTATAAAATATTTCAGATTCCGGGTGATTCCGCCTATATAGAAGGATATTTACAATTTCAGGCAGCTAAAATAAATTACAAGCCGGCAGGTGAGCATGATCTGCAGGGCCAGCTGGCAATCCAGTACCAATTAAAACGTGGTGACTCATTGTATGCAGCAAATACTTATTCTTTCCTTACTCCGGTCATGAAAGACAGTATTGTAGAAAATTTTCTGGAAGTTTTCCGTGTAAAAGCAGCTCCGGGAATCTATGAATTCAAATTAGGCCTTCTGGACGTGAACAGCAGCAATGATTTTATCTATTCCACACAAATTATTGAGATTCCGGCCTTGCCTTCTACTCCCGTTTTGTCAGATGTTATCATCGCCGAAATACTGCGGAAATCAGATGAAGAATCTATTTTCAACAAAAACGGAATTATTGTTTATCCCCGGATTCAGAACTTCTTTGATACCCAAGATGAAAAGCTCCCTTTTTATGTAGAAGCTTACAATTTAGACCCTCAAAAAAGCTATGGCTTAAAATGGTCTGTTTATGATGTATTGAAAAAAGAGACCCTTCTACTTTATTCGGGAACGAAAAAGCTAAGTGGCATAAAAGATCAGGTAGTAACTTCTTTTGTTAATATTGACAACCTGCCTACCGGTGAATACAACTTTATCCTGGAGTTGGTAAATCAATCAGAAGTCTTTTCCAGAAAAGAATATTTTTTCGCTAAACAAACCGATGAATTAAAAGATGTCATTATTTCAGATGAGCAGATCATTGTTGATCCGGCATTTCAGGCATCTATTCCAAATGATAGCCTGGCATTTTATGTAGGAAGCCTGAATCCGGTCGTCGGGAGAACCGAGCAAGCACATATCAGGGCGCTGCTGAAAGAAAAGAATGCCGATAAAATGAGAAATTACATGGAGAAATTCTGGATTGCCATGTCAAAACAATCTCCTGAAAAGAAAACACCTTATGATTTATGGCTGGGATATAAAGCCCAGGTGCAATTGGTACAACAAAAATTTGCTGCAATGAACCTGCCTGGCTATGCAACAGACAGAGGGCGCGTTTATCTTCAGTATGGCTCTCCTTCTTCTATTATTGTGAAAGAAACTTCTCCTTCCGAATATCCTTATGAAATCTGGATTTACGATAAGATCAAACAATTTTCCAACAGACGCTTCATCTTCTACAGCCCGGAATTATTACAAAATTCTTACCGCCTGCTCCACTCGGATATGATCGGGGAATTACAAAATTACCGCTGGCAGCATGAGCTTACCAAAAGAAATTCTCCTGTTTACAACATCGATGATCCCAATGACGGAAATACGGATCATTTCGGAGGAAACAGTTCTATTTATTACAATCAACGTTAACCGGAAATGGATTTAAGCAGTATTGCTGTTGTTATACTTAACTGGAACGGCAGAAAGCTTTTAGAGGATTTTCTCCCCTCAGTAATCAGGTATTCGGGAAATGCAGCTGTTTATCTGGCTGACAATGCTTCTACGGATGACTCTGTAAGCTTTGTCAGAACGAACTTTCCCTCTGTGAAAATCATTGTTAATAAGGTCAACGGAGGTTATGCCAAAGGTTATAACGATGCTTTAAAAAGCGTAGAAGAACCTTATTATTTACTGCTGAACAGCGACATTGAAGTTACTGAGAACTGGCTTTCACCACTTTTAGAAATAATTCAGCTGGAGAATGTTGGCGCTGTACAACCTAAGATAAAAGCATTTTCGGAAAAAGAATCGTTTGAATATGCAGGAGCTGCAGGAGGTTTTATTGATAAAGATTTTTATCCGTTCTGTCGCGGGCGTATTTTCGACGATGTAGAAAAAGATTCCGGGCAATATGACTACCCGGTGGAGGTTTTCTGGACTTCCGGCGCATGCATGCTTATCAGACGCACGCTCTTTTGGGAGGCCGGCGGATTAGATGAAGATTTCTTTGCACACATGGAAGAGATCGACCTATGCTGGCGCATAAAAAAACGGGGTTATTCCATGCGGGTAATACCCCAATCCGTTGTTTATCATGTAGGAGGAGGAACGTTGAGCTATGCATCTCCCCAAAAGACATTTTTAAACTTCCGGAACAGTCTCCTGATGATTACCAAAAATTACAATGGCTGGCTCTCAGGAAAAATAGTACGCAGGCTTGTGTTAGACGGAATTGCAGGTATTGTTTTCCTTTTGCAAGGGAGTCCTCAGTTAATGTGGGCAGTCATTCGTGCACATTTTTCTTACTATTCGTTATTAGGGAAAATGCTTAGAAAAAGAGAAAAAAGCTCTTCTTTAAAGTTTAAGGAAATTAAAGCAGTATATAACGGCAGTATTTTATGGGCAGTGCACGTTCACGGAATCAAGAAATTCTCCGATTTAAATTATAGAAAGCTGGAGAAATATTGAATTCTTAAAGCTCCATACTCCAGGCTTCTCTATTCCTGAACAAATAAGCTCACTTCTGATGGTTTAGTTTCATCTTCTAAAACACGTATTTCTACGTATATCCCCATAGTATTATCACTCGATTTTTACAACTTCTCGTTAGTTTATAGACTAAACTGTTAACTTCGTAGCAGTCTTAATATAAAACCTATCCTTTTGGAATTTCCCAGGAAACAGAAGACAAAATAAATAACACCTGATCTTCCACGTGGGATTAAAATCCAATGCGGATCTTTGAAAACCACCGGGAACTAACCTGCTACATATATAAAAAGGCTGTCCTCTTTCCGGGCAGTCTTTTTCTGTTTAAGAAAAAAGGATCATCAATTTGTCAATAGACCAGTTCATCTTTTTCAGAGTGATGAGATTCTGAATTAAAGCCGAACAATTTAAACCATTGAATCATAATCATAATATGAAAAAGTAAAACTGAAAGCTGATGAACAAACCATATAATTCCCGCTTCCTGTATATGGATCGTTGCCAATACGTTTCCAAACAGGAAAATAGAAATATCAAGAGCAGCACACATTAAAATACCTATACTCAGATATGCAAAATGCCTTTTTTCAGAAGTCGTATTGTACAAATAAAAGAAAGAGGCGATAACCAGTATATAGTTCCCCAAAACAACCTCAAATATGTTGTACCTGAGCAGTAAGGACGGATAAATTATATATTGTACCGCCAAAATCAGCGTCATACAGATAAGATACCATTTAATAAATTTACGTTGCTTAGCATTCCGGCAAACCCTGTAATAAAAGGCTCCCAGCAAAACGGACTGAGAATAAATATAAATATGGGAAAAGTATAAATTATATTTATATAAACGCGCAACGATTTCCGAGGAAATCTGGATAGCCAACATTACCCATAAAAAAACAACAATTATTTTTAACCACCCCGATCTGTTAACTTTCAGTTTCCATGTATAAAGTAGTGTGTTAATTACAAGTAACGTCAGGTAAAAGTGGTATGACCAGTATAATGCAGCGAACATCTAAAATGAAATTATTCACTTGTAAATGTACTAATTATAAAAACAGGCACTAATTAAATCTCTGATTATTCTTCAACGATCTGTAATTTCGCAAAACGGAGCAGTAATGTTTTTGAACCTTCTTTCGGAAAGAAAATAACTGCTCGTTTATCATCTCCATTTCCCGTTATCTGGATGACTTTTCCTCTTCCAAAAGTTTCGTGAAGCACATTATAACCGACTTTCAAATCAGATAAGCTGCTTGCCTGAAAATCATTCACTGGATTAGTTCCATTGGATTGCTTTAATTCATCAAGCGATCTTAAATTCTTTGCTGAAGGGGTGCTCAAACGGTTTAAGCCGCCGGAAAAAGCAGGTTCCGCGATCCTTCCCGATTTCAAAGAACGGCCACCACCATGCTGTGTCGTTTCATGCTCTGTATATTGACGGTCAATTTCCGTAATAAAACGGCTCGGCTCTGAGGTCTGCAGGCTGCCAAATACGAAACGTGAATTGGCATACGAAATCGTACAGGTTCTTTCCGCCCTGGTTAATGCTACATAAAACAACCGTCTCTCTTCTTCGAGCTCTGCTCTTGAATGCAAAGACATTTGTGAAGGAAACAGATTTTCTTCCAAGCCAACTAAAAACACGTGCTTAAATTCCAAACCTTTACTGGAATGGATCGTCATGAGAGAAACTTTATTTCTGTCTTCATCCTTCTGCTCATCCGCATCCGTCAGCAAAGCGACATCTATCAGGAACTCTGGTAAGGTTTTAGTTTCGTTCTCCTGATTCTGCTGAGTAAATGTCTTGATTCCACTAATGAGCTCTTCAATATTCTGATAGCGTTCCACTTCTTCAGGGCCTTTATCTTTTTCATTGTACAATTCTTTCAATAAACCGGAAGACTTGGCAATCTCCATTGCCATATCGTATGCAGCCATCTTATCGATCTGTGCATGAAAGCTCTGAATCATTGTTGTAAATTCCGTTATCCGGGAACGTACTCCGCTTGCAAAGCTATTCATAATATCAGAATCCGTCAATGCCTCAAAGAATGTCAATCCTTTTTCTGCCGCTTTGATGATAAATCCTTCCTGTGTGGTCTGCCCTATTCCACGTTTCGGATAATTAATGATCCGTTTCAATGCTTCTTCATCTTTCAGATTAGTCGCCAGCCGGAAATAGGCTAAAATATCTTTAATTTCTTTTCGCTGATAGAACGACAAGCCTCCGTAAATTTTATACGGCAAGTTCAATTTCCTCAGTGCTTCCTCAAATGCCCTTGATTGGCGGTTCGTACGGTACAAAATAGCAAAATCCCTGTATTCGAGCCCTTCTCCCCGTTTCATATCAAAAATTCTGTTGGCAACCAGATTTCCTTCTTCGTTGTCTGTAAGTGTCCGGACGATTTTTATTTTTGTTCCAAGGTCATTTTCCGTCCATACTCTTTTTTCAATCTGGTCCCGATTATTTTTGATAATGCTGTTCGCCGCTTCCACAATCACCTGAGTTGAACGATAATTTTGCTCCAGCTTGAATAATTTAAAGTCAGGATAGTCCTTTCTGAAATTCAATATATTCTGAATATTTGCCCCACGGAAAGAGTAAATACTTTGTGCATCATCTCCCACCACACAAATATTTTCAAAAACAGCTGCCAGCTTTTTAACGATTAAGTACTGTGCAAAATTCGTATCCTGGTACTCATCCACCAGAATATAGCGGAATTTATATTGATAGTGTTGTAGAACATCCGGAAAATCACGGAGCAGCACATTGGTGTAAAACAATAAATCATCAAAATCCATTGCTCCCGCCTTAAAGCAGCGAGTCACATATGTTTTATAAATAGTCGCCATCATCGGGCGCTTATTGGCATAATCTTCCGAAACAATCTCTGCATTATTCGCATATTCATCCGCAGATACCAGCTGGTTCTTAGCCGTTGAGATTCTTCCGTAAACAATGCCTGGCTTATATAATTTGTCGTCCAGATTCAGCTCTTTAACAATATCTTTTATCAGGCTTTTGGAATCTTGAGTGTCATAAATGGTAAAATTCTGAGGGAATCCCAGACGCTCTGAATTAATTCGCAGAATACGTGAGAAAACTGAGTGAAATGTTCCCATAACAACGCTTCGTGCATCAGAATCACCCACGATTTTGGTGATCCGTTCTTTCATTTCACTTGCGGCCTTGTTGGTAAATGTCAGGGCTAAAATATTGAAAGGATCAATCCCCTGGTCAATCATGTAAGCAATCCTGTAAGTTAAAACTCTCGTCTTACCGGAACCTGCACCTGCAATAACCATGGAAGGGCCTTCGTAATTTATCACAGCCAGGCGCTGGCTTTCATTCAATTCGTCTAAATAAGCACTCATACCTGCAAAAATAAGCGGTAAAATCGGAAAGTTGCTATAACCGGGAGTTAATTTATTTCTGTCCAAACAGATGAACGAATCCATCCGCTTTTACTTCCGTAACTTCATCCAGTAAAAGCCCCTTGAATTTATAGAAGTAAACACCGTCCGTACAAAACTCCCCGTTTTGAGCTTTTCCATCCCAAAGTATTAGGCCTTGCTGGTGCCGATTTTCATATACAACATTTCCCCAACGGTTCAGAATGAAAATTTCATATTCTTTATAGAAATCGTAATTTAAAAGCACATAATCATTGATGCCATCTCCATTCGGGGTAAACACATTCGGGATCTGAATAGACGGATCAACAAATATCTTGGCGGTATATTCCGCCTGGCACCCCTGCTGGTCTGTGACAATCAGGGTGACATCCTGATAACCCGGCATCCCCATATACTGTGTCACGCTGGCATTGGTCGGATTCGTATAAACATTATCGTAGATATACCATTCCCATTTGGTGATTGGCGAAAGTGTATAGGAAGAACCATCTATAAAGGTTACCGTATTTCCTAATTTGATTTCGGTAGGTGAATAGGTAAAATAAGCCGTCAGTCCGTTTGGTGTGATAGTCAGCGGATCCAGCTCATAAATAACCTGACATCCCACCGCGTCTGTTATCGTCACTTTTGGAGAATAGGTCCCTGATGCCAGATAGCTGTATGCGGCATTATTTGTATCCAGAAGATGATCTCCATTCCCCAAATCCCAGTCAATAGAAGCTACTTCAGAATTTGTTCCCAAAGAAAAAGTCACCACCTGACCACACTTGTCCAAGGATTGAACGTATGAAGGATCTGCCTGAGGCCCGCCAATCCTTAAATAATTCAGCAAAATCGTATCTGCCGTACATCCGTATTCATCTGTTACCGTTAGAGAAGTGCTGTAAATTCCTGAAAACACGAATGTATTACTTGGATTTTGATTAGTTGAGCTGTTGCCGTTATCATAAAAATCCCATTGCCACCCGGTAATATTTCCCACAGATGTAGAATGATCTGCAAAATCCACAAATACCGGCGGACAGTTAAATGTACCGTCTCCATTGACGCTTGCTCCTGTAGCCATATAGGTAAAAGAAGCCTTCGGAGTTGATACGGTTACCGGTTTCGTCAATGTATCCTTACAACCGTTTCCATCCGTCACAATTAAAGTTACTGTATGATTGACGGACAGTCCGGTAGAATTATCATTGAACTGATGTGTCAGATCATCCTGTGTACCTACAGATATATTATCCACTTTCCACTGATAAGAGAGCGCAGGTGTTCCGGACGAGCTATTCTGAGCTGAGAAATCCGCTGCGTTACATACTACCGGATCAACTGTAAAACCAGCAGTTGGTTTGGTTATGTTAACCTGCTGCTTCACCGGTGCTGATTTACATCCGAAAATATCTGTTACTGTCAGTGAAGCTTCATGTGTTCCTGCTGATAAGAACGTGAATGTCGGGGAATCTGAAAGATTATGAGTGGTTTGCTGTGCTCCTGTCTCCAGATTTGTCCATTCAAAATAACCCAGCGGCGCTCCGTTCCCCTGAACAGAGGAGTTGTTAGCGGCGGTTGTAATCAAGGGTGCACAACCGGCATCAGGCGACAAAGTGAAATCAGCCAGCGGTAATTCAAGCACTACAACAGGCAACGTGGTTGTCGCTACACAGCCAACATTATTTTTCACTGTTTGCGTAATAGTATAAGTACCTGCCGTTGTATAGGTATAAGATACGGGATTTCCCGACTTAGTAGCCCCGTTACCCATATTATAAGTCCACGAAGTAATCGTATGAGAAGAGGTAGCCGCACTGCCATCTATTCCAATCTGTCCCATTTTACAAACAGAATCATTCGTCAACGTCATTGCGGGAATCAGTGAAGAAATATTCACGACTTTACTCAGGCTATCCACACAGCCGGTAGTATGATTTTCTACAATATGCCAGATGGTATAGGATCCATATCCAGCCGGATATTGATGTGAGGTTGAGCTTTTATCTGAATCATGCAGATCCGCATTCGGAATGTGTGTTTGTGTACCATCTCCCCATTTCCAGTAAACATCAATCAAATCCGTAGAAACTCCCAGCTTGGAAGTATCTACTGTCTGTACTGTGATCGGGAAAGAAGGGTTACAGAATAATTCCTGCTGCAGGTAATATTGGGATAATGGCGCTTTAATATAAACCGCACTGTCTACTTTCATTGTGTCTTTACAGCCTCTGTAATCAACAACCAGCTGTACGTCAAAATAACCTGTATCTTTATCATACTGGTGTTTAGGATTCTTATCCGTAGAATTTTTATCATCCCCGAAATCCCAGTCCCAGCGAACTTCTGTAGAATCAATATTCGGATCAATCACGGAAGTGTTGGTAAATACGATTTCCTTTTTCGCACAGGAAATCAGCGGTGCATAGGTGAATCCTGCCTGCTGCTTTGTTCCGACTTTAATATATTCCTGCTTGTAAATAGTATCTTTACAGCCATTTGCGGTAGTTATAATCAAAGTAACATCGTATTTCCCGGTAACGTAGGTCTGTACCGGCGGTGTTGCTGCTGTGGATGTTTGACCGTTACCAAATGTCCAGCTCCAGGCGGTAATAGGGCTGGTTGTAGAATTCGGAGTAGTTGACTGATTAATAAAAGTGACCTGAAGCGGAGTACATCCGTCAACGGGAACTGCCATAAACTGAGCCTCAATATCTGAAATAACAATATAATTATTTTTAGTCAGCGAGTCCACACATCCATTCGCATCTGTAACAATCAGCTTAACATCGTAGGTTCCGTTACCAGTATAAGTATGGGCAGGTGGTGTTGTCCCTGTAAAAGTTGTTCCGTCTCCGAAAACCCAATTGTATGTTCCGGAAGCCCCTGTAGTGTTCTGGAAAGTTATTGTTGCAGGACTGCACCCTGCCGTATCAGGTGCGATAAAGTTAGGTACGGTAGCCGATACTACCTGAACAGTCTTTGTCGCTGTGGCATTACAGCCTGAAGTGGTATTCATTGCAGATAAGGAAACCGTATAAGTTCCCGGGGCAGAAAAAACGAAAGTCGGATTCTGGACAGTAGATGCTCCCGCGATATCCGCATTCCAAAGCCATACATCCGCACCTGCAGAAGAGTTATCTGTAAACTGAACAGGACTCCCCACACAAACAATTGCAGGGGCGTTAAAATCTGCCTGGAAATTTGAAATATTAATGTCCTGAGTATATGTTTTTGAACAGCCGTTAACGGTGCTCGTTGCTTTCAGAGTAACCGTATAAGTTCCCGCGGTAGTGTAAGTGACTGCTGATGGCTGCGCACTAGTTGAAGTGCTCCCGTTTCCAAAAGTCCATGCAAAATTTACATCTGAAGTGGGAGATGAAGTGTTATTAAAAGTGATGCTGATCGGCACTGTACAGCTGTTTCCTGACATAGAAAAGCCCGGCTGAGGAGATGGATTCACTGTGATATATCCCACTTTTACTTCTGCATCTGCCTGACCGGTGCTGTTCTGAATTGCCAGTGTTACCGTATAAGTGCCCGGACTGGGATAAGTATAAACAGGATTCTGCTGAGTGCTCGTCTCTCCGTTACCGAAGTTCCAGTTATAAGTCGTGATATTACTTCCTGTCGAAGTACTCGTAAATGTAATGGATTCACCTTCGCAAACAGAAGTTTTTGAGGCCGTGAAATTGGCTGTTAAACTCTGTGAAAAAACAAAACTTCCCGACATTAAAAGCAGCAATAGCAAAGTAACGAATCTCATATAATCTATAGTTGAAAATACTAATATAAATGTTCTTCATGAACATTTCCATATTTAACTTCCAAAAATGAGTAAAACGCCTTATCTGTCGAGCAAAATCAAAAGATATTAGGCCGCAGCCATTTTTCTGTTTCTTCCTGATTTATCCCTCTTCTCGCTGCATCTGCTTTTATCTGTGACTCGTCAATTTTGCCCAAACCAAAATACTTTGCGTGCGGGCTGGCAAAATACCACCCACTGACCGCGGCAGTAGGATGCATTGCTAATGTTTCTGTTAACTGAATTCCTGTATGCTTGTAAGCCTCCAGCAACTTAAAAACAGTAAGCTTTTCACGGTGATCAGGACAAGCAGGATAGCCCGGTGCAGGACGGATCCCAACATATTTTTCCCTGATAAGATCTTCATTTTCCAGCTTTTCATCAGTGGCATATCCCCAGTATTCTTTGCGAACGTATTCATGCAGGTATTCGGCGAATGCTTCTGCCAGACGATCAGCAAGCGCCTTCAGCATGATTGAGGAATAATCATCGTGCTCTTCTTCAAATTCAAGCACCTTTTCATCCAGCCCGATACCTGTTGTCACAGCAAAGCAGCCGATATAATCTTTCTTAATGCCTTTAGGAGCGATAAAATCCGCAAGGGATAAATTGGGTTGTCCTGCGGTTTTTTGCGTCTGCTGACGTAAGCTGTAACTTTCTGCCAGCACTAAAGAGGTTTGCGGATCATAAATTTCTATCGTATCATCTATAGAATTAGCCGGAAATACGCCAAAAACAGCACGTGCTTTTATCCATTTTTCTGCGATCAGCCTATCCAGCATCATCTGCGCATCTTCATAAAGCTGCTTTGCCTGATCACCAACCACTTCGTCATTTAGGATCGCAGGAAATTTACCATACAATTCCCATGTCATGAAAAAGGGCGTCCAGTCAATATAATTTTTCAGCTTTTCAAGCGGAAAATCAGTAAAGGATTCTATTCCTAATTGATTTGGTTCGGAAACAGCTTCGTTGTCCCAATCAATTCTGAGCTTATTTTTTAAAGCTTCTTCGTAATTTAATAACGTTTTTGCCGATTTTTTATTCTCATGATGAAAACGGATTTTGTCGTATTCTTCGTTTAATTTGCTTACAAAATCTTCTCTTTTGCTTCCAAGCAGCGACTCTACCACAGTTACTGCGCGAGATGCGTCCAGAACGTGAACAGTTGTCCCATTGGGATAATGCTGCTCTATTTTAACGGCGGTATGTACTTTGGAAGTTGTTGCTCCTCCGATCATTAACGGAACTGACAGATTGGATTTTTGCAGCGCATTTGCAACGGTAACCATTTCGTCCAGCGAAGGTGTGATCAATCCACTCAATCCTATTACATCAACTTTATAATCAATAGATTTCTGAATAATTTCTTCGGCAGGAACCATCACTCCCAAATCAATAACTTCATAATTATTGCATCCTAAAACCACGCTCACAATATTCTTTCCGATATCGTGCACATCTCCTTTTACGGTCGCCATCAATATTTTTCCTGCTGCCGTAGCTTTCTCATTTTTTTCAGCTTCAATATAAGGCTGCAGAATCGCCACCGCTTTTTTCATGACACGGGCTGATTTTACAACCTGTGGTAAAAACATTTTTCCTGAGCCGAACAGATCACCGACAACGTTCATTCCATCCATCAACGGGCCTTCAATCACTTCAATCGGACGGGAATATTTCTTCCGGCATTCTTCCACATTTTCCTCCAGAAAATCCAACACTCCTTTTACCAAAGCATATTTCAGGCGTTCCTCTACCGACGCGTTCATCCATTCATTCGCTTCGACCTTTCTGGCTGTGTCACCTTTGACTGTTTCCGCAAAAGCCAGCAGCTCTTCCGTAGCGTTTTCTGTTCTGTCCAGCAAAACATCTTCGACTTTTTCAAGTAACACAGGGTCTATTTCATCGTAAATCTCCAGCATTGTAGGATTTACAATCCCCATATCCATTCCATTCTTTATTGCATGGTATAGAAAAGCAGAATGCATCGCTTCTCTTACCTTGTTATTTCCTCTGAACGAAAACGAGACGTTCGAAACCCCTCCGCTGACATGTGCATCCGGTAAATTCTCACGGATCCATTTTGCCGCATTGAAAAAATCCAATGCATTACGTCTGTGCTCGTCCATACCTGTAGCAACAGGAAAGACATTCGGGTCAAAAATGATATCTTCAGAAGGAAAATGCGCTTTTTCAGTTAACAGCTCATACGAACGTTTACAGATTTCTATTCTCCTTTCCAATGAGTCTGCCTGCCCCTGCTCGTCAAATGCCATGACCACTACTGCCGCACCGTAACGTTTGATCAGCTTTGCCTTTCGGATAAATTCATCTTCTCCTTCTTTCAGAGAAATCGAATTGACAATTCCTTTCCCCTGCAAACATTGCAATCCCGCTTCAATGATTTCCCATTTTGAGCTGTCGATCATAATCGGAATCCGTGCTATTTCAGGCTCAGAAGCTATTAAATGCAAAAAACGTGTCATTGCCGCTTTTCCATCGATCATCGCCTCGTCCATATTGATATCCAGCACCTGCGCGCCACCTCTCACCTGCTCCAGCGCTACCGACAGTGCGTCTTCATAACGGTTTTCCTGAATCATCTTCAAAAATACCCGTGAGCCGGTAACATTGGTCCGTTCACCGATATTCACGAAATTGGATTCAGCTGTAACAATTAGCGATTCTAATCCGGAAAGCTTTAAAGTCGTTTGTATCATTTTAAATTTTGAATATTGAATTATGAATGGGGGTTTAACCGAGATTTTGAAGTTAAAATACTGCTTTTGAGTATTTTTTTAATTTCATCGGATGTATGTATCAATCTTTCGTAATTATTTTTATCAATGTAATCAGAGGCAAACAGCAGCTCCAACCAATATTGCGATTCATCACATTCTTTCAGAGAAATATAAAACTTATGAATAAAATCCGGAATACTTTGAGAATTATTCGCTTCTCTGATATTCGCTCCGACCGAAGTCGCTGAACGAAGAAACTGCTTACTGAGAATAAATTCTTTGGCATTAATCAGCTTTTTGTAAGTTGAAACAGAATTCAGCGCAAATTCAAAACTTTTTGTCTTTAATACATTTTCTTTCATAATAAATGGTTTAATTGTCATTTTTAATTTAAGAAAAATGATCATTTCAAACAATAATTAATTAAAACATTCTTTACCAAAAAATTCTGTATTCTGTATTCTGTATTCTGTATTCTGTATTCTGTATTCTGTATTCTGTATTCAATTATTATTATATTCAGAATTATTCAATTTCCTCGGCTCATAGCTCTTCACTAAATCCGCAATCGCTTTTATATGTTCAGGTGTCGTTCCGCAACAACCACCAATAATGTTAATAATATCATCTTTCAGAAAATCTTCTATTTGCTTTTTCATGATTTCCGGTGTTTCGTCATAACGCCCGAATTCATTCGGAAGCCCTGCATTTGGATGTGCGCTGACCGCAAAAGGCGCGTGCTGAGAAAGTGTTTTCAGATAGGGTTGCATCATCTTTGCTCCAAGCGCACAGTTCAGCCCGATACTCAGCAAATCCATGTGCTGAACAGAAATCAGAAAAGCTTCTGTAGTTTGTCCTGTTAACGTTCTGCCAGACTGGTCTGTGATTGTTCCGGAAACCATTACCGGCAATTTTATTCCTTTATCCTCAAAATACTGATCAATGGCAAATAACGCGGCTTTGGCGTTCAACGTGTCAAAAACAGTTTCCACCAGCAAGATATCTGCTCCGCCCCTTATCAATCCATCAGCTTGCTGATAATACGCTGCTCTTAGTTCTTCAAAAGTAATCGCCCTGAACCCGGGATCATTTACATCAGGAGAAAGACTGGCTGTCCGGTTTGTGGGACCGATAGAACCCGCTACAAAACGAGGCTTTTCCGGCGTTTTTTTAGTGTACTCATCAGCAACCTCTCTGGCAATTTTTGCCCCGTGGTAATTGATATCATCCACAGCAAAAGCAAGATCATAGTCTTCTTGCGCTATTGTTGTTCCGGAAAAAGTATTCGTTTCAATAATATCCGCACCTGCCTCAAGGTAAGCAGTGTGAATCTCCTTAATAATATCAGGACGTGTCAGTGACAGCAAATCGTTATTTCCCTTTAATGGCTTATGATGGTTTTCAAACCACCCTTTCCGAAAGTCTTCTTCTGTTAAATCATAACGCTGAATCATTGTTCCCATCGCACCGTCCAAAACGAGAATCCTTTCTTTTAAAAGTTCTTTTATCATAATCTGTTAAAGCATAAAGAAAGCAGGGAATCCTGTATCACAACTTATCTTTTCCGTCTGCTGACGAATAGGATTTGGCACCTTTTTCCATTGAAATGGAAGAGGTTGCCAAGGTTTCATCGGGCCAGTCCCTCCACCTTTCTTTATAAGTTTATATTTAATGAACTGAGCACAAAAGTACATTACAATTTCGTGAAATAAAAGAAAAATAATTTTTTTAAATTAAAATTATAATCATGACCATTTTTACCTGGCAGCAGAAAAAAAGTTCTTTCTGAGAATAAGACTTTTTTCGCCATCTTTACGTAAAATTTCAGAATATCTTAAAGAACTATCCCTGATGGACAAACCTTTAAAAATATACAGCGCTTCTGCCGGAAGCGGAAAAACATATACGCTTGTAAAAACGTATCTGGAGCTGATTTTAAAAGGTGACGCACAGCCTTTGAATTTTTCGAAGATCATCGCCATGACGTTCACAAATAAAGCGGCATTAGAGATGAAGACACGGATCATCAGTGCGCTGGATAATTTAAGCAACCCGGAAAGAGTTCCTCAAAACGCAGAAAAAGCGAAAAAATATTTAGCAGATATTTCAAACGATTTCGGGATGAAACCGGAAGAAGTACAAAGAAAAGCACAGATCGCACTAACTCATATTCTGCATCAGTACGAAGACTTTTACGTGATGACCATTGACAAGTTCAATCTGCGCCTGATCCGGTCGTTCGCAATGGATCTCAACCTGGATGCTAATTTTAAAGTCATCATTGACGAAACGGAAATTACACAGCGTGTAACGGAAGATTTCCTGAATGAAATAGACGAGCAATTCACGTCTGTCCTGTCAAAATTATTTGTGCAGCTGGCAGAGGAAAAAATGTCGGACGGGGAAAACTGGAATTTTGAAAGGGAATTGTCCGATTACCTGAAAATTCTCGGAAAAGAAGAAGCGATTGAGCTTTTAAATCAAACCGATGAAACAACATACAGCTCAGAAACATTCAACCTGATAAAGCTTCAAATCCGGCATCTGGATCAAAAAATTGAAGAAAATGCAGGGCAATTCCTGGAGAAGATCCAACCTGTTATTGATGATATTGATGACAAACGGAAAAAAAACTCTATCGTTAATTTAACAGAAAAGCTGAAAACGAATAAATCCCGGATCAGCTCAGAAATGAAAATGCCGCTAACGGAAGCACAGATCCGTTATCTTGAGCATAATGATCTACCAGAACATATTTCAAATATACTTGCTGATTTTTATGAAAAACATTTGGAATTAATTGCTCAGACCGAGCAATTGAATCGTGTCAAGAAAAGCTTTCATTATATCCGCCTGCTAAAAAAAATACACGACCGATTACAGGAATTCCGCCAGACAGAGCAGATTATCCGTATCTCCGAATTCAACCGGATGATCTCAGATTTGCTGAAAAATGAGAGTTCCCCGTTCATTTATGAAAAGCTGGGCACGCGATTTAATCACTTCCTGTTAGATGAATTTCAGGACACTTCCCGCCTGCAATGGCAGAATATAGTTCCGTTAGTACATGAAGCGCTTTCCCAACAGCATCAGAACCTAATTGTTGGCGATCCCAAGCAATCTATTTATCGTTTCAGAGGCGGGGTCGCGGATCAGTTCGTTGCTTTGCCGGCCGTTTACAATCCAAAAAATGAGGCTTCCTTAAAAGAGATTTCTGCTTATTTTGAACAGATGGGAATCCGGGAAGATCTGGGAGATAATTACCGTTCTTCGAAGGATATTGTTGAGTTCAATAATTTGTTCTTTACAGAGCTGGTGAAATTTATACGCCAGGAAAAAGAAATTGATTATTCTTCTTATTACGGCAGTATTATTCAACATCCGAAAAGTGAGAAAAAAGGATATGTTGAACTGATTTCATTAAAAGAAAAAACAAGAGCTGCCGGCGACGAAGAAAGTGAAGAGGAAAACAGTTCTGAAAATATCCGTTTTTTGCTGTCTCGTGTGGAAGAATGCATCAAAGACGGCTATGAAAAAGGAGATATCTGCGTTTTGGGCGATACAGCAAGATTGTGCAACGAATATGCCATTGCCTTATCGCAAAAGGGATATAAGGTTGTTTCAAGCGACAGCCTTGCGGTAGATTCAGATCAGGCGGTGAAATTATGCATCATCTATCTGTCCTGGAGAAACCAGCCTTCCAATGAGCTGGCCGCAAAGCGTTTCGCAGAAAAGTTCCTGTCCATACGGTTTGCGGAAGGTGCTACTCAACGCTATATGTCTTATATCAAAGAACAGCCGGCACTCAATGAGGAATCCGGCCCGATAAGCTATTTCGATACACGGCAGTTCGTTAATGATTATTTTGAAACATGGGAAAATTTTCATTTTCCATTTGAAAACCTGTATGCTTTACTGGAACGGTTCTACCAGATTTCCGGACTGAACGAATTAGAAAATCCGTATTTACATCATTTATCAGATCTGGCATTCAATTATGACCTGAACAACGGGCCTGATCTGAGTACGTTTCTTGATTTTTATGCAAAAACAGGAAAAAATTCATCCATCCAGACACCTGAAAATAAAGATGCGGTCAAAATAATGACTGCCCACAAATCAAAAGGACTGGAATTTAAAATAGTCATCATTCCGCAGCTGAACAACAATTTTTTAAAAAATAAAGCAAAATACCTGATTCAATTAGATGAGCATCTCTCCTACACTACTCTTTCACAAAAAGTATTAAGTCCTAAGTTAAAAGATAATTATACGGAAGAATACACGGCTGGCTTTCTGGACAAGCTGAATTTATATTATGTTGCTTTCACACGTCCGATCGACCGTTTATATGTCATGAATTACATCAAAAGCAATTCTTCGGTTGCTTTCGGGCCGATTTTTCATGAATTCCTGCAGACACCTGTTTTTGAATCCCACATTTCTGAAAAGGAAATTGTCGGAAAAGAAAAGGAGTTCTTCCGGTTAAAATTCGGTGAACGAGTTGCCAACCCGGCTCCATCTCAGGTAAATGAAGTAAATAATTTTGTTCCTGAGAATGTTTCAGACAAATTATGGTTTCCTTCCATTTCCTTAAAAAACCACCTGGAAGATATTGACGAAAGTATTGAAGAACAACGACGATATGGCCGCCAATTGCATTATATTCTTTCTGAGCTGGAACATTTTAATGACAGCACAGAAGCCATCGAAATTCTCGAGAAAAAAGGACTGATCGAAAAAGCATTTTCAGAGCGCTTGTTGCAAGACATTCAACATATTACCTCCAATAAAATGTATGAGGAATTACATCGAGGCAAAAGACAGGTAATCAACGAGCAGTCCATCATCATTTCTGAATCAGAAGTGAAACGGCCGGATAAAATCATAGTGAAAGATCATGAAACCATTGTACTGGATTTCAAAACCGGTCTGAAAACCAGCAAGGACCTGAAACAGATAAAAAATTACTGTGAAATCCTGGAGCAAATGAATTTTCCGAATGTCCGGGGAATTATTCTCTATACACAAGAGCTGGAATTTGTAGAAGTATAAAAGCAAGATTCCTATGCTCACCAATAGAGTGTTCTGTGCCAAACGATTGCTTTAAAATGTTCTGTTAATTATGAACTAACGGTTTTTATTCTATGTAATTTTAGAATCCAAACAAATGATAATATATGAAAACCTTTAAACTTCACAACAACATTCAGATCCCGGCTGTAGGTTTCGGAACATACAAAATTCAGGAAGGACAGGAATGTATTGATGCTGTCAAATTTGCCTTAAAACACAATTACCGTCACATCGACACAGCAGCAGTTTACGAAAATGAAAAAAGCGTTGGCATTGCTATACGTGAAAGTGCTATTCCGAGAGAAGAACTTTTTATCACTACTAAAGTCTGGAATACAGAACGGGGATATGAAAAAACCCTGAAAGCTTTTGATGCTTCTATGGAACGTTTAGGTTTGGAATACCTCGATTTATATCTTATCCACTGGCCGGCAAATACGAAACAATTTTCAAATGCTGCCGAGCTGAACGCGGAAACATGGCGTGCACTGGAAACATTGTATCTGAATGGAAAAATCAGAGCAATCGGCGTCAGCAACTTCCTGGTTCATCATCTGGAAGAGTTATTCAAAACAGCAACTATCAAACCAATGGTTAACCAAATTGAATATCATCCGGGATATACACAAACAGATACGGTTGAGTTTTGTAAACAGCATAATATTCTGGTCGAAGCATGGAGCCCGTTAGGAAGAGGCCGCGTCCTGGAAAATCCCGTGCTGGTTGAACTTGCCGGAAAATACAATGTATCGACAGGAGCTGTTTGTCTGCAATTCGCATTGCAGCAGGGTATCATCGTTCTTCCTAAATCAACGAATGAAGAACGGATCATCGCTAATAATTCAATTGATTTCATACTAAGCGATGAGGATATTAAAAAGATCAACAATATGCCGGAAACCGGATTTTCAGGACTTCAACCGGATAACGTCGATTTCTGAATCGGAATAAAAACATAAAAAAGAAATGGCTTTCAAATTGAAAGCCATTTCTTTTTTATCAATTACCGGACTAACGTCACATGTCCTGTTTTTTCTATAATATCATCCATTCCCTTTTTCTTGAAACGGATTTTCCATACATAGGTACCATCCTGGCAAAGCTTGCCACCGTTGAATAAATAAGTTCCGTCCCAACCGTAATCTACGTCATTCGACTCAAAAATCACTTCTCCCCATCTGTCAAAAATCAGCAAGGTATAAGATGTCAGGTCAACACCTTCTGTAATGATTGGCTTAAAGATATTATTAAAGTTATCTCCGTCTGGTGTAAATGCGTTCGGAACAAAGAAAATAATTTCTTCTTTCATGGTGTATCGCACCGTTGCAGTATCCGCACATCCTGTTTCAGTATATGCGGTCAGGATGACCGTAAAGTTCTGATTCTCTACTCCGACAAACGTATGTGTCACATGCTCAGTCGTAGCATCCGGTGTAAAATCTCCGAACGACCAGTTGTAATAATCTGCATTTTGAGAAGTATTATTGAAATAGATCACATTTTCAATGGAATTTACTTCATAAGATGAAGGTGTGAATGATGCTATCGGTCTTGAGCTTACACATATTGTCACCATGTTTGAGGAACCATAACATCTCGTCTGGCCCTGTCCTATAAATTGTACCTGATAACATCCCGGCGTATTAAAGGTGTATTCCATGTCATTACAGTTCTTATTAACCGTATCTCCGTTAATCAACCAGTTACAGCTTAAATAATTGTATTCATTTTTATCAAACGTGAGCGTTAATGGTGCACAACCGTTAGAATCCGCGTTTGCAAGATAAATTTGCGGCAGATCGTTATCTTTTACAGTCGCACTTACATATGTTTCACATCCATTCGCATCAATAACAGTAAAGTTATGTGTCCCTGTTGCCAGACCCGTAAAAATATTGCTGATCTGTGGTGTTCCTCCTGCAACAACATATCTGTAAGGTGTATAACCGCCACTTGCACTGATTTTAACCACTCCGTTATTTTGTCCTGCAATACAATTATGGTTAATATCCAGTTCATTGACAGATGCTGAAATCGCATGTCCGGAAGGTGGATTAGTAATGGTCACTGTCACATCTTTCGTACAGTTATGCGCATCTTTCACTGTAACAGTATAAGTTCCGGCGAACAAATCCGTGTATATATTATTTGACGTGAAAGCTCCTCCGTTGAAGCTATAGGTCAGCGGAGCAAAACCACCATATGCTGAAACTTCAAATGAACCTGTATTTTGCCCAGGTACACAAACATGTGTTACATTATTTGAGAAAATCTGGGCTTCCAGCTCAATTGCCGGTTGTTCTATTATAAAAGAAGCTGTTTTTAAACAACCATTCTGGTCTGTTACTGTCACAGTATAATTTCCTGCTGCCAGATTATTAAACACATTTGATGTCTGATTCGCTCCTCCGTTCAGTGAATACACATAAGACGGGAAACCATTCGCTGCAGTAACAGTCACTGAGCCGGCATTCGTTCCCGGTACACATATATGAACAATATTCTGAGGGGCTATACTTACAGCTAATTCCTGCCCGTTCAACGGATCGTTAATGGTAAATGTAACTGTTTTCTGACATCCGTTGGAATCTGTTACTACCACCGTATAGTTTCCGGATGCAAGGCTCGTGAATACACTCGATACTTGCGGTGTGCCTCCGTTTAGCGTATAAGTATAAGGCGGGAATCCGTATAGTGCAGAGATCGCCGCCTGTCCTGCCTGTCCTCCCGGAATACAATTATGAATTACATCAGAAGGGTTTACTGTTGCAGTCAGCTCCTGCTGAGACGGAGGGTTTGAAATGTAGAACGTTTGGGTTGCCGTACAACCATGCAGATCGGTGACAACTACTGTATGATTTCCTGTAGTTAAATTTGTAAAAGAACCTTGTGGCTGAGCCGTTCCAGCATCCAAGACATAACTGTAAGAGCCATAACCACCTGCCGCCACCAACACAGCACTTCCCGTACTTGCATTCGGAACGCAATTATGAATAACTGATCCCGTCTGAACAGTCAAAGTCAAATTATCCGTTGGTTCCAGGATTGTAAATGCAACTGTCGAAGTACAACCGTTCGTGTCTGTAACTGTAACGCTATAGTTTCCTGCTGCCAGCCCCGTAAACGTATGAGAAGCCTGTGGCGTTCCATTTGCCAGCTGATACATATAAGGAGCAAAACCACCAGTTGCTGCAACGTGTACAATTCCTGTATTTGCACCCACAATACAATTATGTGTCAAGCTATCAGAAGGGACTGTTGCCGTTAAAACCGCCCCGTTAGCAGGATCAACAATTGTAAATGTAGTGGTAGCATTACAACCATTTGTATCGCTTACCGTCACGTTGTAAGTGCCGGACAATAGATTGGTGAACGTTGGATTAGCTATCTGTGTTGTATTATAGCTGTTTGGACCAGTCACCTGATAAGTATAAGGAGCATAACCGCCTGTCGCCGTAAGGGTTGCGGAACCATCCGTACCGTTTACAAAACAGTTGTGGATCAAATTACCCGGTAAAGCTACGACAGCCAGTTCCTCGTTATTCGCAGGATCATTGATCTGAAACGTAGTAGTCGCGCTACAGCCGTTCGTGTCACTTACAGTTACGTTGTAAGTACCAGACAATAAACTTGTGAACGTTGGATTAGCTATCTGTGTTGTGTTATAGCTATTTGGACCGATTACCTGGTATGTGTAAGGAGCATAACCACCGGTCGCGGTCAGAGTTGCGGAACCGTCCGTACCGTTTACAAAACAGTTGTGGATCAGATTACCCGGTAGAGCTACAACCGCCAGTTCCTCATTATTCGCAGGGTCATTGATCTGGAACGTAGTAGTCGCGCTACAGCCGTTTGTGTCACTTACTGTTACATTGTAAGTGCCGGACAGTAGATTCGTGAACGTTGGATTAGCTATCTGTGTTGTGTTATAGCTGTTTGGACCAGTTACCTGGTATGTATATGGGGCATAACCACCAGTTGCAGTTAAAGTTGCTGAACCGTCTGTACCGTTTACAAAACAGTTATGGATCAAATTACCCGGTAAAGCTACGACAGCAAGCTCCTCATTATTCGCGGGATCATTGATCTGGAACGTAGTCGTTGCGCTACAGCCGTTCGTGTCGCTTACCGTCACGTTGTAAGTGCCGGACAACAGGTTGATGAACGTTGGATTAGCTATTTGGGTTGTGTTATAGCTGTTCGGACCGGTTACCTGATAGGTATATGGAGCATAACCGCCTGTCGCCGTAAGGGTTGCGGAACCATCCGTGCCGTTTACGAAACAGTTGTGGATCAAATTACCTGGTAAAGCTACGACAGCCAATTCTTCATTATTCGCCGGATCATTGATCTGGAATGTGGTAGTTGTACTACAACCGTTCGTGTCACTTACAGTTACATTGTAAGTGCCGGACAACAGATTGGTAAACGTTGGATTAGATACCTGGGTCGTATTATAGCTGTTCGGACCGGTTACCTGATAGGTATATGGGGCATAGCCACCAGTTGCGGTCAGGGTTGCAGAACCGTCTGTACCATTTACAAAACAGTTATGAATCAAATTACCTGGTAAGGCTACGACAGCAAGCTCCTCGTTATTCGCAGGGTCATTGATCTGGAACGTGGTAGTCGTGCTACAACCATTCGTGTCGCTTACCGTTACGTTGTAAGTGCCGGAAAACAGGTTAATAAAATTAGGGTTAGCTATTTGTGTTGTGTTATAACCATTTGGACCGGTCACCTGGTACGTGTAAGGAGCGTAACCGCCAGTTGCAATCAGAGTCGCGGAACCATCCGGACCATTTACAAAACAGTTGTGAGTAATATCTACCGGTAAAGCTACGACAGCCAGTTCCTCGTTATTCGCAGGGTCATTGATCTGGAACGTAGTAGTCGCGCTACAGCCGTTCGTGTCGCTTACCGTCACGTTGTAAGTGCCGGACAGTAGATTTGTGAACGTTGGATTAGCTATCTGGGTTGTATTATAGCTGTTCGGACCGGTCACCTGGTACGTGTAAAGAGCATAACCACCGGTTGCAGTCAAAGTTGCCGAACCGTCTGTACCATTTACAAAACAGTTGTGAGTCAAATTACCCGGTAAAGCTACGACAGCCAATTCCTCATTATTCGCAGGATCATTGATCTGGAACGTAGTAGTCGTGCTACAACCATTCGTGTCGCTTACCGTTACGTTGTAAGTGCCGGAAAACAGATTGGTGAACGTTGGATTAGCTATCTGTGTTGTGTTATAGCTGTTCGGACCGGTCACCTGGTATGTGTAAGGAGCATAACCACCAGTTGCAGTCAGAGTTGCTGAACCATCTGTACCATTCACAAAACAGTTGTGAATTAAATTACCTGGTAAGGCTACGACAGCCAGTTCTTCATTATTCGCAGGATCATCGATCTGGAAGTTTGCTGTGGTTTGACACCCATTTGTGTCAAGAACTGTTACCGTGTAGCTTCCTGCCGTTAACCCTGTAAAAGTGTGAGATGGCTGATAGGTTGTGCCACCATTAAGTGAGTATTCATAAGGAGCATAACCGCCTGCCGCTGCCACATGGGCTATTCCATCCGCCCCTCCTACAAAACAGTTATGTATTAAGCTGTCGGCAGGAACATTAGCGATTAAAGAGGAGTTATTAGCAGGATCTACGATAGTAAAGCTGGTCGTTACCGTACAGTTATTTGTATCTCTGATTGTTATAGTATAGCTTCCTGCCGGTAATCCTGTAAAAGTATGAGACGGCTGATAGGTAGTACCACCATTGATGGAATATTCGTAAGGTGCATAACCACCAATTGCAGCTACATTTGCAATACCATCTGAAGCTCCAACCGTACAGTTGTGCGTCAGACTATCACTTGGTACAGAAGCATTTAAAGGTATATTATTAGCAGGATCCACTATAGTAAAGCTGGTAGTTACTGTACAGTTATTTGTATCTCTGATTGTTATAGTATAGCTTCCTGCCGGTAATCCTGTAAAAGTATGAGATGACTGATAGGTAGTACCACCATTGATAGAATATTCGTAAGGAGCATAACCACCAATTGCGGCTACATTTGCAATACCATCTGAAGCACCAACCGTACAGTTGTGTGTCAGACTATCACTTGGTACAGATGCTGAAAGTACTGTTCCTCCTGCCGGATCATCGATCTGGAATGTGGTAGTCGCACTACAGCCGTTCGTGTCACTTACTGTTACGTTGTAAGTGCCGGACAATAGATTCGTGAATGTTGGATTAGCTATCTGTGTTGTATTATAACTGTTTGGACCGGTCACCTGATAGGTATATGGAGCATAACCACCAGTTGCAGTCAAAGTTGCTGAACCGTCTGTACCGTTTACAAAACAATTATGGATCAAATTACCCGGTAAAGCTACGACAGCCAGTTCTTCATTATTTGCAGGATCATTGATCTGGAACGTAGTAATCGCACTACAACCGTTTGTGTCACTTACTGTTACATTATAAGTGCCGGACAACAGATTCGTGAACGTTGGATTAGCTATCTGTGTTGTGTTATAGCTGTTCGGACCAGTCACCTGGTACGTGTAAGGAGCATAACCACCAGTTGCAGTCAAAGTTGCTGAACCATCCGTGCCATTTACAAAACAGTTGTGGATCAAATTACCAGGTAAAGCTACAACGTCCAGTTCCTCATTATTTGCAGGGTCATTGATCTGGAACGTAGTAGTCGCACTACAACCGTTTGTGTCACTTACCGTTACGTTGTAAGTGCCGGACAATAAACTTGTGAACGTTGGATTAGCTATCTGGGTCGTATTATAGCTGTTCGGACCGGTTACCTGATAGGTATATGGAGCATAGCCACCTGTCGCCGTAAGGGTTGCAGAACCATCCGTACCGTTTACAAAACAGTTGTGGATCAAATTACCCGGTAAAGCTACGACAGCCAATTCTTCATTATTAGCCGGATCATTGATCTGGAATGTAGTAGTTGTACTACAACCGTTCGTGTCACTTACAGTTACATTGTAAGTGCCGGAAAACAGGTTGGTGAAATTAGGATTGGATACCTGAGTCGTATTATAGCTGTTTGGACCGGTTACCTGGTACGTGTAAGGAGCATAACCACCAGTTGCAATCAGAATCGCGGAACCGTCCGGACCATTTACAAAACAGTTGTGAGTAATATCTACCGGTAAAGCTACGACAGCCAGCTCTTCATTATTAGCCGGATCATTGATCTGGAACGTGGTAGTCGCGCTACAACCATTCGTATCGCTTACCGTTACGTTGTAAGTACCGGATAATAGATTGGCGAAAGTTGGATTAGCTATCTGTGTTGTGTTATAGCTGTTCGGACCGGTTACCTGATAGGTATATGGAGCATAACCACCAGTTGCAGTCAAAGTTGCCGAACCGTCTGTACCGTTTACAAAACAGTTGTGGATCAAATTACCTGGTAAAGCCACAACATTCAGCTCTTCATTATTAGCTGGATCATTAATAGTAAATGTAGTAGCTGCCGTGCAATTATTAATATCACTTATCGTAGCCGTATAGGTTCCTGAGACCAAGTTACTGAATATGTCAGATGGTTGATTGGTTACGCCACCATCCAAAGAATATAAATAAGACGGAGTACCGCCAGATGCCGATATAGTGGCAGAGCCTGTGGTTCCACCAACAAGACAGTTGTGGATTATATTTGACGAAGTGACAACCGCAGTTGGAAGTGGATTAACAATTACTGTGGCCGTGCCACTTTGAGCATTGGAACAGGTGGTCGAGCTGGCGTCTTGTACAGATACTAATGTATAGGTAAACGTACCATCAGTTCCCGTTGGAACGGAAATAGTAGCCGTACTACCTGTTGAGATTATTGTCTGATTAGAGCCGCCATTAAGCGTATAGGTAAATGTATAAGGAGCAGTACCGTTTGCACCGGTGAAGGTGATATTTGGAGAAGTACTATTCCGGCAGACATCTGTTGTTCCTGAAATTGTTGCCGTCGGAAGTGGATTAACAATTATTGTTGCCGTACCACTTTGAGGATTAGAACAGGTAGTCGAGCTGGCATCCTGCACAGATACTAATGTATAGGTAAACGTACCATCGGTTACTGTAGGGACGGAAACTGTAGCTGTATTGCCCGTAGAAGTTACCGTCTGGTTAGAGCCTCCGTTAATAGTATAAGTAAAAGTATAAGGTGCTGTACCGTTAGCGCCCGTAAATGTAATGTTCGGAGAAGCACCATTCTGACAAACATCTGTTGTTCCTGAAATCGTTGCCGTCGGAAGTGGATTAACAATTACCGTGGCCGTGCCACTTTGAGGATTAGAACAGGTAGTCGAACTGGCATCTTGTACAGACACTAATGTATAGGTAAACGTACCATCGGTTCCTGTTGGAACGGAAACCGTAGCTGTATTGCCAGTAGAAGTCACCGTCTGATTGGAACCTCCATTAATAGTATAAGTAAAGGTATAAGGTGCTGTACCGTTAGCGCCCGTAAATGTAATGTTCGGAGAAGTACCATTCTGACAAACATCTGTTGTTCCTGAAATTGTTGCCGTCGGAAGTGGATTAACAATTACCGTGGCCGTGCCACTTTGAGGATTAGAGCAGGTAGTCGAGCTGGCATCCCGTA